>Ga0326728_10012201_pt1 | contig 19192 bp, 13 predicted proteins | sample MB3enrmetagenome_FD_207602 | JGI IMG/M metagenome (GOLD analysis project Ga0326728, IMG submission 207602) | Lab enriched peat soil microbial communities from McLean, Ithaca, NY, United States - MB31MN | ecosystem: Environmental > Terrestrial > Soil > Wetlands > Peat | place: USA: New York... | reverse complement strand
CCAGTGGTACGTGGGACTTGTGCAGCCGGTGAGCAAAGGGCTACAGGTTCCCGTTCCTGAGACCGTGGAACTGGGAACGCCGAAAGTGCCCAAGGCCGCCGTTTGCCACAGCGCCGACGAACCAGCAATAACCAACTTAACAGTTTGAGCCTGTGCCTGCGGCACGATGCCCACAATCGCGGTCACAAGCAGCACCGCGAGGATTGTCTTGATACGTGACATATGTTTATTCCTTTCGTGGTTTCGAATCGTGTTTCCGAGCATGGTTGGGTTGACGTGGGCCGCATCGCCGCACGCACAGGTAATCCTGAGAAATCTTGCCTGCCTCGCTAAGATTCATTCGCAAGCGATTGGTCATCCGTTGACCCGCGTAAGTAATTTCCAACTCAGCGCACAACAATTTGGATTCCAGCCCGCAACACAATAGCTGATCGCTTGCTGTGCTGTTGTTAACGTTTGGTGAAAATTGGATAAATATCGCGCGACGACAATTGTCGTAAGTCGTGCTACTCCCATTTGTTGCAATGCTATGCAATCAATAAGAAAAGCTTTGCCGCTTTCTAACACAGTTCTCCGCGACGGATTTCGATCCGTGGAAGACACGAGCGATCACTCCGCGCGGTGCGAGTCACACTTGCGCTAAGAAGAGAGGCCAAAGAGAGATTTAAGAGGCTGAATTGTTAAGGAAATGTTACAAATGATTGTGAAGGAATTGTTACAAAGTTTGGATCCCAGAACAGAAACAGACTCCTCAGAGCCTCGATTTCACACGATTTTAATCTTTGATGCCCTGACCCGTCGTTTACAATCCGCGCTTGCTTTCAATTGACCCAAGAACATGTTACGGAGCAATGCGTGTGAGATTCTTTCTACCCTGCGGTCTTTTCCGCGCTCTTGGTGTGCTCACGCTATTGCTGATTTGGTTGTCGTTTTGCGCCGCGCAAGCGCCGACAGTGACGGAGAAGGCGACGATTAACGGGAAGGTGACCGGTCGGACCGGCGCCGTTGTGCACGATGCGAAAGCGGTGCTCACGGGCGCCAGGGGCGCGAGACTTGCAATTCCGGTTAGTGACAAGGGCACATATTCCGTCACGGGACTTTATCCGGGGACTTATACGTTAACCATATCGGCGGCTGGCTTCGCGGATAGGATCTTTGCCAACTTCAATCTGACGCCGGGCAAAAGTTTGACGCTGGACGCCACCCTGGAGCCGGCGAGCGCCAAGCGGGCAGTCGAGGCGGGTGGCGAGGAGCAGGTGGGACAAGGTGCCGCTCCTCGGGCGGAGAAACTTGCGGAGGGTAAGGGCGCTGTTAATGGCACGGCGACCGATCAAACCCTAGCCGTCGTACCCGGGGCAAAAGCAGTACTGACGAATGAGGTGGGTGAGAGATTTGAAGCTCAAGCCAATGAAAAGGGGGCATACTCTTTCACCGGCCTTACGCCGGGGACTTATACGTTAACCCTAACGGCTCCTAATTTTGCTCCATCGGTTTTTGAACACGTCAATGTAACAGCGGGCCTCGAACTGACACTGGACGCTTCCTTGGAACCAGCTGCGGCGAAGACCGAAGTAAACGTGGAATCCAGCGGAGTAGGACAAGTGGAGACCGAGAGCGCCACCGTTTCCGGCACGATTTCAGAAAAGGAAGTAACGTCGATCGGACTCAACGGGCGTAACTTTACTCAGCTCATCGCGCTCGCGCCCGGCGTCAGTAATCAGACTGGCCAGGACGAAGCCAAGGTGGGAGTGGTGGGGAGCGTAAAGTACAGCGTGAACGGAGGCCGGGTCGAGTACAACACCTACGAGGTGGATGGCAGCGACGTGCTTAACACCGGATTGAACGGCGCCTCGAGCACGCTTATAGTTTACCCCAGCCTGGATGCCATTCAGGAAGTGAAGGTACTTACCTCCAACTACGGCGCTCAGTATGGGCGAACGGCGTCGGGGACCGTGCAGGTCACCACCAAGTCAGGGACCCCGAAGTGGCATGGAAACCTGTACGAGTTCATCCGCAACGAAGCGTTCAACTCGCGCAACTTCTTCGACATCGAATATACGACTCCGCCTCCGCTTGGGCAAACTACCGGCGGGCAGACATTTGGTAACAAGGCTCCGCTCTATCGGCGGCAAGATTTCGGAGGTACGATTAGCGGTCCGCTGTACATTCCTGGGGTTTTCAATACCAAGAAAGACAAGACCTTTTTCTTCTTCTCCGAGGAATTCCGCCTGGAAAAAACGCCCACCGAGTATAACCAGGCTGTGCCGGGGCTTAAAGAGCGCGGACTGATCCTGACGCCGAATGGGATCCAGCAAAATCTGCAAGTCAGTCCTAACACTGGAGCGGTTTACCAGGATTTTGATTTTAGTGACGTGTGCGCGCCGGGTGACGCACCCTTTGCGCGAGCGCAATACCCCGACTGCCCGTCTCTGGGACCGTCTCCGGGCGGACTTCTGGCTTCCGCGGCGCACTTGGAGGTGCCAGCGACTCAGGGCATCGCCGTCCGCGGTGTTGATAAGAACGCACTGGCGATCCTGAACTCGAACCTGATACCGCTGCCCAACGCCCCGTATGGCTGCAGCTTCAGCTTGCCGAGTCTTAATGCCAGCCGTACCAATCTCGATCCCACCGATCCCAACCATTGTTATAACGCATCGGTCTCTCCTTCCACTTACTGGCGCGAGGAGTTGTTTCACATTGATCAGACGTTGACCAACAAGATCAAGGCGTCGTTTCGATACGCCCACGATTCCTGGGACACGACGGTGCTGGCGCCGCAATGGGGCATAGTCCGTAGCACCTTTCCCACCGTGCAGAACCGTTTCTTTGGGCCGGGTACGAGCTTGGTGGCGCGAGTGACGGACACGATATCATCGACGCTGGTGAACGATCTGGTAGTCAGCTACGTCAATTCGAGCATCACCCTGACCGATCAGAATGGGCCGGGTGGTGCCCGGTTCCAGCGCGACCCCACGCTGGATGAGCCGCTGCTTACCGACCCATCGGCACCAGGTATTTGCAATCCGACACTCAGCGTTGACCCGGCAACTCTTATCCCGGAATGCGCCATCGGCCATATTTTCAATAACGGCTTTGGCGGCAAGATGCCGGGAGTCGCGTTTCTGGGTACCAACGCCGCCTACGGCGGTCAAGGCTTTGTGGCCGATCCCTCCTACATGCCGTGGGGCCACACTAATCCGACTTATTCTGCGCGCGACGACGTTGGTAAGGCGTTCGGCAAACACACGCTGCAATTCGGAACGCAATACGTTTACTCCCAGCGCAATCAAACCAACAATGCCATTGGCGCCGCGTCTGGCGACTTACAAGGGCTGTTGACCTTCAGCAATCTCGCGCATAGTACGGGAAATGCCTTCGCTGATTTTCTGGTTCAAAATCCAAGTCCGAATGGGAACGGCCTTATTTCGGGATTCATTCAGAGTTTCACCCAGGATTCGACGCAGGGCCGCTACTACCAGCGCTACCAGATTGCTGAACCCTATTTCCAGGACGATTGGAAGGTAACGAAGACGCTTACCGTGAACCTCGGCTTGCGAATCAGTCTATTTGGCACCTACCACGAGAAGAACCGCAACGCGTGGAACTGGGAGGCTTCACAGTTCTTGAGATTCAATCCACCAGGAAATCCGCAATTCGCAGTTGACCCAGTGTATGGCGAGCTTTTGGATAAGAGCGCAGGATCAACTCCGGTGTCATTCGACCCCACCACCTTTCAGTTGGATCCGAGCGTTGTAAGCAGCCTGGGCTTGGTTCGGTGTGGTTTTAGCGGTACGCCGGCGGGCTGTATGACAGGGCATCTGTTCAATCCGGCGCCCCGGGTCGGTTTTGCCTGGGACCCGTGGGGCGACGGTAAGACTTCAATCCGTGGTGGCTACGGCATCTTCTTTGAGCACGGCACCGGCAACGAGGCCAATACCGGTTCCCTTGAGGCTAGCGCGCCTCTGGTGCTCAGCATGACGCAGCCGCTCCCTGCTAACTACCAATGCATCGGCAATGTCGGTTATGGGGATACGACCAACCCAGAATGCGCAAGCCCCTTGGGCGCTTACCTCGGCGTTTCTCCTCCCCCGGCGGGTTCCGTATTCCCTCTCGATGTCACCTCAATTCCGGCCCGTGTAGTTTGGCCCTACGCTCAGCAGTGGAGTTTCGGGATTCAGCGAGAGCTGTCCCGCGCGGTTGTAGTCAACCTTGCGTATGTGGGGAGCAGGGGAACGCACTTGACGGTCGAACGTCAGCTCAACCAGCTAAAGCCGCTGCCGGCAAATGAGAATCCCTTCGGCCCAAACGAACCGTTGACCATTACAGAATGCACGGTTACGCCGCCGGGAATAACGGCAAATGTTGCCCCGGGAGATGGCTTCACCCCGTTTTTACTCCAGAACGGAACTCTGGTGACGCCGCAAAATCCCGCCTACACATATTTGCAGGCAGCGTGCACAAATCCAAACATCCCGAACGTCAATTCCCTCCCAGGCCGACCTTACCCAGGGTTGGGAAGAATTCTCTCGTTGCAGAATGTGGCCACTTCGAGCTATCACGCACTTCAAGGCACTCTGCGACACACCAGCGGCCGGCTCACGGTGGGAATCTCGTATTCTTACAGCCACTCGCTGGACGATTCGTCGGACCGAAGCGACCCGATCCTGGTCAACTCTTATGACTTGCGTGAGAATCGGGCCAGCTCGAGTTTTGACGAACGTCATCTGCTGAATATCAGCTACGTGTATCGGTTGCCTCTCAAGGAGTTACCCCGTCGCTTCAGTGACTGGGCCAACGAACGACCGACGGATAGTACTGCCCCCAAAGCAAACTGTTGTTCGAGGATGTCGAATCTGCTTCTCGACGGCTGGGAGCTATCGGGAGTAACGCTGATTTCGTCGGGCACGCCGTTTACGGTGATCAACAGCGCCGGCAACACTGGCATTTCCGTTACCGATAATGCCGGCGTGTCCAGTGGCCTTGGCATCGCGGCCTCATACCCCGACATACTGAAGGGACAGCAGGCGCCAGGCAGTAATTCTCAAAGCTTTGGCCCGCTTATCGGCAATCCTGCGCAGTTCGTGGCTCCGCGGGGGCTCACCTTTGGGGATGCTGGCCGGAATTTCCTGAATAATCCGAGTCGCACGAATTTCGACATGTCGCTGCTGAAACATTTCAAGATCCGGGAGAGCGGCGAACTTGAGTTCCGTGCTGAGGCTTTTAATGTACTTAATCACACCGAGTTCCGGATCTACGATCCTGATAACCCGGGCAGCAGCGGAAACAACATCATCAGCTGCTATGCCGGCCCCGTGTATTCCGCCGGGTTTAACGGTAGCGGAGCCAATTGCGTCACCGGCGCTTCTTTTTTGCACCCGCTCAATGCACATCGACCACGGACTATTCAGTTTGGTCTGAAGCTAGGTTTCTAGGACAAGCAACATCATGCCGAGACTGACTAATGATCCGACGCGATGCCGAACGAATCGCCGGCCTCTCTCGCCCCGGTATGACGGAAAGCACGGGAAGGGTCTCTGGGCTTTCCTTCTGGTCGCCTTGACGATGCTTTCGGCGTGCGGGGGTGGTACTTCGTCCGGTGGTGGCTCGCAGATCCTCCCAACACTTTCTGGCAACTGGCAGTTCAGCATGGCGGAGCAGCTTAACCCGGATCCCAACGGACTTTCGTTCACGGGCGGCCTGCAGGGAGGGTTTTTGCTCCAGAACAATGGCATGGTGGCGGGAACGGCGACCTTCTCCTTCTCGCCTGCGCCGTCGGCACTCGACCCGAACCCGACAGTATGCAACAGCGGATCGGCTGCGATCACCGGTAGCATCAACGGCCAGGCCGTCAGCCTCACGGCGGTAGCCAATAATCAGACTCTCCTTACGCTTACCGGAACGCTGAGCCTCGATGGCTCTGCGATGACAGGTTTATATACTTCGACCAACGGCGCAGGTTGCGGGATCGTATCGACCCAGGAATGGAGCGCTTTCCTCGTACCACCGCTCACGGGACCGACGCAAGGGAGCTTTCACAGCGCGGGCGGCACTGCTGGCCTGAACGAGCAAGATTTTCTGGTGTCGGGGGCACTCACTCAAGCAGCGAATACCGGAGCCAGTAGCGCGACGGTCACCGGCACTTTGAACTTTGTGAACTCGACCACCGATCTGAGCGACTACCTGTGCATCGCTGAAGCATCGGTCGACGGCTACATCAGCGGGAATGTCGTAGTTCTGCAGATAATCGGGGCGGGGACCAACGGCCCAAATATTGGTCAGATTGGTGCATCGGCGGGATCAGGTCTTCAACCCGTCACGTTCGACGCCACGCAAGGCGGATACATACTGCATGCAGTGGCTGGAACAGGATACGCAGTCTATGCGGCGGCCTGCGGTGGCGGAAGCCTCGCAAACCCGGCAGACTATGGGATCATCTGTCTGGGAGTGAACAGTACAACGGCTTGCCAGCAGCCGATCACGCTGGCTCCCTCCGCGCTAATCTTCTCGTCTCAGACCGTGGGGTCGCCTCCGACGACGCAGACAGTCACATTGACAAACACTTCGGGCACCACCCTTGGCGGACTTACATTGACGCTAACCAATAGTGGCGCGGCCAATTTCGCGGAGACGGACACTTGCCTCGAAGGTGTGCCGTCGCAGGGAGCGCCTTTCACTCTCAAAGCGCAGCAGTCTTGTGTCGTTACGATTGCATTTACTCCGCTGCAAGACTGCGCGCCCGGAACCGTCGCAAACCAGTGCCTGATAGCGACGCTAGCGGTTACGAGCCCGAGCAACAACGCGATTTTTACGCTGCCCATTACGGGCGGGGTGATGGTCAACGCAGCCTCGACTTCTGCGCTGGATTTCCCCGCAGAGCTGAAGTCGACTGGCCAAGGCGGGAATCCAGCGCAGGCCCTGCGAAGCTCGGCCACCCGCCCTTTCCAGGACGTCGAACACCATGCAGGAATCTACTGAGACCCGATGACTAGAGCTGCAATGCTATACCCGACGAATCGCGAACCGCTCTCTTCCCGGCCTTGTGGTGGGTACGCGCAGAGCCTTTGGATTTTACTGTTGGCGGGGACGATTATGTTTTCGGGGTGTGGAGGCGGCGCTTCCAGCAACCCACAGCAGAGCACAACCCTCTCCGGCAACTGGCAGTTCACGGTGAATGGCAGTGACGGCTTTACGAATACACCCGATCTCACGAGCAGCAGCGGCCTGCAGGGCGGGTTTTTGCTGCAGAACAATGGCTCGGCGGCAGGGGCTTTCGTTTACTCGAATACGCTGGCGGGTAGTGCGCAAGGACCGTGCAACAGTGGATCGGCTCCGGTCACACAGACCAGCAGCCAGCCCGTGACGTTCACGGTGGCTGCCGGCGGACAGACCTATACGCTTACCGTGCAAACGATGAATTCCGATGGCTCGATGTCCGGCACTTATACGGCTACTCCTGGGCCGACAGTCTCCTTTAACGGAGTGCCGACCGCTTGCGGCGAAGGCACGACTGCATCGGGAGGGCCGTTGCCGTGGACAGCAAAGCCCGTGCCACCGCTTACGGGATCGATTACAGGGAGCCTCCACAGCGCAAGCAGTTACAACTCGGGCTTGGTCAATCAGGATTTCCCACTGAACGGCACGCTTACGCAGGGGGAAAATATCGGAGCGAGCAACGCGACCGTCACGGGCACTTTGAGCTTTATCGACCCGACAACGCTTCTAAGCGATTACCCTTGTATCTCGTCGGGCACTGTCTCCGTCAATGGGCAAATCAGCGGCAACACCGTCGTTTTGCAGCTCGTCGGGACGGACGGATCGAATGCAGGGCAGATTGGGATTCCGCCCAGCCAAGTACCTCCCAGCCCAGCCAACAGTGAACCGCAACCGGTCACCTTCGACTCCACGACGAACGGATACGTTCTCCACTCCGATGGAATCGGATATGAAGTAAACACGAAGGCCTGTCCCGCTCCGACCAGCGATGACGGTGGATACATCTGTTTCGCCGTGAACAGTACAACCGCTTGCCAGCAGCCGATTACGCTCTCTCCGGCCGTCCTGGCCTTCCCGCCTCAAATGCTGGGTTCGACGAATCCTTCGGCGGAGACGATCACACTCACAGACACGCAACCTTCGGGCAGCGCTCCGCTGGTCGGTCTGACGTTGACGTGGGTTACGGCGTCTGGCTCCGATTCGGATGTTGGCCCTACCGATTTCACTGGGCTGCCGAATTTTACCGAGCAGGACACTTGTGCCGTTCCGGCTGGGTCCCCTTTCAGTCTGCTTCCAGGGCAATCCTGCACTGTCACGGTCTCCTTTGCCCCTCAGGAAAGTTGCCCATGGCTGCCGAACCAACCCGGAACCGCGCCCGCGCAGTGTCCGCTTGGTTTGAGCGCATCGCTCACCGTTAGCAACGTTCCCAGTGTCGATAACGATGGGAAGTTTCTCGTGCCCATCACCGGCACCGGGCTAAGCTTTGTCCAGGCCTCGGTTCCCGAACTTGATTACGGTGCGGAGGCATTCGGCGAAGTGAGCCTTCCACAGTTGCTGAACCTCACCAACTACGGCACAACGCCGGTGCAGATACTGCCGAGAGGAACCTGCGTAAACACATTCTTCGGCCAAAGGTTAACGCTCCCGCACCCTCTGACGGGGAGCAGCCCGGTTGCAGGCCTGCAGGTGGTGAGCAATGTACTCCCAGACACTAACTCTTCTACAATCCAATATGGTTGCGACTCCGATCCCATCACTAAGCTGCCTAACTTTCAGATATCGTCGGACACCTGCAGCGGAACGTTGCTCCAGCCGCAGGCCGCATGCAGCTTGGAGATTGGGTATGTACCACAGTCAGCGCCCACCGCCTCGGGCGGCTTGGATTACTTCCTGGAACTGAACACTGTGCAGTGCTCTGACCCGGTGAATGACCCTCCCTCTCAGTCCAACCCTTGCGAGCTCGATGGCGGACGTTTCCCAGTGGAATTAAAGGCGAATCTAGGAAGCCCGCTGCGAATGTCCCCGGGCGCGGGTCTGGATTTTGGGAATGTGACGGTGGGCAAGTCCAGTGTTGCGCAGACGATCACGCTCCTCAACGACCCCATGGCGAACGGACCAACCGTGAACTTTGTGGGCAAGTTTGTGGTGAGCGGCAGCTTCACGGAAACTGACGATTGTCCTGTCAGTCTGACCCCGGGCGGCAGTTGCGCTCTGAACGTGACTTTCAAGCCCAAAAATGCGGGACACAATTCCGGGACTATCGCCATTAATTACACGACAAGTTCGAACACAGGTCTTCAAACTCAACCTGTGTCTTTGCGTGGCTCGGGGCAATGATTTCAGCTCTCCGGGTCGCTCTTTAATATGCAGGAGTTATCTATGTGGAGCCCGGTAATCAAGTTGGGATCGAACTCCAATTCATGAAGCAAGTCTTCATCAAGCAGCTCAAGGAGGTTGGCAGTGGCAACTAGACGATGGATTCTCTATCTTCTGCCGGCGGCGACGATTGCAGTACTCGCCGGATGCGGCAGCAACAGCACCTTCAATGTGCAGAATCCTCCTCCCCCGCCGGCGCAGACGCTCAGCATCGAGTTTACCCCCGCGTCCACTGGAGTGGTGCAGGTTCCAATCAACAGCACAGCGAATTTCACGGCGACGGTTACCAATGACCCAAGCAATGAGGGAGTGGAATGGGCTCTGTTACCAACAACCTGCCAGACGAACGCGGCCCCGTGCGGCACGCTCAGTGCCCAGTACACGCCTAGCGGGACATCTGTAACCTATACCCCGCCGTCCAGCATTTCCGGAAACAACCTGAACGTGATCGTTGCGGCCTATGCGAAAGCGGATCAAACCCATAACGCTCTCGCCCAGGTCGACGTCACCGCCTTTGGTTCCAACCTCAGCGGCACCTATGTTCTCGAGGCCCAGGGAGCTGATTCCAGTTTCTACCCGTACCAGTTTGCGGGCCTGATCTTTCTCGACGGAAACGGGAATATTACGGCCGGCCAGCAGACGGTCAACTTCTTCGACAACACTCCAACAGTTGGCGCCCAGGTGTCAGACACAAACACCATCACCGGAGGCAGCTATTTCCTTGGCCCCGACGGACGAGGAACAATTACTATCAACACGACAAACTCAGACATTGGTCCGGAGAGTTTTAGTTTCGTGTTCCTTTCTAGTTCGCAAGCGCTGATTGCGGCACTGCCCACATCCAGCCTCGCTATCTCGGGCACAGGCACCATGGATTTGCAGGACCCTAAGTACCAGGCCACACCCCACCCGACGCCGCCCCCGGGCGGCTATGCCTTCATGACGAACGGTACTACTGGTGGGGTGCCTCAAGCTTTCGGCGGAATTCTTGACATTGATTCGTCTAATAACGTGGTAGAAAGCGACAGTGTGATGGATCAATATGTTGCGATAAACGGAATGGGGTCGGCGCCGGTCTGGAACAACGCGAGACCTACCGGGTCGGTGTCCAACACTTCCACATTCGGTGGGGTCATCACGTTGGCTCTGAACGTTCCCGCCTTCAGCAATAGCAACCCGACCCCAACGTTTACCGGCTATATTGTCGACGACAACCACATAAAACTGATCGAGAACGATGGGGCCTCCAGCACCGTCGGACTTGCCATCGCCCAAGGTTCTGACGCCGGCACTTTTAGCGACGCGTCGTTCTCCGGAACGTACGCGTTCGGTGTCACCGGGGCAGACCTCGACAACGTCAATAGCCCGCCGGCCGCGACCACCTTAGCTTCGGCCGGTGTGTTCAGCGTAGATGGCGCCGGAGATCTGAATGGATTCACCGACACGCTTCTCCAGTCAAACACTTTCGCGGGCGTGAACGGCAATTGCACTGTGAATGGCGCCGCGCCGAATGGTGCTCAGATCAGCACGACGTTCGATGGTGCGACATATTCGGTCGACAACGCGGGACTCGGTCGCTTCGCCGTATCTTTAGAGAGCTTTTCCCCCCAGCCGGTGTGCAAAGGTTATGCCTCTCATTTCCTTTTCTATCTCACCGGCAATGATACCGCGGCGCTGGTTCTTGAAGTCGGTAGTGCTAACTATCCATTTCTCGGAACCGGAATAGCCTACCTGCAATCGACTTCTCCTACATTCCCCGACCCCACCCCCAACAACATGTACGGGTTTAGCTTCACCCAGCAAAATGGGTCAGAATACGATGGCACCGCCCTGATGACCGCAAACCCGACTGCCACCCCACCATCTTTGTCTGGTACCGTTGATAACAATATTGGTGTGGGCCAATCGTTTACCGGCACTTTCACACTTCCACCAGGTTGTTCCGTGAGCCCTTCCTCCAGCGGTTGTTTCGCGGGCACTTTCTCGAATGTCAACAACAACGCATTCGTTGGAGTCCCGCCCTCTGGTGACACTTACGCGTTCACGGCAGATTTTTTCGTAATTGACGCGGATCACGGCTTCTTCGTTGAAACGGACTTGCTGACGCAACAGACGCCGCAGGTTTCCTTCGGATACTACGCCTGTCGGGACTCGGTTACGGGTCAGCCTACCTGTCCGACAGCTCAACAAAGTGACAAGCGCAGCACTGTGCTGCACAGATAGGCGGAGATTCTTGCGGCAGCTGGAATCGGACGATCTACCGAAAATTGTATCCGCTTTCGGCCGGCAGTTGCTCCGGGTTCCAGCGCTCGATGGCCTTTGAGAATGTCGCGATTCTGAAATCTACTGTTGGGGGGGCGTCGGCCCTGGGTTTTGCTGAGGCTGAGGGACGACTTGGGTTTGGCCAGTGTTCGGCAGGCTTTCCAGGTTTGCCGTGGGGAGACTTGGATTTACCGGCCCCATCAACTGGCCGCCGCGATCCATCCCCTGGACGTAAATAAAGAGCCAGTCGTTGTAATGGTCCTTGCTGAAAAAGACGCGAATCGTCTTCGCCTTGCTTGTGCTGGCAACACCCAGAATGGGCCCTCCGCCGAACGTCGGCCCGTTGAAGCCCAGGCCGGAATTAGAGCCTGCATCAGAATTCGAAGACGACGATCCGGGCGAGTTCGAATTTCCCGATGCATTCGGGTTGCCGGAAGAAGAAGCGTCACCCGGATCGCCATTCTCGGAAGTCTGGCCACTCGCGTCGCCCGTTTGTGCTCCCACTCCGCGTTGCGCTGTGAGCCCACCTTGCCCCCCGACCCCATTCTGCCCGGGCAATACCGGCCCATTATTCAAGGCGACGTCCGCCTGATGGAGCAGTTTGAAGTCCTTCTCCTTGCCTGTGCCCGAATCCCTGCTCATTGGATCCGTATAGTGCTTGCGGAGGAAGCGTATGTTGTTGGTATTTTCCAGTTCTTCGACGCGCGAAGGATACCGGCCAAACTTTCTGTAGAAGTGTTGGATCGCGCGCATGTAAGCTGTACCGCGGTGTCTCAATTCCTCTTCGCGGTCGCGCCGGATCTGCTGCTTGAGATCGGGCAGTGCTGCGAGCAGCGCAATCATGACGAGCGCGAGAGCAAGCATCAGCGTGATCAGCACGTAGCCACGCTGCTTCGGGCGATTCCGAAATCTTGCAGTCGAGACCTCGGACGGGGGACACTCAGTTGAGATCATTCAATTCCAGCGGAAAAAATGAAAGCGCGCCGCCTCCAGGGGAAACGTTAACCAGCACGAGTGTACGAATCTGCCCCTGACTGAACAAATAGGACTGATTGATGAGTTGGGTTTTGTTTCCCGAGGCAGTCACGATCATCATAGTTTGCGCAATGCCACTTGAGGGTATTGCAAGGCTGACGTAAACGCTCGCCTGTCCGAATATGAGGGAAGGAATAATCGGCTCGACTTGGCTAATGTCGGTGCCGAGTGGAACTTTGAATTGACGAGACAAACTTCTCTCTCCGTAGGGCAGTTCTGACGTGAGTGAGCCGTGCAAATTAGTTATTCTAACCTTTGCCTTTACAGGCTTGTGTGAATTTTGTGTGACAGCGGAGGACTGGGGACTCTCCGACATTACTCGGTATTCCGCGGCAGTCCCAGCGCTGTCGAGTACCTGCGCCCGCACTCCACTCGACAGCGTGTCCGATGTTATCTTTAGGACGGCAGCGGCGTAATTCATGGAAGTTCTCAAAAGACTTTTTGAGCGACATTTCCACACAGCGGTTGAGCGGGTGCAACCGCTGCAGGATCAACTTAGCGGTTCGGGACGCAAGATCATCCGGCTTTCCACCGAAAAACTCAGTGCAATTGGCATTCTGTATGGTGTGCGCGAAGAGAATGTGGCCTTCCTTGAATTTTCCAGGCATTTTCGTCAGCACGGTTTGGCGGTGCCGGAAATTTACGCTGAAGACTTAAGCCTGGGCGCTTATTTAGAAGAAGACCTCGGGAACACCACTCTGTTTGAGTTTCTCTCAGACCATCGCGACGGCGCGACCATCTCTTCCGAGGCCGTCGCGGCCTATCGCAAGGTCGTCGCTGTGTTGCCGCGCTTTCAGGTCGAAGCAGGCCGGGATTTGAACTACAAAGTGTGCTATCCGCGCGGCAACTTCGATCGCCAGTCCATCGCGTGGGACTTGAACTATTTCAAGTATTACTTTCTAAGGTTAGCCGGCATTCCTTTCAGCGAACAGGCGCTCGAAGACGATTTCAGCCGATTGACGAAATTCCTGTTGAGCGCCGGCCGCGATTATTTTCTCTACCGCGATTTCCAGTCCCGCAACGTCATGTTGCGTGACGGCGAGCCATTTTTCCTCGACTATCAAGGCGGCCGCAAAGGCGCGCTGCAGTATGATATCGCTTCTCTTTTGTTCGATGCCAAGGCTGATCTGCCCCCGGACCTGCGCCAGCAGTTACTCGATCATTATCTTGACAGCCTCGCCGGTTTCCTCGATCTCGATCGCTCCGAGTTCATGCAGTATTACTACGCCTACGTTTACGTTCGCATCATGCAGGCCTTGGGCGCCTATGGATTTCGCGGCTTCTACGAACGCAAGGTGCATTTCCTGCAAAGCGTGCCATACGCGCTGAGGAACCTGCGCTGGCTGTTGCACAACGCGGAGTTGCCCATCGCATTGCCCACCCTGATGGAAGCCTTCAAGACCATGGTAGCGTCGGACAGATTGCAAGGCCTGACGTCGGCGTCGCAACCCGAGAAGTTGACGGTGCGGATTTTCAGTTTTTCATTTCACCGGGGCCTGCCGCAAGATGACGCGGGAAACGGCGGCGGATTCGTCTTCGACGGCCGCAGCCTGCCCAATCCCGGCCGGGAGGAGCGCTTCAAAGCCCTCACCGGGAAAGACGCGCCGGTAATCGAGTATCTTGATCAGCAGGAGAGCGTGCACCAGTTTCTCGCCAGCGCCAAAGCACTGGTGGACGCCAGCGTGAACGCGTATCAACAGCGCGGCTTCAAGCACTTAATGGTGTCGTTCGGTTGCACCGGCGGCCAGCATCGCTCGGTTTACCTGGCCGAGCAATTGGCGAAACATTTGCGCACTGACCACGGAGTGGACGTGGTAGTGCGGCATCGCGAGCAGGAGCAACTGAATCCATGAAAGCCATGATTCTCGCCGCCGGCCTCGGTACGCGCTTGCGTCCGCTCACCGACGACCGCCCCAAAGCGCTGGTCGAAATCAATGACCGCACCCTGCTGGAAATCACTCTCAATCGCTTGCGCACCTTCGGAGTCAGCGAGGTGATCATCAACGTTCATCACTTCGCCGAAATGATTCTGGAGTACTTGAAAACGAACGGCAACTTCGGCATGCGCATTGAAGTCTCGCGCGAGGACGTGTTGCTCGACACCGGCGGCGGCCTGAGAAAGGCGGCGTACTTCTTTGTCGGGGATTCCACCAGTTCCGAAGAGCCCTTCATTGTGCACAATGTCGATGTCCTGAGCACGATTGATCTTCGGCGCATGGTGCAATTTCATCGTGACCATCGGGCGCTCGCGACCCTGGCGATGCAAGACCGCAAGACCTCCCGCTACCTCCTGTTCGACGATCAACTTCAGCTCTGCGGCCGGCGATTCGGGAATGATCGGGAATCTGAACTTGTCCGAGCCTGTGAGCGATCGCAGGCGCTGGCCTTTTCCGGCATCCACGTTATTTCTCCGCGTCTGCTGAGGATGATGAACGAGGAAGGCGCGTTCTCCATCATCACCACCTATTTGCGACTCGCTGGCCAGGGAGAAAAGATTTTCGCTTTCCGCGCCGATGAATATTATTGGCGCGATCTCGGGAGGCCAGAAGGTGTGGCTCAAGCTGCCCTCGATCTTGGGAAAAGAGTGATTGCCCAGTAGTGCGTAGCGCCGCCGTCTCGGCGGCTGTCCGGCGGGCGTCCCTTCGGCTTCGCTGAGGGCAGGTTCTCGCCCGGCGTGCCGAGGGCGAGCCGCCCCTGATACTCTGAACATATCCACATTTTTCGGAGACAGCAATCATTGCCGCCCATTGTCAACGCGCAGGAAATTACCAAAGCTTTCGGGGCGAAACCGCTCTTTCAGAATGTTTCATTTACCATTTCTGATGGAGACCGCATCGGCCTGATTGGCCCCAACGGATCCGGCAAATCTACCCTTCTAAGAATTCTGGCGGGCGAAGTTGCCGCCGACAGTGGGGAAGTATCGTTCCGCAAGCGAACCCATCTAGTCTGTGTAGAGCAAGACTCGCGCTTCAAGCCCGTCGGCACCGTACGCTCCGTGATCGAAAACGCGCTCGATTTGTGCGGCGTCTCCGGAACCGAGCGCGGCGCCCGCTTTGCCGAAACCCTGGGCCGCGCCGGCTTCGAAGACCTCGAAGCGCAAGCTAGCGAGCTATCCGGCGGTTGGCAGAAGCGTCTGGCGATTGTCGAAGCCCTGGTGCAGCATCCCGACATCCTGCTGCTCGACGAACCCACTAACCATCTCGATCTTCCCGGAATCACGTGGCTCGAAGATCTGCTGGAGAGAGCGGCCTTCGCCAGCGTAATTGTGAGTCACGACCGTTACTTCCTGGAGAATGTCACCACCGACATGGCCGAACTGAATCGCATTTATCCCGATGGTTCGCTGCGAGTCAATGGCAACTACAGCACTTTTTTGGAAAAGAAAGAAGAATTCCTGCACGCGCAGTCCAAGCGTCAGGAAGCGTTAGAGAATTTGGTGCACGGGGAAATCGAGTGGCTCCGCCGCGGAGCGAAAGCCCGTACCCGCAAGTCGAAGGCCCGCATCAGCAAAGCCGGCGAGCTAATGGGAGAGTTGGCTGACCTGGATGCCAGAACTCGCAGCACCACAGCCCAAATCGATTTTTCCGCCACCGACCGCAAGACCAAAAGGTTGATCGAACTGCAAAACGTCACCTGCACCATGGGAACTCGCCCGTTGTTCGACGGACTGAACTTTGCATTAACGGCCGGAATGCACGTAGGCCTCGTCGGTCCGAATGGCAGCGGCAAGACGACCCTGCTCCGCTTGTTGCAGGGGGACCTGGCTCCGACCGGAGGTGAGATCCGACGCGCCGATTGGCTGCGTATCGTCTACTTCGACCAGACCCGCAGCCTCGATCCCGACGTAACTCTGCGCCGGGCGCTCGCCCCGGACGGCGATTCCGTCGTCTACCGTGATCGCGTTATTCACGTGGCTGGATGGGCGGCAAGGTTCCTGTTCACCGGCGAGCAACTAAGTCAGCCCGTCGGACGCCTTTCCGGAGGCGAACGCGCGCGCGTCCTGATCTCCCAGCTAATGCTCCAGCCTGCCGACATTCTCCTGCTCGATGAACCCACCAACGACCTCGACATTCCGACGCTCGAAATTCTGGAAGAAGGTCTGGTCGATTTTCCTGGCTCGCTCGTGCTGGTCACGCACGACCGCTACATGCTCGATCGCGTATCCAGCATTGTGTTAGGACTAAATGGCAAAGGCGGAGCCGACACCTTCGCCGACTACGCGCAATGGGAGCAATGGCAGGCGCAGCGAGAAAAGCCAGACGCGGCAACAGCGGCGGCGGCTCTGCAGACGCTGGCAAGTTCTATGCGGACGGCGCCACAAAAAAAGAAACTGTCATACCTCGAAACGCGCGAATACGCCACCATCGAGCCGCGAGTGGAAGAAGCCGAGCAGTTAGTGCAAGCGAAACGGGCAGAACTGGAAGACCCAGCGAACGCGATGGATGCTCCGCGCCTAGTAAGCGCGCAGGCTGCGCTGGACGCGGCCCAACAGGTGCTCGATGCCCTCTACGAGCGCTGGGCTGAGCTGGAGAAAAAGAACGGATGAGATCCCCAATAAGCCCCTTTTTCGGCGAACGTTGCGAACCAAGCACTTGAAACATGATCGGGCTCGCTTGCCGGTATCTTCTTGATGGAGGTTCGTAACCAAAAATTAACAATCAACACTGAGTACACATGCTCTCGCGGCGGGATAATCATTAGGCCACATCCTGGAAGCGGTCTCGGCCGTTCTGAGTCCGGGAAAACATCCTATGCCGGCACGTAAGGTTCTGCTCACGCCCGTGACCACCACAATCGGGGTCGTGCTTGTGGCATGCCTGGTTTGCCTTTTCTGGCTCAGGTTGGGTCAACCGGCTGCCCGTTCCAAGATCACCCAAAACAACATTATTCTGAGGCTAAGCGGGTCCAATACGATTGGAGCGGCTTTGGCACCCGCGCTGGCAGAGGAGTTTCTCAAGCAACAGGGTGCTACGGAAGTCAAAACCCTCCCCGGGGATTGGGATGACGAAGTGCGTGTGCGGGGTGTCCTGCCCGGTGATCGTGTTCCCAAAGCAATTGAGATTCATGCCCACGGCTCGGCTACGGCCTTTGCAGACTTGGCCAATCGCCAGGCTGATATCGGAATGGCTTCTCGAAGAATCAAACCTGAAGAAGTAGCGCGATTAGCCGGTCTCGGTGACATGACGTCTCCGGCGTGCGAACACATCGTTAGATTGGACGGGATTGCCGTTATCGTCAACAGAAAGAATCCGGTACGGGCGCTGGCCAAGGATCAGATCGCGCAAATCTTCAAGGGCGAGATCGAGAATTGGCGGCAATTGGGTGGGCCGGACGGCGCTATCCACCTGTGTACTCGTGACAACAAGTCGGGAACCTACGACACATTCAAGATGCTTGTGCTCGGCAATGCTCCGCTGGCACCTTCGGCGAAGCGTATCGAAAACAGTCGCAAACTTTCCGATTCCGTCGCCCAGGATCCGAACGGAATCGGTTTCATTGGTCTCGCTTACGTTCAAGAGACGCGACCCATCGCAGTTTACGAGGATGGTGCCGCCGCGCTCTTGCCTACTCCCTTTACGGTGGCCACCGAGGACTATGCTCTTTCGCGGCGCTTGTTCCTCTATACGCCCGCGCAACCCCGACAGGAACTAACTCGCAGATTTGTGGACTTTGCCGTCTCCCAAATGGGACAAAACATCGTGGCGCAGATCGGATTCGTGGGCCTGAACCTCACGGCTGCAGCGGCGGCCGCCGGTTCAACCGCTCCGCTAGACTATCGCCGCCTCACCAGCGGCTCAAACCGCTTATCGGTCGATTTCCGTTTCCGCGAGGGCAGCTCACAGCTCGACAATAAAGCAGTCGCCGATCTCACTCGGGTCGTCACCTTCATTACCGACCTGCGCTATAGCGGCGACAATCTGGCGCTGCTGGGTTTCGATGATAGCAAGGAAGCCGGCGGTAATCTGTCGAAAGATCGTGCCGATGCCGTGGCGCTGCAATTTGAGCAGCAGGGCGTGAAAGCGGCCACGGTTGTGGGATTCGGCTCGCAACTTGCCGTGGCCTCGAACGACACTCCAGAGGGAAGGCAAAAAAATCGAAGAGTGGAAATCTGGTTAAGAAGGTAAGAACATCGCCGCGACTATCGGGTTTCAATCGGCTAAGCGCGAGCAAAATCGATAAACCCGCGCTGCGCATCGGTCCGAGTCAGTTTCGCATGCACTCTGTCGCCGACGTGCAACCCCTGCGCTCCTTGAGCCAGCCGGGTGCCCCAGGTCTCGCGGTTTTCGAGACCTGGGATTCCACCGCGTCCAAATCTTACGCTTTTCATGGATATCGAAACATCGCGGTGTGCCCGATACACTCGCGTTCTTTGCGAATGTGTGAGTGTTCGCGTGCTACGTCCAACTCCGCTTGGGCGGAGATTTCGACTGCGGCTATCGCAGCGCATCTTCTGGCTCGGGCGCGAGCTTGGGAGCGGTGCGGAGAAACTTCATAAGTCCTTCGCCGGTGGCCTTGCCAGCCCGCT
>Ga0326728_10012200_pt1 | contig 19193 bp, 17 predicted proteins | sample MB3enrmetagenome_FD_207602 | JGI IMG/M metagenome (GOLD analysis project Ga0326728, IMG submission 207602) | Lab enriched peat soil microbial communities from McLean, Ithaca, NY, United States - MB31MN | ecosystem: Environmental > Terrestrial > Soil > Wetlands > Peat | place: USA: New York... | reverse complement strand
GCAGGCCGTTGAAGGCGTGGGAGCGGCTCATGAAGTAGGCCGGGCTCTTGGACGAGCAGCCGATGCCGCTCATCTTCATCACCCGCTCCGGCTCCACGCCCATCTCCCACATGGCCTGCATGATGCGCTCGGAGATGGAGTTGTGGCCGCAGCCGGCGCACAGCGTGCTCTTGCCGCCCCGGTATTCAAGAATCGGGAGGCCGATGTGATTCACTTTTGGACTGGCGGTCGCGGTTGCCATTAGAGGCCCTCCCTGGTTGCAAACTCTTCCGTGATGGTGCGCGCGTCCACGGGCAATCCGTTGAAGTGCAGGATGCTGCGCAGCTTGGCTGCCTGCTCGCCGGAAAGATCGAGCTTGAGCAGGCTGGCCATTTGCGCGTCGCGGTTCTGCTCGACGACGTAAACCCGCTCGTGCGAGGCCACAAAGTCGTGAATCCCGTGCGCGAAGGGATACGCCCGGATGCGCATGTAATCCGCCTTCAGGCCAAATTCCTTCTCGATCTCATCGAGACTTTCGCGTAGCGCAAAATCCGTGCTGCCGTAAGCCAGAAAACCGATCTTCGAGCTTCCATCCCTGACCGTCACCGGCCCTGGAACCAGCTTGCGGGCGTTTTCGAACTTGCGCGCCAGCCGCTCCATCAGGGCCACATACTCGGCCGGCTTCTCGGTATAGACACCGGCATCGGTGTGCCCCGTGCCGCGCGTGAAGTAACTGGCCTTGGGATGGCGCGTTCCGGGCAGCGTGCGCCAGCCGATGGCGTCCCCGTCCACATCGCGATAGCGCGCGAAGCCGCCCAGCCGTTCCAGATCCTCGGCGGTGAGCACCTTGCCGCGATCGAGCGGCGTCCGCGGATATTCGAAGGGCTCCGACATCCAGTTGTTCATGCCCAGATCGAGGTCGGAAAGCACAAACACCGGTGTCTGCACGCGCTCGGCCAGGTCGAAGGCCGCGTACCCCAGTTCGAAACACTCCTTCACCGAACCGGGCAGCAGGAGGATGTGCTTCGTGTCGCCGTGGGATAAGAACGCCACGCTCAGCAAATCGGCCTGCGAGGTGCGCGTGGGCATGCCCGTGGACGGCCCGGAGCGCTGTACGTCGAAGATGACGCCGGGAATCTCGGCAAAGTAGCCCAGGCCGGCAAACTCCGCCATCAGCGAGATGCCCGGCCCCGAGGTCGCCGTCATGGCCCGCGCGCCGGCCCAGCCCGCGCCCAGCACCATGCCGATGGCCGCCAGCTCGTCCTCGGCCTGAACGACGGCAAAGGTCGCCTTGCCCTCCGGCGTAACGCGAAACTTCTTCAGCAGGTCGGTGGCCGCATCCACCACCGAGGTCGAGGGCGTAATGGGATACCACGCCACCACCGTCACGCCCGCAAAGACCGCGCCCATGCCGCAGGCCGCGTTGCCGTCGATGACGATCTTGCCCCTGGTCTGGTCCATGCGCTCGATGAAGTACGGGTCCTGCTTGGTCAGGTTCTCCGCCGCGTAGTCGAAGCCGGCCTTCACCGCGCCGAAGTTCAGCTCGAAAACCTTGGCCTTTTTGGCAAACTGCTTGCGCAGGCCGTTCTCGACCACGGCGAGGTCGATGCGCAGCAGTTGGGCCGCCACGCCCACGTAAATCATGTTCTTCACCAGCTTGCGCAGCTTGGGCTCGGCGCAGATGGCCACCGTGATCCTGTCGAAAGGCACCGGATAGAAGACCGCGTCCTCGCGATACTGGTTGAGGTTCAGCGTCTCCTCGTAGATGGCCGCGCCGCCGGGGACGAGATCCAGAACATCCTGGCGCGCGGTATCGGGATTCAGCGCCACCAGCACCTCGGCCTTGCGCTTGCGGGCCACGTAGCCGTCCTTGCTGGCGCGGATGGTATACCAGGTGGGAAGTCCGGCGATGTTCGACGGGAACAGGTTCTTGCCGCTCACCGGAACACCCATGCCGAAGATGCTTTTCAGCAGCACGCTATTGGCGGATTGCGAGCCGGAGCCGTTCACCGTTGCCACGTTGATGCTGAAGTCGTTGACCACGCGCGCCCGCGCGCTTCGTTCGCCCTCTAACTGACCCAGGGCCAGGTCGCCTGTCGCCATGTGGCGGAGTTCCCTTCCGAAACACTGTGGAGAGACTCGATCTTTCCTTCTCCAAATGTGATTATAATCACATTCTTGCAACGGCGTCCCACTTCGTAGCAAGAGCGTTACCGGATTCTGTCCAACGGAATGGAATGCGATTGCGTCGGTTCGGAAACGGGCGCGGTAAGGCGCGGGCCGGAAATGGCCCTTTCCAGCCAAATCACATCCCACGGGAGCCCTGACAGTTGAAGCTGTCAGGGCTCCTGTGCGTTTGCTAAGTCGATTCCCGGCGATTCCGGCGCGGAGTTGTCCAGACCCGGGTCTTTCCTTGCGGCGGGAGGGGAGAAGGCCTTCTCCTGGTCCTTGCGAATCCGCTCCAGCATATCGGCGGCGAAGTAATAGTTCTCCATCTCGGCGACGCCGCTCTCGATGATCAGGCGAAGATAAAAAGCCTTCGTCCGTCCCGTCTTCGCAGCCAGGCGATCCAGCCTCTTCGACACTTCCGGCGAAAGCCTGATCGAGGTAGCCATCGATCACGCTCCTTATGAATTCGAGCGGTTCCACAACTCCGGCGGCCTTTCCGGCGCCGCGCAACGTGGCGTTTCCTTGTGGGAAAATGCCGCTAATGGGCAGAGGCTTCGGGCACAGCCATGGCGGAACCGCCATAGTGGGTTCATTCTATCCCGCCTGTCAATGCGCGCGTATCCCACTTCCGGCTCATGCGCGGCCAACTTTTGGCAAGCCTGCCGTGACTCGCATCACTCACAAGCCTTCCCGCATCCTGAATAATCATGATCGACGGCCAGGCGTCACCCCAGTTGCGGGCTGCGCCAGTCCTTGCCCCAGCAGTGGCGGGCAAGACGGCCGATGGCCCTGCCGGGGCCGGAGTCCTGCCTTATGTACAAAATCGTCGAAGCGCGCAGCGTCGGCCTCAACATCAAGCAGTTTGTCATCGCGGCGCCGCGCATCGCGCGCAAGCAGAGGCCGGGGCAGTTCGTCATTCTCCGCCTCTATGAGAAGGGCGAGCGCATCCCGCTCACCATCAAGTCCTCCGACCCCGAGGCGGGCACGATCACCATCGTGGTGCAGGGCGTGGGCAAGACCACGTCGATGCTCAACTGCCTGGAGACCGGCGACTCGATTCTGGATGTTGTCGGCCCCCTCGGGCGGCCGTCGGAGATTGAGCGCTACGGCACGGCGGTGATTCTGGCCGGCAGCGTGGGCGCGGCCATGGCGCTGCCCACTTCGAACGCGCTCCAGCACGCCGGCAACCACGTGATCTTCATCGAGGGCGCGCGCTCCAGGGAGATGGTGGTCTTCGAGGACGAAGTCCGCCAGGCCAGCGGCGAGGCCTACATCATGACCGACGACGGTACCTACGGCGAACAGGGCCTGGTGACCAAGAAGCTCAACGAGCTGCTCGCCGCCGGCCGCAAGATCGACTTCGTGCTCGCCGTGGGCCCCGTGCCCATGATGCGCGCCGTGGCCCGCATCACCGCGCCGCTGGGCATCAAGACCATGGTCAGCCTCAACTCCATCATGGTGGACGGCACGGGGATGTGCGGCGGCTGCCGGGTTCTGCTGGGCGACAAGAGCAAGTTCGCCTGCGTGGATGGCCCTGAGTTCGACGCCTCGCTGGTTAACTTCGAGGTGCTCACGCAGCGCAACGCCATGTATCGCGACCAGGAGTGCCAGTCGCTGAAGTATTTCGAGGAGCACAAAGACGAAGAAGTGGCCGGGTTGCGCGAGGAGCTGGCCGCCGGGGAGGCCCATTATGCCTGAAACCAGACCGCTGCCCCGCTCCGCGATGAATGTTCTTCCGCTCAAGGAGCGCATGAAGATTCTGCGCCGGCACATGCCGGAGCTGGACCCCCACGTCCGCAGCCGCAACTTTTTTGAGGTGAACCTGGGCCTGCCCGAGGCCGACGCGCTGACCGAATCCACGCGCTGCCTGGAATGCGCCAAGCCGGGCTGCGTGGTCGATTGCCCGGTGGGCGTGAAGATCAAGGACGTGGTGGCGCTGATCCGTGCCGGCGACTATCTGGGGGCCGCGGCCAAGCTGCGCGAGGATAACGCCCTGCCCGCCATCACCGGCCGCGTCTGCCCGCAGGAGAACCAGTGCGAGGGCGGATGCGTCCTGGGAAGGAAAGGCGCGCCGGTGGCCATCGGCAACCTGGAGCGCTTCGTGGCCGACTTCGAGCGCTCCAGCGGCAAGCTCGGCCTGCCCGCGAACGCTCCGCCCACGGGCAGGAGCGTGGCCATCGTGGGCAGCGGGCCGGCCGGGCTCTCGGCCGCCGGGGATCTCGTCCAGAAGGGCCATCGCGTGCGCGTCTTCGAGGCCCTGCACGAACTGGGCGGCGTCCTCGTCTACGGCATTCCGGAGTTCCGCCTGCCCAAGGCGATCGTGAAAGAGGAAGTAGACAACCTGCGCCGCATGGGCGTCGAGTTCGAGACTAATGTCGTCGTCGGCAAGAGCGTCACCATCGACGAGCTGATGCGCGACGAGGGCTACGACGCGGTCTTCGTGGCCACGGGCGCGGGTTTGCCGGTTTTTCTCGGCGTGCCCGGCGAGCACCTCAACGGCGTCTACTCGGCCAACGAGTTCCTCACCCGCGTGAACCTGATGCGCGCCTACAACCGCGCCGAGTACGATCAGCCGGTCTACGACTGCCGCGACCGCGACGTGATTGTGGTGGGCGGCGGCAACACCGCCATGGACGCGGTGCGCACCTCGCGGCGGCTGGGTGCGCGCACCGCGACGCTGGTCTATCGCCGCAGCGAGGCGGAGATGCCGGCCCGCGCCGAAGAGGTCAAGCACGCCCGCGAGGAGGGCATCGAGTTCCGCATGTTGACCAACCCCATCGAGTTCCTGGGCGACGAGAAGGGCTGGCTCACCGGCGCGCGCTGCGTGCGCATGGAGCTGGGCGAGCCGGACGCGAGCGGCCGCCGCCGCCCGGTGGCGATCGCGGGCTCGGAGTACATTCTGCCCGCCAGCGTGGCCATCATCGGCGTCGGCACCACCGCCAATCCCCTCATCCAGAGCACCACGCCGGATCTCAAGACCAACAAGTGGAACTACATCGAGGCCGAACCCGAGACCCTGCGCACCAGCAAGCGCGGCGTCTTTGCCGGCGGCGACATCGTCACCGGCGGCGCAACGGTGATCCTGGCCATGGGCGCGGGCCGCAAAGCCGCCGCGTCGATCCATGAGTACTTGAGCGACGGAGGGTGGTAGACGAAGAGCGGGTACCAGGGACTAGAATGCTTCGCGGCGAATCCCAGGTCTCAAAGTCGAGAGCTGGGGCATCCGGCGCCTAGCCGTGGGTTGAGCGGAGAGCCCATACTGAATTGGTGCTTTGGCGTCAATGTGGGGGCTACTATGGTTGGGTTGATGGAATTCCTGGTGGACCTGATTCCGTTGGTTTTCTTGGGCGCCATCAGCTTGGTTTGTTGCCTGATCTGGCTGATCGTCAGGCCTCCGAGATGGAAGCATCGCAATTGGGGCATACGTCTCGCCGCAGTAGAAAGCCTCACCAACCAAGCTCACCTCGCCACGATTGCACAGACCGATTCGAGGTCAGAGGTGCTGATGGCCGCTGCGGACAAGCTCGCCGACGCCAAACTGGCTGACGCTACATATAGAAAAATCGCAATGAAATACGACAATACCTGTCTTTCCGTGATAGAAGCTGCCTTGGGAAAGCTCTCTATTCAAGCTATTGTCGAGGTTATTGAAAGCCCGTCTGTCAAACAGCATTACGAATCCGATGAGGACATCGAACGTAAGAGAAAGCTGCAGAAACTGATGAAGATCGCCGCGATTGAGAAGGTTTCTGATCAAGACTATCTCGCTCAGATCGCCACATGGGACCCAGGTCGTTATTGGTTTGATGGGACCTGTAATGATTTGCGCAGGGCTGCGGCCAAAAAGTTGACAGATCGAACAGTTGCTAAGGCCGCATATCTAGAGATCGACAAGTATGATAGTCGAGTGAGAAGGCAAAGGGAGATTGAGCGAAAGAAGCATGACCAGATATTAAGTGCAGAGCGGGAAGCGAATTGCCATCATGATTACCTGATGGATCCCGAAGGTTTTTGCAATTCTTGCAAGAGCCTCACACACACTGGCACGTGCCGTACTTGCGGATATGTACTGCCCCACACCTGCACGTAGCAGGTCCGTTCAAGGCAAGGAACGGCCCTTCTGGCAGCCGCGCTATTACGATTTCAACTTACATTACGAAGAGAAGCTGCGCTATATGCATCGCAACCCGGCGAAGAGGGTTTTGGTCGAGAAGCCGGAGGACTGGCTTGGTCCAGCTTCCGGCACTACACGACGGGAGAGATCGGGACCGTTGAAATCGAGTCTTTCTGGACCGGAGCGCGAAGAGAGGCACTTCTCGATCCCAGGTCTCAAACGCGGGACCTATGCCACCCAATCTTGTGAGTGATAATCGAGATGTGGGCCACACGCGTTTGTCATTGTTACACAGGCATTCCGGGGGGGCGGAGGAGAGAATCATGCCTTTCGATCCAATGGGAAGGGACCCCAACAGGGAGATAGCAGCTATGCGCCGCCGGAAGATGTGGAACAAGGTGGCGTTCTGGTCCTATTTCACCTTCATCGCGCTGGCGATGATCTCGCCGCTAAGCTCCACAGAGAAGACAATCGTGTTTGTCTCTTCAGTCGCCCTTCTGCTCATTTATGCAAAGGTTCTTTCGCGGGTGAGGCTCTGGATATATTTCGTTGGGAAGCGGGGCGAGTTCGATAGGGCGTTGCGCTTGAATTGCCAGTTTGCATGGATTCCAGGTTATGGCGATTCCCTGGAGGGGCCGATCCTTTTCAACGCGGGGCGGTACCGTGAGGCGCAATCGTTCTTGGAGCCTCTGGCATACGATGCCAAGGGTGAGCCGCGGCTGACAAGCCTTGAGTTCTATACCTACGCGCTGGCTCTGAACAATGACGGACGCGAAGCCGAGGCGGAGAAGCTGCTGGAGGCGGCGGTTCAAGTTCCGCAGCGAACCAAGGGAATTCACGTGGCTCTGGCCAGTTGTCTGCTTTCGCAGAAGAAGGATCCAGAGCGCGCCTGCGGATTGATGGAGCAGGCCCTGGCTGCCACGGATTTGCAGAGTACGAGTTACGGACGGGACTCCGATCGTATGACGAGGATTGCGCTCTATGCCTGGGCACTGGCAGCCTGCGGCCGGCGACCGGAGGCGGAGGCAAGGATGCAGGAGGCGCTTGCCGGTGCAGCTTCGCTCAAGGACGCAGAGCGGGCCGGGGTGCTGTACTTCGCCGGAGAGGCATGGCGCGCAATGGGCGAGTGGAGAAAGGCGCGGGCCACGTTTCAGGAAGCGTTGATGCTCTCCCCGGAGGGGCCCGCCGCAACTGGCTCTCAGAAGGCACTGAAAAGGATGCGCGAAGAAGCTGGGGGTTGAAGAGGCGGCCTTGGATCGATGGGCGCGCGTCTCCAAGCAACCGCACCGTCGGCGTCCCGCTACAATGGAAGAAGGCCTTTCTGTGCATTTTCTGAAGAGACGGCCGCATCCTCAGCATCACCCCGGAATCGATAAGCAAAATGCCCGAACCCGACCTTCTCGCCTCCCGTCCCCGCGTCCTCAGCGGCATGCGCCCCACCGGCAAGCTCCACTTGGGCAACTACATGGGCGCGCTGGCCAACTGGGTCAAACTGCAGGACCAGTACGAGTGCTACTTCTTCATCGCCGACCTGCACGCGCTAACCACCGACTACGCGGACACCTCGCAGATCGCGCCCAATACGCTTGAAGTCGTGCTGGACTTCCTGGCCGCCGGCCTCGATCCAAAGAGATGCACCATCTTTGTGCAAAGCTGGGTGGAGCAGCATTACCAACTGCCCCTGCTGCTGGGGATGATTACGCCGCTTGGCTGGCTGGAGCGCGTGCCCAGCTACAAGGAGATGCAGGAGAACCTCGTCAACAAGGACTTGACCACCTACGGCTTCCTCGGCTACCCGGTGCTGATGGCGTCGGACATTCTGCTTTATCAGCCCGATTTTGTGCCCGTGGGCCAGGACCAGCAGGCGCACGTGGAGCTGACCCGCGAAGTGGCGCGGCGGTTCAACTTTTTCTATCCAAGACTGGGCTACACACCTGCCGTTAAGCTATCCCGCGAGGAAGAATCCAAAGCAATCTTCGATCCGAACGTGGAATTGGCGGATGAGTCATTGCTCCATAGGCATCGGAGCACGTTCGGAAAGCCCGCTCTCGGCGAAGATGACGAACGTTTGAGGGGTGTTCTGCCCGAGCCGAAAGTGCTTCTCACCCCCTCGCCCAAGCTGCCCGGCACCGACGGCCGCAAGATGTCGAAGAGCTACGGCAACACCATTCTGATGACCGACCCAGAGCCGGTGGTCCGCCAGAAGCTCAAGACCATGGTCACCGACCCGGCTCGCATTCGCCGCACCGACGCGGGCGATCCGGACAAGTGCCCGGTCGGCGATCTGCACAAGGTTTTTTCGACACCGGAGACGCTGCCCAGGGTCTACGACGGCTGCCGCTCGGCCGGGATCGGCTGCATCGAGTGCAAGAGCTGGGCCGCCAACGCCCTGGTCCAGATCCTCGAGCCTATCCAGACTCGCCGCGCCGGCTTCTCCGAGGCGCGGGTCGAGGAGATACTGGAAGACGGTTCCAGCCGCGCCCGCCGCCGCGCCGAGCAGACCATGCAAGAGGTGCGCGCGGCCATGCGGATGACCCCGGCTGCGCCTGCCTCCCAATAGACTGGCCGGACAAGTAGAATGATCGGTGCGTCCCATCGAAGCCCGCGCAAGAGGGGAGAGCAGATTCCGGCGGATGGAAGGCGTGAGCCAACCCCCGCCGGAGCGCAGGAGAAACTCCATGTCAGCCGCCAATGAAGTCGTCAAGTCCGCCGATAGCAGCATGACAAACCCCGAGCCGGGCCTGTGGCGGCAGGTGATGTCTTACAGCCAGGGCATCATGCTCGTCCGGCACAAGATGGAGCCGGGATGGGTTGGCGCCGCGCACAGCCATCCCCATGAGCAGTTGATCTACGTCGTCTCAGGCGCAATCCAGCTCACCGTCGGGGACCGAACGCACACGCTCTCCGCCGGAGACAGCTTCCTGGTGGGCGGCGGCATCCAGCACCAGGCTCGCGCGAACCGGGCGACCGAAGTTCTCGATGTTTTCGAGCCGTATCGCTCCGACTACGCTTCAAGTTAGCGGCAACCCTGGGCGGCATTCGATCGGCGCCGGACCTCGTCCTGGCATGCAAAGCTCGTATTGTTGGTAGAGGATAGGCTTTGGACAGAAGCGAAGATTCTTCGGAGGCTCAACAAGCATTGACGGATCGCTCCTCCATTCCGGATGCCGACGCTGTCAGGCCGGTAGTCCTGGCCGGCGCCGAGGCGGCGGCTCCCCTAGCTGCCCAGCCCGCCCCGGAGCAGAATACCGGCGAGAAGGCCGCCGCCAAGTCCGCAGCCCGCCAGAAGCAGCTCGACGATGCCGCCGAGGAGTCTCCCTTCTCGGTGATCGTGGGCCAGGTCTACGATGGCCCTCTTGACCTGCTGCTGGACCTGATCCGCAAGCAGGACATCGACATCTACGACATTCCCATCGCCAAAATCACGGCCCAGTTCCTGGCCTACGTCAACCAGCTCCGGGCCAGCGACGTGGATGTAGCCGGCGAGTTCATCTACACCGCCTCGCTGCTCATCCACATCAAGAGCAGGATGCTGCTGCCGCGCTCGCCCGCCGGCCCCGACGACGCGGCCGAGGATCCCCGCCGCGAGTTGGTCGAGAGGCTGCTGGAGCACGAGCGCTTCAAGAGCGCCGCCCAGATGCTGCAGCAGAAGCAGATGCTGGAGGCCGCCACCTGGACCAATCCCGGCTTCCGCGAGTTCCAGGAGGATGCGTCCGCCGAGCCGGAGATCGCCGCCGACACCGTCGATCTGGTGCGCATCTTCCGCGACATTCTGGAGCGCGCCCGCAACCGGCCCGTCCTCGACGTCGAGGAGGATTCGGTCACCGTCGGCCAGATGATTCAGTTCCTGGCTCGGCGCCTCACCATGGAAGACAAGCCCGTGGCCCTGCGCCGCCTGCTCCGCCACACCCGCTCGGAGCGCGCCCTGGTAGCCATGTTCCTGGCGCTGCTGGAGATGGTCCGGCTGCAAGCCGTCCTGCTCCGCCAGGACCGCGCCTTCAGCGAGATCTTCATCAAGAAGCACACCGGCTTCGACGCCGTGATGAACCAGGGCCTGGCCCATGCGCTCGACGACTGGCGCTAGCATCGAGATGGGATGAGGGATGTGACTGAAACGCTCAGCCCCTGTTTCACCTGAGAACCGGGACGAGTGTGAGCGAGCATGATTTGGAGCGACTTAAAGAAATGGAACAAAAGGCGAAACCTCGCGTTGATCGTCACGGCCCCGTTTGGGCAGAGCTCCAAGAAAAGGCCGAAGACGACCCCGAACTCGCCAAGCATTTGGAGGCCGTAAAACGCGTGATCGAAGGATACAGCGAGACCTTGCAGAGGCTCGCGGATTCCTGATTGGCTGACCGGCTTTCGCACCCGATTTCCACCGCTGGAGAATTCCCGCTGGACAGCCACCCCCCCTATGTGGTGTAGAATCAATCCAGCAGGGTCAGACTCACCTGGCTCACCGAGCAAACAACTGCGCACCCATGTAGTTGTTGGGGTTTTATGGACGCCAATTTATCCGGCTCTTCTCTCTCCCGCCGTCGACAATCCCCTATGTATTTCCATTGTGCGCTCCTAGTTGAGTTTCGACCCAGGAGGCCCAGGCGCCACCGGAACTTCTCCGGCCGCTTTGGAAGTTTCTAATGGCCGACTTGGCTACATTAGTTGAAATCATGCCCGCGAAGGCTTCGGTCGTTGACCGGAGGCGAAAGACATCCTCAAGCCGCATCGGTATCATGCTGTTCCTTCTGGCGCTCGCGGGCGGCCTCGCCTACATCGGCTTCCATGTATCTAAGGATTTGGACTCGGTGACCGTCACCAGCGCCTGGCCCTATGTTCTGCTCGGTCTGGCGCTGCTCATCGCTCTCGGCTTCGAATTTGTCAACGGCTTTCATGACACCGCCAACGCCGTCGCCACGGTCATCTACACTCATTCGCTGGAACCGAACGTCGCCGTCGTGTGGTCGGGCCTGTGCAACCTGGCCGGCGTGCTCGCCTCCTCCGGCACGGTGGCCTTTGCGGTCATCACCCTGCTTCCGGTCGAACTGATTATCCAGGTCAGCTCCGGCGCCGGCTACGCCATGGTCTTTGCGCTGCTTATCGCCGCCATTCTCTGGAATCTCGGAACCTGGTCGCTGGGGCTGCCGGCCTCCAGCTCCCATACCATGGTCGGATCGATCATTGGCGTCGGCATCGCCAACCAACTCTTCAGCGCCCGCACAGGCACTTCCGGGCTCGACTGGGAGCAGGCTGTCAAGGTTCTAAAGGCGCTGCTGATTTCACCCGTGGTCGGCTTTGGCGTCGCGGCTCTGCTCCTGCTTCTGTCCAAATGGCTGGTTCGGTACCCATCCCTGTACGAAGCGCCGAAAAACAACCAGCCGCCGCCGTGGCCTATCCGCGCCCTCCTGCTGCTCACCTGTACCGGCGTCAGCTTCTCCCACGGCTCCAATGACGGCCAGAAGGGCATGGGCCTCATCATGCTGATCCTCATCGGCACCGTTCCCACGGCCTACGCGCTCAACCACGCCGTCAGCCCCATGGAAGTCCAGGATTTCATCGCCGCCTCCGAGCAGGCCGGCCACATCCTCGACCGGCACGTGGACAAGACAGCCATCCTGGGCCCCGATGCCCGTGAAGAAGTTACCGACTACATCCGTACCAAGCAGCTCCAGCCAGCCACCGTACTTGCTCTTCGAGAGCTGGTCGAAGACCTCAATCACGAGGTCGCCCTTTACAAGGTCTTCAAGTCGGTTCCCGCAAAGGACCAGACCAACGTCCGCAATGACATGTACGTGGCCAGCGAAGCCATCCGCCTGATGCTGAAGAACCACAATCCGGCCTTTACGCCGGAAGAAAATGCCGCTCTGGCAAACTACAAGAGCAAGGTGGACAAGGCCACCAAATTCATCCCGGACTGGGTCAAAGTGGCCGTGGCCCTGGCCTTGGGTTTGGGTACCATGGTCGGCTGGAAGCGCATCGTCGTCACGGTCGGTGAGAAGATCGGAAAGCAGCACCTGTCTTACGCGCAGGGCGCCAGCGCCGAACTGGTGGCCATGGCCACGATCTTCGCCGCCAACAACTTCGGCCTGCCGGTCTCGACCACCCACATTCTCAGTTCCGGCGTGGCCGGGACCATGGTGGCCAACGGCAGCGGCCTCCACCTCTGCACCGTGCGCAACATCCTGGCGGGCTGGTTCTTCACCCTCCCGGCGGCTGCTCTGCTCTCCGGCCTGCTTTACTGGCTCTTCCGCGCTGTCTCGTAAAATACTGATTCAGTCGGTTTTTCGACGCTTCTTTCGACAAGCTCCGAGGAGGTCATCCGCTTGCCCCGTCTTCGTCTCGCCCTCGCCGTTCTCTGCCTCGCCTTGCCGGCATCCGCACCCGTTTCAGCTTGGCCGGCGCCGAGCCAAACCCAAGCCGAAGCGCCAGCCCAGGCCGCGCCTGCCGCCGCACCACTTGAAGCCCTCTCCGGCGAATTCACCAGCCCCATGGAGCCCGATACTCCGCTCAGCATCTACGTGCAGGGCGGCAAGCTGACCATCGAGTCCGAGCGCTGGGTTCCCACCGATCTGAAGCCCCTCGCGGCAAACCTGTTTGGCTTTGCGAATTCGAAGGCGACCGTTGCTTTTGCATTGGATGGATCGGGCCGTGGCGCGAGCTTCTCCTTTTCCGACCAGCCGGACACTGTCTTTCGCCGCACCGGCCCGCCTGTCCGTCATATCTTTCACGACTACCAGCGCGCTGAAGTTATGATCCCCATGCGCGACGGCGTCAAGCTGCACGCCGTCATTCTCAAGCCTGCCGACATCCCCGGCCCGCTCCCATTTCTCATTCAGCGCACTCCTTACGGCGTGGACGGGACCGACCGCGCCAGCTTCTTCGCCAGCCGTCCGGAGCTCGCCCGCGAAGGCTACATCTACGTCGCCGAAGACATTCGCGGCCGCTACAAGAGCGAGGGCGAGTTCGTCATGATGCGCCCGCTCGCCGATCATCGCGATCCCAAGGCAGTCGACGAGAGCACCGACGCATACGACACCGTCGCCTGGCTGCTCCAGAGCGTCCCCGGCAACAACGGGCGCGCAGGTTTCGTCGGCACCAGCTACCCCGGCTTCCTGGCCATGATGGCCGGTATCGACCCCCATCCCGCGGTCAAGGCCGTCTCGCCCCAGGCGCCCATGATCGACGTCTGGATGGGCGACGACTTCTTCCACAATGGCGCCTTCCGCCAGAGCTACGGCTACGATTACGTGCTGGAAATGGAGTCCAGCAAGGAAGACGCTACCGTGGATTACGGCAAGGACAAGGACGGCAAACCCCGCGACGGCTTCGACTACTTCCTTGAGCGCGGTTCCTTCGCCGAGGAAGTGAGAAGATCCGGCTCCAGAGTACTGCCCACCTGGAAGCTTTTCCTCGAGCACCCCGCCTATGACAGCGTCTGGTCCTCGCGCGCGGTTGAAGACCACCTGAACACGGTCGCCGTGCCCACGCTGACCGTCGGCGGCTACTACGACCAGGAGGATATGTACGGGCCGCAAGAGGAGTACGCCACCCTCGAACCGCACGACGCCAACCGCCGGAACTTCCTCGTCCTCGGCCCCTGGCGGCACGGGTTCTGGTCATCCTCCGCGCGCCACCTCGGCAATCTCGACTACGCGGAGCCCATCGGCAAGGAGTTCCGTGCGCAGATTGAAGCCAGGTTCTTCGCCCACTTCCTGAAAGACGAGCCGGGCGCGAATCCCTCCGGCTTCGACCTGGAGAACACGGCCAGCTTCCAGACCGGCTCCAATACCTGGAAGCGCTACTCCCGCTTCCCGCCCATTGAATCGCAGCCCACCAGCCTTCATCTTGCGGGCGGGGGCTTGCTCAGTTGGAGCGGCTCGACTGCCGAAGCCAGGACCAGTTACGTCAGCGACCCCGCCAACCCCGTCCCTTATCGCCATCGCCCCATCCAGCCCACCTACAGCGAAGGATCGCAGTGGTACAACTGGATGACCGAGGACCAGCGCTTCGTCACCGATCGCAAAGACGTCGCGGTTTGGAAGCTTCCCGTGCTGAAGAAGGACCTAATCGTCACCGGCGAAGTGGTGGCCGACATTTACGCCTCTACCACCGGCACGGACACCGATCTGGTCGTCAAGCTCATCGACCAGTACCCCGGCGACTCGACCGTTTCCGACCCCACGATGCTCGGCTACCAGCTGATGACCAACGAAGAGATCTTCCGCAGCCGGTATCTTGAAGCTTTCGACAAGCCAACGCCCCTGCGCAGCGGCTCCGTCCATGAGTACCGCTTCTCGCTCCACGACGTGGACCACGTCTTCAAAGCCGGCCACACCGTCATGGTCGAGATTCAAAGCACCTGGTTTCCGCTCTACGACCGCAACCCGCAGACCTTCGTCCCCAACATCATGACCGCCAGGCCCGAGGACTATAAGTCGGCCTCCATCACCATCTACTCCGGCCCCGAGCACGACTCCACCTTGCAGGTTCCGCTGATGAACGCCTGCGACCATATCGAATGCTTCTGAACAGCCGGCGCGCACCTTCCAGCGATCTTAATCTGAACCCGGCTTCAACCGCGGTGCAAACGACAGTAGCTCCACCGGAGCGCCATCGCTGACGATCATCGCCACCGTCACGCCTTCGCTCGGACTGTTCGGCGGCGTCAGAATCTCCTTCCCTTCCAGCGCGGCCGCGAGATCGTCCACTTCAAAAGCCAGATGCGGTACCGTCTTGATGATCTCGTGGTAGGGCGCATCCGCGTCAAAGCGCATCCACTGAATGCCGTAGGGACTGGACTCGAATCCCGATACAAACACCTTGAGTCTCGGCAGATACATCTCTCCTGGGCGAGGAATTTGGGTTGGAATGCCCATGTGGTGGTATCGCCAGCCCTCTACCGCGATCGCCGCGGGAGGTTCGCGGTCCCCTCGCATGGAACCCCAAGCATGGCCGTCATCTTTCGGAGGGTTGTCGCTCAATCGCTTCTCCTTTATCCAAATCCACTGACCGCCCAATCGTACATCAGAGTCAGCACACCAGGTACTCTTGGGAGGGAAACAGGGTTGTTGACACATAATATGTGCGCACGTATTATGTGAATATGAACATCACCCTCTCCATCGACGAGCAACTGGTTGAGCGCGCGCGGGAGACGCTCCGCGCGACAGGCAAAAGCCTGAACCAGGAGATTCGAGAGCATCTGCAGCATTTGGCCGGCGATGACGATCTGGAGCGCGATCTGGAATTTCTCGAAAAAACCTCAGGCCTAGGAAAGCCCGAGGCCAACTGGAAGTTCAACCGCGATGATGTGTATGAAGAGCGCTTGCGGTGACCGCAGACATGATACCCGATGGACCGAAAACTAAACGCTCCCGACTGATAGAGCTGGTTGAAAAAGGCGAAGATGTGGTCATCACCAGGTCCGGTAAGAGGGTGGTTATGATTGCCTCTCCTCCGGCGCGGACTCCCCGCACCTTTCTGGACACGAATATCCTCGTGTATTCTGACGATCCCAGAGACCCGGCCAAGCGACAAATGGCTCTGGACCTAATCAAAGCGAATATGCGCCTGAGAACGGGTGTCGTATCGCTTCAGGTATTGCAGGAGTACTTCGTTTCGGCCACGGGAAAACTGAAGCTGAATGCCGCATTGGCCAAACAGAGAGTCGAGGTATTCGCGAAGTTTCACATCGCTGAACCAACCCTCGGCGACATCCTCGCGGCAATCGACATGCATCGACTGCACGGCTTCTCATATTGGGATGCTCTTGTCCTGCGCATGGCCAAACAGACCGGATGCCGGATTCTTCTCACTGAAGATATGCAGCATGGCCAGGAATTCGACCGGGTGAAGATCGTCAACCCATTTGTATAGCTCGCCCGCTCCCGCCGGAACGGCGGTTGCGCATCCCAGGCAGAGAGTTGTATCGTCCGGGCTATGCATTGGTCGACTCCGGAAGAACGCACCCATCTCGGTCAGGCGCGGCGCAAGCAGGTTGGCCGCCAGGAACATGACGAACTCAATGTCAAGGCGCGCAAGACGCCACCTCTCGAACTGCTCGAGCGCTCGATGCGCGGCCGCGTTCCGGCGCTCATCAAGCTCAAGTATGAACTGATGGCGCAGTCGCCCTTCGGCTACTTTCGCGGCGCAGTGCCGGTGATGGCCGCGGACCTGTCCATGCTGCCCTCGACCGGCATCGTAAGCCAGCTTTGCGGCGACGCGCATGTGCGCAACCTGGGAGCTTTTGCCGCGCCCGACGGACGGCTGGTCTTCGACATCAACGACTTCGACGAGACCATCCGCGGCCCCTTCGAGTGGGATCTGAAGCGCATGGCCGCATCCCTTGTGCTGGCCGGGCGGGAGTCCGGCCACAAGGACTCGTCCGCGCGCCAGGCTGCGGAGAAGTGCATCGAGCGCTACACCGCCCAGATGCGCGCCTTTGCCAAGATGCCCGGCCTGGAAGTGGCGCGCTTTCAGGTGCATCGCGTGAGTCAGGTAGAACCCATTCACGCCGCGCTGATCAAAGCCGAGCGGGCCACGCCGCAGCACACGTTGGAACAGCTTACCGAGCCCGTGTCGAAACCGGGGGCGGGCAAACCCGCCGCGCCGCGCCGCTTCAAGGAATCCAAGCCCATGCTTACCCGCGTCACCGGCGCCCAGGAAGCCGCCGTGCTGGCCTCGCTCACGCCGTATCGCGAGATGCTGGAGCCGCAGCGGCAGCATCTATTGTCTTTTTACCGGCCCGTGGATGTGGCCTTCAAGGTGGTGGGAACGGGTTCGGTGGGCCTGCGCGATTACTGCATCTACTTTGAAGGCAACGGTCCCGCCGACCCGCTCTTCCTGCAAATCAAGGAGGAGCCGGCCTCGGGCTACACGGCCTATCTGCCCGACGCGCGCCCGCCCTACCACAACGGCCAGCGCGTAGCCGAGGGGCAGCGGGCCATGCAGTTGCAGTCCGATCCCTTCCTTGGCTGGACGCACATCGGCGGACGCCAGTACCTCGTCCGCCAGCTCAACGATCACAAGGGTTCCATCGAACTCGAAGACCTGGCCGGAGCCGGCCTCGAAGCCTACGGCGAAGTCTGCGGCGAACTGCTGGCGCGCGGCCATGCCCGCTCCGGCGACCCGCTGGTCATCGCCGGCTACCTGGGCAGCGGAGACGGCTTTGCCGAAGCCCTGGCCAAGTTCGGCTCCCTCTACGCCGACCAGACCGAAAAGGACTGGGAGGCACTGCGCCGCTCCCGCAAGACGCGGACCAAACTCTGAATCTTAGGAGCAGTCCGACTCGCCGCTGCAAGTTGCGACTGGAATGAACTGCCGCCAACTCGCTGACTGGCTACTACCGGGAAGCGGGGCCAACTTGCTGATTTTGTTTATGAACCGCCTCATCCAGCTACCCTTTATAAGGAGGCTCGCATGAATCGCCGCACCTTCACGCAAACCCTGGCTGCGGCTGCGTTGAGCGCCGTTGCCGCCCCCCTCAAGGCAGCGCCCGCGAGCGCCGAATCCTCCCCCAAAGCCCCGCCGTTTCCGCTTTCCGTCATGTTATGGACGGTCTTCACGGACCTGCCCTTCGAGGAGCGGCTGGCCAAGGTGGCCGAAGCCGGCTGCAGCAACGTCGAGCTGGTGGGCGAATACGGCAAGTGGTCCGCCGACGACTTTGCCCGCGCCAACGCCGCGCGCAAGCGGCTGGGCATCGAGTTCGACGCCACCGCCGGCCTGGCTCACGGCATCGCCGATCCCGCCGGCCGCGAAGCGCTGCTGGCCGAGCTCAGCCAGGCGCTCACTCCCATGGAGACCCTCGGCTGCCCGGCGATGATTCTGCTTTCTGGCAACGTGGTTCCGGGGCTTTCGCGCTGGGCGCAGCACCGGGCCTGCGTGGAGACGCTCAAGCGCGCCGCGGCCCTGGTCGAAGGCCGAACCATCAACGGCCAGACGGTGCGCCTGCTGCTCGAGTGCATCGACCCCGAGGAGAATCCGCGCTACTTTCTCACCTCCGCCGCCGAGGCCATCGAGGTGGTGCGGCAGGTCAACCATCCCCAGGTCCAGTTTCTCTACGACATCTTCCACGAGCAGATCGCCGAAGGAAACCTGATCGAAAAGCTCGACAAGCACATCGATGTGATCGGCCTGATCCACGTGGCCGACGTGCCCGGCCGCCACGAACCCGGCACTGGCGAGATCAACTGCGCCAATATCTACCGCAAACTGGCCCAGCTGAACTATAAACGAATGGTGGCCATGGAGTTCCATCCCACTGGCGACCCGGTAGCCACACTGCGCGCAGCAAAGGCGCTTGCGATCAGCGCCGGCGCGATTTGAGGGTTTCTATTGATCGGGCCATAATGCAGTTCGGTCTCCTGTCCTATCATAAGTTTTGATTTCAGTGCATGATGGCGCAAAATTGGTTCAAGTTGGGAGGTCCAAGTGACTCAACCAAGTGTACGTACCGCGCGCGCAACGGATGACACCGAGCGACTTCTCCTCGACGTTCATCTATACGAATACCAGACATTAACGACCCGCGCTACGTACTACATGGTGATGGGAACTTCTACTTGGCCGCTGATTATCTCCTTCATAGGGTTTCTTGCGACCGTTTGGCACAATCTCCCCGAACAAGAGTCCTCAAGATATGGGTTCTTTCTATTCTGGTGGATAGGCTTGCTCGGTGCACAGTTGGCATTGATTTTCTGGACATTCCTGGTTTGTGAGCAGTACAAGACAATACTTTACATTGAGACGAGGCTCCGGCCGCTTGTTCAAAACCTTGTGCGCACAGCTGACTTTTGGCTGTATGAACAGACGTGGCTCTGTTGACATCCTCGTGATAAATAGCGACGGTCTCAGCCTGTAGAGGTTGAAGGCGAGGCCGAGCAGCAACGCCTGGCGCGTTTGAGTCACAAGGGATTTTCCTGGCGCTCGGGCAGAG
>Ga0326728_10012199_pt1 | contig 19193 bp, 18 predicted proteins | sample MB3enrmetagenome_FD_207602 | JGI IMG/M metagenome (GOLD analysis project Ga0326728, IMG submission 207602) | Lab enriched peat soil microbial communities from McLean, Ithaca, NY, United States - MB31MN | ecosystem: Environmental > Terrestrial > Soil > Wetlands > Peat | place: USA: New York... | reverse complement strand
AAGCGCCACCGCTCCAACTGCTGAACGTGTACCCGCTGTCAGCCGTGGCGGTCAGGGACACCTGTGTCCCTGAAGCATAGGTGCCCGAACTTGGGCTGACGGAACCCGAGCTTGAGGGCGAGACCGATGTCGTCAGGGTGTAATTGGTGGTCGCGTTGGTGACAAAGTTCGCAGTCACGGACTCGTTCGTGCTCATCGTGATAGTGACCGGATTCGCCGTGCCGGAAGCGCCACCGCTCCAACTGCTGAACGTGTACCCGCTGTCAGCCGTGGCGGTCAGGGACACCTGTGTCGCTGAAGCATAGGTGCCCGAACTTGGGCTGACGGAACCCGAGCTTGAGGGCGAGACCGATGTCGTCAGGGTGTAATTGGTCGTGCCGGTCGTATTGGTCAGCAGTGTGACGGCCAATGAGAAATCATAGTTCGTGCTGCCATTAAGGACGCTGTTCTGCCGATAAGCCATGCCACCGGCATAGATATTCATGCTGCCGCTGTCTCGATACCAATATTGATAGCTGCTGACGGTCGGGGACACGTCGAAAAGATATTCATGCCCGCTGGTCAATTGCACTGCGTCCGCGCCTGCAAATGACAATTCAATGACCGAGGGACCTGAAAAGTTCGTGATAAAAACCGAGAGATTTGTCGAAAAGAGATTCGCGCTAACCCCATTGCTGCCGGGAGTAATCGAACTCGGTGTGCCCAGCGCATTATTCGTCCCCAGGTCATACAGATAAAGAACACTCGTAAAATTCTCCCCGGTGAAATACATTTGAATATTGGTCAGCGCGCCTGAGACCGTGGCCGTGAAACTTTGGCCCAGCGAATAGGGCGCGCTGTTGCCCCAGTTGTTCTCCGCGCTGTTTAAATTAATCGACGGCTGGTTCGCGGTCATGATTGTCGGGCTGCCCACCCAGTTTGCTCCCAGGCTCACGGCGACAGTGACGCTGGCATAAGCCGGCACGCCAAGAGCCAATACGACAGCCGAAATGATGGCCTTTATCGCATGAGATTTTTTTGGGGGGGTAAAACTTGGCATTGGCTATATTTTCAGAATTCTGAGACTAGCAGAGAAACGTCCCCATGGCAACAAATAAAAACACAAAAACACCTATTTCCGGCCAGCGGACCGAACGCCCGGAGAATGCCGGGTGCCGTGCATGGCGGAATTTGCCGCAGAATGAGGAATTGTCGGCGCTGCCGTTTGGAACCCTGTTGAGCATCAACGACTTGGGAATTGGCTCCAAAGGTAGGACTCGAACCTACAACCACACGGTTAACAGCCGCGTGCTCTACCATTGAGCTACTTTGGAGTCCACAGCAGGGATATTCTACAACGCCTCCGCCCCGCGTCAAACGCTTTCCAACGCCTTCTGAAAACAGGATCAACAAATCCTCGGCAACTGCTCGCCGCCGGGCATGTCGAGAATCCGGCTGGCACCGATGGCGCTTTTCAACACCACCAGCGGCGGGTGGCCGTTTTCAACCGCGCCGATCCGTCCCGCGCCGGCACCGGATTCGTCCTGCCGCATGAGGCTCAGGGCTTGGTCGGCGTCTTTGGCTGGAACAAACGCCACGAACCGCCCCTCGCACGCCACCTGCAGCGGGTCCAGACCGAGCAGTTCGCAGGCGGCATGAACGTCCTCCCGCACCGGCACGGAGTTCTCCTCAATGACGATTCTCTGCCTGGCGGCTTCCGCGATTTCGTTCAACGCGCTGGCCAGGCCGCCCCGCGTCAAGTCCCGCAGGCAATGCAGTTCCAGGCCGGCGTCCAGGAGCTTGCGCACCAACCCGGCAACCGGCGCGGAATCGCTCTGGATCCTGCTCTGAAACTCCAACCCTTCGCGCACGCTCATGATCGCCATGCCATGACGGCCCACATCTCCGCTGATCAGCACCGCGTCGCCCGTCTTCACGCTGCCCGGCGCGATCACCAGGGAATGTTCAATGACGCCAATCCCCGCCGTGTTGATGAACAGACCGTCGCCCTTGCCTTTGTCCACCACCTTGGTGTCGCCTGTGACGATCCGCACCCCGCTGCGCCCCGCCGCATCGCGCATCGAACAAACAACGCCCCAAAGCGTTTCCATCGACAGGCCTTCTTCGAGGATGAAGGCCGCGCTGAGCCAGAGCGGACGGGCGCCGCTCATCGCCAGGTCGTTGACGGTGCCGTGGACCGCCATCGATCCGATGTCGCCACCCGGAAAAACAATCGGCCGGACCACGTAGGAATCGGTGGTGAAGGCCAGACGCCCGGCCGGGAAGTTCAGCACCGCGGCGTCGTGGCGGCCGTTGGCGGGCGCCTCGCCGAAGGCGGCAAAGAACATCTTCTCCAGCAGCTCATGCATCAATTTGCCGCCGCCGCCGTGGGCCAGCAGAACGCGCGGATACTGGCGGATCGGGACCGGGCAGGCGGAAGTGAATGCCGCTCCGTGGTTCATGGTTCAGCGAGTCAAGACGGCGGCCGGCGCGCGGCTGCGATAACGGTGGTAAGCCGCGCACGCGCCCTCGGAGGAAACCATCGGCGCGCCCAGCGGATGTTCGGGCGTGCAACCCTTGCCGAAGGCCGGACACTCGGCCGGTTTGATCCGCCCCTGCAACACCAGCCCGCTCAGGCATTCGGCGCTCTCCGCGGTGTCGCGGCCAGCCAGCCCAAACCTTTTTTCGGCGTCCAATGTTTCGTATTGACTCCTGAGGCGCAGCCCGCTTGCGGGGATTTCGCCGATCCCGCGCCATTTGCGCGGCGCCACTTCAAACACCCGCCGGACAAGCTGCCGCGCGTGCTCGTTGCCGTCCCGGCGCACCACGCGGGCATACTGGTTCTCCACTTCAGCCCGCCCGTCCTCCAGTTGCCGCACGCACATCAACACCCCCTGCAAAATGTCCAGCGGCTCAAAACCCGTCACCACAATCGGCACCCGGTATTTCGCCGCAATCGGCTCGTATTCCGCGCAGCCCATCACGGCGCAGACGTGGCCCGCCGCCAGGAAACCCCGCACCCGGCACTCGGGCGAGGCCAGCAAGGCTTCCATCGCCGGCGGCACCAGCACGTGCGCGACCAGCATTGAAAAATTCTTGACACCTTGCTCCGCCGCCTGGTGCGCCGCCATCGCCGTTGCGGGCGCCGTCGTCTCGAAGCCCACCGCGAAAAACACGACTTCCCTCGCCGGATTCTGCGCGGCGATCTTCACCGCGTCCAACGGCGAATAAACAATCCGCACATCGCCGCCGCCGGCCTTGACCGAGAGCAAATCGGCCGCGCTGCCCGGCACGCGCAGCATGTCCCCGAACGAGCAAAAAATCGTGTCCGGCCGCGAGGCAATCTCGATGGCTTTGTCAATGAACTCCAGAGGGGTGACGCACACGGGGCAGCCGGGGCCGTGGATGAGCGTGATGGATTTGGGCAGCAGTTCGTCAATGCCGAACTTGACGATGGCATGGGTTTGCCCGCCGCAAACTTCCATGATCGCCCAGGGCCGCGTGGTGACGCGGGCAATCTGCCGCGCATATTCGCCGGCCTTGGCTCCGTCGCGGTATTCGTCCAGGTATTTCACGGGCTGCCCTCCTTGAGTTCGAGCAATTCACCCATCTGGCGCAGATACTCGAAGACCTCGTTCGCCTCGCTCTCATCCAGCCGGCTGATGGCGAAGCCAACATGGACAATGACGTAATCGCCGACTTTCGCCTCGGGCACATAAGCAAGGTTGACGTCCTTTTGGATGCCGCCGAAATCGACGCTGCCCGTGCGCGACAGAGGGTCATCGCCAGTGACGCTGGTGATTCTTCCTGGAATGGCCAAACACATCCTGCTCCAACTTACTGCACGCCCATGAGTGTGGCAACGATTTGTCCCAGGGCGATTCCGCCGTCGTTGGGCGGAATGCGCTGATGCCAGTAGGGCCGGAAGCCTTCCTGTTCCAGCCGGGCAGCCGTCCTTTCGCTCAGATACCGGTTCTGGAAGCAGCCGCCTGAAAGCGCCACACGGGGTTGTCCGACCCGTTGCGCCACCGCGACGATGACTTCGACCAGCGTGTTGTGGAACTTCGCCGAGATCAATCCAAGGGGAGGATGGCGCTTCACGTCCGCCAACATGTCCTTGACCATGGGCCTCCAGTCCACGACCAGCATGGACCCGCCGCCCGCCTCCCCCCGGCGCTCCATTTCAAACGAATACGTTTCATCCGTCACGATGTTGTCAATACTAAATTCAAGCTCCATCGCCGCCTGCCCCTCAAACCGCACGATCTGCCGGATGCCCAGAAACGCCGCCACGGCGTCAAACAACCGCCCCGCGCTGGACGTGAGCGGCGAGTTGATCCCGGTCCTTAACATGCCCGCCAAGCCCGGCAGCTCATCCGCGGCAAAGGACTGCAGCGGCGGCGACTTGGGCGCGTCCAGCGAGATGTCGCCAAACACCTCGTAAAGCATCCCCAGCATCGCCCGGCGCGGTTCCTTGATGGCCTGTTCGCCGCCGGGCAATCGGAACTGCCGGAAATGGGCCACGCGCCGGCACGCCTTTTCGGTCAACAAAAAAAACTCCCCGCCCCAGACGGTTCCGTCCAATCCATCGCCCGTGCCGTCCCAGGAAACGCCGAGCAGCGGCGGCGCAAGTTCGTTTTCGGCGGCGCACGAAAGGACATGCGCGATGTGATGTTGCACGGAAACGCCCCGCCGGCCGGTCTTCCCGCCAACCAGGCTCCTGGCGAATCGGGTGGAAAGGTAGTCCGGATGCCCGTCGCTGGCAATCAACCGGGGATCGGCTTCATAGAGCCGCTGGAAATCGTTGATGACGGCAAGAAAAGCCTCGTACGACTGCACCGTTTCGAGGTCGCCGATGTGCTGGCTGACAAACACCTGCGGCCCGATCGCCAGCGCCACGGTGTTTTTCAAATGTCCGCCCACCGCCAAAATCGGCGAGGCGGTGTCAAGGGCGGTTGCGGGCCTTCCGTCCGTCAATCGCACGGGCAGGGGCGCATAACCGCGCGCCCGCCGCAACACCTGCTCGCGTCCCAGCACCACGCGCGCCACCGAATCATCCACATGCCGGACAATGGGCCGGTTATGGACGAGGAACAGGTCCGCGATGTTGCGGAGTCTTTGCAGGGCCTCCTGTTCGTCAATGCAAATGGGTTCGTCGCTCAGATTGCCGCTGGTCGCCACCACCGGAAACTTCAACCCGGCCATTAACAAATGGTGCAACGGCGAATAGGGCAGCATCACGCCCAGGTTCGGATTGCCCGGGGCAACCGCTGACGCCCGCGCCGCGAGCCTTCGCAGCAGGACGATGGGCGATTCCGGCGATGCCAGCAAGCGCGCTTCCATGTCCGAGACGCGGCAATCCGCGCCCACGGCCTCGAGCGACGGATACATCAAAGCCAGGGGTTTCTCCTCGCGCTGCTTGCGTTGGCGCAGGCGCCTCACTGCGTCGTCGTTGCGCGCATCGGCCATCAACTGGAAGCCGCCGATGCCTTTGAGCGCCAGAATTTTTCCCTCGCGGACGGTATTCGCCGCCTGCAACAAGGCCTCGTGATGCGAGGCCAGAACGGCCCCCCCGGCGTCCCACAATTCCAGATGCGGACCACACTTCGGACAGGCATTCGGCTGGGCGTGAAAGCGGCGGTTGGCGGGGTCGCGGTATTCCTGCTCGCATTCCGGGCACATGGCGAACTGTTTCATGGACGTGTTGGCGCGATCGTACGGGAGCGACTCCACAATTGAGAAGCGCGGCCCGCAATGGGTGCAGTTGGTGAACGGATACAGATGCCGCCGGTTCCGCGGATCAAAAATCTCGCGCAGACATTCGGGGCAGGTGGCCAGGTCTGGCATGAGGATCGCCGTCTTGCCGCCGCCGGTTTCGCTGGGCCGGATTTCAAAGCCCGCGTAACCCGCCGCATCCAGCCACCAGGATTCCAGGCTCTGGATGAAACTGCGCGGCGGCTTGTCCGTCCGCAGGCGCAGCAGGAATTGCTCGAGGCTGGCGCGCGGACCTTCGGCTTCGATGAAAACGCCCTGGCTGGAATTGTTGACCCAGCCGGCCAGGCCGAGTTCCGCCGCGAGGCGATGCACAAACGGGCGGAAACCGACCCCCTGCACCGCGCCGCGCACGGCAATTTTCAAGCGCGTTGTTGGCGGCGCATTCAAGCGAGTCATCCGGAGGGAGGCTGTCCCCAAACCCGCCGTTTTGCAATTCCTATTCCGGCTCCGGGCATCGTTCGCATTGGAACAAAGAACGATGGTCATATCGGTTTGACTCACTTTGACCGACTTCGACCGGGTTTGAGAGGGTTTGGTTTGCAAGTCATTCAATTTAAAGTATTTCCATAATAATTGCCGGCAATTTGGCCCGACGCACCGGTTTGACTGGATGTAACTAAGTTTATCACGGTTTGACCCATCCACTGTAACGATAAAGACGAAACCAGCAGTTTGCGCCCGTCCGCCGTTGCCAGGCCGAATGGATGTGTTTGGCGGGACGCCAAACACCGGCGCGCGAGACGCGCGCGCTCCCCCTCTTCCTTTCCGGCATGGCCTGAATGGGTCATTCACTAGACGAACAATACAGTTAACATATTCATTCGTCAACAGATTTTTGAAAGAAATTTTAGAAAAGAGTGATTATTCGGGAAGGCTGGAAATGAAACGGCCACCAGGGAATTGGCAAATAAAATGAGCGAGCGCCAATTTCCCGGGATCCTTTCGCGGATCTCACCAGGGAAAGTTATTATCCCGGTTTCGGAGCGGAAGGGGGCGGGGCCGGGGATGGGGCCGGGGCCGCGGCACCCTTTCGGCACTCATCCAAACTGAAGGGGCCTGGGCCCGCCGCGGACAAATAAAGGAACACAACACAATAAAGGACGGCCAGTTCCCCGTGGTTGTGGATGGGCCACCACGCGTCACGCGCATACTGCACGAAGTAGGTGGCCGCCATCTTCAGGCAAACAATCAACGCCACGGGCCGGGTGAAAAGCCCCAGCAGGACCAGCAGTCCGCCTGCCAGCTCCACCATCCCCCCAAAGCCGGGCATTGAGAAAAGAGGAGGCGTGCCAAACCTGACCTCCGGATACCCGAAAATTTTTTGCCCTCCATGCTGCATCAGCATCAGGGCCACGACGACGCGCATCAGGCTCAGGAGATAAGGAGACGACTTTTCACAACAGGTACAAAGTTTGCTCATGGGCCGCTTGTATCACATCGGCCCGCCCGCCGTCAGTCAGGCATTATGCCAGACATGTGTACGGAAAATGAGGTAGATGATCTAAGGATATTTCCCGGGCTGGGCTGCGGATTTCAGGCAATCCGGCGGCGAAAGATGCGCGCGGACAGGACGCAGACGCCGCATAGAGTCGCTGCCTCCAGAACGGCTCCGGGTCCGCCATCGGGAACGCCAATAGGCTCGTAGGTGTCGTTAAATTGCCAGTTTAGAACATCGTTGTTGTCGTACGCGCCGCCTGTCCCGGAGGTGAATCCCGCATAGACATCCGGGGACGATCCCAGAATGGACGATGCGTTTAGATCAATGGTTTCGCTCAAATCCGGATTGGCTGGACGCACGTCAACACCATCCGACAGGCGCACGTCCAACTCGTCGGTCGTGCCGTTGTAATCGATCCAAGCATACCAGATATCTCCGTTTTTCATGATAGTGGACGGCGTGTAATACTGGTTGGCGCTTAGATCGCCTGGCGAATACGGCGTATAACCCGCGGTTTCTGTGCTGCCGTCGGTGTACACGGCCACGAAGTTGCCATTCGGATCGCTGTCTTGGGGAAAGCTGCCCGCGGCGTCCATCCAAGTGTCGAATTTGATTCCGACGGAGTTTGCGATGCCTTGGTAGCCGACCCCCTGGCCCAAGCCTCCGACATTGTTGGCGACAGTGTTCAGAACGAAGACAATTCCATCGGCGCCGGGCGTATTGCCGGTTCCATCGGGGATCCCACCTCCGTCGGTCATCTGAAAGGCAAAGGCGGTGCTAAAGCTGGCGTTGCCTCCAAGCTGAATAGTATTCAGACTGAAGGCGCTGCCCGCCTGATCTTCCTGCGCGGGAGTAAGACGCAGCACTGGCGTCCCTTCGGCCCCGGTCACAGGCGCAGCGGCATCTGCGTTGATCTGAAGGGGATTGGCGGCCAGCGCGGCCGACGAGAAGGACGAATAAGAGAACGACTGGGCGTTTGCAGCGAGGGGCAAAATGACGGCCGCAATGCTCGTAGTGAGGATTGCCGAACTCGCGCGCCGGACAAAGCCACCATTCACGAGGGAAGAAAATCCAAAATCATTCAGATTTATGACAGTTTTCATAGTTATTTCAGTTCAAAGTCGTTAATTGCTTGATGTTAAAAATTGACCGATTCTTGCATAGAGCTTCAGGTTGAGAGCAATATTCATTCCAGCGTCTATTTTCATTCCCCGAATTTTTATGCATAACATTACAAGCAAACGGTTTAAGCGAGTTTTGCCAGTCATGATTTTTTTTGGCGGGCTATTGCGACTTTGTAAAGAAAACCGGCTCCCCCATTCGGTTTTATCTAAAAAGAGCGGCTAAAGCACTTAATATCAACCAGATGCATCTCGCGCGTCTCTTTGTAAGCTTTCCCGACACAATTCAGGCCTTACAATGGAGATATGTGCAGGGAAGGACTGGCTTTTTCTTCGAGTCGAAAAGCCTCCCCCTTAATTCTTACTTTCCAGATCGCCGGGCGGCCAGATAGCGGTCAATCGCGGCGGCGGCTTTGCGCGCGTCCTGCATCACTTCGATCATCGACACCGGCCAGCGCGCGATGGAACCGGCGGCAAAGACGCCGGGCAGATTGGTCATCTGGGCGGAATCCACAACCAGGCAGCCGCGTTCATCCACGGCCAGCTCTCTGAACTCGTCGCAATCCGGCAGGCGCGGCGGGGCAAAGCCATGGGCCACCAGCACCACTTCCGCCGGAATGTCAAACTCGGTCCCGGGCCGGGGCTGCGCATTGATCCGGCCGGAGGCGTCGGGCGCGTCAAGCTGCGTGCGCACGCAACGCACGCGGGTGACTTCCTCGCTCAGGTTGCCGAGGATCTCCACCGGCTGGCTGCGGAACAGGAAACAGGCGCCTTCTTCGACGGCATTTTCGAATTCCTTTGGATCAGCCGGCATAAGCTCCTGGTCGCGGCGGTAAATGCACAAGGCATCGCCGGCTCCGGCGCGCAGGGCGACCCGCAACGCATCCATCGCCGTATCGCCCCCGCCGAGCACCACGACGCGGAGGCCCTCGACGTTGAGCGGCGGGGCGCGAAGGACCGCGTCGGAGGTGTGGTGCAGAATGAAGGGATAAGCCTGGCAAACACCCCGCAACTTCGCGCCGGGAATTTCCAGCGGCACCGCTTCCGTGCGGCCCAGCGCAAAGAGCAGGGCGTCATGGTCGCGCCGCAGCTCGCGCATCGTCACATCCCGACCGCAAAGGACGCCCATGCGGAATTGGACACCGCGTTGCTTCAAAGATTGCACCCGCCGCCGGATGACCGCCCTGTCCACCTTGAAGCCGGCCAGCCCGTTGACCAGGCGCCCGCCCGGGGCGAGCGCGCTGTCCATGATGGTGACGGCGTAGCCCAGGCGCGAAAGCGCATCAGCCGCCACCAGGCCGCACAGGCCCGAACCAATGACGATGACCCGCCGGCCATTGGCGGGCGCCGGAGGCGGCTCCTCGACCCCATGCTTCCAGCCGTAATCGAGCAGGAACCGGGAAATGGAGCCGATGGGGACGGGATCGGATGGTTTCTGGAGCACGCAAGCCGCTTCGCACAGCCGTTTCTCCACGCAAATATGCGCGACAAATTCCGGCAGGCTTTGGGTGTGGAAAAGCAATTCCGCCGCCTCCCGGAACCGCCCGCCCGCGGTCAGCCCGAGCAATTCCGAAATGGGGATTTCCAAGGGGCAGGCCGCCACGCAGTTGGGGTTGGGGCACTGCACACAGCGGCTGGCCTGCTGGCTGGCAGTGGTTTCGTCGTAGGGCCGGGAGACGACGTTGAAATCGGACAGCCGGTCGGGCACCGGACGCTTCAGCGGTTCAACCCGCTCCAACTCGCGCCAGGCGTATTTGCCTTTGGCGCCCGGATGGTTCGTCGTATCCGCGTTCATGGGATTAAGTTATGCTTATGCTCATTGACCTTATCCAACTGCATATTAAACTTTCTAACAAAACGGCGATTAAATGCAAGCAAAGAAGCAAAGTTTATGCGGCAAGAGCGCGGCTTCCATTTCACCGTTTCCCTGCTGCGATGCGCAAAAGATAGCCGGTCTTTGCCAATGCAAGGTGAGACTTTCCGCCGGGCATCAACTTAGCTTGAAAGAGGTTTGGGATGCTATTTTCACGTGGTTCCGGGACCGGGCCACAGCCGGAGGCGGAGGTAAATTATGATGCGGATCGAACGCAGGATCAAATACGAGGGGGACCGGGTCAGGGGGTTTGCGAAGGAGATCATGAGCGTGTCGGGCTGCGAGCAACTGCAGAGTTGCATCCAGTGCGGCACCTGTTCCGGCACCTGCCCGTTGAGCATCTACATGGATTTCTCGCCGCGCCAGGTCGTGGCGTTGGTGCGGGCCGATTTCAAAAACGAAGTTCTGCGCAGCCACACCGTCTGGCTTTGCGCCTCTTGTTACGCCTGCACCGTCGAGTGCCCGCGCCAGATTCGCATCACCGATATCATGTATGCGTTAAAGCAGCGGGCCATTCAGGACGGCATCTATCCGAAGCGTTTCCCGATTGCGGTGCTGGCGAAGGAATTCTACGAAATGGTCCGCCGCAAAGGGCGCATCACCGAGACGCTGCTGGTGATGAGACTGTTCCTCAAAACCAATTGGGGCGCCGCGCTGGGGTCGTGGCGGCTGGGGCTGGGAATGATTCGCACCGGGCGCTTTGGGCTGCGGCCCGAACACATCGAACGCCGCGCCGAACTGGCCGCCATGCTGGCCACCGCCGACAATGGCGACGGCAAACCGAAGGAGAGGCAATGAAATACTCCTACTTCCCCGGCTGCTCGCTCAAGGGGCTGGGCCGCGCTTATGAGGAATCTCTGCTGCCGGTCATGAAGCACCTGGGCGTCGAACTCGTTGAACTGGATGATTGGAACTGTTGCGGAGCCACGGCCTACATGTCGGTGGACGAGACCAAGGCCGCCGTGCTCGCCGCGCGCAATCTGGCCATCGCCGAAAAAGCCGGGCCGCGCGATCTGATGGCGCCCTGCAGCGCCTGTTATCTGGTGCTCAACAAGACCAAGCACAACATCGCCGACTTTCCCGAAATCAATGCGGCCGTCCAGCGTGCGCTGGGGAACGCAAAGCTCACTTACAGCGGCAACGTGCCGGTGCGTCATCCGCTGGACATACTGGTTAACGACGTGGGACTGGACGTCATCAAGGAAAAGGTCGTCCGCCCCCTGAAGGGATTGAAAGTGGCGCCCTACTATGGCTGCCAGACAGTGCGCCCTTACGCGACATTCGACGACGCCTGGAATCCGACGACGATGGACAGGCTGCTGGCCACGGCGGGGGCGGAGGTCGTTCATTTCCCGCTCAAGACCAAGTGTTGCGGCGGCAGTCTGACCGGCACCGTGCCGGAAGCCGGGCTGCGCCTGACCTACATCCTGCTCAAGGAAGCCGTCCGGCGCGGCGCGGACGTGATCGCCACAGCCTGTCCGCTTTGCCAATTCAACCTGGATGCGTATCAGGACCAGATCAGCCGGCGCTGGGGGCCGGCGCGGATCGCGACGGTTTATTTCACGCAATTGATGGGACTGGCCTTCGGGCTGTCGCCGGAGCAACTGGGGCTGAAGCGCAACTTTGTTCCCATGAAACCCCTGCAAGCGGAGCCTGTCACGGCATGAACACCAACCACAAGAATGGCAAAGTTCGCATCGGCTTCTACGTCTGCCACTGCGGGCACAACATCGCGGGGATGGTGGACTGCCCCGCCGTGGCGCAATACATCGCCAAACTGCCCGGCGTGGTGGTGTCGCGCGACTACAAATACATGTGCTCTGACCCGGGGCAGGAGTTGATCCAACAGGACATCCGCGAGCACCAGCTCAACCGCGTCGTCGTGGCGTCCTGCTCGCCTTTGCTGCACGAGCACACGTTCCGCAACGCCGTCACCGCGGGCGGATTGAACCCGTTTTATTTCCAGATGGTCAACATCCGCGAGCACGATTCGTGGGTTCATACGGACCGCGAGGAAGCGACCGCGAAAGCCAAGTCGCTGGCGCACGCCGCGATTTGCCGCGTTCGTTTTCATCGGGCGCTGGAGACGACGCGGGTGCCGATTCACCCCGACGTGCTGGTGGTGGGCGGCGGCATCACGGGCATTCACGCGGCCCTGACGCTTGGCAACGCGGGCAAGAAAGTGTTTCTGGTCGAACGGGACCCGAGCATCGGCGGGCACATGGCGCAGTTCGACAAGACGTTTCCCACGCTGGATTGCGCCGCCTGCATTCTCACCCCCAAGATGTCCGCCGTCCGTTCGCACGAGAACATCACGCTGTGGAGTTACTCGGAGGTCGTGAAGGTTTCGGGCTACGTCGGCAACTACACGGTCACCGTGAAGCGCAAGCCGCGTTATGTGAACGAGGACTTGTGCGTCGGCTGCCTGGAGTGCATCCAGGCCTGCATCTTCAAAGAGGGGAAGTTTCCAGACGAATTCAACGTTGGCCTGAGCAAGCGGAAGCCCATTTACATTCCGTTCCCGCAAGCCGTGCCGCCGGTCGTGGTGATTGACCCGGACCGCTGCCTTCAGGTCAGGACCGGCAAGTGCAAGAAAACGTGCCTCGAAGCCTGCGCCGACCGCAAGGCGATTGACTTCACGCAAAAGGAGGAACTGGTCGAAATCAAAGTCGGCAACATCATCGTCGCCACGGGCTTCAAACTTTTCGATGCGAAGCGGATTCCCCAATACGGCTACGGCCTTTATCCCAACGTTGTCACTGCCATTGAACTGGAACGGCTGGTCAACAGTTCCGGCCCAACGGCGGGTGAGATCGTCCTGCGCGACGGCCGTCCTCCGAAATCCGTCGGAATGATCCTGTGCGTCGGCTCGCGCGACATGAAAACCAACCGCTGGTGTTCGCGCACCTGCTGCATGCACTCGATGAAACTGGCGCAACTGGTCCGCGAGCACACCGAGGCGGACGTGACCGTGTTCTACATGGACATCCGCGCGCCGGGCAAAGGCTGCGAGGAGTTCTACGACAAGTCGCTCAAGGAAGGCATCCAGTTCGTGCGCGGCCGCGTGGCCGAGGTGACCGACTGGGCGCTGGCGCCGGAAGAAGAAGGCAAGCTCGTTATCCGCGTGGAAGACACGCTGGCCGGTTTTGTGCGCCGGATTCCAGTGGACATGATCGTGCTGGCCACGGGCATGGAGCCGCAGGCCGATGCGCAGGACGTGCGGCGGCTCTTCAACATGAGTTGCGGCACCGAGGGCTGGTTCCTGGAGAAACACCCGAAGCTGGCGCCCGTCAGCACGTTCACCGACGGCGTGTTCATCGCCGGCTGCTGCCAGGGGCCGAAAGACATTCCCGACAGCATCGCGCAAGCGGGCGCCGCCGCCGCCGAGGCGATGGCGCTGATAGACAAAGGCCATATCGAACAGGAGCCGAACACGGCTTACATCGTCGAGGCCGATTGTTCCGGCTGCAAATCGTGCATCCCGCTCTGTCCCTACACCGCGATTGCCTTCGACGAGGCGAAACAGAAGGCGCAGATCAACGAGGCGCTGTGCAAAGGCTGCGGCACATGCGTGGCCTCGTGTCCGAGCGGTTCCATCCGGCAGAACCTGTTTGAGGACGAGGAAATCTTCAGTGAAATCGAAGGAGTGCTGGCATATGTCTGACCCGAATTGGCAACCGCGCATCGTGGCGTTCTTCTGCAACTGGTGTACTTACACCGCCGCCGATCTGGCCGGCGTCTCGCGCCTCAAGCACGCCTCCAACGCCCGCGTCATCCGGCTCATGTGCTCCGGCCGCGTGGATCCGCAGTTCATTCTGGACGCGCTGGCCAGGGGCGCGGACGGCGTGCTGATTGGCGGCTGCCATTTGGGCGATTGCCACTATGGCGAGGGCAATTACAAGACCCTGCGCCGGTTTCAAATGCTCCAGCGCCTGTTGCGCGACATGGGCATCGAAGACCAGCGTGTGCGCTTGGAATGGATTTCCGCCTCGGAGGGCGAACGGGTCAAAACCGTCATCAACGACATGGTGGAGCAACTTCGCGCGCTGGGGCCGCTGAACCTGCCGCAACGCCGCCAGGACTGGGACCGCGAAATGACACCTCCGGCCGGCCCGGCGGGCAACAGCGAATTGGCGGAGCAACACGCTGAACCGGAGGCGGCCCATGCCTGACAAACCTAAAATCTGCTTCTACTGGTGCTCCTCGTGCGGGGGCTGCGAAGAAGCCGTCGTGGATTTTGCCGAGGACATCCTCGGCGTGCTCGAGGCCGTGGATATTGTCTTCTGGCCGGTGGCGATGGATTTCAAGAAAAAGCATGTCGAGGCGATGCCGGACAAGTCCATCGCCGCCACGCTGCTCAACGGCGCGATCCGCACCAGCGAGCAGGAGGAAATGGCGCGGTTGCTGCGGCGCAAGAGCCAGTGCCTCATCGCCTACGGCGCTTGCGCGCAACTGGGCGGCATTCCCAGTCTGGCCAATCAATTTTCGCGCGGGCAACTGCTCCGTTACGTGTACGAGGAAGCGCCAACGCTGGTCAACGAGGCGAAGACGCGGCCCCTGACTTCGTTTCAGAACAACGGGCACACCGTGACGTTGCCGGAATTTCGCAACGTCGTCCGCGCGCTCGACCAGGTGGTGGACGTGGACTTCTATATCCCCGGCTGCCCGCCCACGCCGAAAATCACCAAGGCGGCCATCGGGGCCTTGCTGGAAGGCAAGCTCCCGCCCAAAGGCAGCGTGCTGGCGCCTGACGTGGCCCTGTGCGACCAGTGCCCGCGCAAGGCCAGCAAACCCGCCGACTTGGGTTTCAAGGAGTTCAAGCGTCCGCATCAGGTCGCGCTCGACCCCGATCTCTGCCTGCTCGCGCAAGGCATCGTCTGCATGGGTCCCGCCACGCGCGGCGGCTGCGAAGCGCAATGTCCCGGCGGCAACATGCCCTGCACGGGGTGCTTCGGGCCAACGTCGCGGGTGCGCGACCAAGGCGCAAAAATCCTCTCCTCCTTGTGCGCGAACGTTGCCTCGAAGGACGAGAAGGAAATCCGGGACATCCTTGCCGGCATCCCTGACCCCGTGGGCGCGTTCTACCGCTACGGACTGGCCGGGAGTTTATTGCGGCGCAAGGTGAACCTGCCGGTTGAACCAACCCCGGAGGCGCCATGAACCCCGACACCACCACAGTTTGGAATGAGGCCAACGCTCGCGCCATCGCCGCCGCTCAAGCCGAACGCCGCCGGGTGACGATTGACCCGATTACCCGCCTGGAAGGCCACGGCAAGATTGACATATTCCTCGATGACCAGGGCGACGTGGAGCAAGCTTACCTGCAAATCCCCGAGTTGCGCGGTTTCGAGGTCTTTAGCATTGGCCGGCCCGCGGAGGAGATGCCACAGATCACCAGCCGCATCTGCGGGGTTTGTCCCACGGCCCACCACATGGCCGCGACCAAGGCGCTGGATGACCTTTACCAGGTTGAACCGCCGCCCGCCGCCCGCAAGATTCGCGAGCTGGTCTATAACGCCTTTATGATGGAAGACCATGCGCTGCACGTTTACCTCCTCGGCGGCCCGGATTTCATTGTCGGGCCGCAAGCGCCGCCGGAACAGCGCAACGTGGCGGGCGTCATAGCGAAGGTCGGGGTCGAAACCGGCAAGAAAGTCATTTCCATGCGCCGCCGCTTGCGCGAACTGATCGCTTACTTCGGCGGCAAGGTGATTCATCCTGTATTTGGCTTGCCCGGCGGCGTCTCCAAGGGACTCAAGCCGGAGGACCTGCCGCCGTTCAAGGAACTGGCCAAAGACACGCTGGACTTCGCCTTGTTCACGCTTCAGGTCTTCAAGGACATCGTTTTGAAGAATCCCGACTATGTGAAGCTCATCACGTCGGACCCCTATACACACCGCACTTACTACATGGGCCTTGTGGATGCGCGGAATCGGGTGAACTTCTACGACGGCCTCGTGCGTGTGGTGGATCCCAACGGCAAGGAATATGCGAAGTTTCCCGCCCGGCAGTATCGCGACTTCGTGGCCGAACATGTCGAGCCGTGGAGTTACGTGAAGTTCTGTTTTCTCAAGCCGCTGGGCTGGCATGGATTCGAGGAGGGACCGCAGAGCAGCGTCTATGCGGTGGCGCCGCTGGCGCGCCTCAACGTGGGCGACGGGATGGCCACACCGCAGGCGCAGAAGGCTGGCGACGAATTTTTCAACACGCTCGGCGGCAAGCCCGTCCATCACACCCTCGCCAACCATTGGGCGCGCGTCGTCGAAATGATATCCGCCGCCGAACGCATCGTCGAGTTGATCAACGACCCGGAGATCACCGGCACGAACCTCCGCGTCATTCCGAGCGCCAAGCCGGGCGTCGGCGTCGGCGTGGTCGAGGCGCCGCGCGGCACGCTCTATCATCATTTCGAGACGGACTCCCAGGGCCTCATCACAAAGGCAAATCTCATCGTTGCCACGCAAAACAACGCCGCTCGCATCGCGATGAGCGTCGAGAAAGCCGCCAAGGGCCTCATCAAGAAAGGCAACGTGAGCGAGGGCCTGCTGAACATGGTGGAGATGGCCTTCCGCGCCTACGACCCCTGTTTCGGCTGCGCCACCCACTCATTGCCCGGCCACCTGCCGCTCTGTGTGAGCATCTACAACCGCGAGCGCACCCTGCTCCGCCAATTGGTCCAACCCGCGTCGCTCATGTCCGTATAACCGCATTCCGGCCGCTGCTCAATTGCCGCGCGGCGGCCAGAACCCGCAATGCGATTGACGGGAGAACCTGGCGCAGCGCAGGAGTCATGCAAACTCCGACGGTGAACGGGTCCTGGACTTCGATCGCGAATATCTTTACTTGACGTGGAACCCGCAAGCCCAACCGTCTGCCCAGTGTCATCACTTCCCCGACACCAAGAAAATGCGGGGACATAATCGGCAGGACGTTGAGCTGGCTGCCGTCGAATTCATGGAGGAAGCCGGGTGGGGCCCGTTGTGTCTGCACGGCGTCCACCAAAACCAAGTCATCGAAGCCCACGATGTAATCCAGAAGTGACAACCCCATTTCAGAGGTTTCCTGAACCTCAATGCCGTCCGCGTCGGAGAGGTGTTGTCTGATTTCGCGCGCCACAATCAATCCCACCGCATCGTCGCTCAGAATGTCGTTGCCCAGGCCGAGCACCAGAACTCGTTTCTTTGTTTGTCTTGCGTCCGTCACCGCTTCCACGCTTCCAGGATCATGTCCAACTCCTTGTTCACCGCCTCATCCGCCCGCCGCCGGCCCGCGTCAGCCTCAAAACCGGCCAGCGTGCGCCGAACCCCCTCCCGGAACGGAATGACGCATTGATACCCGGGCACCCACGTCTTGATCTTCGTGTTGTCAAACACCGCGCTCCACGTCTTGTCCCCAAGAAGGCTGCCGGTCAGCTCCGGCTTGACCTTCACGATGAAATCGCTCGGAATATGGACCACGCGGGCCTCGACGCCCAACGCCTCCGCGATCGTCCCGTAAATCTGGTTCCACGTCAGGACCTCGTCCGACGTGATGTGAAAAGCGTGGCCCAGCGCCGCCGGGTTCCCGAACAACCCCAGCAAACCCCGCCCGAAATCCTCCGCGTGCGTCACCACCCACAATGACGAACCGTCCCCGTGAATGATGATCGGACGCCCTTTCTTGAGCCGGTCGCACAACGTGTAGCAACCCCAGCCCCCCAGCGCGATCGGAAGCTGCGGATCGTAGGTCAGCGACGGCCGTACAATCGTCACCGGAAACCCTTCCTCGCGAAAGGCCCGCATCAACCGCTCCTCGCACGCGATCTTGTTGCGCGAGTATTCCCAATACGGATTATGCAACGGCGTGGACTCCGTGATAAGGTAATGCGCCGGCGGCTTTTGATAAGCCGAAGCCGAACTGATGAAAACATACTGCCCGGCGCGCCCCCGGAACAGTGCCAGGTCGCGCTCAATGTCATTCGGCGCGTAAGCCACCCAATCCACGATCACGTCGAACCGCGTGTCGCCCAAGGCGGCGCGGGCCTGGTCGGCGCGGTTGATGTCCGCCACCAGGCTCCGGCAACCCGGCGGATTGGGATGGTGCTGTCCGCGATTGAGCAGAAACAATTCCCATCCCCTGGCCAGCGCCAGCCGGCTGACCGCGGTGCTGATAAACCCCGTTCCGCCAACAAAGAGAATTTTCATAAGCAGGCCCAAAAATGCCACGCCGCCGCGCCGAGGCAAGCGCCAAACAACGGCCAAACACCGGTGAATCCCAACCATATTTTGAAAAACGCTGGAAATCTGATAAGGACACTGATAGCATAAATCCATGAAAGTCACGTTGACGGAAGAACTGGAAACGCTCGTGAAGGAAAAGGTGCGCAGCGGACGTTACGCGGACGAAAGCGACGTGATGCGCGATGCGCTCCGCGCGCTCGAATTGCGTGATGATTACGAATCGCCCGCGTTGGAGGCGGCGCTACTCGAGGGAGTGCGCAGTCCGCATCAGACCTACGGAAAAACCACGCTCAACCGGATTCGCAAGGCGGCACGCCGCGCCGAATGAGTTTGCGCGCCAGCATTTCGGGGCGCGCCGAGGCGGACCTTACGCATCAATACCGTTGGTACCTGGCGAACGCGAGCGTGGAGGTGGCGGAGCGTTTTTTGGCGGGGTTTGATGCCACGGTAAAGAAGCTGGCGCGGCAGCCGGGATTGGGGCGGAGGAGAAGGTTTCGTGCGGAGGAACTGAGGGGTATCCGATCGTTCCCGGTTAGCAGGCCTTTTGGGGTTCAGCTCATTTTTTACCGCAGCAGCGGAGATGTATTGAGCATCGAGCGCGTAATGCATGGCGCGCGCGATTTGCCCCGTCGCCTGCTCGAACCGCCGGAAGACTGAATCTCTTGTTGAGGCCGATAGGAATATCGGGAATTAATGTCATGCCGCCGCGGCGAGGCAAGCGCCAAAAAACGCAAGAAACGTAAGATTGCTAGATAGGTCCAAAAAAACCGCAACACCGCAACAAGTGT
>Ga0326728_10012197_pt1 | contig 19195 bp, 15 predicted proteins | sample MB3enrmetagenome_FD_207602 | JGI IMG/M metagenome (GOLD analysis project Ga0326728, IMG submission 207602) | Lab enriched peat soil microbial communities from McLean, Ithaca, NY, United States - MB31MN | ecosystem: Environmental > Terrestrial > Soil > Wetlands > Peat | place: USA: New York... | reverse complement strand
CCTGTTGACGCGTTGTCTGGCACTTGACTTGCAGGCGGGTTGGGCGGTGGAGCAGCATGACGCAGGTCGCCGATTTATTAACATTTTGACCCCCATGCCCTCCGGACCTGACAAAAGTTTCCTCGATATCGGACTCGCGCACCCCCAAGGCGGCCATGCGTTGGGCGAGTTGCTGTGCCTTTTCTGGATTTACGGGAAACGCAGTCATTGCCGCAGTTTAGCAGAGCGCGCCGGGAATCTCAAGGAGGCGTCGCCTGAATTATGAATTGTTGGGACTTTCCAAACGGGAACAGATGCGGTAGATTATGGGTTGTGAGTACTATAAGCATTAATGACCTAAAAAAACAATCGGACGACCAATGGCTCAAATCGGTGGACAAAGACGACCTGATTGTCACCTCTCAGGGCCAGCCTGTGGCGGTTTTGTTGCCCATTGATGCGAAGAGTTTGGACTCCACCCTTTCAGCGCTTCGCAGCATTCGCGCGGTGCAAGCCCAGGCTGCGTTGCAACAGGCCGCCGAGGCCAATGGGACTTCCAGCTTGTCCATGGACGATATTGACGCCGAAATCATTGCCACCCGCCAAACTCGTCATCGGGAGTGAAAGTTGTCCTCGACACCAATGTTCTCGTGTCGGGTTTATTGAACGGCAAAGGAAATCCCGCCGCGATTCTGACGCTCGCCTTGACAGGCGCTGTCCAAACCTGCCATGACAAGCGCATCCTTGCCGAGTACTCGGAAGTTTTGGGCCGGCCCCATTTCAAATTTGACCCCATTCGCGTCCGGGAAGTGCTGGTCAAACTTGAGGTGGATGGTTTGTCGGTTGGCCCATCCAATAAATGCTGAATTTGCCCGATCCGGATGATGAGCCATTTCTTGACGTCGCGCTGGCTGCCTCTGCCGACTATCTCGTAACGGGCAATCTGGCTGATTATCCCCCAGCCAAATGTCACGGTATGCGCGTGATAAGTCCTGCCGACTTTGTTGCTCTTTGGCGAACACATTGTTCTGAAACCGGCAATCCCATGGCTCCTGAATGACCCTTCTCATTTCAGCTTCCGCTGCAAAATCTCGCCGATGAGGTTCGGGTTGGCTTTGCCTTTGCTCAGTTTCATTACCTGGCCTTTGAGGAAATTCAACGCGGCCACTTTGCCCGCTTTGTAATCCGCCGCCGGCCCCGGATTGGCGGCGATGGCTTGTTCGCAATAGCCTTCGATGGCCCCCGTGTCGCTCACCTGCGCAAGCCCCTTCTTTTCGACGATGGCATTGGGCGATTCGCCGCTGGCGAACATTTCCACAAAAACCTGCTGCCCGATGGAGTTGCTGATTTTTTTGCTCTCCACCAATTCGATCAGTTCGAGAATGTGTACTGGCTCGAATTTTACATCGGCCAGCGCCGTGCGGGTTTTGGTCAGTTCGGCGCGGAGATTGTTGATGACCCAATTGGCCGCCGCTTTGGGATTTTTGCAACTTTTGGCCAGGGATTCGAAATACGAACCGAGCGGCGCGTCCCACACAAATGTCTGCGCGTCGGACGGCGGCAATTGATATTCGCGCATGAACCGCTGTTTTTTGGCGAGCGGCAGTTCGACGACCCGTTGGGAAACTTCTTCCAGCCAGCGCGGCGTCGGTTCGAAGGGCATCAGGTCCGGTTCGGGAAAGTAGCGGTAATCGTGGGCCATCTCCTTGCTGCGCATCGTTTCAGTGATGCCGGCCTCATCATCCCAACGGCGCGTTTCCTGGCTCAATGTGCCGCCGCGCGTCAGGACCTCGATTTGCCGGGGGATTTCGTACTCCAGCGCCCGCCGCGCGCCGCTGAAGCTGTTCATGTTTTTGATTTCCACTTTTTTGCCCAATTCCTTGGAGCCGGCGGGGCGGACGCTCACGTTGACATCGCAGCGGACCATGCCCTTTTCCATGTCCGCATCGCTGACGCCGCCATAGACCAGGATGTCTTTGAGGGCGTTGAGATATTCATAAGCCATGGCGGCGCTGGTAATTTCCGGTTCGGAAACAATTTCCAGCAGCGGCACGCCGGCCCGGTTGAAATCAACCCCGCTGTTGCGCTCGAAATGAATGTTTTTGCCCACGTCCTCCTCCAGGTGCGCGCGGGTGATGCGGACGCGCGAAATGCCGCCGTTGAATTCAAAATCAATGTGCCCGTTCAACGTCGAAGGTTTGTCGTATTGTGTGATCTGGTAATTCTTGGGCATGTCCGGATAGAAATAATTCTTCCGGTCGAATTTGGCGAAGGGAGCGATGGCGCAGTTGAGCAACAGGCCGGTCAGGGCCGTCAGGCGCAAGGCTTCTTCGTTGGCCACCGGCAAAACGCCGGGCAACCCCAGACAAACAGGGCAAACAAGGGTGTTGGGCGGCGCGCCGAATTGATTGGCGCAACCGCACCACATTTTCGATTTGGTTTTGAGCTGGACATGGGTTTCAAGCCCGATAACCGCTTCGTAATTCATTTCGGCAGATAATAGAGGCGGGTGTAATCCTGCACCATGCGCCAGGTGTCGAAGCGCGGGACCAATGTGACCATGGCGCGGCGGATTTTTTGAATCCATTGGCGCGGCACACCCCGGTCATCCCGATTGTAAAATGTGGGAATGACCTCCTCGGTCAGGACCTTGTAAAGATTGGCGCTGTCCAGTTTGTCTTGCGCCTCGACTGAAGCGGGATGCTCATCGCCGCCGATGGCGAATCCGTTGGTGCCATCGTAGCCTTCGCGCCACCAGCCGTCCATGATGCTGAGATTCAGGCAGCCATGACAGCCGGCTTTCTGGCCGCTGGTGCCGGAGGCTTCCAAGGGCCGGCGCGGATTATTCAGCCAGACATCGCAGCCGGAGACCATGGACCGGGCCACATGGACGTCGTAGTTTTCAATGAAAACCAGGTGTCCTTTCAACTCGCTGTACTTGCTCAGATGGATGATGCGCTGGATGAACTTCTTTCCCTCGTCATCGCGCGGATGGGCTTTGCCGGCGAAAATGAATTGCACCGGCCTCCGGGGGTCCTTGACCAGTTTGATGATGTCCTCCAATCGATCAAAAACCAGGGGCGCGCGCTTATAGGTGGCAAAGCGCCGGGCAAATCCGATGGTCAGCGCATCGACGTCCAGCAGTTGATCGAAGGCGATGAAGTCGGATTGGGAAAGACTCTGTCCGAGTTTGCGGCGGGCAAATTCAATCAATTCCCGGCGCAGTCTAAAGCGCAAAGCCCACAGTTCTTCATCGGAAATGAACTTGGGGTCCGCCATTTTCTGCCAGAACTCCTTGGAATTGACCTCCTTTTCCAGGGAAATGGCACGGTTGCGGTGCCAGAAGGTCGTCGTTTCGCCCTCGGCCCGCTCGTGCAGCGCGCCAGCCCCGGAAAGTTTTCGCTGCCAGAATTTCCGCACCGGCCCTTTCATCCAGCCCATCAGATGAATGCCATTGGTGATATGCCCGATCGGCACCTCCTCCAACTTCGTGTCCGGCCAGAGCGGGTGCCACATTTGGCGGCTGACCTGCCCGTGCAGTTCACTGACGCCGTTGGCGGCGCGAGAGAGTTTCAGCCCCAGGACTGTCATGCAGAATGATTCGCGCGCGTTCCGCGGATCAACCCGGCCCAGGGCCATCAAGCCGTCGAGGGACAAGCTGAGCTGGCCCATCAATTTGCGCAGCGCATAGAGGACCAGGTCGCTGGTGAAGCGGTCATGTCCGGCCTCGACCGGCGTGTGCGTGGTAAAGATGCACTGTTGTTTGGTTTGGGCCTGCGCGTCCGCGAAAGAAAGGCCGGCCGCGAGTTTTTCGCGGAGCAATTCCAGGGTCAAAAAGGCGGCATGACCCTCATTCATGTGGAAGACCGAGGGGGTAACGCCCAGGGTGCGGAGCAATCGCACCCCGCCGACGCCCAGCAGCACTTCCTGCATGATGCGCATTGTGTTGTCGCCGCCATAGACGCGGCGGGTCAAATCCCGGTGATGCGGGGCATTCTCGGGCCGGTTGGCATCCAGAAGATAGACGGGGACGCGGCCCACGTTGGCGCGCCAGGCCTGGAAATAGACATCTGTCAATTCGATTTCCACCGAGCAGACCAGCGGCTGGCCTTTGGCGTCGAGCACCGGCTCGAGCGGAAGATTGTCCGGGTTGAGCAGGGTGTAGTATTCCGTCTGCCAGTTGTCCGCGTTGAATTGCTGTTGGAAGTAGCCTTCGCGATAAAACAAGCTGATGCCAACGAAACCGATGTTGAGGTCGCTGGCCGATTTGGCGTGATCGCCCGCCAAAATGCCCAAGCCGCCGGCGGCGATGGGCAGCGTTTCGTGAAAGCCGAATTCCGCCGAGAAATAAGCGACCGGATTTTGCAGGAGGGCGGGGGCATTCTGGCGGCCCCAAGTCTCTTTGTCATCGAGGTAAACCTCGAAATCGCCCAGCACTTGCTGGACGCGGCGGGCGAAATCGGGGTCTTGCAGGCGGACGCGCAGTTCATAATCGGAAACCTCGTGCAGGACAGCCACGGCATTATGGTAAAGGGTTTGCCAGCAGCGGGGGGAAAGTTCGGAAAAGATTTCCTGCGCCCCCTGGTTCCACGTCCACCACAAGTTATGGGCGAGGCGATTGAGGCTGGCAATGGTTTTTGTCAGTTCTTCGGGCGGCAACGGTGTAGTGCTCATAGTTTCGAAACGGCAATTCGCAATTCGCGAAAATCACGCGCTAAATAGACATGCCCAGGCGCAATTGCGCAACTTTATTTATGCGACACCAGCGCGCAACCGGAACGAACTGGAACAAAACAGGCTTGAATAATCACCCGGCTGACCGTAATTGAAAGGGGTGTACTTGGAATATTACGGGCTGAAAGAACCGCCCTTCAATCTGACGCCTAATCCGCGGTTCCTGTTCTACAGCGCCAAGCATCGTGAAGCCTTCAATCATCTGCTTTACGGGATTCGCGAGCGCAAGGGGTTTGTGCAGTTGACCGGGGAGGTGGGCGCGGGCAAAACCACCCTGTGCCGCGCCTTGCTCGAACAATTGGGGCCGGAGTTTTCCACCGCCCTGATCCTCAACCCGGTGCTCGACGCCGAGCAATTGCTCAAGGCCATCGCCATGGAATTGAATTTGCAGGTCAAGGGGCTGGACCGGTTGGAAACGCTGGCGGAAATCAACCGCTTCCTGCTGCAGCAGGTCGAGCGCCACAAGGACACCGTTCTGATTATTGACGAGGCCCAGGATTTGACGCGCGAATTGCTGGAGCAGGTGCGGCTGCTGTCCAATTTGGAAACCGACGAGCGAAAGCTCCTGCAAATCATCCTGATGGGCCAGCCGGAATTGCGCGACCGGCTCAACGACCATTCTTTGCGTCAACTGCGCCAGCGCATCACGGTGCGTTTTCATTTGAATCCTCTCAAAAGCTCCGAGGTGAGCCAATACATCCATCATCGCCTCCAGGTGTCCGGCGCCAACGGCGCGCCTTATTTCACCACCCCCGCCGTCTGGCTTATTTACCGCTACAGCCGCGGCATCCCGCGCCTGATCAATGCCGTCTGCGATAAATGCCTCCTGGCCGGCTTTGTCCAGCAACGCGATAAAATCGATTATCGAATGGTGCGCCGCGCCATGCGCGAGTTGGAAGGGCACATCGAATTATGAGCCTCATCAACGACGCCCTCAGACGCGCCAGCCAGACGGAAAGAAACCGCCCGCGCCTGGCTCCGACGCCGATGGGCATGGAACCCGCGCCGGCAGCCAGAAGCTCGCCCCTTTCCGTGCTTTTGGCCGCAGCGGTGCTGGTCGCGCTGCTGCTGGCGGGCTGGTTTTTTTGGCAGTTGCGGAATGCGCGCAACAACCCCGGCAGCGCTGTCGTGGCGGCCAGTATTGCCCCGCCAGTGTCGCCCCATGTCATTTCGCCACCGGTGTTGGCCCCGAAACCGTTGGGAGTCCCGCCTTCAGGCGGCTCGTCCCGCGTCATTTCGCCACCGGCCGTGGCGCCGACATCAGCCCCGGTCACTCCAGCCGCGCCGGCAAATCCCGCGCCTGCGCCTGTCGTTGTTTCCGCGCCGCCGGTGGTGGTCCCGCCAGTTGCTGCGCCGCCTGTGGTCGCTACGCCGACCGCCCCGCCAGCCGAACCGCCAAGCGCGCCCAAGGAAACCCCCGTTGTCTGGCCCGTGGAGATGAAGCTCAACGCCATTTTCTTCAGCAAGACAAACCCGCGCGTTCTCATCAACGGAACCCTCTATGGGACCGGGGACGAAATCCAGGGTGTGGTCCTGAAAAAAATTGAGAAGGATAAAGTGACGGTGGAATGGAACGGACACAGCAAAGTATTGATGATGGAGGGAGAATGAAACGCAAAACGCCGATGAGGGGTTAAAAATTGCAAAATGGACGCGAAAACGTAACGAAAGGAAAGATGCCGAACCTTGTTACCTGCCTCTGCCAGAATTGCAGCGGGAAAATTGAGTTTGACGCGACAAATCTATCCGACGAAAACAATAAGATTACCTGTCCTCATTGCTCACTTGAGACGATCCTTTTCGTGCCGCCTCAGGCCAAAGCCAAGATGGAGACGGTTCTTTCCAGAACGCCTGCGCCGTCAAAATCGAATCCTCAGTCGAAAATTATAATTCTATCCCTCCTTGGTGGAACCTGTATTGCTATCGCGGCGGGCTTAATTTGGATGGCTTTGTCGGCCAAAAACAAAATCACATTGCCATTGGCGACTTTTGCATTGACCGGATCGGTAAGGCTGTTCCGAACGTCGGGCTGTGTCAAGATCGGCGATTCGGCATGGCTGATAACGGTTTGACCGGGATGCATCAAAGGGGTCACCCATAGCTTTGTCCATTTTTCTTTATTCATTTGATTTTCTCCATGCACGCGTTCCAGCAAAGCCTGCTTGAAGTCCGGGCTTCCCACACACTACCCGCTCCTCCGACTCCATTGCATCGGCAAAACCAAATGGGGCAAAGCTCCGGTTTGACCCGGTTGACGTTCCCGCTCTTCCATTCAGAAACCCTGTAAATCCTGCTCATCCTGTCAAGACTTTCTGCGTCGTTCTGCGTGTTCTGCGGGCCATAAAAATCGCTTGATGAATTGTGCAAACTCTCCAAGTCTTTGCCTCTCAAGCTTTTAACTCTGTTTTTCGCAAAAATCACAACTTTTCTGAAAAATCTTTCAAAAATCTGTTGACGAATAAATGTTTTAGCTGTAATGTTCGTTTAATGAATGACACATTAAGGCCATTTCGGGAAGGCAGAATTATGAAGGATGAATTAAGAAGTGAATCCCAGGCAGAAATATGTTGGGGCAGGCCTGCCCGCCGTAGCCGTTGCGGCGAAGGTGGGAAAATAAGGGAAATCCCATTTTTCTGCCCAACTTATCTTTCTGCCATTCCTTCCCATTGGCCGCGAACCGTGCATCGCAGTCAAAGTGAATCAAAGTGAATCAAAGTGATTCTGTTGGTCAAGCTGGCGGTCCGAATCGTATGTAAATTTATGACAATGAACAACTTGCAAAATAAACAGCTTTGGTCGGGTCAAATCGTGTTAAACTTAGTTAATCATGGTCAAAATGAGCCAATCCGCTACGGATTTCGGACTTTCTTGGCGTCTTTGTGTCCTGGCGTCTTTGCGTTGATCTTCCCCGCATCAGAAGAAACGCAAGGGCGCGGAGCCGCAAAGGCACAGGAGGAATCGAGCTTTTGGAACTTGGGCCGGACGGTCAAAGGGTCAGGGGGCGTGCCAAAGCTTTGTCCATCTGGTTGTGGCATGATGAAAATCAAAACACAAAAACGGCAGAAGCCACAGATGGACACAGATAGACACAGATGAGAAGGAGTTGCGAAAAAACCAGTAGTCACCCAACAGGTGAAAGACTTTTTTCATAAAAATCTGTGTTCATCTGTGTTCATCTGTGGCTTTAACTGCTTTTGTCAACCGAATAGAGGAAAAAATTAAAAAATGCCAAAAATGCCAAAATCCGTGCAATGCAGCTCCGTGCGCAATGAAGCGCGGTTTTTGACTGGCATTTCCCGGCTCATAATCTTAATCTTAATCCTGCATCGCTTCGATTAAGATGAGGAAAGGGTGCTGAAACATTATCATGGAAAACGAACGCAAAACGCTGGATGACCGGCAAAAAATGACCGACTTGGAGCGCCTCCGCCATTCCTGCGCCCATGTCATGGCCACGGCCATCCTGCGCCTTTGGCCCGACGCCCAATTCGCCGCCGGCCCGCCGGTCGAGAACGGTTTTTATTACGATGTCGATCTGGAGCATCGCATCTCGCCGGAGGACTTCGGGACAATCGAGGCCGAGATGAAAAAGGAAATCAAGGCCAACCACACCTTCGAAAAAATGGTCGTCACCCGCGAACAGGCGATGAAAGACGCCGACAGTGGCCGGTTGGGCGGGCTGGCCGAGCGCCCCGGCAACCCCAGCAAATTTAAAATCGGCAACCTGGCCGACATTCCCGAGGGCGAGCAGATCACCTATTTCAAGAACGGCGATTTCATTGATCTTTGCGCCGGGCCGCACGTCATGCGCACCGGGAACATCGGCGCGTTTAAGCTCACCTCTGTGGCCAGCGCCTACTACAAAGGCGACGAAAAGAATCCGCAACTGCAACGCATCTACGGCACCGCGTTCAAGAACAAGACCGAGATGGAGGCTTACTTCAACATGGTGGAGGAAGCCAAAAAACGCGACCACCGCAAGATCGGCCAGGAGATGCACCTGTTCGCGATGGACACCGAATATGTCGGCCCCGGCCTGCCACTCTGGCTGCCAAAAGGCACGGCCATTTTGGAGGAACTGGAAAAGCTGGCCAAGGAAACCGAATTTTCGGCGGGCTATGTGCGGGTGAAGACCCCGCACATAGCAAAGGAAAAGATGTATCTGACTTCAGGGCATCTGCCTTTGCTTTATGCGGACTCAATGTTTCCGCCGATGGAAGTTCATGAAGGCGGTCATGCAGCGTCGCGATGGGTTCAAGATGCCGCAATGGTAAAGAACCTTGAATCTCAAAACGCGCCGCTGTTCCGGCAGATTTTGGAACGATTTTCTAGCCAACCTCTCAAAGAAAGCGTAGCCCAGATTAAAGAAATGGCCAAACAGCAAGGCGTTCTTGATCGTTTCGATGAGCATGCGTGGTTGCATTTTGTTTACGCCATGCCCGAGATTGCAAGTCCCGCCGGGCGCTACTACCTGAAAGCCATGAACTGCCCGCATCACCATCGCATTTTTGCGGCGGAGCCGCGCAGTTATCGTGATTTGCCGTTGCGGTTGGCTGAATATGGCTGCAATTACCGCTACGAACAATCGGGCGAACTCTTCGGCCTCATGCGCGTCCGCTCGCTCAACATGAACGACGCCCATATTTATTGCGCGCCGGAGCAGTTCGCGCAGGAGTTCAACGCGGTCAACGAAATGTATCTCAAGTATTTCAAGATTTTCGGCATCGAGAAACATGTCATGCGCTTCAGCACGCACGACCCGGCCAAACTCGGCCAGAAATTCGTCAACGAACCGGCCCTCTGGATTCAAACCGAAAACATGGTGCGCGAGGTCCTCAAGAACAGCGGCATCAATTACGTTGAAGTGCCGAACGAAGCGGCGTTTTACGGCCCCAAGATTGATGTGCAGGTCTGGAGCGTCATCGGCCGCGAATTCACTTTGGCGACCAACCAGGTTGATTTCGCCGTGCCCGCCAGGTTCGGCCTCGTCTATCGCGACAAGGACAACACGGACAAGACGCCGTTGTGCATTCATCGCGCGCCGCTTGGGACCCATGAACGTTTCATTGGATTTCTGATCGAGCATTACGCGGGAAATTTTCCCCTGTGGCTGGCCCCGGACCAGGTGCGCATCCTGACCATTGGCGACGACGAAAAACTGATCAATTACGCCAAGCCCATCCTGGCGGAACTGCGCGCCCATCAAGTCCGCGCCGAGGCGGATTTTGGCACCGACAAAATCAACGGAAAAGTCCTGCGCGCCGAGGAGGCCCGGGTGCATACCATGCTGGTCATCGGTCCGCGCGACATGGAAGCCAACAACGTCAGCGTCCGCCTCCACGGCAAAGGCCATCAAGGAGCCAGGCCGAAGGGCGAGGCCATCGCCGCCATTTTACAATCGATCAAGGAAAGACAACCCGCATAATCGGCTCGACATCCAGCCGCGCGCCCAACAGCTTGGAGGGATTGCATTATGAATGAATTCAAATTCTCCTGTCCGCACTGCCAGCAAAGTATTGAGGCAACGCCCGAATACGTCGGCGTTCAAATCAATTGTCCAAGTTGCCAGACACCGATCGTCGTGCCGAAAACCCCGACCGCCCCCGTCCCGAAACCGGGCAAGCTCACGAAAGCTCCTTCGCCGGTGCATTACGCCGCCACCACCCCGGCGATGGCGGCAGCCATGATTCGAAAGAACAAAAAGCCGCGCGTCGGCTTGTACGTCGGGTGGGGCGTGGGGGCTGTTGTGGCGGTGGCGGCGATCTTTTTCGTGCCCAAGTTGCTTGACAAATACCATCAGCACCAGGAAGCGGTTGCAGCAGCGGAAGCGGCCGCCAAAAATCCACCGCCGCCTCCGCCGCCCCCCGATCTGGCAGCGGACGAGATTTTGCAAAAGGTTGGCGCGACTTACAAGAAATTGACCAGTTACAGCGTCCAAGGCATATCGATTGGGACCGTTGACAGGTCGCAAATCAGCCCCGCGATGAAAGAGCCACAGACGGTGACGACAAAACTGTCGCTTCGATTGGGCAGGTCGGACCTTTATCGAATGGAGTGGGAGCGGGAGGTTGGAAAGCAACAAATCAAAGGCGCCGTATGGGCGGCCGGCAAGGGGGATTTTGTTCACCCAGGAGCTGTCACAGCCAAAGTGAAGGACCGGGAAACGGCCTTGAACACGGCAGCGGCCTCTTCGGACACCCTCGGTGTTTACATCGCGGCGTTGTTTTTTGACGAGACCAACAGCCCGGCTGCCACGCTCAAAAATTATGCGAAGACGAATAACGAAACTCTCAACGGCCAGAAATGCTACGTCTTGACCGGCCAGATCGTTTCCCAGAAAGTCCTTTCCCAGAATGTGCTGTTCTGGGTCCACAAATCGGATTTCCTGATCGCCCAGACCGAACTCATTTTGGGTGGAAAAATTGATGAGGCGGCGCTGGCAGGGCTCTCTCTTGTGCAAAAAGCCCAAATGGAAAAGGCGTCGAAATTGAAAGGGAATTATATTGAGACCTACCAGGACATTGTAACGAACAAAGTATTAAACCCGGGCGACTTCGAAACCTCTTTTCCTCCCAATGCGACTCCGCAGCCCAAACAACAGCGGGAACCCAGGCGGCCCAGGCCTGGCACTGGCGGTGCCATGTCCCAATGATGGCGGACCGCCTGGGCGCTAATTCGTAATCCTAATCCGAATTGCACGAATCAGCGCTACGCTCGTAACGCAGACTGCCAGTCTGCCGTGTCGCTGGCTGGCAACCGGCGGCGTGTCCACATCAACTTGCAGCGACTTTGTCAATGGCCCTGCCCCATGACACTTATTCATGTCACTCGTCAATAAAATAGAGCTTGCCTTGGCGGGCGTTCCATGAATAAATGCCGTCGTCTCCTGAAGGGCGCCAGGCTCTTTGGCGCTCACATGCTATTTGGCTCGCAAGAACCTGGCTTTGAGTCTTATGAAAACCGGCATGAAAAGTTGCAGGGTGACAGGGCCGACTCGGACAAAGCCGCCGGAGGGCGAAACCACGGCCCAATGCCCAAGCGAAAACCAGGCCCCGTCGTTGACATCGGCGGCAGAGGCCGGACCCTCGGAGTTTTTCGCCTTCAAGGAGTGTCAGGACCTGTTCCGAACACGGCTGGCCGGGTCGCTGCACAGAATTATTGCCCAACTGACCGGCCTGCGCCTTCACGTCTTGTGGCATGGTCCGTTGGACTTCCAGGGATCCGGCGCAATGCCCGTCCTGTGCCCGATTGCGCGCCAACGAGCGGGCGCGAAAGGCCGGCAGACCAAGTGCTGCGAGTCCTGCTTGCGGCGGCGTTGGAACCTCACCTTGCACCCGGCAGACCGGGGCCGGCGGTTCATCGGGCAGTGTGGCATCACCAACTTCCGTGCGTGCCTTCATGTGGATGAGGCCTGCCCTCTCACGCTGGTTTTGCAGGCAAGGGTGGCGTCTCGTTCTCGCTCACTCCACAGGGTCAGCCAACGAAGAAACACCCGGTTCTGGGCGAAGCACGCCGGGAAACCTGTTTCCCCCGCCGCCTTCCATGACGCGGTGACTTTGGTGCGTCTGATCCTCCACGATTTGGAATCCACCGCCCAGGCCCGGATGGCCGGGAGCGGATTGGAAAACGCCTTGCGCAGATTGAACAGCACTCAAACCGAGGCCGCGCGCCCGCGCGGAGAACTGCGCCATCGGTTGCCCGGCCTCCCGGAATCCACCGTCCAACCCGGTTTGGGAAGCCACGCCCGGAACCTCGTTGACGCGATGCTCGACTACGTGCATCAGAATTACCACCGCCCGATCGGCTTGGACGAACTGGCCTCGGCCATGAAGATGAACGCCTCCTATCTCTCCGCCCTGTTCAGTCAAACGACGGGCGTGACGTTCCACCATCTTCTGGAAGAAGTCCGGCTGTCCAAGGCCAAAGAGTTGCTCCGCGATCCGCGACACCGCGTTGGCGAAGTGGCCAGTTCGGCGGGCTACGCCAGTCCGGACGCCTTTCGTCATGCCTTCAAGGCCCATGAGGGCCTTTCCCCAGAGGCTTGGCGGGCGGGGCAGTAATTTTGGCCATTTATCGCCAAAACCACTCAAAAAGACCCAAAATCCAAAGAATTATCCGATAATCCAAAATCTTATCCGTTGCACGAACCGCGCCATTTGTGTTGAAATGGCCTGCATATTAAAGAATGCGCTAAACCAGTTGGCGAAAGCGGTTGCCGCAGGTAGTCCCGGCGGAAGCCGTTCCGGGCCAGTAGTTTTGAGATGTTGGCGTTACACACTTTAAATGAAAAGATTGATTATGAAAAATGAAACCAAAATAGTTGTGCTAATCTCGCTGTTCGCGATAATGACCACGACAGCTCAAGCCGATGAATTCATCAAGCCGCCGGAAACCTATGCGCCGGTGTGGTATACTCCCTTCCCATATCAGCGTAACATAGATATGGGATTCGCCGTCAACCCGGTGGCAGCGCCCAGCGACACCGGCATCCCTGGTGCCGTTTACGAAGGCACGCTTGATCCATCTTTGCTTAGTTCAGACTATGTCACGTTCACGGGCGCTGTCACTTGGTATACGTCAGTCTCGGGATTCACCCAGACCGGGCTGATTGGTATCGATAATCGGGCGGGAAACAGTACTCTATTCGGGACGGCGACCTTTCATATCGATAACATAGACGATAATCTCCCGCTGAAGGATGTGTGGATTGAATCGCTCACGCTCAGCACCGGCATCGCCCTGCTTGTCTACCCGGAAGTATTCGATCCGAACGGCAATGAGGCAACGTACCCCATTAATAACCCGGGTCAAATCAGCTACAATGGCTACCAGCTTGGCGATTATGAGGCGCAAATCACGCCCAATCCAAGTTATGAGACCATCGTGATGACGTATGCCGTACCGGCGGGAGACTACGCACTGATTGACGACCTCCACATTGCAACGGAGTGTGTGCCGGAACCGGCCACAGTCAGTCTGCTGGCGCTTGGCGCATTGGCTCTGCTGAGGCGGAGGCAGGGCAAGATTTAGCTGACCGAATAATTCCTGTTTAAGAAGCCGGGCCAGTCTTCTGGTCCGGCTTTTGATTTGAGCCTCATAAAGGGGTTCCTCACATTGTGACTTTTTGCTCTTGGGAGCGTTTTTCTCAATTCATGGAGCTGTTGCTCAAGTTCAATGCCCCCCGGTTGTAGCCGCTTTGTCTGCCAACAGATCCTTTTCCGCCAACTCACAGATAAGGTGCCCGATGGTGATATGACATTCCTGGATTCGGGCGGTGTTTTGAGAGGCTACAATGATCGGAATGTCCACACATTTCGCCAATGCACCGCCGTCCTTGCCTGCAAACCCGATGGTTTTGAGGCCTTTTTTCCGGGCTTCCCGCATGGCGGCAATGACATTGGGAGAATGGCCGCTGGTGCTGATGCCAATGGCGACGTCGCCGGGCCGTCCCAGGGCCTGAATTTGCCTGGAGAAAACCTGCTCGAAGCCATAGTCGTTGCCCACTGCGGTGAGGATTGAGGAATCGGTCGTCAAAGCCATCGCCGGCAGGGCTTGCCGGTCGAGAATGAAGCGGCCGACAAACTCAGCCGCCAGATGTTGGGCGTCGGCCGCGCTGCCCCCATTGCCGCAAAACAGGATTTTGCCTCCGGAACGCAGGCATCCGGCCACCAGCGCGGCTGCTTCCACAATCGCCCGGCCGCAATCGCCCGCGACTTTGATTCTCAATTGCGCCCCTTCTTCAAATGAAGAAACAACATGGGCCAGCGCCTTTTCAAAGTTAAGCGTCGTCATCAACTCATTCCTATACTCGTCTTGTCCCGTTTCCACAAGCCACAGTTTGCCCGCCGCCCAGCCCAAGGATCGAAATGGTTCTTGAATCCACCGGAAACCGCCTTAAATTGGCGGTGATGAACCAACGGATTTCTGATCATGCCTGCGACCGAGCAGATTCGAAAGAAACTCAGCGTGTTGCCGCATAAACCGGGGGTCTATCTGATGAAAGACCGGTTCGGCACGGTCATCTATGTCGGCAAGGCCCGCGATTTGCGCAAACGCGTCAGCACCTACTTCCAGCCGTCCCGCCGCATGGGTTGGGATTTGAAATTCAACGCGCTGGTCAATGCCGTCCATGATCTTGACACCTACACGGTGCCCAGCGAACCGGAGGCCATGCTCCTGGAAGGCAAACTCATCAAGGAATATCAGCCGCGCTACAACATCAGCTTTCGCGACGACAAACATTTCCTGCTCATCAAGATCAATCTCAACGATCCCATCCCGCGGTTCATGCTGGCGCGTGTCCGGCAGGACGACGGGGCGCGCTACTTTGGCCCGTTCGCCCATGCCGCCTCCGCCCGGCACACCTTGACGCTGGCCCGCCGCAAATTCAACTTGCGCGGCTGCCGCCCATTGACTCCCGGAGCGGAAGATTACAAACACTGTCTCTATGGCCATCTCAAGTACTGCACCGCCCCCTGCATTGGCAATGTCGCGCGCGGGGAATATCTGCAACAGGTGCTGGCCGCCTGCGATTTTCTGGCCGGCCAAACCGATGAGATGGAGGGCGAGTTGAAGGAGCAGATGCAAAAAGCGGCCGCGGCCGAAGATTTTGAAAAAGCCGCCCAATTTCGCGACGCCCTCCAAGACCTGCGCCGCACCACGCAAAAAACCCGGCATTATAAACGGATGCCTTGCAATCTGCCCGTGGCCATCGAACCGCGCCTGGACCTGGCCGAGCTGGCCAAAGTCCTCAATCTTCCCGCCGCCCCCGCGCGCATTGAAGGCTTCGACATTTCCAATATCAGCGGGACTTTTGCCGTGGCCTCGATGGTCAGCTTCCGCGACGGCAAACCGGACCGTTCGAACTATCGCCGTTTTCGGATTAAAACCGTCACTGGTCAGGATGACTTTGCCTGCATGGCCGAGACGGTTCGGCGGCGCTATTCTCGCCTCCTGCGCGAGCGAGCGGAAATCGCGGAAGGCCGCGCGCCGTCCCCTCTTCCTGATCTGATTGTTATTGACGGCGGCAAGGGGCAACTCAATGCCACGGTCGCGGAGTTGGCCCAATTGGGCCTGGGCCATGTCGCCGTCATCGGCCTGGCCAAGGAATTCGAGGAAATATTCCGGCCCGGCCGGGACGCGCCGTTGCGCTTAAGCCATGATTCTGGAGCTTTAAAACTGCTGCAGCGCGTGCGGGACGAATCGCATCGTTTCGCCAACACTTACAACGCCCAACTCCGATTAAAGAAAATCTCCGAGAGCATTCTCGATGAATTTCCCGGCATCGGACGGCAGCGCAAGACGGCGCTGCTCAAAAAATTCGGCTCCGTGCAGCGCCTGCGCTTTGCCGCCGTCGAGGCCATCGCCGCCGTGCCGGGCTTTGGCGGCAAGGCGGCAGCCGAACTGAAGAAATTCCTCGACGCCCGCTCCGCCGCGCCCAACCAAACAAAAGTTTGATCTTTCCGCGCCGTTTGGTATCCATGAGGCAGGCATGAATAAAAAAGCAGTCTTTCTCGGTATCGTTGTCTTTCTTGCCTTGATCTTTGCCCTGCCGGCAACGCGGGATGAATTGAATTGGCGCTGGACGGAATCGCGGGACCAAGCCACGGATTACATGCGATATTATACCGACTGGCCAAAGGGGCGGCACACGGCCGAAGCCAGGCTTTGCTACAAGGAAAGGACTTGGAGCGATACAAAAAGGGCCATGATCAACGAGGCGCTTAAAAAGCATTCCACGGCTCAATCCGACCCGGAAGCCCGCAAAGAGCGGCGGGCGCGGCTGGAGTGTTTCTTCTGGAAGCAAGTGACCAACGAAAACACCGTCTTGAGCTACAAGGACTATCTCATGCGCTATCCTGCCGGACAATTCGCCGCCGAAGCCCGCCGCCAGATCGATGATCTAACCCACCAGGCGGCCAGCAAGAGCGACAGCAAGAATTCAACCGGCCAATAAGGGCCGCGCCCCCGCGCTCACTTGGCCGCAGGCGGCGCAGGTTTGCCAGTGTCCGGCCCGGCCAGCTTGACGCCGGCATCGGCCTTGATTTTATCCAGGTAGGCCGGCAGCGCCTTTTCGGCCTCTTTCTCAACAAGGTAATCCTTGATTTTGGTCTTGACATCGGCGAATTGTTCGTGCTTCGCCGGAAATTTTTCCAGCCCTTTTATAATGTGATACCCATACTGGGTTTCCACGATGTCGCTGATTTGGTTGGTCTTGAGGGAGAAGGCCGCCGCCTCGAATTCCGGCACCATTCGCTTCCGCGGGAACGTGTACTCGCCGCCTTTGTCCTTTGAGCCGGGGTCGTCGGAGTATTGCTTGACCAACTTGCCGAAATCCTCCCCTTTGTCGGCGCGCGCCTTAAGGTCCCTGGCCAGTTTTTCCTTCTCCTTCTTTTTTTCCGGCGGCAAAGGGCGCGGCTGGGCGCGTGGGATCAGCGGATCCGGCGGCTCCAGGGTTGAAATGAGGATATGGCTGACACGCACCTCTTCGGGTATCTCAAATTTGTCCGGGTTGTCGTCATAAAATTTTTTGGCGGCATCGTCGGAAATTGTAATTCCATTGGTCGTGTCCCGCTCCAGGACCCGCCGGGCAAGCTGCTCTTCGCACGCCCGGTCCCGCACTTGCTCCAACGTCATGCCGCTGGCCTTGATCTGTGCGTCAAACGCTTCCGGACTCGGCGCCGATTTGCGGGCCTCGTCGATGTTGTCCTCGACCATCTTCCTGGTCGCGGCTCTATCATCCGCCGTCGCCTTTTGTGTTAAGATTCTGGTGATGATGAGGTGGTCAAGCAATTTGGATCTGATCTCGGCGCGTTCATTTTCCGGGATGCTGCCGCCGTTGGCTGCGACGCTCGAGCTGTAGCTCAGAAATGCGTCATCGAGCTGGCTGCGCTTGATTTCGAAACCCTTGCCGGTGGCCACCACCGGGTCGGAAAAATTAACGGCGGGTGTGTTCGTCGCGGCGGCGCAAGCGGGGGATTGCCATTGCCAGAGCGCCAATGCCAGCGCGGCGGGCAACAGAGTTTGTTTTGTGAATGGATTCATGTTGTTTTTCCTTTGCAATTAAAGTTTCGCCACCCGCACGTTGCTGATATCCGGGTCTTTTTGGATTTCCGCCAGCAATTCCGCCGAAGGGACGCTGTCCAAATTCAAAACCGTCAATGCGCTTCCGCCGGCGGTGTCGCGGTTCAAACTCATGCTGGCAATATTAACATTATGCCTGCCCATCAAGGTGCCAATATGGCCGACCATTCCCGGCCGGTCTTTATTATTCATCAGGAATAATACGCCTTCCGGCACAATTTCCACCGGCTGGCTGTTGAGCCGGACGATGCGGGGAAAGCTCTTCGCCCCGAAAATGCTGCCGGCCGCGGATACTTTCTGGCCGCCCGAAAACACCGCAACGTGCAGCCATTCATTGAAATCGGTTTCTTCGCTGGATTTGATTTCCTGGACCTCGAGTCCCAGGGAAGTTGCCAGGGTGTGGACGTTGACCTGGTTGACTTCCTTGCCTCCGGCCAGTTCCAGGAAACCTTTCAAGACGGACCGCGTCACCGGATCACTCGGCAACTGGACGGCCCGCCCGCCGTAAGTGACCACGATCCGGTCATTGCGTTTCGGGGCAAGCTGGGCCAGCAGGCGTCCCAATTTTTCGCCCAGATTTAAAAATGGCTTGACCACCTGGAAGGTCTGCGCGTCCAAGTTGGGCAAATTGACGGCGTTGCGCACACCGCCGCTCAACAGATAATCGGTGATCGCCTCGGCCACCTCGATGCCGACGTTTTCCTGCGCTTCGTGCGTGCTGGCCCCCAAATGCGGGGTCATCACCACTTGCGGCAGGCTGCGCAATTGAAAATCGGCCGGAGGCGGTTCCGTTTCATAAACATCCAGTCCTGCTCCGCCCACCTGGCCGCTTTGCAAGGCGGCGCAGAGGTCCGCCTCCTTGATGATGCCGCCGCGGGCGCAATTCAAAATGCGCACCCCTTTTTTCATTTTGCCGAAAGCCGCCGCGTTGATCATCCCTTTGGTGTCATCCGTCATGGGCATGTGGACGGTGATGAAATCAGCCGCGCGATAAACTTCATCGACATTTTCCCTCAGATCCACCTGCAAGGCCTTGGCCCGGGCCAGAGTCAGGAAAGGATCGTAGGCCACAACTTTCATGCCGAAGGCCTGGGCGCGTTTGGCCACCTCGGTGCCGATTCGTCCCAAGCCCAGAATGCCCAGCGTTTTATTGTAAAGCTCGGTCCCTTGAAAATCCTTGCGGTTCCACTTGCCTTCCTTCATCGACATGTGCGCCTGGGGAATCTTGCGCGCCAGGGCCATGAGCATCGAGAACGTCAGCTCGGCCGTCGAAATGGTGTTTCCGCCCGGTGTGTTCATCACCACTATGCCCCGTTGCGTGGCGGCATCGACGTCCACATTGTCCACCCCCACGCCGGCCCGGCCCACCACGCGCAAATTGGGGGCGGCTTCGATCACC
>Ga0326728_10012196_pt1 | contig 19198 bp, 16 predicted proteins | sample MB3enrmetagenome_FD_207602 | JGI IMG/M metagenome (GOLD analysis project Ga0326728, IMG submission 207602) | Lab enriched peat soil microbial communities from McLean, Ithaca, NY, United States - MB31MN | ecosystem: Environmental > Terrestrial > Soil > Wetlands > Peat | place: USA: New York... | reverse complement strand
TTAAAAAATGCCTGCTGGACTTCCACCGGATGTCGGCTGGCTTCGATGCGGAAGGACAGCGTAATGAAGGTTAACGGCAGGAGAACGCGCATGAGTTCATCATGCTGCTTGGAAGCCTGGGCGAGCCGCTGCTGCAACTCGTTGAAGGTGGTGAACACGTGATCGTATTGGTCGTAGCTGGCCAGCACCAAGTCCTCCGCTTTTTTGAGCAACTGAAAGGCAAACTGGACGGCGGCGTCCTGGGTTTGGCCGAGGGTCAGGTCGGTGAGCGACTGGCATTCTTTTCGAATTTCGCCCAACTGCGTCGCCAGGCGTTCCAATCCATCGCCCGTGGCCAGAAATTCCGCCTCCATTCCGCGAACCATCATTAGGAGCGCCTCCTTTTCCTCTGTCAGCCGCCCGCTCCACTTTCCCCCTTCCCCCTGCGGTCCGGAACTGACGGTTCTGGCTGATGACCTCAGACGTTCCACCAACTTGCGACCGCCGACCAGAAAAGCCTGGCTGGCCAAAGCAAGGCAAGGTATTCGCTTAAGCACCCGCTTGTGGTCTGGCCATCTCATGGAGGTGGAATCACCTTGCTGGCAACACTGTAAACCACAGCTTTGCCAAAACTCACAGCCCGATATTCCGGATCGAGATTGCTTGTGGTTTCCGCCGTCCCCAGGAACAAATAACCGTGGGGCAAGAGACAGTTGCGGATTTTTCTCAGGATGGTTTGTTTGGTTGCAACATCAAAATAGATCATGACGTTGCGAATCAGGACGAGATCAAACGGAGGCATGACCGGCCACGGTTGAATCAGGTTCATCGGCCGGAATTCAACCAACTTTTTGACCTCGTCCTTGAGGCACCATTTTTCCTCCCGTTTCGTGAAGTATTTTACCAGGTAACTGGCGGGCAATCCCCGGTTCACCTCGAGCTGGGAATACACGCCCTCCTGCGCGCGTCTCAATACCGTCGGAGATAAATCTGTGGCCAGGATGGAGACGGTCCACCCGGCCAATTGTGGAAAATGCTCGAGCAGCAGCATCGCCAGACTGTACGGCTCCTGTCCGGTCGAACACGCCGCCGACCAGATCGCCAGTCGTCGTGAACTTGCCTGCTGCTCCATCACTGCCGGCAGGATGGAGCGACGGAGGGCCTCGAAAGGATGAAAATCCCGGAAAAACAGCGTCTCATTGGTTGTCAGCGCATCGATTGCCCGGTGATGCAGTCCGTTGATTTTCACCTCCGCGCGCAGGTGCTGGATAAACTCAGCCAAGGAGGTGAAGCCTTCCCGCAGTGCCAGCGGACCTAGACGGCATTCGACCAGATACTCTTTGCCCGGCTCGATCACGAGGGCCGCCTCGCTATGCGCGAGTTGGCTGACGTACTCGAAATCATTTTTGGATATGACCATGAATGGTTGTCTTTCGCATGCTCCACTAAGATCGCACCGGTACGCGACTTTCATGCACCCGCCGGGTGATTTCTCCGGAAATTTGATTCAGCGGAACTATCTTGTCCGCATAACCCGCTTTCGCGACACAACCGGGCATGCTCCACACCACGCTCGTCGCTTCATCCTGCACCACGATATGACCGCGATGCTCGCGAATAATCTCACACCCGCGCAATCCATCCTGCCCCATGCCGGTCATGACCACGCCGAGGACCGCCCCGCCATAAACCGCCACCACGCTACGAAACAGCACATCCACCGCCGGCCGGCAGGAATTCTCCGGCGGTCCGTCGTGCAGCCTCATGGCGATGCGCGTTCCCAGGCGTTGCACTTCCATGTGCCTGCCACCAGGTGCAATGTAGGCGTGTCCCCGCTCAATAACCTGCCCGTCAACACCCTCATGACAGGGAACCTCCGAATGTGCGCACAGGCGCTCGGCCAGCATGACGGTAAACAATGGCGGCATGTGCTGCACAATGACGATGGGTACGGAAAAACCGGCCGGCAATCCAGAGAACACCTCTGCCAACGCGTTCGGCCCGCCGGTCGAGGTGCCCAGACAGACCACTTCGATCGGCCCGGTCCGTGGCGCGAGATGCGGTGGAATCAGCGCCGGCGGGCTGGAAGCCCTGGTGGTTACACTCGCCCCGCCGGCGAAATGTAAATGGCGGCAGTGCAACTTGATTTTGGGGATCAGGTCCCGCTCCAAGCGCTCCATCGCCTCGGTGACGCTCCCGACATTGGCGGGCTTGGTAACGTAATCGCTGGCCCCCAGCGAGAGCGCCTCCAAGGTGGCTACGGCCCCCTTCTGGGTCAGGGTGCTGAACATTATCACGGGCAGCTTTGGATAAAGCTTGCGCACTTCGCGCAGCGTGGCCAGGCCGTCCAGCTCCGGCATTTCTATATCGAGCGTGAGGATGTCTGGGTTGACCTGGGGAATTTTTTGCAGGGCAATTTTCCCGTTGGCCGCAATGCCCACCACTTCCAGCTCAAGATCGCGGCGCAACGTCTCCGTAATCAGCTTGCGGACCACCACGGCATCATCTACCACCAGTACTCGGATTTTAGGCATCTTTCTCAGTTCCCTTCAGTCAATCAATCCCAGGATCTGCAGCTTCTCCAGCACCATCTCCTGGGTGACCGGTTTCATCAGAAAATCATCGGCACCGGCTGCGAGCGCCTCGGCGACCCGATCTGAAGTGTCGAGCGTAGTCACCATCAGCAATTTCAGCCCAGCGAAATCTCGGTTACGGCGCACGGCCCGGACAAATTCCAAACCGTTCATGAGCGGCATTTCCCAATCCACCAATGCCACGGCGAACGGCTCGCGCGGATCATTCCGGATCAACACATTCAACGCCTCCCGCCCGTCGGCCGCCTCGGCAGTGACGAACGATGCTTCCCGGGCGATGAAAGCAAGCAGGGTTCGCACGGGTTTGGAATCATCAACAATCAACATTTTCATAACCGATTGGTGAGCCTGAACGACGGCCGTGAATGGGCTTGGTTAATGGGCGGGGCGCGCCTGAACAGCGCGCCCCGAAACTGGGTCGTGTTGCTTTTAGGAAACCTGCTGCTCAACCACACGCTTGAGATCGGCGGCCAGCTTGGCCAGCTCGGTGGCGGCGGTCAGGGTATTGTTGGCGCCTTGCGTGGTGTTCTTCGCAGCCAGGGAGACATTGGCGATGTTCTTCGAGATTTCCGTGCTGCCCTGCGCTGCCTCGTTGGCGTTGCGCGCAATCTCATTGGTGGTCGCAGTCTGTTCTTCCACCGCGCTGGCAATGGTGTTTTGAATGCCGTTAATCTGGTTGATAATCTTGCTGATCTGGTCGATCGCCGTCACGGCAGCCTTGGTGTCCGTCTGGATGGCTTCGATCTTGCCGCTGATGTCCTCCGTGGCGGCGGCGGTTTGCTTGGCCAGTTCCTTGACTTCATTGGCCACGACCGCGAAGCCCTTGCCGGCTTCGCCCGCGCGCGCGGCTTCAATCGTGGCGTTCAAGGCCAGCAGGTTGGTCTGCTGGGCGATGCTGGTGATCACCTTGATAACCTTGCCGATCTCAATGCTGCTTTCGCCAAGCTTGGCCACCGTTTTGTTGGTGTCGGAGGCGACTTTGACGGCCTCGGTCGCAACCTTCGCGGCCTCGGTGGCGTTCTTGGCGATTTCCTTGGCGCTGGCGCTCATCTCTTCGGCGCTCGTGGCGACCGTGGCCACATTCTTGCTGACCTGTTCGGAAGCCGCCGCCACCACGTTGGATTGGGTGGCGGTTTCCTCGGAATTCGAACTCATCTGTTGACTAACCGCCGTGAGTTCCTCCGAGGAGGATGCCAACGCCTGGGCATTGTGATTGACGGCGTCGATGGTCACTTTGAGGGCCTCCTCGGCTTTCTTGCGCGCGGTGATGTCTGAGGCGTTCTTGACTACCTTGAACGGCTTGCCGTCCGCGTCAAAGATGGGATTGTAAATCGCCTGCAGCCAGACCTCGCGGCCGCCCTTGGCAATGCGCTTGTAGTCGGCGGCCTGGAATTTACCATCGTTGAGATCACGCCAGAACTGCCGGTATTCCGCGGTCTCGCGAAACGCGGGATCAACAAAGAGGCTGTGATGCCGCCCCTTCACTTCGTCGAGCGTGTAGCCCATGGTCTTGAGAAAATTATCGTTGGCCGTCAGGACATTGCCATCGAGGCTGAATTCAATGATCGCCTGCACCATGCTGATGGCTTCTTCACTGCGTTTGCGGCCGGTGACGTTGGTGGCAAATTTCACGACCTTGAAAGGCTTCCCGTTGAGATCGAGAATGGGATTATAACTGCCCTGGATCCAGACGACCTTGCCGCCTTTGCCGATGCGCTTGAATTCCCCCGTCTGGAATTTGCCGCCCTTGAGTTCGCGCCAGAACTGCTGGTAGTCAGCACTCTCGCGATAGGCTGGCTCCACAAACATGCTGTGGTGCCGGCCCTTGATTTCCTCCAGCGTGTAACCGAGGGCCTTGAGGAAATACTCGTTGGCGTCGATGATGGTACCGTCCAAATTGAATTCAATGGCCGCCTGGGTTTTGCCAATCGCCGCGATCTGGCCCTGGTAATCCGCGTCCTTGAGTTTCCGGGCGGTAATGTCGGTAGCGAATTTGACCACCTTGAACGGCTTGCCTTGCTCGTCGAAAATTGGATTGTAACTGGCTTGAATCCAGACTTCCCGGCCGCCCTTGCCGATCCGTTTGAACTCGGCAGCTTGAAACTTCCCGTCATTAAGATCGCGCCAGAATTGCTTGTATTCGGCGCTATCGCGATAAGCTGCTTCAACAAACATGCCATGGTGGCGGCCTTTGATTTCCTCGAGTGTATACCCCAGCACGGAAAGGAAGTTTTCGTTGGCATTAAGCACGATCCCGGCGAGGTCAAATTCGATGACGGCCTGGGCCTTGTTGATGGCGGCCAACTGCCCGCGCATATCCATCAGTTCCGCACTGGTGGTGGCTTTGGTGGTTTTGCCGTTGCTGTGACCGTTGGTATCATCCTTGAGGTCGCTGGGACGCAAGCTGTTGGCTTTTGTTCGGGGAAATCGTGGAGTGGCGAGTTTCATATATTATTTAATGGGATGTCGGAGTACTGTGGTTGTGGATGTTTAGCCGGAATATTTGCGTTTAAATTGTTATCGTTGATCCGTTGATTGGTGTCTGGATTCGCGTTGGCGCCGGTATCTCTAGGAGCGGTTGCCTGCAGCGTTTATGTCGACGGTTTTCTCGGTGTCCAGGATGAGCAGCAGCCGATCCTTTAATTTGTAGACGCCGGTGACCAATTCGCGCGCCACGCCTTTCAGCGTCTCGGGTGGACGCTCATAAATGTCGTCCTGAATTTCCACGACGTCGCCAATCTCATCCACCAGCAGGCTTATGGCGCCGTCGTCACTGCGCACCACTACGTTCATGGGCAGTTGCTCGTCGTGCCGCGCAGGGAGTTCGAGTCGCCGGCGCAGATCAATGGCAGTGACAATCTGGCCGCGTAGATTGATCAGGCCTTGGATCGTGGCCGGCGCCAGCGGCACCCGCGTCATTCCCTGATAGCGGATGACTTCCTGGACTTTTAGCACTTCGATGCCGAAGAACAGGTTGTTGACGAAAAAGGTGCAAAACTGTTTGGTATTGGTCATGGTCAAGGCTTTCAAATTTTCGTGGATTCTTCGTAGAAGGTTGGGTCCGCCGCGCGGATGATGCCGACGACGTCCAGCAGGTCGGTGACCTTGTCTTGGATAACCGCGGAACCGAGAATGCCGTCGCGGCTGCCGCCACGTTTGACCGTGACGGCCTCGTGTACGATGTCGTTGATTTTACTGACCAGCAGCCCAACACTGCGGCCCGCTTCGGAATAAACGATCACCTGGACGGGGTCAGCCTGCACGGGCGTGGCGTCCGCGTGGGAAAGGTAATTTGCCACTTGGATGAGGGGAAGAATCTGCCCGCGATATTGAATCACTTCTTGGTCACCGGACCGCTCGACTTGGACGCGCGGAAACACTTCCAGGCGGGCAACCATTGAGAGCGGGATAGCCATACGCTCATTCTGACCCGCATTGAACAGCAGGAGGGTTTGACGCTCGTCCACTTTCTCGGCCGCTTTGACGCTGCCGGCCACGGCGCGATCCCGAACCTCAGCAATGAGGTTGGCGTGTTGTGCCAATCCCATGACATCGAGGATCAAGGCCACCTTGCCGTCACCCATGATCGTCGCCCCGGCAAAACAGGTGATACTCTTGAGCTGCTTGCCGAGCGGCTTCACGACTATTTCCTCAGTGTCGTTGATCTCATCAACCACCATGCCGAATTGCCGCCCATCTGCCTGCAACACGACAATGTTCACGACCGTTTCGTTCGTCGAATCGCCGGCGGCCGATTCCAGCTTCAATTCCCGATTCAAGTAGGCCATAGGCAACAACTGTCCGCGCAGGCGATAAACGGGCGCCCCGTAAAGCATCTCAATTCCCTTGCGGGCCTGCTCCGCTTCCAGGCGCACTAGTTCCAGGAGGCTGACTTGCGGAATCGCGAAACGTTCCGTCCCGCTGGTGACGATCAAGGCCGGAATGATGGCCAGTGTCAGTGGAATCTTGATCTTGAGGGTCATGCCCTGCCCCGCTTCGCTCAGCACATCTACCGAGCCGCCAATCTTCTCGATGTTGGTCTTCACCACGTCCATGCCAACGCCCCGCCCCGAAACATTGGTGACTTTTTCGGCGGTGGAAAACCCGGGCAGAAAAATCAAATTGAACAACTCGCGTTCGCTCATGACCGCGGCCTGATCGGGCGTGACCAAGGAGCGCTGCAGGGCCTTTTCCTTGACCTTGGCAAGGTTGATGCCACGGCCATTGTCTAGAATCTCGATGTTCACCTGGCCACCTTCGTGAAAGGCCCGGAGGGTCAGCGTGCCTTGTTCTGGTTTGCCTGCGGCACGGCGTTCCTCGGGAGTCTCAATCCCGTGGTCAACCGCATTGCGGATCAGATGAGTCAAGGGGTCCTTGATGGCCTCGATAATCGTCCGGTCCAGGTCCGTCTCCTTGCCTTCCATCACGAGTTCCACCTTTTTGCCCAGTTCCTGCGCCATGTCATGCACGATCCTCGGGAATCTCGCCCAGATATTGCCGATGGGCTGCATGCGCGTTTTCATCACGCTTTCCTGTAATTCCGTGGTGATGGTGTTGATCCGCTGGGCCGCATTGAGCAGCGTGGGCTCCTGCGACTGTCCGGTGAACTGCACAATTTGATTGCGGGCCAGCACCAGCTCGCCCACGAGGTTCATCAATTTGTCCAGTTGTCCGACATCCACGCGAATCGCCGTGTCCGACACCGACGCAGCGGGCCGGGCGGCAACCTCCTTCTCCACTTCTGTCTTTTCCGGCACGTCGACCGTTTCCGTGTGGGGAATCGCCGGAAGTGGCGCCGGCACGGCTTCCGTGGAAGACCTCGGCGCCAGCGGAGCCTCCGAATCGTCTTCAAACAGGCCGAAGGTCGCTGCCGGTTTCGTTTCAGGAGGGGGGGCGGTTTGGAGCGCCTGCAGCTTCTGCAACAATGCTGAATAATCCACCTCGCCCTGCTTGCCCGTTTGTTCCAGGGAGCGGAGCATTTCCTTGAGGGCGTCGGAATATTCGAGCAGGGCGCTGCTCATCGTCGGACTGAATTCCAACTTGCCGTCCCGCAGCAGGCTCAGCAGGCTTTCGCCCACGTGCGCGACGGACTCGATTTTGTTCAAGCCGATGCAACCGCTACTCCCCTTGATGGTATGAATGATTCGAAAAACAACGTTAAGCGTGTCGGCGTTGCCCTGCCCCTTTTCCAAGGCAAGCATTTCCCGGTCAAAATTGTCCAGCCCTTCGAAACTTTCTATGAGCAGGTCCTTGATAAGTTGCTGTTGCAGGTTGTCGTTCATACTTGGTTGGTAAATTAGGCGGGCAATAATTTGGCCACAATGGCCAGCAACTGTTCTTGGTTGAAAGGCTTGACGATCCAGCCCGTGGCCCCGGCGGCGCGGCCCCGGGCTTTCTTGGCGGGATCAGATTCCGTGGTTAACAGGAGCACCGGGGTGTTGCTAAAGCTGGGCAACATCCGCAGTTGACGGGTCAATTCGATGCCGTCCATGTTCGGCATGTTGACGTCGGTGATCACCAGATCAACGGAGCGCGATTGCAGAAGATCGAGCGCGACGGCGCCGTCCTGGGCTTCGATCACTTCATGACCGGCGCCGCGGAGGACGAAGGAGACCATCTTTCGGATGGTTGCCGCATCATCTACGGTAATAATTTGTTTTCCCATAACGTCAGCTCAGCTCCACCAGCATCAGAGATGTGTGGAAAGTCATCCCGGCAGGCAGAGATCAAGGCGCGACACCATCGACTTCAGTGATCGCTCTTGCTGATGATGTCATCGGCACGCGGACGCAAGTCGTGAGTGACATAAAGCCACATCTTTGAAGTACGGAAACCAGTACATTGCCGCCCGGAAAGGAAGGACCGGGCTCGAACACTAAAGCGGTGCGATCCCTTCACGAACGGCATACCGAACCAACTCGGCCGTGTTCCGATAGCCGACCTTTTTCATTAACCGCGCGCGATAAGTCTCAATCGAGTTTGGGCTCAATTTGAGCTTCACTGCGATTTCTTTGTTTCGCCGTCCCTCCGCAATGAGCCGAAGCAACCGTTTGTCACGATCGGACAACACCAACTTGGGCGGCTCCAGCTTTTCGATTAGAGTTCTGCGGCACTCGTCCGTTATTTTGGTGCTAACTTCCGCGCTCAAATAGAGGACACCTCCCATGACCACGCGAATTGCGCGAATCAGCTCATCCACCTGGCACTTCTTTAATATATAACCGCTGACTCTGGCCTGCAGAGCTTCCTGAATCAGCGTATGATTCGCGTCCGTGGTGAAAATGAGAACTTTGACTGCTGGCTGCTCCTTGAGAATCCGCCGCGTGGCTTCGATACCGTTCATTTCTGGCAGATGAATGTCCATGACCACCAAATCCGGAGTCAATGTCCGCGCCAACCTGAGGGCTTCCTCGCCCGTCCCCGCCTCGCCCATCAGCCGGAGGTCTGGTTGCTCTGACAGCGCTTGCCGCAGGCCATTCAGCAACATTGGGTGGTCATCCACGATGAGCAACTTTGCGTGCATGTTAGTTCCTGTAGGATAGTATGTTGCGCGAGCAACGCTGCCAAGCGACCCCGGCAAACGATTCGGGCGGCAGCCGTCAAGGAGAAGCGGGTGAAGGCCCCCGCTAACAACAACGACCGTCCACCTACACTAAAATCCAAAAGACAAATCATCCGATTCCAGCATTTCTTTCTAATGTGCATTATAACCCCGGAAGCACTTGCGCGCTATAGGGTAAACGCCGCATAACCAATCCGCTTTCGATCGAAGGCGGACGCGCCCGAGCCCCGTCATTGATTTTATGCGATTACACCTTCGTTCAGAGGATATGGAAAAGCGTTTGGGCAGGCTAGAGTGTCAGCCAATCGCCCCTGACCCTGGCTAGTAAAAAACGGCGGAAGGACTTAAAAAAATCTTGAAATTCCCTGGAGGGGGGAGGAAGATCGAAAAACGGTCCACGTTAGTCGTGGGCAGGCAACCAAGTGAGGAATCCCGGTTAAAATGAAAAATAAACTCCTGGCGGAATTTTTTGGCACCTTTTGGCTCGTGTTTGGCGGCTGCGGCAGCGCCGTGCTGGCGGCTAAATTCATCGCCACAGAAGGAGCGTCGCCAATCAACTTGGGCATCGGGTTCGTGGGGGTGGCGCTGGCCTTCGGCCTGACGGTGCTGACGATGGCTTATGCCATCGGCCATATTTCCGGATGCCACCTGAATCCCGCCGTATCGGTCGGGTTGTGCGTTGGTGGACGTTTTTCTGCGGCCGAATTGCTCCCGTACATAGTCATCCAGGTTCTAGGCGGGATCGCGGGTTCGGCGGTGTTGTATGTAATCGCCAGCGGCCAGGCCGGATTTTCCACGGCGGGCGGGTTTGCCGCCAATGGTTTTGGGGAACATTCCCCCGGCCACTATTCCGGGCTCGCCGCGTTCGTGGCGGAATTTGTGCTCACGTTCTTTTTTTTGTTCATCATCCTTGGCGCCACTGACCGACGGGCGCCGGCCGGCTTTGCCCCCATCGCCATCGGCTTCGGCTTGACGCTCATTCACCTCATCGGCATCCCTGTCACGAATCTATCGGTCAATCCGGCCCGCAGCACGGGCCCGGCGGTGTTCGTGGGCGGCTGGGCGTTGCAGCAGCTCTGGCTGTTCTGGGTGGCCCCCATCCTCGGCGCGGCTTTTGCGGGAGTCATTTATCCGCTGGTAGCCGGAAAACCCGCGGTCGAGAAAAGTAAACAATGATTGACCTGGTTGGCCACCCCCTGCCCCAACCTGACGGGCGGGCCAGCCAAGTCAGCGAACCCCAAGAATTGCCGACGACGGCCGACTTTCCGGGCTCACGGCCCAGTGGTAGTTGGGAAACGAAGCCATCTGGAAAATCAATTGACCGCCTTGGAGAATCTGGTCGTGGGTGATATAGATTTTATCGTAGGGCTGGCCGTTCAATTTCGCGCCATCGATATAATATTCCTGCGGACCGTTGTCTTTGCCGATGATCGTAAATGTCTGCCCGTTTCCAAGGCTGAGCGTGGCTTTGGTAAACACGGGGCTGCCAAAAAGATATTCGGACGTGCCCGGGCAAACCGGGTAAATTCCCAGCGCGCTGAGCACATACCACGCGGACATTTGACCCGTGTCTTCGTCGCCGCTTAATCCATCCGGTGTCGACTGGTAAAGCAGGGACATGACCTGACGAATGCGGGCCTGCGTCTTCCAAGGTTGTCCCGCGTAATCGTACAGGTAAATCACGTGGTGAACGGGCTCGTTGCCATGGGCGTACTGACCCAGGTTTTGCGCCACCATTTCATTCATCTCGTGGATCATGAAATGATAGGTGCCCACATTGACCTCCGACCCCATACCGAACAAGGTATCCAGTTTTTTCGCAAAGGCCTGGTCGCCGCCCATGAGCCGGATCAGGCCCGGCACATCCTGCATGACGCTCCAACTCCATTGCCAGGAATTGCCCTCGATGAAGGGACCGCCCCACTCGATGGGATCGAAGGGCTCGTACCAGGTGCCGTTTTCGTTGCGTCCGCGCATCAGCCCGGAAGCAGGATCGAACACATTGGTGTAGTTCATGGCGCGCCGGGCAAAATCCTGCTGCGCCTGCGCGTGCCCCGCAGCGTGTGCGAGGGTGGCGGCGCAGAAGTCATCGTAGGCATATTCCAGGGTGCGCGCCGTGCCTGCCAGGACATTCGTATAAGGCACGTAGCCCAGACGGTCGTAAAGATCCGCGTCGCCCCGGCCCATGCCAAAGAAACCGCCTTGGTGGGCATCGTGGAGGGTGGCCTCGACGGCGGTTGGCAAATCAAAATTGGTGACGCCCTTGGCCCAGCCATCCGCCAGCAACGAAAAGGCATGGGTGCCGATCATGGCTTGCCGGTTCCCGGGGCTGGACCAGGCCGGCAGCCAGCCGCTTTCCTTGTAGGTGTTGATTACGCCCTGCAAAATCTCGGCGCTGATCTCGGGAAATAGCAAATTGTACAGCGGATGGGCTGCGCGGAAGGTGTCCCAATAGCCGGAATCCGTGTACATCACTCCGGCATGCACGCGGCCGTCGTTCGGGCTCCGGTAGATGGGCTGCCGGTTTTCATCCAGTTCATAAAGCCGGTGCGGGAACAGGATGCTGCGATATAGACCGCTGTAAAATGTCCGCTGCTCTTCCTGGGTTCCGCCCTCGATTTTCACCCGGCCCAAAGCGGCATTCCAAACATCCTCCGCGCGATGACGAAGCATGTCAAAATCAGCACCGCCGATTTCCTGCTGCATATTACGCTCCGCCTGTTCCGGACTGATGAACGAAGAGGCGATTTTACACCCGACCACATTGGCGGTTCCGGTGTCAAATTTCAGGAAGGCGCCAACATGATTTCCGGACAGGTTGGTGACGCCGGGTTGAATCCCGCTGTCCGACCAAACGCCATTCGTCGAAAACGGCTGGTCAAAGACGATGACAAAATAATTTCCATAATTATCCGGGACGGCGCCACTATTGTTGCGCGCCACGCCGATGACTTTGTTTTCCGACGGGATGATCTGCACCGAAACAGGCTTGTCACTCTTAAAAACATCCAGCACCACATAGGAACTGCCGGGATGTTCAAATGTGAAACGGAAGCGGGCGGCACGCTCCGTGGGGGTCACCTCCGCGGTGGCCTGCCAGGTGTCCAAATGAACTTTGTAATAACTGGGTTGGGCGATCTCCTCTTCGTGCCGGAAGGTGGAGGCGCGCTCCCCTTCCGAGACTACCAGTTGACCAGTGACCGGCATCAGTGAGAAGGTGGCGTGCTCCCGAATCCACACGCTTGGTTCATGGGTTTGGCGAATACCGAGGATCCGGTCATGCCGATATTGGTAATAGAAGGAATTGTCCTGGGGCTCGGTGTAGGGTGCCCAGGCGTTCATGGGAAAAGGCAGCGCGATTTCGGGATAGGTGTTGCCGTGGGAGAAGCCATCGCGCGAATCGGTGCCCTGCAACGGATTAGCCAGCGTGACCGGGGCGGCGTACTGCGCGCCGGCGATCAAGACTTCGCACGCTAGAAATGACAACAAGACGAAACACTTTTTCATTTAATGAATCACTGGAATGGACTGCCAGAATGACCGAAAACCCGCCCGTATAAAAACAAAAACATCCGGGCACCACCGCTGCCTTTCACGGCAGAATGGGGTTCGAAATTTTGCGAGCATTATGCCGGCTGCATCCCTGGCTGTCGTTGGTGAACCGTGCCAAAAGAGAGGGGCACGCGTGCCATCCAGCGGATGGGTCATATGGGGTGGACACCCCATGGCGTCCACACGAAAATCAAGCATATTACCTCACCCGTTATGAAATACAGTCAAGTCATGTCCGAAGAGTTTGCATACTTCGGCTTGAGTTTTTCCAGCTGGAAGGTGTGTTAATTTAGTTGGCAGCTTGACCAACTGCAAAGCTGCAAGGTGAGTTATGACGAAAGAATCCAGTCCAGCCCGAGCCAAGCCCGTGGCGGACAACGCCGTGTGGAAGGCGATTGTGGCCAAATACCAGAAACCATCGCGGTGGCGGGCGACGTGGCAGATCATGGACACCCTCGTACCTTACGCGATGCTTTGGTATTTGATGTACTTGTGCCGGCCAGTTTCATGGTGGTTGGTGGTGCCATTGGCCGTGCTGGCGGGGGGACTGCTTGTGCGCGTGTTCATCATTTTCCACGATTGCGGCCACGGTTCATTTTTTAAATCCCAGGCCGCCAACGACCTGGTGGGGTTGCTAGCCGGTATTTTGACATTTACGCCGTATTTTCACTGGCGCTGGGAACATGCCATTCATCACGGCAGCGCCGGCGACCTCGACAAACGCGGTACGGGTGATGTTTGGACCATGACCGTGCAGGAATATCTGGAATCCTCGCGCTGGAAAAAATTTGCCTATCGCCTGGCCCGCAATCCCATTGTACTATTTGGCATCGCTCCCTTGTTCTTGTTTCTGATCAGGCAACGGTTTCCATCACCGAAAGCCAACCGGCGGGAACGGCACTCCGTTTATGCGATGAATCTGGCCATCCTGGCCGTGGCCGTGGGGTTGAGTTTCGTGTTCGGTCTGAAGGCGTATGTGCTGATCCAGCTGATTATTCTGATGGTCGCTGGCAGTGCGGGCGTGTGGTTGTTTTATATTCAGCATCAATTTGAAGGAGTTTATTGGGAACGCGGCGAAGACTGGAGTTACGTGGCGGCGGCCTTGCAAGGCAGTTCTTTTTATAAATTGCCCCGCATCTTGCAGTGGTTTTCCGGGAATATCGGCTTTCATCACATCCATCATTTAAGTCCGCGCATTCCCAACTACAACTTGGAGCGATGCCACCGGGCGGATCCGCTGTTTCGGGACGTGAAACCCATCACGCTGCTCTCCAGCTTAAAATCGTTCACCCTCCGACTGTGGGATGAAAAGCACAAGCAACTGGTCGGCTACCGTCATCTTCGAACAATGAGGGGCCATAATGTGCCGCCGCCGCAAGCTTAACCGCTTGCGCTCGTAGGCTTGGGTGGCGATGTTTCAAAGATCGATCGGCGTTACTGCGGGGCGGACCAGCCTTGGACACCCGGTTGGCTCACGCTCGCCCCGATCTGCCGCTTGCCGAACGTGTAGCGTGGGCGGAAGATTTACTTTCGTGGGTTCGCCGCGATGTGCCGGCCGTGAGGCTGCGCCTGCTGTTCCAGCTACTGGCACGCCAGCCCGAGGCCTACCAACACGTGGCGCAGACGTTGCGTTCCATCGTGCGGGATACCGAGGCGCTGGATTTGTTCGCCGATACCGCGACACGGTGCGAAGCGCCGCAGCGGGGGCGTGATCCTGGGCGTGACGACGTTTTTGAAGCTGCTACTGGCCAAATTCGTGCTCGCCGAGTTTTTCAAGGGCGCATTTTTTGGTTTGAACTACTCGGCGCGCTTCGTGCTGGTCCAGTTGTGCGGTTTTTCCATTGCCACCAAGCAACCCGCGACCACGGCTGTTGATTTTATCCTGCCCTTGAATGAGATCGCGGCGATGTTGGTCGAGTTGGTCGGTTCCGGCAAAGGATAAGAGCGAGTGAACGCAACCCCGCCGCAAGCCACTTTGGTTGTACGCCGCGATGCAGAGTCTTCCACCATTCCTTCATCGGCGGCAGGACTGCATGTGCGGGTTACACCCCATCGTCTCCGCACGATGGCCGGTTTAGATTCTCGTGCATGGCACGAGCTGACACAAAGTTCCGTTGGGTGCCAGTTACCATGAAGACGACGAATTGGGCGCTGAATGTGCGCCCCGCCGAGACGCCCCAGACGAGGGCAAATCCCGGTCGGAGTATTTCGGCGCAGGTTGAACCGCGGGCCAATTTCGTTGAGAACGATCGTGAAAGTCTATGAAAAGAATCACCTTTCTGCTGGCGCTTTTTGCCACTGGTTTGAGCGTCACCCGCGCCGCATCCCACTTGACCAATTCGGTGGCGGCCAACCGGATTCTCGTGATTGATCCCAGCTCCATGCCGGTTGGCGCGGGCAAAGCCACGCTGATCATCGGGGCACTCCGGCGCACGGATGGCGTTTATTCCGGCGACTATAAAATCAAGGTATTTCCCTATTTCTTGAAAAACGAAAAAGGGCGTCTGGCCATCTTGGTATCCGATGAGTCGCTGGCCGAGGTCTACAAGGGAAAGAGCACGCCGATCACCGGCACCGCGACTACCAGCGGCAAAGGCGGCAAGACCCGGCCCATCGCGGCCATGGCCATGCCGGTTGGCCGTGATCGTGGAAACCTCAAGCTGTGGTTCACGGCCGGCAGTCGGAAAATGATTTTCGAGCCGTCCTATCATTTTACCGACGATAGCATGGCATCGGTTCCACCGCCAAGGGCCTCGGCCAGCCTCGCCGCCGGTCGGCCATGCCGCATGCCCGCTTCGGAGTTGCAAGGCCGGGCAGCCGCCGCTTCATTGACAAAAAAGATCGCGGGCTCATCACGGTGCGCAGTACCCGTCAAACGCATTCCTCCACCTGCGCGTACGGTGGAAACGTACGCAGGCGCGGATCCTCAATTGGAGCACCAATGGTGAAATGATAGAGGCTCTGCCAATTGTGGCCGTTCAAACCAAGCGCGCGGTGCAACACATCATCGAAGTAGCAACCGATACCGGTGCCGCGAACCCCGGCTGCCTCGGCAGCCAAATACAGGGTTTGGCCGATTATTCCCGCTTCCCAAAACAATTCCCGATAAGCTGCCGCGCCACGTTCCCTTAAGGTTGGGTCGAACCGCGCCAGCATCCCAAGACTGAAGGCACCATCGGCAGCAATGCCCTGGTCACAGGAGAGTGTCCGCGCAAAATCGCGCAAATCTCCCCTTCCCAAGCGGTCAAGTGGCGCCGAATCCGCCACGGTCTCCCACTTGAGTTCTTCGCGGAAAGACTGGCGCAATTCGTCCGCGTCTGACCGACTGCGCAGCCAGAGATACAAACCGGGTTCCAAGCCGGTGACTCGATGCACAAACAAGATCAGATGCAAACGTGCCGCAAATGGCCAGGCATCGAAGGGTGGCGTGGAAGCACGCGGCAGCGTGGTGTCGAGAATGGCCAGCAAGGTTTCCCGCGAAATGCTGGTGACACGGTCAAAGGCCACGGCACTGCGCCGTTGACGAATTAATTGACCTGCGGATTGGCTGCAGACGGGTGGCGATGGCGGCAGCCAAGGAACCGAATCATCCGCTTTTGACCGTTTCGCACCTATGGTTAAGCGTTCCGTTGCCGCAATGGCATGGTCAATCACCGGCCAAGCGACATGGGAATCGCTTAATCGGTTGGCAAGTCCGAACCATTCGAGGGCCATAATGGGGTTTGCTGGCGCAATGGGCGACGTCGGGGTTTCGTTCACGAATACCTGGACGATCAATTCGGGAGTTTCCGTTTCGGCATCAGCAAAATCTGCCACGCGGTCAACCCCGAGCAGCCGGGCGATTTGGGCATCATCCCACTCTGGCACGAACCGCACGCGCCAGCCCAGCGCGGCGGCGGCAAACCGCAGCGCTGCCAGCGCGTGGCCCACGTCATGCTGACAATAGCGGAAGGCCCGTTCACCGTATTTCCAGGCCTCGCGCCAGACGATGGAGGTCAGCCCGACATAAAACCCGGCCGCATCGGGCTCAGCGGTTTGCGACCGACGCGCCCGTTGTTCCAGGGCGTGTTGCAGAGGCGCGTAGTGGTAGACGCCGGCGCCACCCGGCAACCCAGCGAGGGCGGGCAGCACAGCGTAGGCTTCCGTCGGATGCAGGTTGCCGCTCGATGGATTTACCCTCAAATACCAGCTCGAACCGGCAATCTCCTTGCGGGCGGAAAAACCCAGTGACAATTCGAAGAACAAACTTAAAGTCCCGGGCGTGAGCGGACGCGGGGGCACCGTCACGGCACCGAACAAGGCAGCCGCCGGTGGCGTGTCATCCGCAACGGTCAACGGAAGCCGAAACCGCGGCGCTCCGCTGAAGCTGCGGAATGGATTGGGCTGGGTGGCCCAGTCGAGGCCCTGCGGTCCTTTGGCGTAACGTTCGGGATGATGCTTGGTTCGCTCGTGATAGGCGATAATGTTAGCGACGGCATCGGCTGATGGCGGGTTGTTGGCTGGGGTGGATTTCAAATGGCATGATTACTATAGCCGCAGGGTGAGCAGTTAGGCCAGCCCAGAGAACAGTTGGTCTCTTTACTCCAGGGCTGCTCTAAAGTCTGGAAACTTCCCCGAGCAGGTAGCGGACGACCAAATTTATGCGCCGGCTCATTTTTTCTTGGAAGGCCGGGCAGGTGCTATCGCGTGCTTTGCGTTGACGAGCGGCCCAGGCGCGATATTCCCCTTGTGCGGCGCGACGGAGAATGCCCAAGGTGGTGGCGGCAGCGGGGTCCTGCACCCGGCAGCGATCTTCGCCACTGCTCACATCCAGGCGGTAATGGGTGCCATTTTCGATGCTCCAGTATTGGCGGGCCAGTTCGAGCAGGCGCTCGGCGGAGGCTTGCTCCGGGGTTAAGCTGGTGAGGAGCCAGACGGTTTGGACTTCCTGCCGCCCGTTGGCAAGTTCCCGGATGCGGTCCAGGCGCGCCAGTTGCGCGACGTGCGGGAAGCCCATTTGAGCGGGGGTGATGGCCATCACTGTGATCCCGCGCCATTCCATCCGGCCATGGCCTTTTTCAACGTGCAGCAGTTGAGGGGGAAAAATCCTCCGGCAGGAAGTGTTGGGCTTGCTGGAGGAGGTTGGGTTGGTTGCCTTTGACCACGAGCACGAAATCCCCGCCGCCTTCTTGAACAATGGTGTGAGCGGTTTGGACTTGGGTGTGCAAGGCGTCCATGAGGGCGATGGTGCCCTCCAATTCCAAGCGGCCCAACAAGGTCTGGCCGGCGGGAATCTCATTGCTTTTGTCGGCCACCGTTTCGATGCCCAAGGTGCGTCCGCTTTGGGCATTGATCGCCCCGACCAACTGGGTGCCCTGGCTGCCGCGCAAGGCTTTGCCGTCCAGCACCAAGACGTTGCCGTCGCGTCCGCCCTGACGAGCTTGCTGCCAAGCCCAGACGGCCTGTTGGAACGCCAAGACGGGCACGGCCTTGAGCACCCGGTAAACGCAGTTTTCACTGGGCGGATCGTAGGTTTTGGTTTTCCGGTTGAACCAGCAACGCAGCGCCGCCCGTTGCGTGGGCGTCAAATCCTTCCCGAAAGCAGCCACCGCACGGTGACCGCCCTGACCGCCGCTGAGCAGGAAGGCAAAGGTCAAGGTCAGCACGGTGGCCTGCTTGTGACGCAGGCCGTGGACGCTACGGCTTTCGGGCACCTGCCGGTGGATGGTTTCCCAAAAACTGGTCAACTGATCGTTGGCCATTTGGCAGGAGGGGGCAATCTTCTGCTCATGTTCCTGGAGCGGTTCGGGCAGTCGGCGCTGCCGCAGCTTCCGCGCCGCATGTTTGGCCAGCTCGCGCACATAAAGCTGTTTGGGCCGGTCATGCAGTTCATAAAAATCCTCCGCCACGCGTTTAAAACCCGCACTCTGGCCCACCGCCTGCCAACCGGAGGCCTTATAGGCGGTGCCGCGAAACAACTGGGAGTCCACGAAACTTTCGGCCAGCACCACGGGGTGCCCATAAACCTGCTGCCAGTCGGCGGACAACCGCGCCAGATTCAAGCCCATTGCCCGGCTGGCTAAATTGGGAGCTTGCCCCAGTTCGGTGAGCAGGCAAAATCGGGCGTTGTTGGCCAGCAACCGCAGCCGCGCGCGCCGCTGGTTGTCGTTCCACCCGATCCATTCATCGCGCGCCCGAATGTGGTAAGCCGCCGCTGACCACCCCAGCAACGCCAGCCACTGGCCTTGGTATTCGACGACGTAACGCAACTGTTCACCGACCAATCGGGCGTTCTTGAGATAGTGATGCTGGCTGACCAATTGATCCCAGCGCTCCTGTTCCTGCGGTTCAATCAACCGCACAACGATTTGATCCAATACCGTGGCTTCCGCCCGGTCCGACAACTTGATTTGCTGGCCTAGCATCCCGACGAGCAAAACAAATTAAGCCCGCCATGTCCAGCACCTTGTTTAAGTCGTTCATTAATAGAGCCCAGATCAGCAGCTCATAACCGCCCTATCTTTACTCCAAC
>Ga0326728_10012194_pt1 | contig 19199 bp, 13 predicted proteins | sample MB3enrmetagenome_FD_207602 | JGI IMG/M metagenome (GOLD analysis project Ga0326728, IMG submission 207602) | Lab enriched peat soil microbial communities from McLean, Ithaca, NY, United States - MB31MN | ecosystem: Environmental > Terrestrial > Soil > Wetlands > Peat | place: USA: New York... | reverse complement strand
GAACAGTTGCCGAACAAGATGCAGGAGATTCTATCCGGGTTGCAGCCGGGCCAGCAGGTGGTGACAAACGCGATCAATCTCCAAAATGCGATCGACAATGAATGACGCTCGACTCCGGGACCGGGGGAAGAAACCATGATTCGCACGCTCGTAGATTTTGCTCTCAACAATCGGTACGTGGTGCTGGCGATTGGGTTGCTGTTGCTCGGCTGGGGGGCGGTGTCGTTTCACAACATGCCCGTCGAGGTCTATCCGGACATCGCCGATAATTACGTGTCCATCATCAGCCAGTGGTCCGGGCGTTCCGCCGAAGAAGTGGAACAGCAAGTATCGGTTCCCATCGAAATTCAGATGTTTGGGATTCCGCATCTCACCACGGTGCGGTCGGAATCGATTTTTGGCCTCTCCCTGATTACGCTGATCTTCGACGACCAATCCGTCAACGAATGGAACCGCCAGAAGGTGCTCGAAAGGCTCACGCAGGTCAATGTGCCGGCGGGCGTGCAGCCCCAGATCGGCACGGACTGGAGCACCACCGGCCAGATTTATTGGTATACGATCCGGAGCACGAATCCGGCGTATGACCTGATGAATTTGAGGAGCATCGAAGACTGGGTTCTGTACAAGGAATTCAGGAAAGTTCCGAACGTCGTGGACGTGAGCGACTTCGGCGGCACGGCGCGCGAATATCAGGTGCGCGTCGACCCGAATAAGCTCATCTCCTACGGCTTGAGCATTAGCCAGGTGGAGAACCAGCTGGCCATCAATAACGTGAACGCCGGCGGCAGCTTCGTCGAAGAGGGCTTGCAGCAACTGAATGTCCGCGCACTCGGGCTTTACCGCAATGTGCAGGATATCGAGAAGACCGTGCTGACGACTTCGAATGGGGCTCCAGTTCGCGTAAAGGACATCGCGGTCGTCGATTGGGGCCCCAGAATTCGGCTGGGGCGCATGGCCAGAGCCGATCATCGTCCGGACGGCGTCATTGTAGATGAGCCCGACGTCATCCAGGGCGGCGTGCTGATGCGCAAGGGGGCCGAAGAAGGCCCCACGCTCGAAGGGATTCACAAGAAAGTGGACGAGCTCAACAATCACATCCTGCCCGAGGGCGTGAAGGTCGTTACCATGCTGGACCGCAGCGATCTTCTCCATTACACGCTGCACACGGTGCTGCACAACCTCGGCGAGGGGATGATCCTGGTAACGATCATCCTCTTTCTGTTTCTCGGCAATGTCCGCGGAGCCTTGATTGTTGCGCTCACTATTCCATTTTCCTTGCTTTTCGCATCCATCTTCCTCGATCTGAGCAATATCCCCGCAAACCTGATTTCACTTGGCGCGCTGGACTTCGGAATGATTGTGGACGGCGCCGTGGTGATGGTCGAGAACATCATGCGGCATTTGGGGCATGTCAAAAATGGATCGCCTGAAGCGGGCCGCATCACGATGAGCATAAAGACGCCGGTGGAGATGATCCGTGACGCTTCTCACGAGGTCCAACGGCCGGTTTTCTACGCCATTGCCATCATCATCACCGCCTACATGCCTATCTTCACGCTGCAACGAGTCGAAGGGCGTTTGTTCCGGCCCATGGCCTGGACCGTTGCCTTCGCGCTTCTCGGCGCCATAGTATTCTCCATTTTCATTGCGCCTGTGCTTGCTGCCCTGCTATTCCCTCATGGCGTAAGGGAATGGCGCAACCCGGTCATGGAGTTTCTGAAGGACCGTTACCGGAACGGGGTTAAGTGGGCTATTGAGCATCGATGGATCACTGTTGGCGTTGGCCTGGCTTCGTTGGCCGTCGCTCTTTTCCTGACATTCAGTGGACTCATTGGCTCTGAGTTTCTGCCCCATTTGGACGAAGGCGCCATTTGGGCGCGTGGCGAGATGGCCAACAGCATAGGCGAGACGGAAGGCACGCGCTTCGCCCAGCAATCCCGCTATATCCTCGCCTCGTTCCCCGAGGTCACCAAGGTCGTCTCGCAATCCGGGGCGCCCGACGATGGAACCGACACGGGCGGCTTCGGCAACACGGAATATTTTGTCGATTTGAAGCCCAAGGGCCAATGGCGGCCCGTCTTTCATCAGAATAAAGAGGAGCTGATCGCCGCGATGGATCGCGAACTGGAGAAATACCCGGGGGCTTTCTGGAATTTCTCCCAGCCCATTGAGGACAACGTGGATGAAACGCTTACCGGCACGAAAGGCGGACTGTGCGCCAAGTTATACGGGCCGGACCTGGACGTTCTCGAGGAAAAGGGCGAAGAGATCAAAGATGTCATGGCCAAAATTGACGGGGTCAAGGATTTGGGAATTCAACGCGATACGGGCCAGCCCAATATCGATCTTACCGTTGACCGTCTGGCGGCGGCGCGCTTCGGCATCAATGTGGCCGATATACAAGATGCCGTCCAGACTGCTATCGGCGGAAATCCCGTCAGCCAGGTCCTGCAGGGAGAGGCAGTCTACAACGTGGTGGTGCGCTATCAGAAACCGTATCGTGACACCAAGGAGGCTATCCAGAATATTCGGCTGCTCTCTCCCTCGGGAGAGCGCGTCTCGCTGGCTCAATTGACCAAAGTCCAGGTTCGCGATGACGCCTACGACATTTACCGGGAAGACGGTTCCCGCTATGCGGCCATCCGCTTTGAGGTTCGCGGGCGCGATCTGGGCACCACGGTCCGGGAAGCCATCGACAAGATCGCCAAGAACGTGGAGTTACCGCATGGCTATCACCTCGATTGGTCGGGAGAATACGATAGCGAAAAGCGAGCCGAAAAAAGGCTGCTCTTCATCGTGCCCCTGACGATCTTTTTGATCTTCATCATTCTCTACACCATGTTTCGTTCCTTCAAATGGGCGCTGCTGATTCTCGCCAACGTGGCCATGGCTCGCATTGGAGGCTTGCTCGCTCTCTATGTGACCGGCACATTCTTCAGCGTATCTTCCGGTGTCGGCTTCCTGGCGCTCTTTGGGGTCTCGGTCCAGACCGGCGTCATCATGCTTGAATATATCAATCAGCTTCGAGCCCGAGGTTACACTCCGGAAGGCGCTGCGATCGAGGGCGCCGTCTTGCGCCTTCGTCCCATCATGATGACCATGCTGGTGGCTACCCTGGGATTGCTACCCGCCGCCATGTCGCACGCCATCGGCTCCGACTCGCAGCGTCCGTTTGCCATCGTTATCGTGGGAGGGCTGATTTCCGACCTGCTGCTGAGCATCTTCCTTCTGCCCACGCTCTATGTCTGGGTCGCGAGAGAAGGCGACAAGCTCCCGAAACCGGAGGTGGCCATTGAAGTCTAAGCGGATCTCAATTCTAACGCGAATTATCGGAGGTTATGCTCTCGGCATTACTCTCTTTGCGAATTCCGCCGGCGCGCAGCAGGCGCTGACATGGGAGCAGGTGAAAGCAAAGTTCGAGGCGGTGAATCCGGTATTGAAAGCCGATGCGGCCAATGTGGAGGAGATGAAGGCCGAGGAGATCACTGCCTTTCTCCGCCCCAATCCGCAGTTCACTTTCTCGGCGGATGGAACTCAACTGGCTCGTCACAATGGAGTGTGGCAGCCATTGGCCGGAACCCAGTATCAGCCCAACTTCAGCTACCTGCACGAGCGCGAGCGCAAGCGCGAACTGCGCTTGCAGAGCGCCAAGGAAGGCACGGAGATAACTCAATCCCAGCACGTCGATTTGGAACGCAATCTGGTCTTCGGCCTGCGCTCGGCCTTTGTGCAAACTCTTCAGGCCAAGGCGGTGCTGGAACTGGCCAAAGCCGACCTGGAGTACTATGACAAGATCATCGACATTAGCCGCGCCCGGTTCAAAGCCGGCGACCTTGCCAAAATCGACCTGGCCCGGATCGAGCTTCAGCGCGTGCAATACGAGTCGGAAATCGAAACCGCGATCGTCAATCTGCGCACGCAGAAGATTGCACTCCTGCTCTTGCTCGACGACCGCACGCCGGTTGATCGGTTTGACGTAACTGGACCCTTTGATTTAGGTCCGGATCTGCAACCGCTCGCTGATTATCACCAGATTGCGGTGGATAACCGGCCGGATCTGCGGGCGGCCATCCAGACAATCGAGCAATCGCAAACCAATCACAAGCTCGCCGTCTCCAATGGCTCGACCGATCCAACCTTTGGCGCATGGTGGACGCACAATCCGTCGTTCAACAATCCTAACGACTATGACACCCTCGGCCTCAGCGTCAGCATTCCACTGCGGATATTCGACAAGAACCAGGGCGAGAAGAAGCGCACGCTGATCGACATCGACAGAAGCCAGCAAGCTGCCGAGGCAGCAAAGGCGCAGGTTTTCAGCGACGTGGACGATGCATACGAATTGGTGCGCACCAATATTGCGCTCATCAAGCCGTACAAGGCTCAGTATCTCGATCAGTCGGTTTATGTGCGCGACACGGTTACTTTTGCCTATGAGCACGGGGGGGCATCGCTGATGGACTTTCTCAATGCCCAAAGCGACTACCGCGTGGTTCAGCTTGCCTATCTGCAGTTAATCGGCGCGTATATGACAGCCGAAGGCCAAATGAATCTCGCCGTAGGGCACGAGGTGTTCAATGATAAGTAAATTTCTTCTGACGACGGCTCATATCCGAGGTTTGCAGGCCGATTGAATCCTGTCGTCAGGCATGAAGTCATTCAATGAACGAGATGGTCCCCGCAAACGGGTTGGGCACCGGGTATATTCGAATGTCTGTACGGAGAGGTCGAATCAATGAAGAGACATGAAGTTCGGGCTCGCATCGAGGAGTCTGGCATCCTGCCTTCCGTGCGTGTTTCGTCGCGAGAGATGGCTCGATTTGCGGCGGAGACTGTCTTCTCGGCGGGAATCCCGGTTGTCGAGATTACATTGACCATTCCCGGCGCGCTGGACGTCATCGACGACCTGGCGAAGCGCTATCCGGATATGGCAGTGGGCGCCGGCACGGTACTCGATGAAGACTCGGCGCAGTCGTGCGTCGACGCCGGAGCGAGGTTTTTGACCAGCCCCGGATTTGTTCCGGAAGTAGTGGCCTATGCAAACAAAGTCAATGTCGTAGTGCTTCCGGGAGCTCTGACGCCGACCGAAGTTATCGCGGCCTGGAAGGCCGGCTCGGACCTTGTCAAGATTTTCCCTACAGGTCATATAGGAGGCATCCAATACGTGCGCGCGCTGAAGGTGCCGCTTCCGCAAATCCCGTTGATTGCCTCGGGCGGCGTGAATCAGTTGACGGCGTTTGACTATATTCAGGCCGGCGCAACTGCTATTGGCCTGGGTGGAGAACTGCTGCCCAAGGAGGCTTTGCACTTTCGCCAGGTAGATCGTATTCATGAGTTGGCGAGCAGGTTTCTCGGCTTGGTGAGGGACGCACGCGCGTTGCGAGATACTTACTATTGAGCGAATGCCCCCAAAAAGCGTGCTTACTAACTTCTTGTAAAGATTTATTTCATTCCAGCGACTTTCTTCATGCCTCCCTCATGCTTTCTCTTCAATACTTGAAGCATGGGAGGTAACATACACATGACCCGCAACCTGTTAGCAACATGTATTCTGTCATTCGCTTTCGCCGTCGCTGGAAATGCACAGAACACAGCCTCTTCTCCGGAGACCAACGCTCATTACTCTCAGGCGCAGTTAAAGCAGTTGGCGCTCAACGCGCATACGCCGGCGCAATATGCGGCTCTAACGAGTTACTACGGAGAACAAAAAGCGAGCTACCTCCAGAAAGCCGCCGAGGAAAAGAAGGAGTGGGAGCGCCGGAGCCAGAACATCATGGGCGTGGCTGCCAAGTATCCAAGGCCAGTAGACTCGGCACGCAATCTTTACGAGTACTACATGTACAAGGCTTTAGAGGCCGGAACGCTGGAGGCGAAATACGAACGGCAAGCGGCGTCAAACGCCGCCGTAAACGCGCAATAACATACATAAATAAGTAATTTAGCCGTGATGAAGCCCGGTATGACGATGGAAGGCAGGGAGCAGGGTTCATTGGCCCGCTCCCTCCTACTATAGCTAGCTTATAAACGCATTCCTTATGTAATCTTCACGCGTTATCCGCTAGGCTTTATCCAGCTTGCCGGGAATCCGGATCGAGCAAGATACGAGTCAAATGGCAAAACCAATTATCTTAAGATGGACGCGACTGCCGCGAGGGCTGCGAACTCTGGCACAATGCCTGACAGCATGTGCCGCCATTGCTTTGCTGACCTACGGCGGATTTATCCTTCAGATCAACCTGTTGACAATCAGCCTCTTCTATTTGTTGATTGTCGTGGCCGCGGCGTCGCTCTTCGGTTTCTGGCAGGCATCGCTGATTTCACTTCTAGCGGTAGCCTGTCTGGACTATTTCTTTTTGCCGCCTATTTTTCATTTTGATGTTGCGGATCCGCAGGACTGGGTGGCGCTTGCGACATTCGAAATGACGGCGCTTGCCATTAGCAGATTGCACGGACGGGAAAGGCGTGTTGCAAAAGAAGCGGCCATCCAGCGCGCGGGGATGGAGCAGTTGTATGAATTGAGCCGCAGCACGCTGTTGCTGGATTTGCGCCAGGCGCCGGGACCGCAGCTTGCTGTTTTGATTCATAGGATATTTAACGTGCGCGCGGTGGCCTTGTTCGACATGAACCTGGGCCGACAGGACAGAATGGGCGACTGGGACGCGGGCGAGGAAGATCTGGCCAAGGAATGCTACTTGCGCGATGCTTCTCAGGATGACTCAAGCACACAGACCCGGCAACGCGTTCTGCGAGCCGGGCCCGGGCCGGTGGGAGCACTGGTGGTGCGCGGGAATCTAAGTCCTCTTGTTGCCGACGCGCTTGCGTCCCTTGCCGCAATTGCAATCGACCGGCACCAGTGGTTCGAGAAGGAAGAGAGAACGGAGATTGCGAAAAAGAGCGAGGAGTTGCGCGCCACGGTAATGGATGCGCTTGCGCATGAGTTAAAGACGCCGCTTACGGCGGTTCAGACCGCCAGTTCAGGATTGCTTGAGCTTGGGGGTTTAACGGAGCCTCAATGCAATCTGGTGACACTGATCAACGGGGAGGCAGTTCGACTGAACGAATTGTGCACACGGCTGCTAAAAACCGCGAAGCTCGACGCGAAACATGCCGGCCTTGAGACAGATGACGTGAATGTATATGATTTGGTTTCCGAGGTATTGGCCGGACGTCCAGCCGATCCGGGAAGGAACAGCATTCAGATTACAGTAGAGGATCCATCGATGACTGTACGCGCGGATCGCGGGCTGCTTACAATGATTCTGGCGCAGTACATCGACAATGCGCGGAAGTATTCGACGGCCGGCACGCCGATTACGATTGCAGCGCGAGCTAGTCGTGCCGAGGTTCTCCTATCGGTGCATAACTTCGGATCGACGATTCGGATCGAAGACCGGGAAAGAGTATTTGAGCGCTTTTACCGATCGCCGGAGTCGAAAGATGCCGCTCCCGGCACTGGCATCGGGCTCTCTGTGGCACGAAAAGCAGCCGAGGCTCATCACGGGCATGTGTGGGTCATCAGCGATGATAAGGAAGGCACAACATTTTTCCTCTCCCTTCCCATGGATGCAAGGAGGACGCGTTGAATACGGAGCAGCCAAATGAAGGGCAGGGCACGATTCTCGTAGTGGACGATGACAGTTCCACGCGGCGGGCGCTGCGCGTGACGTTGTCCGGCATGGGCTTCACGGTTGTGGAGGCAGCTCGCGGAGAGGAAGCGCTCTCGCTGGCTCGCGTGACCTGGTTCGATGCCGTGTTGTTGGACGTGGATATGCCGGGGATGGGCGGAGTGGAAGCCTGCCGGTGCATCCGGCGCGCCGTTGCGCGTTTGCCAATCCTGATGTTGACAGTAATGGACAGCGAGAATGACAAGGTGCTGGCGTTGGATGCCGGCGCCGACGACTACATCACCAAGCCGTTTCAAGTGCGGGAGTTGGCGGCGCGGCTGCGCTCGGCGGTACGCAGAAGAAACGCTCAGGATACCAACCGGGACACACCGATTCGCTACGGCCAGCTTGAATTGGACCCGGTGAAATACCGGGTGATGAAGAGCGGGCGACCGATTCATCTGACGCCCAAGGAATTCGAAGTGCTGCATTATCTGATGATGCACGCCGGCGAGCCGATTCCACACTCCAGGCTGCTGAAATCCGTGTGGGGACCGGAGTATGGAAACGAACTTGAATATCTGCGAACATTTGTCCGTCAACTGCGCAAGAAGATTGAAGACGATCCGCAGAATCCGAAGTATCTGTTGACCGATGCCTACGTCGGTTACCGCTTCAACGAACAGGTACAGGAGTCCTAGAACCGGTCTCATAAACCATCTGCATCGACCCTCGGAAGGCATGAGCCCCGCGTTGTCCCACCCCAACGGGCGCCGTTCTCCCTCTGGGAGCCCGGTTTTTAGATGGGTCTCACGGTTGGAGGAATCAGCGCCGCGGCATTTATGAGACTGGTTGTAGTATTTGGCGGCGCTTGAATGATGGCAGCGGCTATTCAAGGGCAGCGAATGGGATTAGGTTGCGGACTGTATTGAATTTCAGTTGATGGAAACAAAGCATCGCATGAACCGACGGCGATGCTCATCGATCAGGGTGTCTATCATGTCACCAGGCCGTGATACGCTGCTTGGCAACCATTTCTTCCTTTGTCCCTATGACCGGGATGAGGCCCAACAGTTCGCGAGCAACCGCTGGCGAGGAGCGGGTTTCACTAGACAAGGGATTCCGTCTCAGGTAATATCGTTTTCTTTCGCAAATTCGTGACAGGGTGAACTTGCTGTCCCAAAGTAGGCCGCCGGAGGCAAGACCAAATGTTTTGGCAAGGAGTCGACATGGAATCGGTATTCAGAGATATTGGAAAAGCGCTTGCAGAGCAACTGCCTCCTCTGACTCCCAATGCGGCGGCCATAGAGGCGGACCGCTGTCTGTACTGTTACGACGCGCCCTGCACGCACGCCTGCCCAACCCATATCGATATTCCCCGTTTTATCAAGAAAATCTCCTCCCGGAATCTGCGCGGTTCGGCGGCTACAATCTTAGCCTCGAACCTTCTAGGCGCCACGTGCGCGCGGGTATGCCCGGTGCAGGAGTTGTGCGAAGGAGCGTGCGTTCTGGGCGCCGATCACAAGCCCATCGCCATTGGACGCCTCCAACGCTATGCCATGGACTACGCCCGCGAGCGCCAAAGCTATCCAACCGTGAAGGCCGCGCCCACCGGCAGATCGATCGCCGTCATCGGCGCGGGGCCCGCGGGACTTTCCTGCGCCGGCACGTTAGCCATTCTGGGCCATGAAGTCACGATCTTCGAAAAGCATAATATGCCCGGCGGCCTCTCCACGTATGGCATCATCGCGCTGCGCGAACCGGTGGAGGTTGCCCTGGAAGAGGCGCGCATGATTGAAGGACTGGGCGTCAAGATCAAAACCGGGCTTGAGATCGGCAAGGATTTGTCTCTGGCCACGCTCCAAAAGGACTTCGACACGATTGTACTGAGCGTGGGATTGGGCCGGACGCCCAGCCTGGGCATCAAGGGCGAAGAGGCCATCGTCGACGGCCTTGAATTCATTGAAGCCAGCAAGACCGGCGCAACCAGCCTGAGCGTGGGTCGCAACGTCATCGTGATCGGGGCCGGCAACACGGCGGTGGATTGCGCCACCATCGCCAGGCGGCTTGGCGCCGAGCGCGTGACCATGGTCTATCGCCGCACGGATCGCGAGATGAGCTGCTATGCGCACGAATACGAGTTTGCCCGCAGGGAGGGTATCGAGTTCCGATTTCTCTCGCAGCCCGCGCGGGTGGTGATGAAGGGCGGTCACCCCGTTGGCCTGGAGTGCCTGCGCGTGGAGCTGGGGGCGCCGGATGCATCCGGCCGTCCGGCGCCAAGGCCGGTCAAGAGCTCGGAGTTTGTGCTGGCCGCGGATCAGATCATCAAAGCCGTGGGTCAAGACAAGCCGGCGCTGGCCGCGCTGCCGGGCCTGAAAACGAAGAAGGGCTTTATCGCCGTGGACGCGAGCTTTCAAACCAGCGCAGCCGGTGTCTATGCCATCGGCGATTGCATTCGCTCTTCCGGCGCGGCTTCCACCGTCATGGCCGTTCAGGATGGCAAGCTGGCCGCCGCGGCGATTCATCAACAATTTGCTTTAGTTCCATCGACAGCCGAGGTAAGTTAACCATGGCAGACCTTCGCATCAATTTCGCCGGCATACAGTCGCCTAATCCATACTGGCTGGCTTCTGCTCCGCCCACTAACTCCGGAGCGCAGATTCACAGAGCCTTTGAAGCGGGCTGGGGCGGGGCCGTGTGGAAGACCATCGGGCCTCCGGTGCTCAACGTATCCAACCGCTATGGCGCCTGGCATTACGGCCGCCAGCGCATGTTGGCCATCAACAACGTCGAGCTGATCTCCGACCGGCCCATTGAAATCAACTTGCGTGAAATTGCCGAGGTCAAGCGCGCCTGGCCTGATCGCGCGGTGATCGTCTCCGCCATGGTCGAGTCCAAACGTGAAGCATGGCGGGAGATAGTCAAACGCATCGAAGATACAGGCGCGGACGGAATTGAGTTGAATTACGGCTGCCCGCACGGGATGAGCGAACGAGGCATGGGCGCTGCCGTCGGCCAAGTGCCTGAGTATTGCGAGCAGATAACAGGATGGGTGATGGAGACGGCAACTATACCGGTAATCGTAAAGCTCACCCCCAACATCACCAACATTGTGTTGCCGGCCCGTGCCGCCGTGGCCGCCGGCGCTAATGCGCTCTCGCTGATTAACACCATCAATTCCATCGTTGGTGTGGACCTGGATTCTCTGGAGCTGACGCCGAGCATAGGCGGCAAAGGCGGCCACGGCGGCTATGCCGGGCCGGCCGTCAAGCCCATCGCGCTCAACATGCTGGCCACGCTGGGAACCGATGAGATTGTTTCAAGGTCGGGCCTTCCCATCTCCGGTATGGGCGGCATCGCCACTTGGCAAGATGCGGCACAGTTTCTGCTGTTGGGCGCATCCAGCCTCCAGGTCTGCACGGCGGTGATGCATTACGGCTTTCGAATCATCGAAGACCTTTGCGACGGGCTCTCCAACTGGATGGACGAAAAAGGTTTCAAGATTATCGCCGATGTCCGCGGTCACAGCCTGCATCGCGTCTCGGAGTTCAAGGACTTCGACCTCTCCTTCCGCGCGGTGGCACGCATCGACGCGAATAAATGCATCCGGTGCGATCTTTGCTACGTGGCCTGCAACGATACCGCGCATCAGTGCATCGACTTGGTCTCGCCAGCGGGCGTGTTAGTCGATCCGCGCGCCTGGGATCCGCGCTCCAACGGCAAGCGCGAGGCCGTGGAAACAAGACCTCAGCCCGTGGTGCGCGAAGAGGATTGTGTAGGCTGCCGGCTCTGTTACAACGTGTGCCCGGTAGACCAATGCATCGAGATGATCGAGCTTCCCTCCGGGCGAAGCGCGGTTACCTGGAGTGAGCTTTCAGAACAGAAAACCCAGGTCACCGAAGACTGGGAGGAGATGAAAGCGTATCGTGAGAAGGTGGGGATTCACATTCACTAACGCATCATTCGAATCATCATAAGCCTATGAAGGGAGGGCTTCCAATGGGACTGCTGATCAAGGGCGGGGAGATTGTGACCGCGGAGAGTCGTCAGCGCGGCGATATCCTCATCGAGGATGAGAAGATTAGCGCCATCGGGCCCGGTCTCGCTGTTCCGCCGGGAACCGAAGTGATTGATGCCGCAGACAAGCTGATCTTCCCCGGTTTCATCGATCCGCATGTACACGTCCACCTGCCTTTCATGGCCACCTTTGCCAAGGATAATCACGCCGCGGCCAGCGCGGCCGCGCTCATCGGCGGGACCACCACGTTCATTGAGATGTGCTGCCCTTCTCGCAACGAGGATGCTCTGGAGGGATACCACATCTGGAAGCAGAAGGCGGAGGGCAATAGCGCTTGCGACTATGCCTTTCATATGGGAGTAACGCGCTACGACGCCAAGACAGAAGCGCAACTCGGAGAGATCGTCCGGGACGGGACGACTTCGTTCAAAATCTTCCTATCCTACAAGAACTTCTTCGGCGTGACGGATGAAGAGATGTTCAACGCGCTCAAGCTGGCCGCCAAGCTGGGCGTCATCACCACCGCGCACTGCGAGAACGCCGAGTTGGTGGGCCAGTTGCAACAACTGCTGCTGGCTGAAGGCAAGACCGGCCCGGAGTGGCATGAGCCGAGCAGGCCGGAGTCCGTCGAAGCCGAAGGCACTACCCGCTTTGCGACGTTTCTGGAGCAGACCGGCGCCACTGGCTATGTAGTGCATCTCTCCTGTGCGCCGGCGCTGCGCGCGGCCGTGGATGCCAGGATGCGCGGCGTCAAGCTGCACATCGAATCCGTGCTGCCTCATTTTCTACTCGACAAGAGTTATGCCGAGCGCGCCGGCGTGGAAGGCATGAAGCACATCATGTCGCCGCCCCTGCGCGACAAACGCAATCTGCCCGTGCTGTGGAACGCTCTCAAGACAGGCCTGATCGAGACCGTGGGCACGGACCATTGCCCATTCGACACGGAACAGAAGCTGATGGGGGCCAAGGCTTTCACGCAGATTCCCAACGGCATTCCGGGAATTGAAGATCGCGTGAACCTGATGTACACCTACGGCGTGAAGCGTGGCGGACTCGATCTTCACCGCTTCGTCGATGCGCTCAGCACCAGCGCCGCCAAGCTCTTCGGACTCTTCCCCCGAAAGGGAACCATCGCCGTTGGATCGGACGCCGATCTGGTTGTCTATGACACGACGTATCGCGGAAAAATCTCCGTGTCCACGCAGCATGGCATTAACGACTACAACGGATTTGAAGGTTTTATTATTGAAGGCCGGCCCTCGGTGGTCACCGTGCGCGGCAAGGTGCAAGCGCGCGACGGCGCCATTGTGGGCAAGCCGGGACGCGGACGCATGCTTCGCCGCGAACCGCAATATGGCGCGAAAGGAGCGACTCATGCCGGTTGATCCACAGGCTGCGGTCGAACTGCTCAAGGAGTTGCGTACGCTCACCGCCGATGAGCATGGCGCACAACGCCTGGCCTGGAGCAAGGTGTGGCTCAAGGCGCGCGGTTGGTTCCAGTTAAAACTGCAAGAACTCCCCGTCGAACATCACTATGACGCCGCCGGCAACAGTTGGAGCACGCTCGCCGGAAGCTCCGAGAAGACGCTGATCCTTGGCAGTCACATCGATTCCGTGCCCAACGGGGGCTGGCTCGACGGCTGCCTGGGCGTGATTGGCGCGTACGCCGTGCTGCGCCGCATTGCCGAGGAGTATAACGGCAAGCCGCCGATCACCGTCCGACTGGTCGATTGGGCGGATGAGGAGGGCGCGCGCTTTGGGCGCAGCCTCTTCGGCTCTTCCGCCTTTGCCGGCACGCAAACCATCGATCAGGATCGCGGGCGCATGGATGCAGGCGGCAAGCGATTGGAAGATGCGCTGGCCGAATGCGGTGTTTCAATCGATTTGATTGGCGAAGCGGGTCGGGAGCGGAAGAATGCGGCGGCCTATCTTGAACTGCACATCGAGCAGGGACCGGTGCTGGAGAAGATGGGGCTTCCGCTGGGGGCCGTGCTGGGCACTAAAGGCGTAGAGCGCCACGCCATCACCTTTCACGGCCAGGAGGCGCACTCCGGCTCCACGCCCATGACGGCGCGTCGCGATGCCCTGGCCGCCGCCGCAAAACTGGCTCTGGAAATTCGCCCCATCGCCATGCGCCATCCTGACGCGGTGAGCACCATTGGCAGCCTCAAGACCTTTCCCGGGATAGTGACCGCGGTGGTAGGCCGCTGCGAGGCCACGCTCGATCAGCGCGACCTGAATGCGGATGTGCTGGCCGCGATGTATCGCGAGGCTCAGGAAAAAAGCGTTCAATTCGCGAACGAAGAAGGGTGTACTGTCGAATGGTCCCGTATCTGGAACATTGCGCCGGAGCCCTTTCATCCCGTGCTGATCGAGCTGTGCGAAGAGGCCATCCGCGAGACCGCCGGGCGCTCGCACCGCATGCCTTCCGGTCCGCTGCACGACGCGGCCGAGGTATCGCGCGCTGGCATTCCCACGGCGATGATGTTCGTGCAATCGCTGAAGGGAATCAGCCATAACAAGATTGAAGATACGCGGGAAGATCATTTGAAATTGGCCGTGACCGCGTTTGACAGGCTGGCATCGAAGACTATCGATTGGATTCGCGCGCAATAGGAACGAGTCTCGTTCGCAAAGTAGCGGATGGGCGAGTAACTGCCCCGGAAAGGGTGTTAATACAAATGAGTGCTGCTGAAACATTAAGCCCGAATGCGGTTTCCCATTGGATCGACGGAAAGCGGGTGGCTGCAACCTCAGGGCGCACAGGCGTGGTGAATAATCCTGCAACCGGCGAGATCGCCGCCGAAGTGGGCTTTGCTGGCGTTGAAGATGTGGACCGCGCGGTTGAGGCGGCCAAGGCTGCCTTTCCCGAGTGGCGAACTACGCCGTTATCCCGCCGCGCCGAGGTTTTCTTCCGCATGCGCGATTCGATTTCACAACATCGCCGCCAGATCGCTGAGATCCTTACCAGGGAAAACGGTAAAACCGCCGCCGATGCGCTCGGCGAGGTGGCGCGCGGCCTGGAAAACGTTGAGTTCGCCTGCGGCATTCCCAACCTGCTCAAGGGCGGCTATACCGAGCAGGCCAGCCGCGGCGTCGATGTCTACCAGATTCGCCAGCCGCTGGGAGTGGTGGCCGGCATCACGCCCTTCAACTTCCCCTCCATGGTGCCGCTATGGATGCTCTCGAACGCCATCGCCTGCGGCAACACGTTTGTCCTCAAACCATCCGAGAAGGTTCCCTCGGCCAGCGTTTTCCTCGCCGAGCTGGCCAAGGAGGCGGAGATTCCAGACGGCGTTCTCAACGTTGTCCAGGGAGACAAGGTCGCGGTCGACCGGCTGCTTGAACATCCGGAGATCAAGGCAGTGAGCTTTGTGGGCTCCACGCCCGTAGCTAAGTATATTTACGAAACGGGCACGCGCCACGGCAAGCGCGTGCAGGCGCTGGGCGGCGCCAAGAATCACATGCTTGTCTTGCCGGACGCCGATATCGCCATGGCCGCCGATGCCGCGGTCTCCGCGGGTTATGGCGCGGCCGGCGAGCGCTGCATGGCCATCTCCGTCGTGCTCGCGATGGGCAATGTGGCCGAGCCGTTGATCGCCGCGATCCGCGAACGCGTGGCGCGCATCAAGGTCGGCCCAGGCTCGGATCCGGCCAACGAGATGGGGCCGCTGATCACCCGCGAGCATCGCGATCGCGTTGCCGCCTACCTGGACGCTGCCGTCGCCGAGGGCGCAACCCTCGCCATCGATGGCCGTCTTGACCCAGCGGCGCATACAAGTGGATTTTTCCTCGGCCCCTCGCTCATCGACAACGCCAGGCCCGGCATGGCCTGCTACGACAAAGAGATATTCGGCCCTGTGTTGAGCGTGGCGCGCGTCTCCACCTATGACGAAGCCCTACGTCTGATCAATGAGAACCCCTTTGGGAACGGTACGGCCATCTTCACGCAAAATGGAGGCGCGGCGCGCCAGTTTCAATTCGATGTCGAGGCGGGCATGGTGGGCATCAATGTCCCCATTCCCGTTCCCGTTTCTTACTACAGCTTCGGCGGCTGGAAGTCCTCGCTCTTTGGCGACCTGCACATGTATGGACCGGAAGGCGTGCAGTTTTATACCCGCTCCAAAGTGGTCACCAGCCGCTGGCCCGATCCTCGCGCCAGCAAGGTGGACCTGGGCTTCCCGCAAGTTCGCTGAAGGCAAAGATTTTACCGGAGAGCAGCGCCATGAGCGATCGTCCCAATGCGAAAATACTTACATCCGAAGAAATCGCCGCGATCACGCGGCAGACCAACTATGGCACATGGCGCTTTCAGAAATCCTGGAAGCCGTTGCACGTTGCGGACGCCGAGGGCTGCTGGTTCACCGATGGCGCGGGCAAGCGCTACCTCGACCTCAGCGCGCAACTGATGTGCGTAAACCTGGGGCACAAGAACCCGCGCGTGATCGAGGCAATAACCGAACAAGCGCGCGAACTGGCTTACGCCGCTCCAGCCTACGCCACCGCAGCTCGCGCCCGCCTCAGCGCGAAACTGCTTGAGGTGCTGCCCGAAGGCATTAATAAATTTTTCTTCGCCACCAGCGGAACCGAGGCCAATGAGGCGGCCTTCAAGATTGCGCGCATGTTCACGGGCAAGACGAAGATCATCTCCCGCTACCGCTCCTATCACGGTTCTACTACCGCTTCCATCGCGGCTACGGGCGACCCGCGCCGCTGGGCCATGGAGCCGGGCGGCAAGGGCTCGGGGTTTGTGTTTGCCCCTGAGACGAACTGTTACGACTGTCCCATCAAACACGCTTATCCCGGCTGCGACGTTGCCTGCGCCAGCTACATCGAGCACATGATCCGCAACGAGGGCGACGTGGCGGCCATCATCCTCGAACCCGTTGTCGGCACCAACGGAGTCCTCATTCCGCCGCCTGAATACTTCCCTCGCATACGCCAGATCTGCGACCGCTACGGTGTTCTCCTCATAGCCGACGAGGTTATGACCGGCTGGGGCCGCACGGGAAAGTGGTTTGCCTTGAACCACTGGGGTGTAAAGCCTGACATATTGGTTACCGCCAAGGGCATCACCTCGGCCTATGTGCCGCTCGGCCTCTGCGCCACCACCACCAAGATCGCAGACTATTTCGAGGATCACTACTTTTCCCATGGGCATACCTATGAGGCACATCCCCTGACGCTCGGCCCAGCCGTGGCCACCATCGAAGAGATGCAGCGGTTGAAGCTGGTGGAGCGCGCGGCAGAGCTTGAACCTTACGTTCGCGAAAAGCTGGAAGCCCTCAAGGCCCGGCATTCATCTGTCGGCGATGTGCGCGGCCTCGGCCTCTTTTTTGCCGTTGAGATCGTAAAGAACCGCGCCACCAAGCAACCCTTCAACACCATGCGTGACAAGGTCGAGGGCAAGCCGCTGGTGGTCGATCAGATTGCAGCCAAAATGATGGCCCAGGGAGTTTCGATCCAGTCCTGGATAAGTCACTTCGTCATCGCGCCGCCATTGATTGTGACGCGAGAAGAACTGGAGATCGGCATCACCGCGCTAGATGAGCATTTGAGCATTGCCGATGCGCTGGTGGAGTAGGAATCTGGATATTTAATCTGGAGAGTGCATGTGGCTTGCCAAAATCGGGAATTGATGTCGATTCAGGCAGATGAGTCGTGTATCTATTTAGGCTATCTCCGCATCAACACTTTCCCTTGCTACGTTTTAACCTTGGTTTAAGTGCGCAATAAGTACAGACGCACATATGCTCCAGAATAACTATAATAAATTCAATGAATTACAGTCATGGTGGAGGCGGCGGGAGTCGAACCCGCGTCCGAAATCGCTGTCAGCCAGGAGAGTCCATGCTCAGTCCGGTTCCAAAGAATTCACGCCTGGCGCTTAGAACGGACAAGATGCGCCAGAAGCTAGTCCGATGATCTCGCGTAGAACGGCACGGACCGAGCCGCTTACGCCAGCCTGCTGGATGACGTCCGCTCGCGGCTCACAGGCAAAACCGCGGAAGACGGCAGCTTAGTTAATTAAGCTGCAAGTGCCAGTTCTTGGTTGGCAACTTTTGTTTTGCAGGCGATTACGGGTGCCCACCCCCCGACATGCCTCCTATGCCGCAATCGATCCCGTCGAAACCGTGACGCCCCCATCTTCTACCCCAGCGATTCGGAGTCTCCATTGGGTGCGAGCCGGGCTAACTGGCTCGTGCTGCTAATTCGATTCTACGCCAATTCAGGATTTGACGGAGCCTGGCCTATTGCTTCTCCAGATCGATGCTCTCGTACTCGTGGCGATTGATAGCCTCGCGGATCTGGGCCGGGGTTTTGCCGAGTTTTGTCATACGATAGGCAAAGAAGCCCTCTTTGGCGCAGTGGGAGCACTCGGTGGCGTGAGCGGACTCATAACAACTGCGCAGGCTGGTATGGCCCAGGGCGCGGTCGCAGCGGCAGTAGCAGGGCAGTTGGTAGAGCACGCTGCTAATTTTGATGGCCTGCTGATAGACGTGTACCTGCCAGGGATAGCGGAAGTTCTCGCCCGTCAACTGCGCGCCGGAGAGAATGGGGGGCAAAGCGCTCACCTTGAGCGGGGCGGAGGGGTGATAGGCGGGAATATCGTCGGCCGGATTCGACCATTGCGCATAGCTGGCCGCAGTGAGGACGAAGACCCCCAGACCCAGAACCCAGCGACGGCAAGACCAATTCTTCATCGCGGTTGACTCCTATTGCATTGTAGAACAGACGCTCTGTATAGTCCTGGGTAAAAGGATCTCCAGACCGTGAGATTCCGCCATCGTGTACACTCATCTCAAGACTCAAATCCACAAGGTTTCAGCTTGGATTCTCTTCAGCAAGATCATGCGCCGGCACGGTTAAGCGGTGACGAGGCGGTTGACCCAGCCGCCTCCGGCACCGGGATGAAACCCGGTACGGGAGATTCGGGCTCTCCCACGATGGAGATCCCGGAGACCAGCGTAGCCGACTGTCATCCCGCCAGCGTGCCGGATTATACCCCGCTTCCAGAACTCCGCGATCTGCAATTGAAGCGCTTGCAGGCCGTTGTTGCGCGAGCCTGGCAGCAGGTCAAGCTCTTCCAGTGGCGTCTTGTCGAGCGCGGCCTCAAGCCCGAGGATATCCGTTCGCTCGAAGAGATCGCCAGGCTGCCGTTCACCGAGAAGAGCGATCTGCGCGACACCTACCCGTTTGGTCTCTTCGCCAGCCCGATGAAGGACGTTGTCCGCCTGCACGTCTCCAGCGGAACCACGGGCAAGCCGATCGTGGTCGCCTACACCAAGGAAGATGTGGAGGTGTGGACCTCTGTGATGGTCCGCTGCCTGGCCGGCTGCGGGCTGCATCGCGGAGACATCATTCAGAACGCCTATGGCTACGGCCTCTTCACTGGGGGCCTGGGCGCGCACTACGGCGCCGAAGCGCTGGGGGCGACGGTGGTCCCCACATCCGGCGGCAACGCCGACCGGCAGATCATGCTGATGAAGGACTTTGGGGTGACGGCTATCTGCTGCACGCCCACCTATTTTCTGCACCTGATCGACCGCGCCGCCGAACTCGGCGTGGATATGAAA
>Ga0326728_10012193_pt1 | contig 19200 bp, 21 predicted proteins | sample MB3enrmetagenome_FD_207602 | JGI IMG/M metagenome (GOLD analysis project Ga0326728, IMG submission 207602) | Lab enriched peat soil microbial communities from McLean, Ithaca, NY, United States - MB31MN | ecosystem: Environmental > Terrestrial > Soil > Wetlands > Peat | place: USA: New York... | reverse complement strand
ACTCGTGCAACGACTCATGGATTTCATTGAGGCCTACAACCAGGAGGCCCGGCCCTTTGAATGGACTTATACCGGCAACCCGCTCGCCGCCTGATAAGTCAACGTATTTATCGAACGCAACACTAGCGTCCCGATGGGATAACGTCCCAAGTACGGCGTTGCCGGGTCGGAATGAACCCCCAGACTCTTGACGGTAAGATTCAGCGGGTCGTCTCCGATGATTACCGCCTGGCCAGTCGTAGGATGGGGACCTTTCGAGGAGGTTTCGACGCCTCCCACGGTTCCGTCCGCGTAGGGAGAGTACAGGTTGCCGTCCGAAGCCCAGGAAGGAAACCATGTGTCAGCATTCTCGTACTCTTTGTGTCGCCCTGTGAATGCAATACCAGTAATCTCGGCCGACCCTGCAAAAGGACAATTCGAAGGGGGATTTGAGGGCCAGACAAACTCTCCGCCCTCTTGCCCCGGGGTCGGGGATTCACCGGCGGCGGGCGGCTTTATTGGAACCGTAGGTTTCGGCTGGGCCTCAGTTTGAGCGGGTGCATCGGGATTGGAGATAGCTAAGCCCGCCGAAACTAAAAACAGGCACACAATCAAGACGTTGCCCCAGAGGTCAGTCCGCACCCAACCTTTCAGAAGATTCCCCAGCGCTTGATTCAGCTCCCTTTGACAAAGCACAGTTTGTTGCCTGTCCGGTTTTTTTCGATTCTTCGCTTTTAGGTCTTTCGTCATGATCTCTTTGGCATCGTGCAGCACTTTCCAGATCAGCAATAGATGTTGTGGCCACCTGTTTAGGGGAACAGAGAACAGGGAGTATATCGCAATTAGACGGCTGCGGGGGCAGCCTGTTTTCCCCGGCCCGCGAGGGCGGCCACAAGAGTGCCGAAGATCGCCCCTAAAATGGCCGTCCACCCAATCCACATCGTCAACTGAGGCAGGATCGCCGCGTAAAGGTACTTCCTCCCAAACGACAGGTGCGCGAGCACCGGGTTCACTGCATCGTAATGTGTCCCCCAGCCGGCGCCACCATTTCCGCTCATGGCCAAGTACATCACGATCAACACGGGGATGCGCGCCGCAAAAGCGTAGGCGAAGAGAACTCGCCCCAGCGAGCGCCAGCCGATGAGGGGGATAAATCCCGCAATCAACATGAGAAGGAACGCGGCCAGGGTGAGTAGCGAGGCATGCCGCACGGTAATTGCAAACAGCGCGATGGCAAGAAAGTAGACGACCAGCCCGAGAAACGCAAATCCAATCGCTTTGCCGGAGCTCGCGGGGCCGTCTCCAGCCGCAGCCAGCTTGAGGGCGAAATAAGGCCCGAAAACGATGGGCAGCCACGAGATCCCTACCAGCGCGCCTCCCCCACCCGCCGCCGTGTTGAACCCGAGTGTGGGCCAATGTTTGAGTTCGCCGACCACCCGCAGGATGGTCACCGCGAGCGTTAGCACGGTGGGGATGGCGATCAGCCGGATAATGTGAACAGCTTTCGCGCCTGCCATGGAATCCTCCTTTGATCCTGGAGCCCTACAATGCTAGCGGATAATAGCGCATTTTCTGTTCCTTTGGCGAGATATCGTATTGACAAATTGTCCCAAATTGAAATAGTATTCGGGTGGGCCAATCCAAATTCATGTCGTTGTGAGTGGTTTTGGTGCGGCTGTCGATAGTGTGTAGGGGATTCGGGTCTGTTCCCGGCCATCAGCCCTACCTCCTTCGCCAGGCGTAGAAACTCAGCTTAAAAGGGAGGATTTCCAGATGACCAACACAGCTCGAAAGCTTCTGCTCGGCGCAGCCTTGACCGGGTTTGTCGTTGGCACGACGGCCGCTGCCACCGGGGCGCCCAGACCTGGGGATGACAGCTCGAAGACGACAACCAAGGTAGCGAAACACTGTTGTGCGGGAAAGAACTCTTGTAAGGGGCAGGGTGGTTGCGGAGCCGACAAGGGGAAGAACTCTTGTAAGGGACAAGGTGGGTGCAGCACAAAAACCAGTTGCAAGGGCAAACCCTGCACAGATAGTTAAGAGCGAACTGCGGCGTGTGGGCTGGCGGCGCAAACGCCGGGCCCCCGTTCGCTCAGCGGCTTGAGAAAACCTCCATGCCGGCGAACCGTTTCAACGGAAACTCGGACTATGGTGTAGGCATTGGCCTGCGCGTCCCGCATTATCAGCACATCTTCAGCAAGAAGCCTGTTGTCGACTGGTTTGAGATCATTTCCGAGAACTTCATGGTGGATGGCGGCCGCCCGCTGGAGATCCTCGACCAAATTCTGGAGCGGTACCGGGTGGTTCAGCATGGCGTCTCGATGTATTTCGGTTCTGCCGAACCGCTGAACCGCGAGCATCTGACGCGGCTGAAATCCCTGGTGAAACGCACCAAGACCGCCTGGCTCACCGACCACCTTTGCTGGGGAAGCGTAGACGGGCGCTACACGCACGACTTGCTCCCCATGCCTTACACGTTTGAGGCGGCAAAAAAGACGGCGCAGAAGATTCGCGAGGCACGCGACTTCTTGGAAGTGCCCATCGCCGTCGAAAATGTGAGCAGCTACGCCGAGTTTCACGTCTCCGAGATGACGGAGTGGGAATTCTTAAATGAAGTGGTGGAAGACGCCGATTGCGGAATCCTGCTCGACGTCAACAACATCTACGTTTCATCGCGGAACCACAATTTTGATCCCTTTGAGTATCTCCATAGCGTTCCCGCTGAGCGGGTGGCGCAAATTCACATCGCGGGGCATACGAAATACCAGAGGCTTATTCTCGACACGCACGACCATCCGGTAATTGACCCGGTGTGGGCTCTTTACGCGCGGGCCATTGAATTGGCGGGCCCCACGGCCACCTTGCTCGAATGGGATGATCGCATTCCCTCTTTCGACGAAGTCCACCGCGAAGCCTTGAAGGCCAAGCGCTACCTGCCGTCGCAACTGCGGGAGGCATCGTGAACCTCGAACAGCTTCAGCGGGCTGTCTTCGAGGTTACTCGCCAGCCTCTCACCCCTTCGGAACGATTGCGCCCGCGTCTTCCCGATGGAAGGTGCGTTCGCGAAATCGCCAACGCCCTCATCAAACCGAACGACCGGATGACATCGTTCGAGCGCCTACAGGTTTATAGCCAGCAGTATTGGTTCCGGATCATGGGTTCGCTGAGCGAGGATTTTCCGGGCTTGCGCAGCCTGATCGGAGGGCGGAAATTTGAAAAGCTGGCTGTCGCCTACTTGAATGAATGCCCCTCTGAATCGTTTACCCTACGGAATCTTGGTTCCCGGCTGGAAGCATGGCTTCGGAAGCGTCCTGAGTACATCGCCGGGGTCGAACGCGTGGCAATTGACATGGTGAGACTTGAGTGGGCGGATATCGAAGCCTTCGACAAATTGGAACTCCCGCGAATCACCACCGCAGACTCCGCCAAATTGGACGGCGACACGGTCTTGCGTCTGCAACCGCATCTTCAGTTGTTGGACTTGGCCTATCCCGTGGATGAATTGCTGTTGCGAATCCGGGGCAAGGCTTCCAAGAGCGATACCGCCAGCAACGCGGTGCTAAAGTTCCCTCGCCAAGCGCGAATCCGGCGGTCCTCTTTACCGCGGCCTGGGAAAGTGTACCTAGCCGTTTACAGGCTGAATGGCATCGTTTACTTCAAGCGCTTGACGCGCGATGCCTTCGCTCTTCTGCAGGCGATGGGAGAGGGAAAGCCGCTCGAGAAGGCCATCGAGATTTCTCTCGTCCGCAGTCGTCGCAGTCTCGATCGTCTCGGCGGTCAAGTGCAGGAATGGTTTAAGGAATGGTCATCCTTGGGATGGTTCGCCCGGCAGTCCTGAAGGCCTCACTATGTCCAATCGAATACAACTCATCGAGCTGGCTTACGGGTGGTTTCTGCGCGCCGCGAATGCCTGCCAGACGCCCCTACTGCTTGCCGTGCGGCTATATTGGGGTTGGCAATTTTGGCAGTCGGGGTGGGGAAAGGTCATGAACATTCCCCGGGTCACCGAATATTTTACAAGCCTGGGGGTCCCCGCTCCTGCATTTAATGCGCACTTCATTGCCTGGCTTGAGGCCGTCGGAGGAATTCTGCTGGCCCTAGGGCTGTTTTCCCGCCTCATTGCTTTGCCGTTGACCATTGACATGGTCGTCGCATTTATCGTCGGTGATCGAGAGGCGCTGGGAGCGGTCCTTTCCGATCCCGACAAATTCTATGCCGCGGCACCCTATACCTTCCTGTTCGCATCTCTCCTCATTCTGTTCTTCGGGCCGGGAAAGTTATCTCTCGATAGCCTGATTGTCTGGTACCGTAAGAAACGCGCGCTAAAATCGGATGTGGCGCCAAGTTGAGTGTGCCCGGAGTTTGTTGACCCACAGTTTCTGTCCGCGCCTTTTCTTCGTGACCTCTGTGGTGAAATCCTTCTTGAGTTACAATCAGGGCGACATATGAAGCGCAAGTATCCAACACATCCGCTGGTGGGAGTGGGGGGCGTGGTGATTCATCGTAACCGCGCTTTGCTGATTCGCCGTGGCAGCGAGCCGTTGAAGGGCGAGTGGTCCATTCCCGGCGGCTTGCTGGAATTGGGCGAGGAGCTCGAGGCCGGCGTGCGCCGTGAGTTGAGGGAGGAGACCGGCTTGGACGTCGAGCCCCTGGATTGCATCCTGGTCTTTGACCGGATCATGCGCGAAGGCCAGCGCGTGAAATATCATTACGTCATCGTGGACTATCTCTGCCGCCGAAAACGCGGACGGTTGCGCCCGGCTTCCGACGTGGTCGACGCGTGCTGGGTGCGCCGCGAGGACCTGCCGCAATATCATCTGACGGACATGGCCACAGCGCTGATCCTGCGAGCATTTGAGTTGATGAGTCGGCAGAGGTAGGTGGGACTTGGTGCCCCAGAGCGATGAATGACGCACTACGGCGCCCGCGAGCGACTGTGTACGACATTTTGTCCGTGGCCAAAAGGTGACATTTTGTGCCTAAGGAGAAGTTCGCGATGACCAACCTGCGAGTGTGCGTCTATTGCGCCTCGAGCGGTCAATGCGACCCGATTTACCTTGATGCCGCCGAGGGTCTAGGCCGCCACTTGGCGCGTCATCGGGCGACGCTGGTTTACGGGGGAGGCGGAGCGGGCGCCATGGGGCGGCTGGCGGAAGGCGCGCTGAGCGCCGGCGGCACGGCGATTGGCGTCATCCCGCGCTTCATGGTCGAGCTCGAGTGGGGGCACAAGCAATTGACCGAAATGTGCATTGTCGAGGACATGCGTGAGCGCAAGCGCCAGATGCTCGCAGGCGCGGATGCGGTGGTGGCTCTGCCCGGTGGCTGCGGCACGCTGGAGGAGCTCTTCGAGGCCATCACCCTGAAGCGCCTGGGCCATTATCTCGGGCCAATCATCCTGGTGAACACGCGCGGCTTTTATGATCGCGTCGTGGCGGCCCTCGAACACTGCATTACCGAACGATTCATGGATACCCGGCACCGGGATATGTGGACGCTCGTGAACGAACCAGAAGACGTCTGGAGCGCCATCGAAAGCGCGCCGCGCTGGAGCGCCGAAAACCGCAACTTTGCGGTGCTATAGGCCGAACCGGCCAACCGCCCGCATTGCCCGCGAAGCCTTGGTGATCCTAAAGGGGCTGCAATTAACCTTGTGTGGGCAACCATGAAGGCGAATGGCGGCTGCTGACGGCCAACACAAGACCCAATTGGTTGACGATCTTCGTGAAGCAAATTCCCCGCCTTGCACCTTTGATTCAAAGCTCTTGGGTTCCAGACGACTATCCAGCGCCCGCGAAGCTCCTCGCCCCGCAGGATGGCAAAGCTCCCGAAACACCTGTCGGGGAAAGATGGGGGAAATTCGAGTGGCAGCCGAGCGATTCGGATGACATGGTCGCTCAGATCGTAGAGTTCGCGTATAACGACGACGCACGCCTCTTCATGCTGTTTACATCGGAGGATCAATCAAGAGAAGGCCAAATTTCGGCAGGCTCGGGAGGGATTCCGTTGACCACAAGGGGCTTATGCCGGTGGCGCGTTTGGTCCGTGTCAAACACGGGAGCTCTTTCTTTTTCCGAGACGAGGTCATTCCCGAATAGTCTTTCATCCAGAGCACACTCTAGTCGGTAAGCCGCCCACGGCTTACCGATGTGTCCGCTCCCGGAAGCTTTACGCGTATCCGGAAAGCGTTGCTTGGGGGGAACGGCAACTTGTCTCCGCACTGACTTCGCATTAATCCTGCCTAACGCCGCAGGGTAGAGTGAAGTCGCTCAACCCGCCCACGGCTCGCCGTCGGCAATTATTGTTCGTGGCGCGCGGCGGGTTGGCCGTATCGTCGGGAAACCTCACATGTGTTCTGTCCCCTGATCCCTGGGCTGGGGTGACGGGCCGCGCGGAAGGAATTGGTTTTTGCTGGAATTTCTTCGCAACTTTGCGTCCGATGCCCAGCCCCTCGCGAACGTTAAAGGCGGCATGCATTGCCTATTCTGTGCACTGCCTTCTGCTTAATGCCTTCTGCTTTCTGCCTTCTGCTTACTGGCTGCTCGCGCTCGACCGGCGCCAAAAATCAAAAGCCCCTGGTTGTACGCTGACCGCACAACCAGGGGCCCGGGATACTGATGGGTTTGGCTTTTTCCTATTTCAGATCTTGCACAGGAACGGCGCCCAGCAGCGCCTTGCCACTACACCCTCTCCTAGCTAGAGAGAGGGACCCACGGACTAGCGCGTGCTTTGCGCCTAAGCCTCAGCACCCTCGCTAAGGTTACTACTTTCACTTTCAATCGACATGGATCACCTCCTTTCTAGCGATGGGCCGATATTAAGTCGCTGTTTTCGCCATGTCAAGAAAAAGTTGCAAGGGCAGTGGATAGTGGTTAGTGGCTAGCAACTGCTCCCTGATTTCGGCCTCATGCCTTCGCCTGCCGGGGGTGGCGTCGGCTGAACGCACCCAGTGCGCGCCTTGATTGTACGGGGACGGCTTGCCGCCCGCTATTCTGCGGGCCAATGGCCCGCCGGGTAGGGCGAGCCCTACCCCTACGTCCGACTGCCCACTGCCTACTGCCCACTGCCTTCTGCCTTCTCATACTGTCCCGTCAAGGCCCGCCAGCGGATTGCCACCAGGTCCAGGGTCATGAGCAGGGAATCGATCAAATAGTTCACCTTGGTGGGAGGGCTGTGATTCCAGCGCACGGGGATCTCCGCCACTTTGCCCCCCAAGCGTTGAATCAGGAAAAGGACTTCCGGGTCGAAGCCGAATCGATCCACGCGCTGAAGCTCGAAGGCGCGGAGTGTAGTTTCGCGCCGGAACAATTTGAAGCCGCACTGCGTGTCGTGGATTTTGAGCCCGGTGAGAAGCTGGACCAACAAGTTGAAGAAACGGCCGCCCCATTCGCGAAAGGCCGATTGGTGAACGCCGATCAGCTCGCGTTGCAGCGCCCGTGAACCCACCACCGCATCGGCGTGGGAAGACTCCATGGCTGCCAGCAGTTTGTCAGCCTCGTCGATGGGAGCGGAAAGGTCGGCGTCGGTAAAGAGGATCAACTCACCGCGCGCTTCCAGGACGCCGCGCCGCACCGAATACCCTTTGCCGCGATTGCGGCCGTTGCGCAGCACGCGGACACCCGCCCGCCCGGAAGCGACTTCCACGGTGCGGTCCGTGGAGCCGTCGTCCACCACGATGGTTTCGATGGGGAACGGTTTCCCCCGCGCGTAATCCTGAATTGCGTCCAGCGAGCTGGCAATGCGCCCCGCCTCATTGTAAGCGGGAATCACGATGCTAAGAAACGGTTCGGGCATGAAGCGAAACTATATCAGAAGTCAGGAGACAGAAGTCAGGAGAGGATGAGCCCCACAGCCGGGTTCTCACCTGGCTGTGTCCAATGCTCCTGGGCACAGTTCAAATAGAGATTCATCTGGCCAGCGTCGGCGTGGGTGAATTTCCCGGTTTTGAGGTCGATGAGAATGAGGCATTTCAGACGGCGGTGAAAAAACACCAGATCAATGCGGTACCATTCATCCCCGACCCGCAAGCGCTTCTGGCGTGCCACGAAAGCGAAGTCATTGCCGAGTTCGAGGAGGAAGTGTTCGAGGTGAAGAATCAGCGCCTTTTCCAACGCTGATTCGGAGTACTCGTCTTTGAGGCCGAGAAACTCCAGAACCACGGGATCCTTGATTTCTTCCTCCGGAGTGACTTGGTCCCTCGGCCGCGCGTTCTGCCCCTTGCGCAGCATGGCAGCCTTTTTCCGAGAGAGAGCGGTCCGTTCGTAAAACAACGTGGAAACCTGCCGCTCAAGCTGGCGCACTGACCAGCCGCCGCGCAGAGCCTCGGCTTCGTAGAACCTGCGGGCCTGAGCATCCTTAACCGAGAGTAAGAGAATGTAATGGGACCAGGGGAGAGGGAATCGCGGAATTGCGTTGATCTCGAAGGAACCAAATTTTCCAGATACTGTCCTGACATTTCGCAAGGTTGAACCGGTCCCCAATTCGTCAGACAGGGTCTGTCGTTTTTCATGGTTCATATCGGTTAACGTTCTCGCCCCCAATTGTGCAGACGCCGTCTGCACAATTGGCCACGTCGCGTAAAACTCGCGCATTTGGAAAAGGTTCCGGCGCGAGAACCCTCTTCCGAACCTACCCGTCAGGTCATGTGCCAGCCTCTGGATCAGCGCCTCGCCGTAAACCGCGCGCCTCTTGCCTTCTTGCTCGTGTTCGACAATTCGCCGGCCAATCTCCCAATAAGTGGCGGTCAAGATGGCGTTGACCGATCGCGCTGCGCCTCTTCGTGCCTCCTCCAGCAGATGCACGACTCCCTGGAGCAATCCGTCGTACGACTTGACGGCCAAGGGGTTCTTTTCTGTCATCAACGGCACTCGCGAGCCCGAGGGCACCCATGTAACTCGGTCAATCATATCTTGCAGGAATTGGCGGAAAACCTGGTGCTGGTTGTGCGGGAATAGCAGAAGACCGATCGAATGAAGAGCGAAATCCGAGACCTAGAGTTCGTGACCCTTACGGTTTTCGAGGAAGATTCGGGCGTCGCCGGCGCTGGCCTGATTCAACAAGACTTCGATGAAGAGGTTGGTATCGACAAGCAATCTCCTTCGCCGTCGCTTCTCCAACGCGCGATGCGGTGCTGCAACTCTACGGAGGTATACCGATCCCGCAAGCCTTCGAGCGCGCCCGCCCACGTGAATTGCGGCTTGCCGGATTGCTCGCCGGAGCGCCGAGCCAGCAAGGACTCGACGTAGTCCCGAAGCTGCGCCCTATATTCTGAAGGGACTTCCCGCACCATTTCCTCAAGGGTCTTCGTTGGCTCCCTCATAACCGTTTCCTCGTGGGTATTCTACTCTATTTTTTGGGACTTTATGCGAACAGGGCAAGAGCCCCGAGAGAGGCGGACTTGCTCCTCCCTGGCGGCACCAGATCGGGAAATGGCCGCTTGGGGGCGCGGGGGCAAGGCCTATCATGGGCGGCATGTGGTGTGGCACAGGCACTCTTGCCTGTGAGCTATGCATGGAATGCATCAGCCCAAGTCACAGGCAAGAGTGCCTGTGCCGCCACGCCACCGGTCAGAGCAGCCGCGCTTGAGGGCCATGCGAAAGCCGCTCCGCCCACGGGGCCAGATGACGAGCCGCGGAGGACGTAGGGCCGAACGGCGTTCGGCCATGGCCCAGCGCCGCTGGGCCCTACGCTGCGGGTTGCGGCTCCGCCGCGCTACCCACTAGTACGTAAGGACGAAAAGCTGCATTCGAAGGCAAACCGCGCCTGCGCTACCAGCTCATCTAAATCGAAGCGGGCTTCGGGATGGAAGGCGTATCCGGTCATGAACCGGGCTGCGAACGGCGTGCGGCGGCGCTCTTCTCGCGGAAGTGGGCTTCGACCTCGTCACCGGGGATGGGCTTCACCCTGCCGGATTTCAGGTCCTCATAGCGGTTGTTGAGCATCTCACGGACTTTGACCAACTCCTCAACATATCCCGCCAGAGCGTCTTCAACGAGATCGTCCGTGCGGCGACCGCTTTGCGCGGCGAGCTCTTTGAGCTTCTTTTCCGTCTCGGGCGTGAATTGTACTTCCATGAGCCATAGAATACCAGAAAAAGGGCATGCGGGCAATGCGGTTCAAGCGAGCGGGCCGGGCGAGTTGTTCCAGAACCCTGCGGCTTGTATACTCGGAAACCTGAGGGCTGGAAGTCAAATAGGAAAAATCTGGGTAGGAGGTAAAGACCATCTTGAAAATTCCCATACGCATCTTTGCGAACTCACTGGCAAAATGCGCAGTGATATCGCTTCTCCTGATTCCGGCATGGCCGGCGCAGAATTCGAGTTTCCACAATGCGCCGGCATCAGCCAAGGCCATGAAGAATCCCTACGCAGGTCATCCGCCTGCCTCCGCTCAGTCTGCCTATCATGTTCGTTGTGCGAACTGTCACGGTGAAAACGGAGCAGGCACGGGAAACATCCCTGCCTTGGCCAGTGGCCGGACGCAGTCCGCCAGTGACGGCGAACTCTTCTGGTATATTACCCACGGCGATGTGGCGAACGGCATGCCGTCCTGGGAGACTATACCCCCAGAAGAGAGATGGCAGATCGTCAGCTATCTCCGAGTCCTGGGCGGTTCCAAACCCGGTTCTCCCCGTGTGCCCACTTCACCTGAAGAAGCCGCCGCGCCCGGCGTGAGCCTGCCGCCACCCAAGGCCCCGTTCACTGACTACCGGTTCGAGAAGCCCGGCACAATTCACAAGATCACTTTAAAGGACCTCCCCGCTCCCTTCGCCACATCGTCGGCAGGCAATGGTCCTGAAATCGTGCCGCGCCCTGAGCACGCGTGGCCGCAAGTTCCTCCTGGTTTCAAGGTGGAGCAATACGCGAGCGGATTCGATGAACCGCGGTTGATTCGTACGGCACCCAACGGCGATTGTTTCGTCGCGGAAAGCCATCCAGGTAACATTCGAGCCTTCCGCGGAATCACCCACCAGGGCAAGCCAGGGCAGGCCGAAATTTTCGCCACGGATCTGAACCGGCCTTTCGGCATCAACTTTTATCCTCCGGGGCCGAATCCGCAATGGATTTACGTTGGAAACACCGACTCGGTTGTGCGCTTCCCTTATCAGAACGGGGATTTGAAAGCGCGCGGCCCAGCGGAACATATTGCCGACTTGCCTCACGGGAACGGCCACTGGACGCGCGACATTGTGTTCACGCCCGATGGCAAGAAAATGTTGGTCTCCGTGGGTTCGGCCTCGAATGTGAACGACCCCGATACATCGCCCGAAGAAAAGAATCGCGCGGATGTTCTCGAGTTCAATCCGGACGGTTCGGGGATGCGCGTTTACGCTTACGGTATCCGCAATTGTGTCGGGATGGCGATCAATCCCCTGACGAGCGAGTTGTGGTGCTCGGTGAACGAACGCGACGCCTTGGGGGACAATCTGGTGCCGGACTACATCACCCATGTTCAGGAGGGCGGCTTTTACGGCTGGCCATGGTGGTATATGGGGGGCCACCAGGACCCGCGACACGAGGGCAAGCATCCCGAATTGAAAGACAAGGTCATCACCCCCGATGTCATCCTTCATCCGCACATCGCGTCACTGGAGATGACTTTCTATGAAGGCAAACAATTCCCGGCGGTATATCAAGGCGATATTTTTGCCAGCGAACATGGATCCTGGAATCGATCGGTGCGCGTGGGTTATGAGTTGATTCGGGTGCCCCTGCGTCAAACGGGTCACGCCAGCGGTGAATATGAAGACTTCATGACAGGATTTGTCGTGGACAATGGACACGTTTGGGGGCGCCCGGTGGGCGTCACCGTTGCTCCCGACGGCTCGCTGCTGGTGACCGACGACGGCTCGAATTCCATCTGGCGGATTAGCTACACGGGAAAGTGAGCCCTGCGTGGCGGCTGCGGATCTCAACCCAAGGCTCAGAACAGAGCCATCACGACCAAAACAGCGGGCAGCCAACGGTTGCTGGCGGCTAATCCCCGGAGTATACTTTTTCTTGTCGGGGTGGCGCATGAATGCTGAAGACCTGAAACAACTCGTTTCGGAACTTTCCGCGGCGGAGCAATCCGCCGTAAAGGAGTTTATCACCTTCCTGAAGGAGCGGAACGGGAAGTCGCCCGAGACCTCTTTCCAGGCAGCGATTGACGAATTCATTGCCGCTCATCCCGAGTTGCTTCGTCGGCTCGCCCAGTGACGCTCTACCCTTCCCTCGACGAGGTGCTTTCTGCTCACGAGCGTCTGCTCGTTCTGTTTGGGGGGACACAAGGCATCCGCGACCGTGGGGCCCTGGAAGCCGCCTTAGCCAGGCCGCAGAGCGGATATTACCGCGACGTCATCGAACAGGCTGCCGCTCTGCTGGAGAGTCTTTCCCAGAATCACCCCTTTGTCGATGGGAACAAGCGAGCGGCCATCGCTGTCACTGCTGCGTTCCTGCGCATTAACGGTTTCAGGCTGGAATTCGATGACATCGAGGCCTATCACTTCTTGATCCAGCTTTACGAAAGCAACCAGTTTCGCTGGGAGCGGTTGGAACCTTGGCTTCGGGAGCACGCCCATCCTGTCCGCTGAAATCAAGTCATCAGGGCCTGAAACCTGGACTTCTTACAGGTTGCCAGGATTCTGGACGGGAGCGAATTCGCTAAGCCTACTGAGGTCGAGCAGCATTTCGCCCTGCGCGTCGGGCTCGAAAGCGGGGACGAAACGTGCTCCCCACACCACTTCATCGAATCGGTAGGAGTGGCGAACGTGGACGGTTTGATTGAAGGTATCGTCGAAAGCCTTAATCGTAATCAGAAACTCTGCTTCATGCAGCGCCAGGAATTCAGGGCCTTGGCCAAAAAGCGGGCTGGATTCGTCAATGGGATGGACGATGGTCCAGGAGAGCGGCAGGAATTGAATGATGCGGCGTTCCAGCGTCAGATACCGAAATTTCCGCGTTGGCCCCTGGTCCATGGGTTCCACGGTGCTCAACAACACGCGCGCTTCCACCTCCATCAAATTATTGCTGCGGCGGTTGGCCACACGGAATTGTAGGCTGGTTCCGGATTGATAGGGCGCCACCAACATCTGTTTACTAAAGGCCAGGCGCGCCGCGGGCCGGGAAAATCGCCCGAAGAGCAGCCCCGTGGCAATTGCCAGCGCCATCAGTCCCAGCAAGGCTTGAAATGACGCCACCAGGTTGGTCAGAACGCTGTCGGGAGAAATTCGGCCATAGCCCACTGTCGTGAAGGTTTGCGCACTGAAGAAGAAAGCGCTCAGAAAACGGCTGAGCGCGGTGCTGGTGTCGGCGCCCTGGAGGTGCTGGACGCCGATTTTCACGTAGATCAACGCAAAGACCAGGTTGGCCACGACGAATCCGCCAAAAATCAGCAGCCAGAAAACCGGCCACGAGGCGTTGATCATCAAAAGGTAAGGATGAATGTCGCGCCAGGTAGTCCCGCGGCGGCGAACGTTGAATTCCCCGCTGGGGTTGATAATTCGACTCAAGCCGCTGCCGTATTTTTCCGTGAAGCCGGGATCAAACGAAGGCTTGTTCATAATCTACGCTGTTGAACGGGGAACCTAGTCCGGTTGGACCTAGGACGATGGTACCGCCCGCCCCTCAGGATGGTTGTCCTTATTGTCCCCTGTGACCTGTTCCCTATCACCTGTTCTTCAGGAACGTACCCTCTTCGAGCTCTTCGAACGCCTGCCGGAGTTGCTCCTGCGTGTTCATCACTATGGGGCCGTACCACGCCACCGGTTCCTCCAGCGGCTTTCCCGAGACCAGCAAGAATCGAATCCCATCGTCCCCGGCCTGCACCATCAGCTCATCGCCACGGTCAAAGAGGATCAGCGAGCGGTTGTCCGCCTCCGCGGGAGGATGTGTGTCCAGCCATCCTACCGGTTCAGTGGGCACAGCGAGGGGCCCCGAGGCATTGCAAAACTTCCCCTTCCCAGCGAAAACATAGGCGAAAGCGTGGCGAGTCGTCTCAACGGGGAGGGTCTTCCTCTTACCCGCCGGAACCGACACATCAAGATAGATCGGGTCAGCAGCGATGCCGTCCACGGGGCCGGTCTTCCCCCAGAAACTCCCGCACACAATTCGAACCCGCGTGCCGTCGTCGTCCTGGACTTCCGGGATGTCAGGGGATTTCACTTCCTGATAGCGCGGTGAGGTCATTTTGAGCGCCGATGGCAGGTTCGCCCATAACTGGAAACCGTGCATGCGGCCCGTCGCGTCGCCCTTGGGCATTTCTTGGTGAATGATGCCGCTGCCCGCCGTCATCCACTGCACGTCGCCGGCGGCGATGGCGCCTTGGTTTCCCATGCTATCACCGTGCTCCACGGTTCCGGCAAGGACATACGTGACAGTTTCAATCCCGCGATGGGGATGCCACGGGAAGCCGGCGAGATAATCCTGCGGAATGTCATTGCGGAAGTCGTCCAGAAGCAGGAACGGGTCGAAATCCGACGTGTTGCCGAACCCGAACGCGCGCCGCAAGTGTACGCCAGCGCCTTCCAGGGTGGGCTTGGAACGAACAACTCGTTTAATAGGTCGTAGGGACATATTGACCTCCTCAAGGAAGTTTACCCTTTTTGGCCGCGCTGCGCCACACGTCTCGGGACTGCAAGGGACTTCTGGAATGGTGGGCCTGGCGGGGGGTGCTTTGACACAGAGAACTTTGGGCTACCCATACCCTGCCCCTGGGTACAGAACGTTCAGCGCCAAAGTGAATAAGGGATCGTAGATGTACCCAAAGATTTTCCAACCTACAATCAGGCCGAGCAAAGCCAGCGTGGGATTGCGGGTTGCCTCGGTAAAGCGGCGGGCAAAATCCTCGGTGAAGAATAAGCAGATGGCTCCGTGACCGTCCAGAGGCGGAATGGGAAGCAAGTTGAAAAGCGTGAGTAGGAGATTAAGAGAGAACATGATGCTGAGAAGTATCGCCACGCCCTCAAGGGGCCCGGGATGTGTGGCGGCTACCACGTGCGTAAAGCGAGCCGATTGCGGTGGCGCCAGTACACCGGCAAGAATGCCAATACGTATCGCCAACACTGCCGCGAGCATCAGTATCAGGTTCGCCGCGGGGCCTGCCAGGGCCATCCATGCCGCGCGATGGGGGTTTCGAAAACGCCAGTGTGGGTCGAATGGAGCGCTCCCCCAGCCGATCATCCATCCGCCCAGCACATAGGAGAGAATGGGTACAATGGTTGTGCCGAAGACTTCGCGGCGAATGTGCGGCAGTGGATTCAGCGTCACCTGCCCGCCTTCCGCGGCGGTGAGATCACCACCCCATTGGGCGGCCAATGCGTGCGAGGCTTCGTGACACGTCAGGGAAAAGAGAAACGCAATATACCAGAGAAACCCTAGAGCGATGAATTCAGGATTCATTGAAGTCAGCATCTGAACTACCCCTGGCGACTGCGGAAGATGGCGGGAGGAATTCTGTACGCTCAACCGAGCGGGTGAATATAACATAACAGGCGTCGCTCGGGGTGCATCATCGCGATAGCGCCTGGCCCTGGCGCGATCGGTCTTGTAGCGCCGACCGGGGCTTGTCCCGACTCGGCCGGGAGGCCGGCAGGTGGTAAGGTAAGGCACAGCGCTACAACAAGCTGATCGGAATCCGTTTCGTCATTTTCTTTCAGAATGGATTGAACCATGAACGTAGTCCTTTTTGGCGCTTCCGGGATGGTGGGGCAAGGGGTTTTGCGCGAATGTCTGCTCGATCACGAGGTTACGGCCGTCCTCTCGATCGTGCGAAAGAGCACCGGCCAGCAACACCAGAAACTGCGCGAAATCGTCCACCAGGATTTCTTTAACTTTTCTTCACTTGAATCGGAGCTGTCAGGATTTGACGCTTGTTTCTTTTGCCTCGGGGTTTCTTCTGCGGGCATGTCCGAAGAAAACTATCGGCACGTTACGTACGACATCACCCTCGCGGCGGCGCGGACCTTGGCGAAGCTCGACCCCAACATGACCTTCATCTATGTTTCAGGCGCAGGGACGGACAGTTCCGAGCGGGGCCGCGTGATGTGGGCGCGGGTGAAAGGACAAACCGAAAACGCATTGCTTCGGTTACCGTTCAAATCAGCGTATATGTTCCGCCCCGCGTTGATTGTGCCGCTCCATGGGATCAAGTCAAGAACCAGGCTCTACCGTGTGTTTTACGCAGTCCTGCGGCCGCTCTATCCCCTGTTGAAAGCCTTCCCGAAGTATGTCACCACCACCGAGAAGCTAGGGCGGGCAATGCTTATCGTCGCCAAGGGAGGCGCGCCCAAGGCAGTGCTCGAAAACTCTGACATCAACAAACTTTGAAGCCGGGTTTCGGTGGCCTGTAGCGGCGCTCTGGCTAATGCCCGGAAGTGAGAGCCTTCATGTAGCGGTAGTAGAAGTCGACGCCCTGGTAGAACGACTCCACGCGCAGACGCTCGTCGCGGCCGTGGGCGCGCACGTCGTTCATGTCGATAGCCACGCCGGAAATTCCGTAGGTAGGCATGCCCGCCGCGTTGGTATAGACCCCATCTGACGCGCCGGTCGCCATGGTGGGGACAACGGGCGTTCCCGGCCACATTTCTCCGGCAATTCTTTCGAGCGTCTGCATGACGTCGGGACGCAGTTTGACCGGTGGCAGGGCCTGCGCATTGGGCGCGCTATCGAGCACCCGGCCGCTATTATCGACATAGCGGACCTCCACCTGAGGATCGGCGAATAGGCGGATGAGCGTCTGCCGAACTTCTTCGCGTGTGTGACCGGGCAGGATGCGGCAGTTCACGTTAGCTCGGGCGCTTTGGGGAAGGGCGTTGTTGGCATGTCCCGCATCCAGCCGCGTGGCCACGCAGGTGGTGCGCAGCGTCGCGTTCTGAAGCGGGTCCAGGGAAAGGCGCGCCGCCGCGGCGGGGTCCGGCGGGCTCTTCAGAATGGCCCGCATGTCCGCAGCCTCCTGGCCGGGTTCCACGGAGGCCATACGCTCAAAGTAGGCGCGCGTGATATCGTTCAGCTCCATGGGGAATTGATAGTGTTCCAGGCGGCTCAGGGCGTCGGTAAGATGATAGATGGCGTTGTCCGGTACCGGCAGGGAACTGTGTCCGCCCGGGTTGGTCACCGCGAGTTGAAAGTCCGCGTAGAGTTTCTCGCTGGCGTCCACGGAGACGATGACAGGCTTGCCATTCTCTGTGTCCACGCCGCCGCCGTCGGAGTTGAGCACGAATTCGGCTTCGATGAGATCGCGATGATTCTTGATCAGCCAGTCCACGCCGTTTGACTGCCCGCCCTCTTCGTCGGCGGTCAGCGCCAGGATGAGGTCGCGGTCCGGTTCGAATTCTTCGCGCTTAAGGCGGATAAACTCGGCGACCCAGATGGCGTCGTCACTCTTCATGTCCTGCGTGCCGCGGCCGCAGTAATAGCCGTCCTTTTCGACGAATTGGAAGGGATCGGTGGTCCAGTCGGAGCGGCGTGCCTCCACGACGTCGAGATGGCCGATCAGGAGCACGGGCGGATGGACTCCCGTGCCGTGCAGACGCGCCACCAGATTGCCTTTGCGGGCGTTGGGACCCAGCACGACAACGTCGCTCGCGGGGAAGCCGGCGTCGCGCAGGCGCTGTGCCATGGCCTCAGCGGCTACGGTGGTGCTGCCCACGGAGTCCGTAGTGTTGATCTCGATGAGTTGTTTGAAAATGTCGTGCGATAACTGCCGCGTCTTGCCGTCAACCTGGCCCAGGAGGGTGGATGCGGAAAACACCAAGGCCCCGGCCGCCGGAAGAAAGGCTCTCAATAAATGTCGATGCATCACGGCATTATATCAAATACATGGAGCGACCACCGGTTGAGTGGCACAGCCGCACCTGCCGGTGGTTGTGGGCTGCATAGGATGCATCAGGCCCGGGCACAGACAGGAGTGTCTGTAATACAAGGCCGTAAAATCTTGTTTTCTTAGCGAGAATTTTCGCCCACTCCGTAGGGCCGAGCGGCGCTCGGCCAAGGGCGAACGCTGTTCGCCCCTACGTGCGTGGTTGCGGCTCGGCCGCGCTGTGCCACCAGCCAAGAATTGTCGCCCAAGAAAAGTTCGACCCGATATACTGGTCGGCGCATTTTTGATTTTGCCGGCATGCGCCTTGGCGATGCTGAGGCATGAATTCCTAGGTGGGTGACTTCCATGAAAAGATTGGGAATCCTTCTTTCCGGTCGGGGTTCGAACTTTGAGGCCATTGCGCGCAACGTGCAGGCGGGCAAGATTCCGGCTGAAATCGCCGTGGTGGTCAGTAACAAGCAGGAAGCGGCGGGCCTTGCGCGCGCAAAGGAAATGGGGCTGGAAACCCGCTTCATTCCCTCCAAGGGCAAAGAGCGCGAGGCCTTCGATCGCGAAGTGGTGGGGGTGTTAAAGGAATTTCAGGTCGACCTGATTTGCCTGGCGGGTTTCATGCGCATTCTGAGCCCTTACTTCATTCGGGAATTTCCCCGCCGGATTCTGAATATCCATCCTGCTTTGCTCCCTTCCTTTCCGGGGGAAGACGCGCAGAAGCAGGCGCTCGAACATGGCGTGAAATTTACCGGGTGCACGGTGCATGTCGTCGACGAAGGCATGGACACCGGGCCCATCGTGTGTCAGGCGGTAGTCCCGGTTCAGGACGACGACACGGCGGAGACGCTCGCGGCGCGCATCCTCCAGGAAGAGCACCGCATTTATTCCGAAGCGATTTGCCTGCTGCTTGAAGACAAAGTGCGCTTCGAGGGACGCCGAGTGCTGCGCATTGGGTAGTGTCTCAGTTTGCTGTAGCGGCGCTAAGGGGCATATTGACAAGGTTGATTTTGAGCATTACGATGGTAATGACCATTTAAAGTGGAGATCTTCTATGCTGTTTACCTTAACCTCCTCGCTCTTGTCGCTATCATCGCTGAGTTCACTTAGCTTAGTGGAGGGGGAGGGGTCTGGGTAAGCTGAGATACAGGAAAACCCCAAGAGCCGCCCCTAAAAAGGCGGCTTTTTTATTTTGCGCGGATGATGCAAATGGCAGACATGGCGGTCTCAAAAATCGCTTCTTGTGGGTTCAACTCCCTCTCCGCGCACCAGGATTTTCCCGCTGTGGCGCAATCTGGCGAGACGCGACGGTCTCAGAAGCCGTTATTCATGGTGGTTCGAATCCACCCAGCGGGACCAATTTATGCCCAAGTGACGCAATTGGCAGACGTGCCAGCCTGAGGGGCTGGATGTTGGAGGTTCGAATCCTCTCTTGGGCAC
>Ga0326728_10012192_pt1 | contig 19201 bp, 14 predicted proteins | sample MB3enrmetagenome_FD_207602 | JGI IMG/M metagenome (GOLD analysis project Ga0326728, IMG submission 207602) | Lab enriched peat soil microbial communities from McLean, Ithaca, NY, United States - MB31MN | ecosystem: Environmental > Terrestrial > Soil > Wetlands > Peat | place: USA: New York... | reverse complement strand
AAGCCGGTGTAGAACCACATGCCCTCGAATACCACGTAGAAGGCGACGAGATCGCGCAGGAAGGCCTGGTCGCGATCCGGCGCGCCGGTGAGGAATGTGGGGTCGTCGAGGCTCTGCGTATGCTTCAACGCCCACGCCGCCTTGTCGGTGATCGAGGGAACCTCGCGATACATGTTGAACAGCTCGCCTCCGTCGAGGCCGAGGCTCTCGACGATGTACTGGAAGGTGTGCGTGTGCACCGCCTCCTCGAAAGCCTGGCGCAGCAGGTACTGCCGACACTCCGGATTGCTCAGATGGCGGTAGATCGCCAGGACGATGTTGTTGGCGACCAGGCTCTCGGAGGCGGCGAAGAAGCCGAGATTGCGCTTCACCATGCGCCGCTCGTCCTCGGTGAGGCCGTCTCGCGACTTCCACAGCGCGATGTCAGCCTGCATGGAGACCTCGGTCGGCATCCAATGATTGTTGCAGGCGGCGAGGTATTTCTCCCACGCCCAGCGATACTTCATCGGCAGGAGTTGGTTGACGTCGGCGCGCGCGTTGATCATCCGCTTTTCGTCGACCGTAACGCGCGCGGCCCCGCGCGCGATGGCTCCCAGGCCGGTCGCGTCGAGCGGCGGCGAAGCGTCGTCAAAGCGGACGTCTCCACTTTGGAGCAGGGCGGCTTTGGTTTCCGACCAGTCGAGCATGCTCGTTTCTCCTTGTCCTCGGCTCACTGGCAGGCTTCGCAAGTCGGATCGTCGATGGAGCAGGCCTTCGGGCTCTTCGCCAAGGTCGGCGCGGCCGAGACCGCGTTGAGTTTGCCGTCGGTGCCGTTCAGCGTCGACTTCTCCACGTGCGTCGCGGAACGCGCGCGCAGGTAGTAGGTGGTCTTCAATCCGAGCCGCCAGGCGAGCCGATAGGCTTCGTCCAGTCTGCGGCCCGAGGGCTCCGCCACGTACAGGTTCAACGACTGCGACTGGTCGATCCACTTTTGCCGCCGCGCGGCGGCGCGGATCAGCCATTCCGGCTCGATCTCGAACGCGGTCGCGTAGAGCGCTTTGAGATCGTCGGGCACGCGGGCGATCGCGCTCGGAACGCCGTCGTAGTACTTGAGATCGGCGATCATCACTTCGTCCCACAATCCGCGGGCTTTGAGATCGTGCACGAGATTGGCGTTTACCACGGTGAAGTCGCCGGACATGTTCGCCTTGACGTAGAGCTGGCTGTAGGTGGGCTCGATCGATTGCGACACGCCGACGACGTTGGAGATGGTGGCGGTCGGCGCGATTGCCATAACGTTGGAATTGCGCATGCCGACGGTCTTGACCCGCTCGCGCAGCGCGTCCCAATCCATCGTTGAGGAGCGATCGATCTCGACGTCGCCGTCGCGGGCCGCGCTCAGCAGATCGAGGCTGTCGATCGGCAGGACGCCCTTCGACCACAGCGAACCGTCGAACGAGGGATAGCGCCCGCGCTCGGCGGCGAGATCGACCGAGGCGGAAATGGCGAAATAGCTGATGACCTCCGTCGAGGCGTCGGCGAACGCTACTGCCTGCTCCGAAGCGATAGGCAATCGCAACGTCTCCAGAGCGTCCTGCCAGCCCATGAGGCCGAGGCCCACCGGCCGATGGCGCAGGTTGGAGCGTCGCGCCTCGGGGATGGTGTAGAAGTTGATGTCGATGACGTTGTCCAGCATGCGCATCGCGACATTCACTGTGCGCCGCAGCCGATCGAGATCGAGGCCGTCGTGCGTCACATGGACGGCGAGGTTGATTGAACCGAGATTGCAAACCGCTGCCTCGTTCGCACTCGTGTTGAGAGTGATCTCGGTGCAGAGGTTCGACGAATGCACGACGCCGGCGTGCTGCTGCGGCGAGCGCAGGTTGCAGGCGTCCTTGAACGTGATCCACGGATGCCCGGTCTCGAACAGCATGGTGAGCATGCGCCGCCACAGGTCGACGGCCTTGACCCGCTTGAACACCTTGATCTCGCCGCGCGCGGCCTTGGCTTCATAAGCCTCATAGGCGGCCTTGAACGGCTTGCCGTAAAGGTCGTGGAGGTCGGACGCTTCGTCGGGAGAGAATAGCGTCCAATCGGCGTCGGCCTCGACCCGCTGGAGGAAGAGGTCCGGAACCCAGTTGGCGGTGTTCATGTCGTGGGTGCGGCGGCGGTCGTCGCCGGTGTTCTTGCGCAGATCGAGGAACTCCTCGATGTCCACGTGCCAAGTTTCCAGATAGGCACAGACTGCGCCCTTGCGCTTGCCACCCTGGTTGACGGCGATCGCGGTGTCGTTGGCAACCTTTAGGAACGGCACGACGCCCTGGCTTTCGCCGTTGGTCCCCTTGATATGCGCGCCGAGGCCGCGCACCGGCGTCCAGTCGTTGCCGAGGCCGCCGGAATACTTGGCGAGCAAAGCGTTGTCGCGAATGCCCTTGAAGATGCCGTCGAGATCGTCGGCGATCGTGGTGAGGAAGCAGGAGGAAAGCTGCGGGCGCAGCGTGCCGGCGTTGAACAGCGTCGGCGTCGAGGCCATGAAATCGAAGGATGAGAGCAGATCGTAGAATTCGATGGCCCGGGCCTCGCGGTCGATCTCACGCAAGGCGAGGCCCATCGCCACGCGCATGTAGAACGCCTGCGGCAGTTCGAAGCGCGTCCCGCGCACGTGCAGGAAGTAGCGGTCGTAGAGCGTTTGCAGGCCGAGATAGTCGAATTGCAGATCCCGTTCCGGCTTCAACGCGGCGGCGAGGCGCGTGAGGTCGAAGCGCGCGAGGTCGGGATCGAGCAGTTCGGCGGCGACGCCGGTCTTCACGTAAGCGGGAAAATACTCAGCGTAACGCTCGGCCATCTCGGCGTGCGTCGCCTGGAGGGGCCTGCCGAATACGAAACTTAGCGCCTCCCGGCGCAGCGCGTCGGCGAGGAGGCGCGCCGAAACCTTCGCGTAATTGGGCTCGGTCTCGACGAGCGCCCGGGCGGCGAGAATGGGCGCGAGCGCCAGTTCGTCCTGCGACACGCCGTCATAAAGATTGCGCCGCGCCTCGGCGAGGATCGGTTCGGCGGAGACGCCGTCGAGCCCAGCGCAGGCTTCGGCCACCAGCGACTCAAGACGGGTCGTGTCGAGCGGCGCGAACTCGCCGTCGGCCGAGCGCGCGCGAAGCGTCGGCGCGGCCGGCTTGATCTCTTTGGCCGCACGCTCCTTGGCCCTCTCTTCGCGATAGAGCACGTAGGCGCGCGCCACTTTGTGATGCTCGCCGCTCATCAGCGCGAGCTCGACCTGATCCTGAATCTCCTCGATATGGAAAGTCCGACCCGCGTCGGCGCGGCGCGTCAGGTTCGCGACGACTTGTTCGGTGAGAGCGGCGACGATGTCGTGGACGCGGCGAGACGCGGCGGCGGCACCACCTTCCACGGCAAGGAACCCCTTGGTCAGCGCGACGGCGATCTTGGACGGGTCGAACGGGGTCACCGCGCCGTTTCGACGGATGACCTGATAAGCCGGCTCGGCGGGGCGCGCGGCGGCGCCCGGCGCTACGGCGAACGACGCGACTGGCGCTGTGCCGCCACTGTGTGGGCAGAGAGACATTCGGCTTGATCCCCGTCATGTTGGGGGCAAAGGCCGAGCGGTCGCACACGAGGCGTCGCGGCGAGACCCGCCGGACGCCAAAATGCGATCCCCCCGGGACACCCCGCCCGTGGACTACCTTCCGTCACGGCAGGTCTCCTGGCTCGCGGGTCTCGGCTCCGGCCCGTCTTCCCAAGGCCGTTGGGCCTCAGTGACGTAAAGGGCGGGAACTCGCCGCTGACAGTTGCGGGGGCAGCGCCGGTGTCGCACCGGCTTCCCTCTTAGCTCTCAATCTTGCGATTCGAGAGACCGTGACCACTATATGTAGCGCTTATAAGCGCGAGGGTGTCAACAGGTGGTTAAAGAAAAACCTCAGGCCGGCGCGCCGCCTGTCGACGATCCGGACGACGCGGGCGCGGCCAACGCGCGCCCGCGTGGCGGGGATCAGTTCAGGCCGCGGCGGCGCGGACCGCTCGCGCGGCGGCGACCATGTTGACCAGCGCCGGACGCACCTCCTCCCAGCCGCGGGTTTTCAGGCCGCAATCGGGATTGATCCAGATCTGGTCGTCGTTCAGGCGCTGACGCGCGAGACCGATCAGCCCCGCCATCTCTTCCGCCGCGGGCACGCGGGGAGAGTGGATGTCATAGACGCCCGGCCCGATCTCGTTGGGATATTTGTAACTCTTGAAGGCGTCGAGCAGCTCCATCTTCGAGCGCGAAGTCTCAATCGAGATGACGTCGGCGTCCATCGCGCCGATCGCATCGATGATGTCGTTGAACTCGGAATAGCACATATGAGTGTGAACCTGCGTTTCGTCCGCCACGCCCGAAGAGCAGAGCCGGAAGCACGCCACCGCCCAGTCGAGATAGGTCTTCCACTCGCTTCGCCGCAGCGGCAGTCCCTCGCGTAACGCCGCTTCGTCGATCTGAATCATCGCCGCGCCGGCTTTTTCGAGATCGAGGACCTCGTCGCGGATGGCGAGCGCGATCTGTCGGCAGGTCTCACTTCTCGGGACATCGTCGCGCACGAAGGACCAATTGAGAATGGTCGTCGGCCCGGTCAGCATGCCTTTCATGGGCCGGTTCGTCAGCGACTGGGCGTAGCGCCACCATTCCACCGTCATGGGTTTCGGGCGGGAGACGTCGCCGAACAGAATCGGCGGGCGCACGCAACGCGAGCCGTAGCTCTGCACCCAACCGTGCTTGGTGAAGGCGAACCCGGAAAGCTGCTCGCCGAAATACTGGACCATGTCGTTGCGCTCGAACTCGCCATGCACCAGAACGTCGAGGCCGATCTCTTCCTGCCAGCGCACGGCGCGGGCGGTCTCTTCGCGTAGAAAGGCGGCGTAGGCCGCATCGTCCAGTGCGCCCTTTTCGTGAGCGGAGCGCGCCTTGCGCACCTCCGCCGTTTGCGGGAACGAACCGATGGTCGTGGTCGGGAACCGCGGAAGCCGGAAGCGGTGCTGTTGGAGTGCGGCGCGGGCTGCGAAGGGGCTCTTGCGGCGGATCATTTCATCGGTGACCGAAGCCGCGCGCGCCGCCACTTTCGGGTTATGCGCCTTGGGCGAGGTCCGACGCGCCGCGGCCGTAGCCGCGGAAGCGTCGAGCGCGTCTTTGACCGTGTCTTCTGCGCCCGACAGCGCGGCCGCGAGCACGGAAAGCTCGCTCATCTTTTGCAGCGAGAACGCCAGCCACGACTTGACCTCCGGGTCGAGATCAGTCTCGGCGTCGAGGTCGATCGGCGTGTGCAACAGCGAGCAGGATGGCGCGATCTGGACATGGTCCGCGCCGCGCTTCGCCACCACATTCTGGAGTCGTCTCGCGAGATGGGGCAGATCCGCGCGCCACACATTGCGACCGTCGATGGCGCCGAGCGACAGAACGAGCCCCCGCGGCGCCTTGGCCGCCACCGCTTCGAGCTGCCCGGGCGCGCGGACAAGGTCGACGTGCAGGCCCGCCACCGGCAAAGACAACGCGAGATCGAGATTGTCGCCAAGCGCACCAAAATAGGTCGTCAGCATGATCCTGAGCTCCGGCAGCGCGTGGGCGAGGATCGAGTAGACGCGTCGAAGCGCCTCTTGCTCGCGCGCGTCGAGGTTGAGGACGAGGCAAGGCTCGTCAATCTGCACCCATTGCGCGCCGTTCGCGCCCAGGCGACGTAGGATGTCGATGTAGACGCGCACGAGGTCGTCAAGCAGGGTGAAGCGGTCGAAGTCGGGATTCCGGACCTTGCCCAGTTTGAGGAAGGTGACCGGGCCAAGCAGCACCGGACGCGTTTGATAGCCGAGCGCCTTGGCCTCGCAATACTCATCGACGGCTTTGAGCGAGGCGAGTTCGAACCGCTGCCCAGCGGCGAATTCTGGAACCATGTAGTGGTAGTTTGTGTCGAACCACTTCGTCATTTCTTGCGCCGGCGCGCCATCCCCTTTGTCGTGGCCCTCATGGCTGCAAGAAAGCGCCTCTTCTGCTCCTTGAGAGCCTCGCGCCATGGCGAAGTAAACGGACAGCGGAACTTTGCCGCCGCTCCAGCCGTAGACGGCAGGAATCGCGCCGACCATGACGCTGGCGTCGAGCACATGGTCGTAAAGCGAGAAGTCATTGGACGGAATGACGGTGACGCCCTGCGCCTTCTGTCGGGCCCAATTGGCCGCGCGAAGCGCAGCGGCGGTTTTCAGCAACGCAGCTTCGTCGGTTTTGCCGGCCCAATGGCTTTCGAGTGCGGTCTTGAGTTCGCGGCGTGGGCCGATGCGCGGCGCGCCGAGAGTTGCGACGGGGATGGAGACGATGGTCACGGCTTCGAACCCTTTTGGTTTGGGCGAGGCCGTGGCGGCAAGCGTTGTGATCCGAGCGAGGAAGGGCGGTCGCGGATCCAAGCGCACCGCCGGGACACCCCGCCCGAGGACGTTCCTGTCGTCGCGGCAGGTCTCCTGGCTCGCGGGTCGCCGCCTCAAGTCCGTCTTCCCGGGATTGCGCCCAGTGACGTCGATGGACTTTCGGCTCGCCGCTTACAGTTGCGGGGGCAGCGCCGGCATTGGCGGCCTCTCGCGAGACCAAACCGCACCAGCTTCCCTCTTAGCCCTGGCGCCGCACTCGGCCCAGGGAACCACGACGCCCTCAATCTGCAAGGCCGAACGCCACTTTGTCAAGCGCCACATAAGGATATAATTATATCTCTATTTCCAGGCGAGGATTTCGCGCTCACCCGCCAAGCGCTGCCCGCCTATTCCCCGCCGCAACCGCCGTCCTCGCGTCTCCACGCCTCGATGAGGTCGGGGTTTGCTTGAAGTCGGACGATTTCGTCGAACGGAAACAATGGGAAATGCGCACCGCGCCTGCCGTCGCTCGCACTGACTTTGCCACAGATCGGCAGGCGGCCGTCCTTGTACCAGCGGATGCGCTCGCGAGCGGTTATGCCGAGGGCGCGATCAACCGCTTTAGGGGTCACCGGCGCAGTCAGCGCGGCGTTGATTTGTGATTGAAGGCGTCGCCCCATGCGCTCGACCCACTCTTCTTCCTCCGCAGGTCGGCGGAATGACAGGACGACCCCTGCTCCCTCGACGCCGAGCCGCGCGCGCTCCGAGAACGCTCGGCGCGCGAGTTCGCTCGCCGCTCGGACGCGCGCTTCCCGATCGACGGCCGGCAAGGCCGAGATCGCGATGGACAGAAGAACGTCGTCTCCCTCTCTCGTCATCGCAACTCGACATCGAGCGTTCATGTTGACCTCGACAGCGGGAGGTCGCCCAAAATCGCATCGTCCTCGGTCGGCGCTTGAGCGCTGACCCCTGTTCGAGCTGGCGACGTAACTCATCCATGATCTCACGGAATGCGGCGCGATCGTGGCGGGCCACCGCAGCGCTTATCCACATACCGAAGCGTCGCGCCGTCATCATCCAGGCGGCGAACGACAACTGGGCCTCAAGTGCGCGCCGCAACAACAACGTAGCGGCGACGACCACCGTCACCGCAACCTCCATGTCCCGCTAGCCCCCGCCGAAGCCGCAGAGGGGCACCGACTACGACCCTGAGTATAATGGATTGTGGGGGTTCCTCTCCGCCGCTCGGCGCGCCACGGCGGCGCGTCGATTGCGTGGAGGAGCCCATGTCGCTCTTTGACAAACAGACTCGCGAACGCATTCGCGATCTTAATGACGCATTTCGCACGTCTCTCGATCCGGCACTCGGCCAGCTCATGCTGACGGTTGGCGTCAACGATCTGCCCCGCGACGTGCGCGCGATGGCGCTGCGCAAGGTCGCAGCATTCGACGCGTTCGACGGCGACAACGATCCGTATGGCGAGCACGATTTCGGAAGCTTCGACCTCGCCGGCCACACGTTCTTTTTCAAGCTGCACTACTTCGATCCCCGCCTCGAGTTCGGTTCGGACGATCCTGCCGACCCGGCGAAGACGACCCGCGTGCTCACACTCATGCTCGCAGAGGAGTACTGAGCCATGCTCGACAATCGTCAACGCATCTATGCTCTCGCGAGCTGGACCGCGAAATCAAACGGCAAGGGCTGGCTCATCCGCAAAACCGACAGCTCCGACGAATGGCGGGGGCCGTACCGCAGCGAGGCAAGCGCTTGCCTCGTGATCGCACGGCACCTCAAGAAGGAGCTTATCAAGCGCGATGGTCTTTCCCTGCGTCTGTAGCTCCAAAAGCCGCCGGCTTGTCCGGCGGCTTCCCTTTTTCTCCGCACCTCGCCGCACACGATCGCTGACGTAAATTGCCTTCTGGCGACGTTTGCAGTGCGGCTTCCCATTTGAGTGCGCCCTCGACGCGCCCCCTGGTACGCCCCCTGACACCGCGTCGAGCCTCGTATGTGGGGGTCAGTCGCGAGATCGCGCCGCATCGTCAATGCGTTGCGCAAGCGCCTCCTCGCCCGTCCGGCCGCGACTAGGTATTCTTTTGTTTGTTTTTCATTGCATTCTGCGAGGGCGGACTAGTCTAAGTTGGCGCGGTCTCAAAGTGCCTTCGATGGAGGCGCGGGGCCTGACAGCCTCTGTGCCGTCAGCACCAATAGTAAGAGCGGAGCATAACGAACAGCCGCCTTGCGGGCTATCGAACACGCGGCCGAGCCGCGCGTCCGATAGTCCGCACCGTCCGTCCGTTACGCGCTGTTTGACGCCTGCCACCCGCCCACCCATTAATCTGCCCGCGTGACAAGCCGCGCCGCGCCCAAGGCGACGGCGACGCCTGTCGCGCGGTCAGGGCGCTCCGTCGGGACGGGTCGCCAGAGGCGACTCGTCTCGACGTCGCTGCGAAGGTTCCCCGGGCAGGAAATGCGCGCGTAGTGGACGTGATAGCTCCGCACGCTCTCCCCATGGTCGCGACCGCAGCGTGCCGTCAAGGGTCGCGGCTCCTCTTCGCCTTGCGTTAGTGCGCCGTTGGGCTTTTCCCCTTGACCGCGCGCTTAGCGGTCGCCCCTCGACGGGAGAGCGTCTCGCGGAGCGATCTGCGAGAGGTCGAACTTATCAGCCCTCACCACTACCTCACCATGAACATCGACACCCAGCGTATCCGCCTGCTCAACGACGAGGCGCGGAGACACCTCGTCAACGGCACATCGTTCCTTTCCCGTGGCGTTGCTGCCCTGCCCTCTGCCGACCAGGCGGCCATCGTTGACCGCGTGCGCACGTTCGAGGATTTCGCGGAAAGCAACGACCCCCATGGCGAGCACGACTTCGGCACATTCGAGCACAACGGCCAGACGATCTTCTGGAAGATTGATTGCTACGACCGCGACCTTCGATACGGTTCGCCCGATCCGGCCGACCCGGCCGTGACACGGCGCGTGCTCACCGTCATGCTCGCGGAGGAGTACTGACCCCCGCGCTTTATCAGCCCTCACTGCCCATCATCCTATGGCGATCGAGATCGCAGCACGGTGGGACCGCATGTCCATGTAGGACGTCGCGGCGCAGTTCTCGGCCAAGTGCCAGGGCTCGCGCGGCAGCGTCGGTATGTGGGCGAGAGCTACTTCGGCGGCCCGTACCCAACCGAGATGCTCGCGCCGGAGGCCTTCCGCCACGCCCGCGCGAGGATACTCGCCGGAGACAGAATCCTTCGCCCCTAGAGGGCAGAATCTGACAGCACCCTCAGCTCGTCACTGCGGCAAAAGTGCGCGTATGATGATTTCCGATAGACATCATACTGGCAGGGTGTTACGGCCCCTAATGGCGGCCGCGGAACGGTCCGCAGCCCGATCCAACGGGGGCGACGCTATGCACATACCGGACGGCTATCTCAGTCCATCGACCTGCGCCGTGGGTTTCGCCGTCGCGGCGCCGTTCTGGTATGTCGCGCTCAACCGGGTGAAGCGCCTGTTGCAGACCCGCCTCGTGCCGCTGCTGGCGGCGGTGTCCGCCTTCTCATTCGTCGTCATGATGTTCAACCTGCCGATCCCGGGCGGGACGACGGCGCACGCGGTGGGCATGGGAGTGGCCGCAATCGTGCTCGGCCCCTGGGCGGCGATTCTCGCCATATCGATCGCGCTGATGATTCAGGCGCTGTTCTTCGGCGACGGCGGGATCACCGCCTACGGCGTCAATTGCATCAACATGGCAATCATCGGTTCGCTCGTCGCCTACGCCGTCTATCAGGTGATCGCCGGGCGCGCGCCGATCGCCTCCGCCCGCCGGATCGTCGCCGGCGCGATCGCTGGATATGTGGCGATCAATGCGGCGGCGTTGGCTGCGGGATTTGAATTTGGCGTTCAGCCGCTGCTGTTCCACGACGCGACTGGCGCGCCGCTTTACGCGCCCTATCCGCTGAGCGTCGCCGTTCCGGCGATGATGCTCGCGCATCTGACGCTCGCCGGCGCCGCGGAAGCGATCATCACCGCCGGAATCATCGCCTATTTGCAACGCGCCAATCCGAGCCTGCTACAGACGACGGCGTTGGCGGCGAACGATCAGGAGTCGGAGCGCGAGCGCATCGCGGCGGCCGGCGGATGGCGGGGAACGCGTCCGTTGTGGATCGGGTTGGGCGTGTTGATGGTGGCCTGCCCGCTCGGGCTGCTTGCCGCCGGCATGGCCTGGGGCGAATGGGGCACGGACGATTTGCAGAATCCCGAGGTTCGTCAGCAGATCACCCAGGCCTCTGGCAACATTGCGCCGCCCGAGCATGTTCCGGCCGGCATGGAACGCCTGTCGAGCCTCTGGACCGCGCCGATGCCGGATTACGCGCCGCCGTTCATGCACAACGCGAATTTCGGTTACATCATGTCGGCGATCGTCGGCGCCGGCCTCATCGTGCTGATCTTCGTCGCTCTTTCGCGGCTCCTGGGGCGCGCCCCGCCCTCGCGAGAGCGGAACGCCTGAGCCGGCCCGCGCAGGGCGAGGGCGGAAATGGGCATGTGCGACTGTGGGCCGTCTCACGCTGGGTGCCGTCGACATGACGGCGCCTTTCTCGACCGGCTCGCCGGCGGCCTCGTGCGCGCGATGGACCATGCGCTCGACGCCGACGACCTCGCCCGGCGCGACGGGCTGCTGCAAAGGCTCGACCCGCGGGTCAAGCTCGCGGGTCTGCTCACCCTGATCGTCGTCGCTGTCTTCGTGAAATCCCTTGCGGTTCTTGGCGGCCTGTTCCTGATCGCCGTCGCGCTCGCGTTGCCGTCTCAGGTCGGACTCTCGCGTCTGGTCAAGCAAGTCTGGCTGAAGGTCCTCGCCTTCACCGTTCTGATCGCCCTGCCGGCCGTGTTTCTTGTGCCCGGAACCGTCATCGCGCGCGTGCCGGTCTTATCGTGGCCGATCACTTTGCAGGGGCTGCGAAGCGCGACCTTTCTCCTCGGCCGCGCCGAAACGGCGGCGACCTTCGCGCTGCTGTTGATCCTCACCACGCCCTGGCCCCACGTTCTGAAAGCTCTCAGAGTCTTTCGCGCACCGGTCGTGCTGGTCGCCATTCTCGGTATGACGCATCGTTATATCTTCGTCTTTCTCGAATCGGCGTCGCAGATGTTCGCGGCCCGGCGCAGCCGAATGGTCGGTCCGTTGAGCCCGCGCGATCGCCGACGGGTCGCGACGGCGACGGCCGGCGTGCTACTCGACAAGGCGTTGCATCTCAGCACGGACGTGCAACTGGCAATGGCTTCGCGCGGCTATCGCGGCGAAGTGCACCTGATCGACGATTTCCATACGACGCCGATCGACGGACTGGCGGTGGCGGGCTTCGCGGCGGTCGCGGCGGCGGCGCTGTGGTTGCACGCTTGACCCACCCTTGCCATTGGAGGCGCCTGTGACTCCGGCGTTCGAAGTCGTCGACGTTCATTACGCCTATCAGGACGCGCCGGCTTTGCAGGGCCTCAGCCTGACCATCGAGCAGGGGCAACGCGTCGCACTGCTCGGCGCCAACGGCTCGGGCAAATCGACGTTGCTGCAACTGCTGGACGGACTTCAATTCGCCGATCGCGGCGCGGTTTCGGCGTTCGGGGAGGTTCTGTCGGAAGCGCGGCTGCAGGACGACGAGACCGCCTTCGCCTTCCGCCGCCGCGTCGGCTTGGTGTTTCAGAACCCTGACGTCCAGCTCTTCTGTCCGACTGTGTTCGACGAGCTCGCCTTCGGGCCGCTCCAGCTCGGCTGGCCGAAGGATGAAATTCACAAACGCGTCGGCGCGACCCTGGAGGAATTCTCGATCGCCCATCTCAAGGACCGCCCGCCGCATCGCTTGTCGGGCGGCGAGAAAAAGCGCGTCGCGCTGGCGTCGGTGCTGATTCTCAATCCGGAGGTCCTGCTGCTGGACGAGCCGACCGCTGGGCTCGACCCGCAGAGCGCGAGCGAGCTGATCGACTACCTGGTCAAATGTCAGGGCTCGGGCCGGACAGTGATTACCGCGACCCACGATCTCGATATCGTCGAGGACATCGCCGATCGCTGTTTCGTACTGCAATCGGGGCGCCTCGCGGCGTCGGGCGCGGCGAACGAAATCCTCGACGACGCGGCGCTGTGCGCCAGCGCGCATATCGCACACGCGCATTATCACCGCCACGGCGACGCGGTCGATCACCGTCACCATCATCGCCATCGCGGCGAGGCGGCCCGTGCCGCCGGCGAGGCTTCGAGCGGGTCAGAGTGACAGGACGGGCGAGGAGTGGCGCGGCGGCTTGTTCCCAGCGGCGGCCCGTGAGAAGTCTATGGAGAGGTCATAGCTTCGACGATCGCTGAATAGCAAAGGCTGGGGACATGGAGCGGGTCACCATCAGCATGTCCGACGCGTTCGCGGCCGAACTCGCCGCCTTTATGGACGATTACCACTACGAGAATCGATCCGAGGCGTTGCGCGACCTTGCGCGCCTTGGGCTCGAAAAGGCGCGCATCGATCACAGCACCAAGGGACAATGCGTCGCGACGCTGTCCTACGTGTTCAACCACCATACGCGCGAGCTGGCGAAGCGTTTGACGGACGCACACCATGATCATCATGATCTTCAGGTCGCGACGATGCATGTTCATCTCGACCACGACAATTGTCTCGAGGTTGCCGTCTTGCGTGGCGCCGCCACGGCGGTTAGGGAATTTTCCAAGGCGGTGATCGCCGAGCGCAACGTCAAGTACGGCCAAGTGAGTTTCGTTCCCATCAAAATCGAAAGCGCGACCCACGCGCATGACGGCGTGAGACAAGGCCATTCGCATCCTCATCTGCATGCGCATCCGAAGGATTGACGGCGACAGAGGCTTGATCTGCCGCCAGCCCCGCTTTGCTCTAGCTTGGCTACATGAGCCTTTCCGCCCCGTTCCCGAAGTTCCGATTCGGCGCTGAGCGTCCAACTTGCGTTTGTGACGCGCTCTTTTCCGGCCCACATCGCACCCGAGATTGTAGTCCAGACCTCGCCTCGATACTTCCCCGCCGTTGTATCACATCGGGCCGCCTAACCCTCTGTCCGGATCGTTCCGGCCGCGCGCTTCTTCGGAATCGAGGAAGTTGGCCCACCACTGCATCATCCGCGTACGCTCGTCGAGATATTCCGATCGATGATACGCAGCCCGCACCGCGTTTTGTTCTTTGTGCGCGAGTTGCCGTTCGATCGCGTCCGGCCGCCAGAGGCCCGTCTCGTTGAGGATGGTCGACGCCAGCGCGCGAAAGCCGTGCGTCGTCGCGCGGTGGTGGTAGCCGAGACGATAGAGGGCATAGAGCAGCGTGTTCTCGCTGATCGGCTTGTCTCGCTCCGATCGGCCGGGGAACACGAGCGCGTGCGTGCCGGAGATCGCCTTCAATTCGTCGAGAACCGCGATTGCCTGGCGCGAAAGCGGCACGACGTGCGGCGCGCGCATCTTCATCCGCTCCGCCGGGATCAGCCACACCTTGCGGCTGAGATCGAACTCTGCCCACCGCGCGCCGCGAAGCTCAATCGTGCGCACCATCGTCAGAATCACGAGCCGCAGCGCGAGTTCGACCATGCGGTCGCCCGTATGCGTTCGCAGCTTGCGCAGGAATGCCGGCAGCTCGTCCGCCGGCAGCATTTTCCGCGGCTCTTTCCGGCGCGTCGCAAACACGCCTTTCATTGCCGCGACCGGGTTGTTCTCGGCGAGCCCCGCCCCTATCGCGAACGCGAAGACGGCCGCACAGCGCTGACGTACGCGTTGTGCGATGTCGACCGCCCCCCGCCGCTCGATCTTGCGGATGGCGTCGAGCACTTCCGGGGCTTTCAGTTCCGCGATCGGGCGAGCGCCAAGGAGCGGAAAGATATCCTTCTCCAAGCTCTCGATGACGTTGTCCGCGTGCGGCCGGGTCCACCTCGGCGTCATGAATGCGTGCCAGTCGCGGGCGACTGATTCAAACGAGTTGACGGCCGCGACCTTCGCCTCGCGTGCGCGCTCTTTCTTGCGCTCGCCCGGATCGACGCCGTCATGCAGGAGCCTACGGGCTTCGAGCGCATCCTCGCGCGCCCGGGCGAGCGTGACGACCGGATAGACGCCGAGCGCGAGGCGCTTTTCCTTGCCGTCGAACCGGTACTTCAGGCGCCAGTAGCGGGAGCCGTTTGGCGCGACTTCGAGATAGAGGCCGTGACTGTCCGAGAGTTTATACGGCCTCTCCCTCGGCTTCGCCATTCGTGCGGACGTATCGGAGAGAGACATTGGGGGCATCGCTCCGGGAGCGCTGCTTCAACTACCCCCTTTATGCCCCCATTTCGTGCGCATGGCAACGTGACACCATGAGGAACCGCGGGTCTTCGGAACTGCGATTTCTATCGCGATTCCAGAGCACTATGTGGATCTATGTGACGCTGGGCAAAAGGAAGGTGGTGGGGGAGGTAGGACTCGAACCTACGAAGGCTTAGCCAGCGGATTTACAGTCCGCCCCCTTTGCCGCTCGGGACACTCCCCCGCACAGCCGGCGCGTCGGCCGCGGACGAAACCGTCTCGGACACGGCCGAGGCGCCATCGGGCGTCGCCTTATCTTGCGGCCCGCCCCGCCCTGTCAACCGTAAAATGGCGCTTTCCCAGCGCCGCGCTGGCGAGCCGGCGCGGATTGGCCTATTGGCGAGCCTCGCCCGCGCTTTCTCGAGAGGCTCGCCGTGACTCGCACCCCCAAACGCCGCGGCGGCGGCTTCCGCCCGCCCGAGCCGCGCGCCGCCGCCAAAGCGCCGGCCGCACGCGCGGCGCCGCCGCAAGCGGAGAGCGACAAGCCGTCGCGGCCGCGCCCGTCCGGCCATCGCCACGGCAATCCCGAGGTCGTGCGCATCTACGGCTTCCACAGCGTGCGGGCGGCGCTGCGCGCGCCGCGCCGTGAGCTCGTGCGTCTCTACGCCACCGCGGCCGCCGCCGAGCGGCTCGCCCCCGAGATCGCCGCGCGCGGGGTGGAGACGCGGATCGTCGAGGCCGAGGCGATCGCCGAGCGCGCGCCGCGCGACGCCGCGCATCAGGGCGTGCTGCTCGAAGCGCGGCCGCTTGAGCCGATCGACCTGTCCGAAATTCCTGCGGGCGGGCTGGTGGTCGCCCTCGATCAGATCACCGACCCGCACAACGTCGGCGCGATTGTGCGCGCCTGCGCCGCCTTCGCCGTCGACGCGCTGGTGACGACCGAGCGCCATTCGCCGCAGCTCGGCGGCGCGCTCGCCAAGTCGGCCTCGGGCGGGCTCGAGCACGTGCCGATCTGCGTCGTCGCCAATCTCGCGCGCGCGCTCGACGAGCTCGGCGACCTCGGCTATTGGCGCGTCGGCCTCGATTCGGAAGCGCCGCAGACCTTCGCCGAGGCGCGGCTCGCCCGCCCGCTGGCGCTGGTGCTCGGCGCCGAGGACAAGGGTCTGCGCCGGCTGACCCGCGAACGTTGCGACGTCATGGCGCGGCTCGAGCTGCCCGGCGCGATCAAGAGCCTCAACGTCTCCAACGCCTGCGCGGTCGCCTTGGCGATGTTCTGCGGCCAAAACGCGCCGCCCGCGGATTAGCGCCCGCGCGGGCGATGACGGAAGGTGAGCGAAGCCGAATGAACGCGCCGCCGGCTAATTCGCGCCGAGGGGCGGGACCGTTTTGGCGTAGTTGAGGTCGTAGGTCTTGTTGAGCAGCGGGTCGAGCGGCGTCCCCTCGGAGGCGTCATAGACGCGGATGACGCGCGGGGTCGACGGCGGCGCGGCGTCGAGGCCGGCGACGCGTCCGTCGCCGGCGGCGGACTCGCCGTAGCGCGCGATGCGCGCCTTCTCGTCGGCGAGCGCCGAGGCTGACAGCGGCGCCGAGGCGATCGCGCCGGCCGTCGCGCCGGGATCGTCGTCGATCGCGAAGGCGGCGCCCTCAGGCGCGTCGTTGACGCCGGTGACCACCGCGCCGAGCCCTTCGAGCGTCTTGCCGTTGGTGTTGTTCGCCGAAAGCGCGCCGCCGGCGCCGATCAGCGCGTCGCGCAGGCGGCGGCTCTCGCCGAGCTTGGAGAGCTTGTCGGCGAGCGGGCCGGCGTCGGCCGTGCTCGGCCCGGCGTCGAACGCCATCGCGCCGAACGTCCGCGGATCGACCGGCGCGAGATCGCTGCGCTTGGCGGGGGGCGCGGCCGCGGGGGTCGTCGGGGTCGCGGGCGTCGCCGGAATCGGCGGAATGTCGGGCGACAGCCGCTCCTTGGCCTCCTTGTCGACCTCGCGCCAATGGGCGACGTTCTTTTGATGCTGATCGAACGTCTCGGCGAACGCATGGCCGCCCGTGCCGTCGGCGACGAAATAAAGCTCCTTGCCGCGCGCCGGGTTCGCCGCCGCTTCGAGCGCCGCTTTGCCTGGATTGCAGATCGGGCCGGGCGGCAGGCCATCGATGATGTAAGTGTTGTAGCGGGTGGACTGCTCCAGCTCGGCCTTGGTGATGGAGTGGCCGAGGACGCCCTTGCCGTACACCAAACCGTAGACAATCGTCGGGTCGGACTGAAGTTTCATGTGGCGCTGGAGGCGATTGACGAACACGCCGGCGACGCGGGCGCGCTCGTCGGGCTTGCCGGTCTCCTTCTCGACGATCGAGGCGAGGGTGACGAGCTCGCCAGGCGACTTGATCGGCAGGTCGGGCGCGCGGTTCTTCCAGATCTCGTCGACCGTCTTCGCCTGCGCCTTGACCATCACCGCGAGGATCGCCTGGCGCGTCTCGCCGAGCGCGAATTTGTAAGTCTCGGGCAGGATGGCGCCCTCGGCCGGCGTCTCCTTGACGTCGCCGACCAGCGCGTCGTTGTCGCGAACGCGCTGGACCACCTGGTCGCTGGTCAGGCCTTCGGGGATGGTGATCGAATGCAGCACCACCTTGTGAGCGACCAGCTCGGCTTCCACCTCGCGCAGGCTGACGCCCGCCTTGAAGGCGTACTCGCCGCGCTTGAGCGCGCTGCGGCTGCCGTCCATCAGCGTCATCGCCGCGAACCAGAGCGAGCTGTCGATCACGCCCGCGCGTTCGAGCTGGTCGCCGATCGGGCCGCCGTCGTCCTCGCGCGCGACCACCACCACCTTGTCGGCGGCGAGCGGCCCCGGCCGGCGCGCCTCCATCATCGCCCAAGCGAACAGCCCCAGGCCGCAGACGACGCCGAGCAGCGCAAACGACAGGAAGCCGCTGAAGCTCGACAGCCCGACCCGCCGCCGCCGCTTCGGCGGCCGCTTCTCCGACTTGTCAGGCTTCTCCTCGGGCGCGCGCGAGCGACCGCCGAACAGACTGACGCGCGGCTTCGAGGCGCCGTCGTCCGGCTTCTTGGCCTCGCCGCCCTTGTCCGACCCGTCGCTCATTCGAGACCGCCGTCGCTCGTCTCTTCGCCGCGGCCCACTCTACCCGCTTTTGCGGCGAAATGAAGGGTCCGCCGCTCAGGCGCCGGCCGGCGGCGGCGCACGGAAGATCACCGACGCGTTGGTGCCGCCGAAGCCGAAAGAATTCGACAGCGCCACCTCAATCTTTCGCTTGCGCGCGACCTTCGGGGCGAGGTCGATCGGCGTCTCCACCGACGGATTGTCGAGGTTCAGCGTCGGCGGCGCGACCTGGTCGCGCAGCGCCAGGATGCAGAAGATCGCCTCGACCGCCCCCGCCGCGCCGAGCAGATGGCCGATCGACGACTTGGTCGACGACATGGTGACGTCCGCCGCCGCGTCGCCGAGCAGGCGCTCGACCGCGTGCAGCTCGATCTCGTCGCCGACCAGCGTCGAGGTGCCGTGCGCGTTGATGTAGTCGACGTCCGAAGGCGTGAGGCCGGCGCGCTTCAGCGCCGCGCTCATGGCGCGGTAGGCGCCGTCGCCGTCAGGCGCCGGCGCGGTGATGTGATGGGCGTCGCCGGACAGGCCGTAGCCGATCAGCTCGGCGTAGACGCGCGCGCCGCGAGCGCGGGCGTGCTCGAGCTCCTCGAGCACCAGGCAGCCGGCGCCCTCGCCGATGACGAAGCCGTCGCGGTCGCGATCGTAGGGGCGCGAGGCTTGCTTCGGCCGGTCGTTGAAACCGGTCGACAGCGCCTTGCAAGCGGCGAAGCCGGCGAGCGCGAGACGGTTGACCGCCGATTCGGCGCCGCCGGCGACCATCACGTTGGCGTCGCCGAGGGCGATCAGCCTTCCCGCGTCGCCGATCGCGTGCGCGCCGGTCGAGCAGGCGGTGACCACCGCGTGGTTGGGGCCCTTGAGATGGTGGGCGATCGAGACCTGCCCGCCGGCGAGATTGATCAGCCGGCCGGGGATGAAGAACGGCGAGATGCGTCGCGGCCCCCTGTCGCGCAACGTTATCGACGCGTCGTAGATGCCGCCGAGGCCGCCGATGCCCGAGCCGATCATCACCCCGGACTCGATCTGTTCCTCGTAGGTCTTGGGCGCCCAGCCGGCGTCCTTCAGCGCCTGCGTCGCCGCGGCGAGGCCGTAGACGATGAAGTCGTCGACGCGGCGCTGCTCTTTCGGCTCCATCCAGTCGTCGGGATTGAAGGCGTCCGGCGCGCTCCCGCGTGGCGTCTGCGCGGCGATCTGGCAGGCGATGTCGGAGACGTCGAAGCTCTCGACCCGCGCCGCCCCCGACTCGCCCGCGACCAGCCGCCGCCAACTCGCCTCGACCCCACAGGCGAGCGGCGTGACCATGCCCAGCCCGGTGACTACGACCCGTCTCATTTCGGCTTTCCGCTCCCCCCGCCGGCGGCGTTCGCCGCCGCGCTCGACGCGCCGCGCCCCGACGCGACAGGGGCCGGACTTTCGCCGGCCCCTGCTGCGCCGCTCGCTTCACGCGGCGACTCGATGAATGGCGTCACTTGGCCGCCGCGG
>Ga0326728_10012191_pt1 | contig 19203 bp, 5 predicted proteins | sample MB3enrmetagenome_FD_207602 | JGI IMG/M metagenome (GOLD analysis project Ga0326728, IMG submission 207602) | Lab enriched peat soil microbial communities from McLean, Ithaca, NY, United States - MB31MN | ecosystem: Environmental > Terrestrial > Soil > Wetlands > Peat | place: USA: New York... | reverse complement strand
CGGCGGAGACACCACACTGGTGGCGACGGCTCGTTGACCTTCACGGAGATGATGGAGTTGGTCCGCTACGCGACGCGCTGGTTGGCGGGGCTCCGGCTCGGGCAAGAGCAGGAGCCTCCGATCCAGCGGATGATCCTGGGCGGCTTGGTGTGATCGAGGCATGGCCCGGTTCGATCTGCTCCCAGGAGGGGGCGGTCCAGAAATGGAGTACCCCGTTCCAGTTGCAGGCGCTGAGGATGTTGCCGTCCGGCGAGAACCTGACGATGCTGAAGAATGAGCCGTGCCCGGGGAGTGTCGCCACTTCCTCGTGCGAATCGAGGTCCCAGAGCTTGATGGCCTCCTGGCCATTGCTCCCGGCCGCGAGCCGTTCGCCATCGGGAGAGATGATCACGGAGTGGTAACCGAGCAACACACCGTGCAACAGGCTTGAGCGGGAGAGGGTTTTGGTGTCCCAAAGCTCCACAGTCCCGCTTTCGCTGGAGGCCGCGAGCGTGGACGCGTCCGGAGAAAGCGCCACGCCGCTGAGCCGACCCTGGATCGCGAGATGGCGGCGCCGCTCCGGGTGGCGCAGTTCGATTAATTCCACAGTCCCTTCTCCGGAGGCGACCGCCACGAGCCTGGTTCCCTGGCTGAGCGCGATGGCAACCCGAGCGGAGGGAATCTGCCACTGGCCGACTTGGCCCCAGGTTGCGGCGTCCCACTCCTTGATCAGGTCGTCGGCCCCGAAGGTGAGGAGGCTCTTTCCGCCGCGCAGGAAAACGACCGTTGCCCCCCGGTGCGGCGTCGCGTGCGCCAGGAAGTTCGTTAGCCGCGACGTCGCGGGCAGTGTCCAGGCGGTCACATTTCCGCCGAGGTCCGCCGTCACCAGTACGGGATCGGTAGGTGAGAAGGAGAAGCTGGAGATATTCGTCAGCACGGGGCCGAACTGGCCGGCGGGCTGGAGCGTCCTCGAGTCATAAAACTCCAGGCGCTGGCCGTTAATGACGCCGCACCACCGTCCGTCAGGCGAGTACGACCAGCGAAGGACCTGTGCCGCGGGCAGGGTCCTGAAGGCCGGCGGTTGGTTCGTCGAAGTGTCGAGGTCCCATAGGACCACCGAGCCGTCCTTGGAGCCGGCCGCCAGCCAACGGCTATCGGGTGAAATCGCGAGCGTCCAAATCTCCCCATTGTGGCCGCGCAGAGTCCGCAAGGTCTCCCGCGTCCGCAGGTCCCATAGGCGAATCGTGCGGTCGGCGCTGGCGGAGGCTAGCGTGTGGCCATCGGGCAGGACGGCCAGGCAGCTTACCCAGCTCCGATGCCCGGTGTAGGCGCCGAGCAGTTGGTGAGTACTTGGGTCCCATTCCTTCACGGCGCCATCGGCATAGCCGGCACCGGTGAACAGGACCCGGGCATCTGGGGAAAAGGCCAGCGCGGTGACCAATTCGTCCGCGACTTGAAAGCTCAGGTCCGTTCCGCCCCGGGCTTGGACCTCCCGGATCGAATGCGACTGGCCGCTGATCGCATAGGCCCATTTGCTACCGTCGGGGGCGATGTTGAAGACAGTCCCCATGCCGTAATCCGCCACATTGGCCGTAGAGCGAGTTAACGGCCTTCCGCTGGCGACATCCCAAGTGACAAGGTTGTTCGATGCGCCGAGGGCCATGGTGAAAAGCCGCCCGTCACGGCTGAAGGCCAGGTCTCTTAGGGCGCCTTCGATAGGCAAGCGGCCGGTCACTGATTGGCTGTGGGCATCCCAAAGGGCGATGCTCCGCCGCCCATCGGAGCGGTCAAAAAACGCCAGCAGGTCTTTGTCCGGCGCGAATGCTAGCCGGCCGGCCTCCTCCGGTGGGGACTGGTTTCTGAAAACCAGGCGGCGCTTGGCCAAATCCCACACCGTCACCTCTCCCTCCCAGGTGCCGGCCGCCAGCAAGGCCCCATCGCGGGAAAACGAAACCGAGACGATTGAATTCGTTCGTCGGCACAGGACGAAGGCCGCGTCGCTCTGGCAAAACTGCCAAAAATAGCGCCACTCCCAGCCGCGCAAGTCCTGCTGTCCCGGCGCGGGCCGCTGCCGGTCCAGCAACTCCTGCGCGCGTCCGAGGTTGTCCTCCGCCAAGGCCTGCGCGAGCAAATTCATATCGGAGGAGTAGGCCTTCTTGCGCGCGGCGAGTTCCTGGCTTTCGGCGAACCGGCGCAAGCGGGCTTCGTTGGCTCGGGCCGCCTGGGCTTCCTCACGCAAACGGCTCTGCTCCGCTTCCGCGGCTTGCGCCCGCCGGCGCAGCACCACCTCCTCACGGGCGCGCTCGCGCGAGAGCTTCTCCCGCTCGTGTGCCGTTTCAGCCTCGGACCTGGCCAGCCACACCGCTCCCACCGCCAGCGCCAGCACCGCGCTGCCAACACACGCAAGCCGCCGCAGCCAAGTCAGGTGCCGTTCGGTTTTCCGGGCCTGGCGCAAACTGCGGCCCGCGAGAAAGAGGTTCAAATCGGCGGCCAACTCAGTGGCCGCGGCGTATCGCTGAGCGGGCTGGGGCGCACACGCGCGGGCGATGACCTCGTTCAGTTCCAGCACGGCCTCCCCGTCGGGGGATTCGTCAAGCTCGGCTGGCAACTGGGGAAAGTCGAGGCGGTCCCGGCCAGTCACCAGTTCGTAAAGCAGTTTGCCCAATCCGTAAAGGTCCGCTTGCACCGTGCCCGGCCCCTCCGGCGGGATGAACCCCTCGGTGCCAACAAAACTGCGGGAATCACCCGCGCCCGCTACCAGGCCGATGTCCGCCAGCTTGGGCTTTCCCCCGACGAAGATCACGTTGCTGGGCTTGACATCGCGATGAACCAAGCCCTGGGCATGGAGATGGGCCAGGGCGCCCGCCAGGCGCAACCCGAATTGGGCCGCTTCGATTGGGGGCAAACGCCCTCGTCGCGCCAACTCGGTCCGCAGAGTTCGCGGCGAGTAGCTGGCCGCCGCATCGTCCAAGTCTGCCCGGCCGCCCGCCTGGTCGGCCAATTCCATCACGTAATAAAAACACGCCGCCGGCTCATTGCGGCCCACGTGCAACACCGCCACCAGGCCCTCATGCGAGCGGGAGACAGGCTCGTACTTCAAAATACCGTGAAATTCCCGCAGAAACGGCCGCTCATCCTCGAACCGGTCGCGATAGACCAACTTCACCGCGCGCAAGGTGCCCAGCGCGCTCCGCGCCAGCCACACCTCCCCGTAGGCCCCGGTCCCAATCCGGCGCAGCAGCGCGTGGTCGGGAACCGGCGGCGGCGCCCGCCCGCACTCCTCCTCCCTTGGCCCCTCCAGTCGCCGCTCCAGTGCGGCCCGCATCGCCCGCCTCGAATCCGGACCCGGTCGTGCCATGGACAGATTTTCACCAAACTCGCGCATTCTCCCACTCGCAATAGAGTTCGCTCCCGGCAACCAAATCTTTCAAGGACCCAGACCGGCAGAGGGAGCCGCCTCGCGTTCGAGTTCCTGGGCGGCGCGCTTTACCGCCACGCTGATGCGGTGCTTGGCCAAATAGACCTGCGCCGCGCTCAGGCCCAGCCGGCGGCCCGCCTCAGACGCTTTGAGGCCCTGGAGCACGCAGTAGTCGAAGGCCTGGTACTGCTTCGGGTTCGCCCGCTGTCGGACGCGCGCCAGCGCGGCCTGGAAAAAGCTCTCGCGCCACTCCGTTTCCCAAGCCGCGTCAATCTCCGCATCCGGCGCCAAAGCCGGTGACGGCACCTGCTCCAGGTTCTCTGGGTCAGAGCCGCCCGCCGAACTCGCCTCCCCCAGAAGTGCTTGAGCGCGGTAAGCTCGCCGGAAGTGGTCGTGGATTCTCCGCCGTGTCACCAACAGCAGCCACTGTTTGAATGAGCCTTTCGCCGGATCGTAGCGAAAATCCGGCATCTTGCGCGCCATCGCGATCACCGTCTCCTGCACGATGTCCTGCGCGTCGCTGTCCGTCAGACCGCTCTTGCGGGCCACGTTATAAATCAGGCGCCAGTAGGTCTCGAAAAAAAACCTCCAGCTCGCCTCGTCTCCCACGTTTCGCAGCCGGCTCAGTAAACTGCTGCGCGTCGGCACGCTGTCGCAAGTGACCGAAGCGGCTGGCGTCAAATACAACGCCTGCTCGTTGGCAACCATAGCTCCGCCCTAACTTCGCCCCGAACCCCTCCCTCCGCAAGTCCCGCCGGCGCCCGCTGGATCTTTCTCGCCCCCTTTGCCGGCACCCTTTGCGTGAGACATTCTACGGTCTGAGGCCCCGCCTAACTGGCCCATGACGCCATGTAGCGCAGATTCCCGCCGCTCGAAAGAATTTCAGCTTTCAGGTGAAAGATTTCGCGCCCGGGCGCGAACTCAATGGGTGAGCGTCAAGATAAACGCAAATGAAACTCTGCATTACATCGCCTTTTCTTCGGCCCCTCGCCCGGACGGTCCCGGCGCCCGCCCGGCGCCGCAGTCCTGCCCTCCTGTGGTTGCGCGCCCTGGCTGTCCTGGGGCTGCCCCTGGCCCACGCGCCGGCTCAGGGCATTCCGGAACCGAGCCTGGTGCTTTACGGCGCCGTGCTCAACGGCAACGCCGGCCAGCCGCTGAGCGCGGGGCAAGTAACTTGGCAGCTCAGCAACCAGACCGATTCCGCTTCCGTAACCGCGTCCATAATCGGGGTCAACACCCAGTTCTTTTACATCGCCTTTATCCCCTTGGAGACGCGGATGGCCGGGGGCCAGACGTTCCCGGCGTCAACGAATACACTCGGACTGCCGACGGCACCCACGACCTACACGCGCGCTGCCACGGTGGGCGGGACCAACGCGACGATTGTCTTCTCCTCGCTCGGGATGTCGAACCTCTTCACGCTTGGCCCTGGGGCTCGCGGTTTGATCGAGCGCGTGGACCTGGCCATCGCAAGCGGCGCGGCCCAGACGTTTGCCCAATGGCTGGCCAGTTGGGGCCTGCCTGCCAACACGGACCCGAACGCCGACCCGCTGGGCAAGGGCATGACCTACTACCAGCAATTCATCGCCGGGACCGATCCGCTCGACAAGAACTCCGTTTTCGAGTTCGTAGATATCAAGCCGGCCGCTCAAGGGCTGAACATTGTTTGGACCAGCTTTACCAACCGTGTGTACACCTTGGAATCGTCCCCGGCGTTGGGGGGCAGCTTCACGCCGCTGCAACAGCACATCGCCGCAGCGCCGCCGCTCAACACCTTCACGGACACTACCGCCACCGGCCAGGGCCCCCGTTTTTACCGCGTGCTCGTGGAACAGTAACCGTGAGAAAGCCGCCTTTGCCGAAGGATCAAGCCGATGAAAACTCGAATGACAAGAATCGCCGCCGGCGTGTTGGGATGTTGGCTCTTGCCGGCCGGCCTGTTCGCCCAGTGGGCGACCCAAACGATCACCCTCCAGCCGGGTTGGAACGCTGTGTTTTTGGAAATCCAGCCCGCGCCGCGGGATTGTGACACACTGTTTGCGGGCATTCCTGTGGAGAGTGTTTGGGGGTGGAACCGCCAATTCTCCACCGTCCAGTACATTCAGGACCCGAACTCACTCATCCCCGGCCAGCCGGATTGGCTTGTTTACGTGCCGCCCGGCAGCACGAACCGAGCGGTCAACAACCTGTTCACTCTCTTGACCGAACATGCTTACCTGATCAAGCTGGCCACCAACGCCTCGCCGGTCACCTGGACCATCACCGGCCAGCCGGCTCCGCGCGCGCCGACCTGGCTCCCGAACTCATTCAATTTGTGCGGCTTTCACGTGGACCCCAACGCCCCGCCGACGTTTCAAGGCTTCTTCGCCAGCTCACCGGCCCAGAGTGGCGGCCCGATGCTCCGACTGGATTCCACCGGCGTCTGGGTCCCGGTCAACCCGGCGTCCGACCACATCAGCCCCGGCGTAAGCTACTGGATTGAATCCGCCGGCGCTTCGACTTATCCCGGTCCGCTGGGAATTGTCTTCGCCCACGGTCGTTCCATCGATTACGGCTTGTCCCTCACCGAGCAAACTCTCACCATCCAAAACACCAGCAGCAATGCCCGCACGGTCACGATCACGCAGTTGCCATCGCTGCCGGCGCCGGCCAACGTCGCAGCCCTGGCGGGACCTGTCCCGCTCTCCTATTGGCAGACGGTCTTCCCGACCAACTTCGCCTTTCAGCCCCTGGCCGCCCCGCTAACCAATATCGTCCCCGCCGGCGGAAGCTGGGCGATCAACCTGGCCGTGCGGCGCGCGGACATGGCGCCGCCGCCGAGCAACGCGGGCTCAATCGAACCGCTGTACGAAAGCCTCCTCCAAGTCAGTGACGGGGCCGGCACGCTTTGGCTCCTGCCCGTGACCTCACAAGGCCGGCAGTCGGCGGCCAACGCCTCAGCCGTGCGCCGCCAGAGTCTTCAAACCCGCCGGGGCAGGCCTACCCCCCTCAGCGGTTCCTCAAGCACTGGCGCCAGCCCCTATGCCGGCTTATGGGTCGGCACCGCCGTTATCAACGCGGTCAACGAGCCCGCCAACGTGGTCAACCATACGAATCCCACGCCCACCGCCCAGGGTTTCTCGCTCCGGCTGCTGCTGCACGTGGACAACAGCGGCGACGTGCGCCTCCTGCAGAAGGTGCTCATGATGTGGCAGAATGGCACCTACACCAACGCCCCCAATGGCCTGCAAGTGACCGATCAGCCGGGAACCTACGTGCTGGTCACCGATGACTCGCTCATCCCCCAGTTCTCCGGCGCGGCCTTGCGCGACGGCCAGCCGGTGGCCCGCCGCTTCAGCAGCAGCAGCTTTGCCTTCTTCGATGCGCCCATTGTCCTGGCGGGCTCGGGCGCCTTCGGCGGCAGCAACAGCGTCTTTGCCTGCACCAACGTCCTCTCGTACACCAACGTCCTCAACCCCTTCGTCCATCAATACCACCCGGACCACGACAATTATGATGATTCCCACACCACCCTGCTGGCCGAGGGTGTGGAGTGCCCGACGATCACGCGTCAGATTACTTTGCAATTCACCGCCACCGATCCCAACGGGCTGCCCACGTCGGGTTGGGGCGACAATCAAGTGGGCGGCATCTACAGCGAAACGATCATCGGTCTCTACAGCATACCGCTGTACGTCCAAGGCACCTTCCGCCTCTCGCTGACCTGCAACGTCGGCGTGCTCAATGGCGGATCTTAGCTGGAGCCATTCCCATAGAGACAGGGCGGAACCGTGAGATGAACATCGAGGACCCTATTAATAACTTACAGATGAATTGGCGCCGCCCGGTGGCGCGGTTGAATGATGGGCAGTGACATGAATGCGATGAAGGCGACCATAATTCTGAGAGGGCTGACGGCGATTGTCCTGTGGCAGTTGGCGACCTGGCACACGGCCCAGGCCCAGGTCACATCGCTCTTCACGATCAATGACCCTGGCGCCGGGGACGCCTTTGGGACCGCCCTCGCCTCGATCGGGGGTGGCAGATTCGCGGTAGCTGCGCCGCTCTACCAAGGGCTGGCCTTGGGCAGCATCCCTATTTCCGACGTCGGGCACCTCTGGTACGGGGACGCTACCGGGACTCTGCAATCCTCCCCCAGCTCACCCGGCGTCCTTGCAATAGGAGAGGTTTACCCTTACTATTTCGGCGCGGCCCTGGGCGCCCTGGCCGATGGCAGCTTGCTCGTTGGGTGGCCTGGCTACGGCTACGGCACTATCCTGTTCAGGGGCCATTCGACTCAGTACCCGGACCTGGGTGGCCTATGCCTGATCTCCTCCCCCGGAACGAGCGAGGTTTCCACGTTCGTGGGCAATCCTGGGACGGCTCCGGATGACACCTACTTCGGCTACGCCGTCGCCGGGCTCTCGTCAACTCAGTTTGCCGCCAGTTCCCTGACCAACTCCGGCACCGTCTATCTCTTTACCATCTCCTCCAAAGCCCAGGCCGTCACGACCGTTATCGCCAACCCCAACACAGCGTCCGTGATAGCTCCTAAGCCGCCCTACCCGTGGACCTGGTCATTTGGCTCCGCGCTCTCGGCGCTGGGCACCAATGGGCTGTTGATCGGCTCCCCGCGGGACAGCTTCGAGGGTGATGGGGCGGGCAGCGTTTTCCTTTACGACTTCGCCGGACATCTGCTCCGGAAGATCCACAACCCCACCGGTAAGGCGTCCCTCTTCGGCAGCGCCGTGGCCGCCGTCGACGACCACCGCTTCCTCATCGGCGCGCCCAACGCCGCTCTCATGGTGCCCGACCAATTGGCAACCAACACCACTGCCGGCGCGGTCTATCTCTACGACGACACCGGCACCTTGCTCTACACCTTCACGGCGCCGGATATCTCCGTCTCAGGCAATTTCGGCGCCGCCCTGGCGATGCTGGGCCCGGACCGGCTCCTCATCGGCTCCCCCACCGAGCAGGTTGGCGCCATAACCAGCGCCGGACGCGTGCATTTGTTCAATGTCGCCGGCATCCACCTGGAGTCGATCGACAATCCCGCGCCGGACACCGGAGACAGCTTCGGCGGTGCGCTCTGCGCCCTGGATGATCAGCGCTTTGTCGTCGGCGCGCCCGGCGATAGCACGCTCGCGACCGGTGCGGGCAGTATTTACGGCTACGACGCCCCATCCCCCACCGCCGATCTCGGAGCGGAAATTCCCCGTCCTGATAACCTGGACATCTCCGGCACGTTCCCTCAGACGGGTCCGACCGTTACTCCTGCCGGGGCGGCCTTCTGGCATGTCCCCTCGCAGAAGCTCTTCGCCGTCCAACCGGGCGGCATCCTCGTGACCTGGCCTTTGCTGGGCGGCCAAACTTACAACTGGCAGGCCTCGCTGGGCTGGCCGACCAACAATGCCACTTACCAGCTTCACGTCACCGGTCAAACGCCCGTGGACCTCACCGGCGGGGGCGCCTATTCGAGCGCCGTCCTGGAGGCGACGACCACCGATGCCAATGCGACAACGGTCAGTAATACGCTGGTTTTCTCGGCGCAAAACCCCGGCCTGAGTCTGCTGATGTTGTCCGCCGGCAACCCTTCCAGCAACGCGATATGCTTCCAATTTGTCCGCAGCATCGCCTGGAATGACCCAGCTTACTTGTATGACCACGCGCCGGCGACGGTGGGGCAGCCCATCGCCGACCCGGCCGGCTTTCAAGACCCTCTGGCCGGCTCCCCCCAGGTGGTGCTCTCCAAAGCAGTGTACTGTCCCGCCCCGGTCTTCGACCCATCCACTCGCACGGGCACGATTATCCCGGTCAATCAGGACCTTCCAGGCAACCCCGCTGCCGACCTGGTCGTGGCCTTTTACCAGCGCGGCACGTTTCTATATGACCCGGTCACCGGCCTGGCGGTCAGCAATGCTATCTCTTGGCCGTATCAGCCGGTTCGCTTCGAACCGCAATGGCCGACGAATGCGCCGCACCTGGTCATCGCCAGCCAGCAGGGAACCGGTGTCATTGACCCCACACAATTTGTCAACTGGCAGCTCTATTATCAAAACGACACCAACCAACCCGGCTTCAATCCCAACGATGAACATGCCTTGCGCCTGGGCTACGGCGCCGGCGAAGCCGTCTTCGCCTTGCGCAGCGACCTGGGCACGCCCCAGACCTCGCAGCCGTTTGTCTTGATCCGATACCAGGACCCGGCTACTGGGCAGTGGCGGATGAAGGTCTGGCAAGTCGTGGCCCAGGAAGCGCCGTGGTCCTTCAACTACCCGGCGCAGGCCGGCTTGGAGATTGTCGAACCCACTCCCCTAAACAGCCTGGACTCGCCCGTCGCTCCCGGAACCAGGGCGGTCTCCGGTCCTTGGTGGCAGGGCCTTAACACCAACTTCTTCTTTGCCAAGGCCGCCGCCGATGACGGCCATTCGACCGCCAACCTCGTGATGCAGTACTTTTACCGGAGCCAGCCCGGTTTTTATGTCCCCGACGTTTACCTGACCAACCAGTTCGTCACCAACCTGTTTGCCACCGCCGGGGCCACACCGACGAACACCCCTCCCGGCAACACCCCTCTCCCGTGGCTGGACCTCTATGCCAACACCCCCGGCACCCCCCAGAATGTCACCTTTGTGGTTTCCTGGCCCACCAGCCCGCCCCCGGTCTTGAGTTTCGCCGAGACCCTCTTTGCCGAGAAGCCGGCTATCGGCGGCGGCTTCTTGCCCTCCATCGCTGGAAACGGAACCAACGTCTCGGTCATTTATGAGCAAGCCATGGCCACCGCCGGGGTGCACAGTGTCCAGCTCATTCTCCCCACCAACTCCGTCTCGGTGCCCCTGAGCGACTTGCCCACCGATGTCCAAGCCGTCACTAATCTCGACGATACCGTCCTCTTCCCCGGCCTGCCGCCCGATCTGCGCCAGCGCCTCTGGTGGGACGCAAGCACGGCCAGCCTCGTGTTCGACGGCCTCTGGGTCACCAACAACCTCCATGCCGTCGCCGAGCCCCTCGGCTACCTGCTCCTGAATGTCCTCACCCCGCGCGACCAAGCCGAACTGCTCGCCCTGGCCACCAACAGCACCCCGGCGGACTCCGACTTTCGCAACGCGGCCAACGCTCTGGCCATCACCGCCGGGCAGGCCATGCTGCCCGGGTCTCCCACTGAGAGCCAGTACGACAGCCTGGCCCTCACCGCCGCCAATGCCGGCGCCGGCGGTTATGTCACCCTCGCCTTCGATAATCGCCCCACTACCCTGCCCAGCCTCGAGCTCATCCAGGTCGGCTGCCCCACCTACCAGGGTGATGTCGAAGATATTCAGTCTCCCAATCCCTTCGATGTAAAACAGACCCTCCAATACAGCGGCGATTTCGGCGGCAACGCCGCCAACTATAACTTCGAATGGCAGCGCACCCTGTCCGTTGCGGGCAAGCCCGATCCCAATGGCTGGGCCGACGTTGCCACCGGCCCTGGATTGCTCAATGTCACCATCCAAGCCTCAGGACCCGACGTCCTGGCAGACCACTTCTTTCGTTGCCGCTATCAGCCCCTCACCAACGCCCTCTGCGGCCCCGGCTGGAGCGCCTGGTCCGACGGCGACACCCTGGCCCCGGGCTGGATCGGCAACATCCTGAGCAAAATCAATTTGTTCGACCAGCGGTTTGGCGGCTATGCCACCAACCAGGTCGACACCATTATCAGCGCGTTGACTCAAGCGGGGCCGCGCTGGATCGGCAACGTCCCCCTCACCCCAAACGCCTCCGACCTGGGCTTGATTCAAATCTATGAAACCATCCTCAAAGTCGGAGAGCAATTGAGCATCGACAACCCGACCTACAATACTGCCGACACCAGCCTCTCCACGGCGGTGGACACTGCGCTGATGGATGCGGCTGGGCGGTTGGCCGATCTGTACATGCTCTTTGGCAACGAGGCCTACGCTGAGGCCACCGATCCCACCGTCTCCTTCGGGGACCAAACCACCACCTATGCCACGCAGGCCTCCTCCATCTTCTGCTTCGAAGGCGACGCCAACGCGCCCACCCTCCTCGCCCAGGAACTGGCCTTGTTGCGCGGGCGCGACGACAGCTTCCTGCCGCCGGTGGAAACCTATCCGGTGTACAACCGCTTATGGTGGAACATCAGCGGCGCCAACCAGGACGGCACCGTGGCCTACGTGGAGACCTATTGCGGCGGGGAAGCGACTAACGCCGCCAGCTATTATCCCCAAGGCCATGGTGATGCCTGGGGCCATTACCTGACGGCGCTGACCGGCTACTATGGGCTCTTTCGGAACGCGAATTTTGCCATGATCCCCGCCCTGGACATCGAGGCCGTCCAGGTGGGCGGCGTGACCGTGGACGAGGGCTTGATGCACGAGCGCAAGTTCGCCACCGCCGCTGCCGCCCGTGCCCAAACCGGCCTGGATATCATCAATCTCACCTACCGCAGCCTTTACCAGGAGGACCCCACCAACCAGTGGGAGGGTTACTACGACTCGAACACGAACCGCGCCTGGGGCGTCTCCGAATGGGGCATCAAGGCCGGCCTGGCAGCCTATTTCGACTGGGTCACCGCCAACGCTATCCTCCCCCACGCGGACACCAACGCCGCCGACGCCGGCACCCTCGCCCAGGTGGACCGCACCACGGTCGCCGAGTTGGGCCAAATCGCCTCCACCGCCGACAACATCCAGTCCCAGTTGGACAATGCCGACCAGGGCCTCAACCCGCTGGGCGTGCCTAAAGACATCATCCCCATGGACATCGACCCCACCCAGGTCAGCCAGGGCATTAGCCAGTTCCAGCAGGTCTATAACAAGGCCGTTGCCGCCATGAATAATTGCCTGGCCGTCTTTGATTATGCCGAGGCGTCCACCGAGGCGCTGCGCCAACAGGCCGACACCGTCCAGCAGTTTCAGGATACAGTCGCCAACCAGGAAGCCTCATATAACAACCAGCTCATCACCATCTTCGGCACCCCGTATCCCCAAGACCCCAACTATCCGCCCGACTACAGCGGTCCGGACATCAACGGCCTGGATTTCAACTACATCGATTATGAGCCCATTACCGGCGTGCCCTCCCCGACGGCGGGCTCGGTCACCAGCGCCTTCGTCACCTCCTCCAATCTCCCCAACGGCTCGGTGGTTCTGATCACCAACCTGGTGACCCTCAGTCTGGCCAACGACGGCCTGCAATTTGTGAAGCCCGCCTCGTGGACCCAACCCCGCGTGTCACCCGGCACCATTCAACAGGCCTTGGGAAATCTGCTCCAGGCCCATCAGAAGTTCGACACCGGCTTGCTCCAGTACGATGCGCTCCTCAGCCAAATCCAGGATCAAGCCGACCTCCTGGAATCGCAGTACGGCGTCAACGCAAGCCAGATCAATGTTCTCGACCAGGGGCTCAACACGCAGACGACCCTTGATCAACAAATCTTCACTGACCAGGCACTCGTGCTGGCCTTCCAAACGGCCAGCAGCTTCGCAACCTATATGGGAACTGCCGATGCCGAGGCGCTGCCCAAGGTAATTGGTCTCGCGACCGACGCTACTGCCCCGGCGCGTAGCGCCCTCCAAGTCATCGCCGCATTGGCGGCCCAGGTAGCGAACGTCGGGGCTAACGTGTCGAGCCTGGCGGAATTGCAAAGCCAACAAGATGCACAACTGGACCAGGCGGCCAACAACATTAGCCTGGCGCTAATCCAGCAGGTCCAGGGCATCACTAACGACATCCTCCAACTCCAGCAATTGGTCCGCCAGGAACCGATTCAACGCTCCCAATTGGACAACCTGCTCGAGGCCATCACCCAAGCCGCCGAGAGCTACCGCAGCACCCTCGAGCAAGGCGTCCAGGTGCTCGATGCCCGCACGCGTTTCCGCGCCCAGACCGCCCAGCAGGTCCAGGAATATCGCTACAAAGACATGGCCTTCCGCATCTTCCGCGACGACGGCCTCTCCAAGTTCGATGCCCAATTCGATATGGCCGCCCTTTACGTCTATTTGGCCGCCAAGGCTTATGACTTTGAGACCTGCTTCTTGCCCGGCGATCCCCGCGGCCCCGGAGAAAACTTCATGCAGGAAATCATCCGGACCCGCGCCATTGGGCTGATCAGCAACGGCACGCCGGTCCCGGCCGGACCGACCGGCGACCCCGGCTTGGCCGACCCCCTGGCCCGCATGTGGAACAACTGGTACTTTAACTTGAATGGACAACTGGGCATCAACAACCAGGACCACCTCACCGAACGCTTCTCCCTAAGGAGCGAACTCTTCCGCGTCCAGACCAACCAGAACAGCACCGTCGCCGGCCAACTCTGGCGCCAAGTCCTCAGCCAGGCGGTGGTGCCGGACATCTTCGCCCTGCCCGAGTTCCAACGCTACTGCAGCCCGCCGGTCGGCGCGGTCTCACCCTCGCCGGGCATCGTGCTCTTCTTTGGCACCACCATCAAGGCCGGCGAAAACTTTTTCGGCTGGCCGCTGGGCGGCGGGGATAGTTATTTCAACCCTTCGGCCTACGCCACCAAAGTCGCCGCCACTGGCATCTGGTTCGATAATTACGACACCACCTCCCTCCCCAATACGCCGAACGTCTATCTCATCCCGGTCGGCGATGACGTCTTTTACGCCCCCGGCAGCGGGGGCGTGACCCGACAATTCACCGTCCTGGACCAGGCCCTGCCTACGCCGGCGCTCAGCGCCAGCGACCTGAGCACCAACACCCCAGGTTGGATTCCCATCGACGGCATGGCCGAGCCCTTCGGCAAGCTGCGGCAGTTCGCCGAATTCCAGGCCTATCCCGACTCGGGGCAATGGACCCTCGCCCAAGCCACCAGCAGCACCCGCCTGATCGGCCGCTCGGTCTGGAATACCCGCTGGATGCTCGTCATTCCCGCCGTCAGCCTCGGCGGCCCGCCCACGGACACCAACGCCTTGCAGAACGCGGTGCAAACCTTCATCAACGGCGCGCGCCGTGACGGCAACGGCGTCAGCGACATCAAACTCCTCTTCCAAACCTACACCTACACCGGCCAGTGACGTCCTGTTCGGCTTCATCTGAACTGGGGAAAAGTGGGCCCCGGGCCTGGCGACCGCAGTCCGAGTGCCGCCGCCTCGCCGTGACCGCCAGGGTGTCGCGCGGTGTCTTGGACTGCGCCAGTCCTCTGGCGCTTTTTCCCGGCCGGTGCATGCGCGCGCGTCTCCAGCTTCTGTGCCCGACGGGTTCTCGCGCTCCCGCGTTCCCAGCGCTCCTCACGCTCCTCATGCTCCTCACGCCGGCCTGCCTCGCGGATGACAAAAGCGGCGTCACCCCCAATACCATCTCGGTACCGACAGGCCCCGGGGCCATCGAGGGCCTGGGCGAGTCCTTCCAGCCCTCGCTCAACACCGGCACCGCCAGCTATGGCATCAGCCTCAAGGTCCCGCCGGGCACCGCGGGCCATGCGCCTCCGCTCAGGCTTGCCTACGAAGGCGGCGGCGCCAATGGCCCCCTGGGTTTCGGCTGGAGCCTGCTTTTGCCCTGCGTGCAGCGCCGCTCAGACTTGGGCATTCCCCGCTACCTGGATTCACTGCCGCCGGACGATCCCATCGGCCGGGTCGATATGTATATCGATGACAGCAAAGAGCAACTGATCCCCCAAGCCAACGGGGATTGGTTCCACAAGGATGAAGGCGCCTTCATCCGCTATCGGCAAGTCAACGGCCATTGGGAAGGCACCCTGCCCAATGGCACGCAGATGGATTTTGGGCTGACCTCTGGCGGGCGCATTGAAGACCCTGCCTTTACCAATCACGTCTTCGCCTGGCTCCTGGAACAGGAAACCGATACTCACGGCAATGTGATCGTCTATACCTACACGAACTTCCCGGACAGCAACAACCTGAACCAAAAGTACCTCGCCAGCATCGCCTATGGCCCCGGCGCGCCGCCCTGGAACAATTTCCACTTCATTACCTTTACCTACGAGGACCGCCCGGATTGGTTCGAGGATTGCCGCTCTGGCTTCGTCGTCCGCACCGGCAAGCGGCTCAAGCAGATTATAGTCGGCACCCAAGGCCCAACCTTGACCCATCATCTGGCCGGAGATTTCAATGGCGACGGCATGACGGATTACCTGGACCGCGAATACCTGCTCAGTTATCTCGGCTACGCCGGCACGAATTCCTATTGGTCGCTCCTGGCCAGCGTCACGCTCATCGGCGCCGACGGGACCAACAGCCTGCCGCCGGCTACCTTTGGCTACAGCCTCTCCAATCCACCCGATACTTTGTCCGCCGCCGGTTACGAGCTGGACGGCACCAACGAGCCGCCGTTCGTCATGGACAACCCGTTGGTCGATCTGGTGGACCTCAACGGCGACGGCCTGCCCGACCTCTTCAAGACCGTGGCCGGCGGGGGCCCGCAAACTGCCTACCTCAACCAAGGAGAACTGGACACGCCCAATGGCCGCTTCATCGTCTGGAGCGCCGCCACCAACGTCGCCAGCGCCGATGGCCTGGCCTATAACGTCGACCTGGCGAACACCAGCGAAGTCGCCCACCTCGCTGATATGACCGGCGATGGCGAGGCGGACCTGGTCTATACCGCCGGCGATGGGAATGTGTACTACTTCCAGAACCTGAATGGCGTCGCCTGGGGTCCGCGCGAACTCATGTCTGTCCAGGACTTCCCGCCCCCGAGCCCTTTTGGCAGCGACCCCAATGTCCGCACGGCCGACGTTGACTTTGACAAGCGCATGGACATCATCCAGAGCATTGACTTGGGGGGCGGCAGCGTCGAATACCGGATCTGGTTCAACCTGGGCAATCAGACCTATTCGCCCAGCGTCACTATGGATCAGAACTTCGGCTTCGTCTTTTCCGCCCCTGGCGTCCAGATCGCCGATTTCAACGGCGACCGCGTGCCGGACATCGCCCAAATCCGGCCTACGGACGTGATTGTCACCGCCGGCCTTGGTTACGGCAACTTTGCCGCCCCGATAAGTGTAGTCATTCCCGATATTCCCGGTGGCGCACTGACTGATGACCAGATCGCGCAGGCCAAGCTCACGGACATCACCGGTGATGGCCTGGCAGACCTCGTCATCGAGCGGGCCGCTCCGGGCGAGCTCTGGTACTGGCAGAACCTGGGCAATTACACCTTCAGCACCCTCAAAATCATCACGGACATGCCGACCGGCATCGGCGCCAACGCCGTCGTCCGCTGGGCCGACATCAACGGCAACGGAACCACGGACCTGATCTATGCCGATTCTCAATCCACACCGCGTATCCGCGCCGTGGACCTCGGAGAGTTGATCAACGGAAATCTGGCTCCCAACCTGCTCACGGCCATCTCCAACGGCATTGGGCGCGTGACCTTTGTCAGCTATTCCTCTTCCACCGTCTTCCGGCGCCAGGACTTCGCCGCCGGAAATCCCTGGCCCGACGCCTTGCCCTTCCCGGTCCAGGTCGTCTCCGGCGTTACCAACCTGGATTCCCTCGGACACCAGTATGTCACCCAGTTCGACTATCACAACGGCTACTACGATCCGATCGAAAAGGAGTTTCGCGGCTTCGGTGGCGCCGACCAGACGGGCCTCGGCGACCCGACCGCGCCGACCCTCGTCACCCGCTCCGTCTTCGACACGGGCCAGACCTACGAAGCGATGAAAGGCAAGTTGCTCATCCTTTCCACCGAACAGGAGGACGGCAGCGTCTTTTCGACGGAAACCAACCTCTGGACCATACCGCCGGTCACGCTCTATGTGGGTACGGACGGGACGAACGTGTCGTATGCCTACCCCACCGCCAAATTCACGATGATCACCGAACTCGGCCAGGGCACGCCCGTACTGATGGAATCCGAATTCGCTTACGACAATTACGGTAACCAGACGACCAACGCCGATTACGGCATCGTCCAGGGTGGCAGTTGGGTCACCGGCGAAGACCAGCGCACCATCGCCACCGTCTATGCCATAAACACCAACGCCTGGATCCTCCACCTTCCCGCGAGCCAGGAAATCAGCGGCCCCGTCAGTGGCCTGCTCTCCCGCCTCGATCATTACTACGATGACGAGACCTTTTCCGGCAACAATTTCGGCCAGGTCACCGTCGGCGACCTCACGCTAAGTCGCGCGTGGATCGACGCCTCCAACCCGAGCGCCTACATCCAATCCGCCCGGACGAAATACGACAGTTTCGGCAATGCCATCACCCTCCTGGACCCACTGGCGGTGGCGCCCGGGGGCGCCCCGGATTTTACGCAAGGACATGGCCGTGAGATTGTCTATGACCCCGGCTTTTATTCCTATCCCACGGCCGAGATCGTTCACGTGGGCAATGGCAGCCAGGATCTGGTGTTCCAAGGCGCCTACGACCAGGGCTTCGGCACCGTCATCTCCTCTCTCGATTTCAACGCCAACCAAACCACCTACGGCTATGACGTCTTTGCCCGGCTGATCAACACGGTCAAGCCCTACGATACTCCCGCGTTTCCGACCACCCAATACAACTACGCCCTGGCTGTGCCCACCCCTGACGGCGGCTTGGTCAATTACGTCGAAACCCTGCAGCTCGACAAGCCCCTCGGCTCTGCCGGTGCCAACCCGCGCGACTACTACCTCATCTCCCGACAGTTTGTGGACGGCCTCGGGCGCAAGCTCATGACCAAGGCCGAAGCCGAGCCCGCCCCCGGCAACTCCACGCCGCGCGTTGTCATTAACGGCGCCGTCCAGTTCAATGCCCGTCAAAAGCCCTCGCACGCTCTCAACCCCTGTTTCTCACTGCTGGGTGGCGGCACGCTCGACCAGCTCCTGGCCTTCGAGAACATCGAGGACCCCGGCTGGCAGGGACAATTCGAGCAGAACGGCGCCCTCGTGAGCCTCTCGCTCGCCGCAGCGCATCAGTCCATCAGCCTCTACGACGCCACGCTCCGCGAAATCACTCGCATCAACCCCGACGGCAGCTACCACAGCAACCGATTCGAGCCGCTCATCAGTCGCAGCGTTGACGAAAACCAAACCGATCCGACTTCCCAACATTTCGGCGCCTCAATGGCCCATTACCACGACGGCCTCGGCCGCCTGGTTCAGGCGGATGAGAACACCCATTTAAACGACGATGGCACCACTTCCGGTTCCGTCGCGACCTGGTCCACCCGCTACCAATACGACGTCAACGACCGGCTGACCCGGATCACTGATTCCCAGAACAACGTCAAGACCTTGAGCTACGATGGGCTCAAGCGAAAGACGTTCATGGATGACCTCGATCGTGGCACGATGACCTACACCTACGATGATGCATCCAATTTGAGCGCGACGGTGGATGCCAAGGGCCAGCTCATCACCTACACCTACGACGGCGCCAACCGCACCCTCACCGAGGACTATCACGATGAAGGCCTGCCGTTCTCCGCCAATCTCGCTTATGACCCCACCCAGCCGATTAGCTCCGCCAATCGTCCCGATGTCGCCTACTTCTACGATGTCCCCGTGTCCGGCCTGCCGATGGGCGACGGCACCACCGCCACCGCCCAGAACACCAAGGGCGCAGTGGCCTACGTCTGGGACCTTTCCGGCGAGAATCACACCGCTTACGACGCGCGGGCACGCATGGCCTGGGCCGTGAAACGCATTCCCGACCCGCTTCTCGAAGCCTCCAACCTCCTTTCCTCCCCGCTAGTCTCCTACCGCACGGCCTTCCAATACGACTCCATGGATCGTGTCACCACGATGGTCTATCCCGACAATGACCAGGTCTCCTACCAATACAATGACCGCGGTTTGCTGGCGGCCATCCTCGGCGGGCCCAGCGGCAGCATCCTCACCAACCTGGTCTATG
>Ga0326728_10012190_pt1 | contig 19205 bp, 13 predicted proteins | sample MB3enrmetagenome_FD_207602 | JGI IMG/M metagenome (GOLD analysis project Ga0326728, IMG submission 207602) | Lab enriched peat soil microbial communities from McLean, Ithaca, NY, United States - MB31MN | ecosystem: Environmental > Terrestrial > Soil > Wetlands > Peat | place: USA: New York... | reverse complement strand
AACCAACTGCCGCGAGATTGCTGCTCCCTGAGGTCACCGTCCACGTGTAACCCGTACCGGTGCCACCCGTGGCTGCCAGCGCCTGCGAATACAGCGTGCCCGCATAGCCCGCCGGCAGCGTCGCTGCCGTCACGATGCTCACCCCGGCATTGATGGTCACCGAGAATGTCCCGCTGGCCGTGTTCCCTCCCGAATCCGTCACCTTAGCGGTGAAGCCGGCGCTGCCCGCCGTGGGCGTGCCGGAAAGCACGCCTCCGCTGGAGAGGCTCAAACCAACCGCCGCGAGATTGCTGCTCCCTGAGGTCACCGTCCAGGTATAGCCGGTACCCGTGCCGCCGGTGGCTGCCAGCGCCTGCGAATACGGCGTGCCGGCATAACCCGCCGGCAGCGCAGCCGGCGTGGTGATACTCAATACGCCATTGACGGTCACGGAGAACGCCACGCTGGCCGTGTTCGAGGCCGAATCCTTCACCTGAGCGGTGAAACCCGCGCTGCCTGCCGTGGGCGTGCCGGAGAGCACGCCTCCGCCGGACAAGCTCAGACCCAGCGCCGTTAGGTTGCTGCCGCCTGCCGTCACCGTCCACGTGTAGCCCGTCCCCGTGCCGCCGGTGGCCGCCAGCGCTTGCGAATACGGCGTACCTGCATAGCCTGCCGGGAGCGTGGCCGGCGTGGTGATGATCAACGGGGGATTGCCCGTCAGGGTCACTATCTGCGGGCTGTTGTTGGTATTGTTGTTAATGATTACCGTTGCGGTTCTTTGTCCGCTCGCTTGGGGAACAAAGTTGACGCGCAAGTTGCATCCCGATCCCGGGATCATGGTCATGCCGGTGGTGCAAGTGCCCGCCTGGTTGGTCAGCAAAAAGTCGCCCGGGTCCGCCCCGCCCAAGACCGCCGAAGAGACGATTGCCGGCACCGTCCCCGTACTCTTCACTGTGATGTATTGCGCTATGGTCTCCGAGCTCACCCGCGCCTCGTAAAACGTGAGCGCCGTAGTGCTAAGCGAAATCTCCGCGGGCCCAATGCCGGTTCCGCCCAGTGTGATCTGCTGCGGCGAACCCGCCGCATTGTCGGCTACATACAATATTGCCGTGCGGGTTCCGGTTGCGCTGGGCGTAAAGACGATCCGAAGGTTGCACTTCGTGTTGTACGCCAGCGTCGCTCCCGTCGTGCAGGTGCCCGCCTGATCGCTCACGCTGAAGTCTCCAGGGTTGGCCCCGCCCAGCGTTATTCCTGTCACCTGAAGGGGCAGCGAGCCCATGCTGGCAATTTGCAGGTAGTTTGCCACCGAAGACGTGCCGACAATCTGCGGATTGGCGAAGATCACCGCCGCCGGGTTGAATGTGACCGCCGCGGTTAGCACCTGCCCGGTCCCGCTCAGCGTGATCTGCTGCGGGGAGGCCGCCGCATTGTCGGCTACGAATAATGTTGCGGTGCGGGTTCCGGCTGCAGCAGGGGTGAAAATGATCCGCAGGTTGCATTTTGTGTTATTTGCCAGCGTCGCTCCCGTCGTGCAGGTGCCCGCCTGATCGCTTACGCTGAAGTCTCCAGGATTGGCCCCGCCCAGCGTTACTCCTGTCACCTGAAGGGACACCGAGCCCACGCTGGCAATTTGCAGGTAGTTTGCCGCCGAAGACGTGCCGACCGTCTGGGGATTGGCGAATGTCACCGCCGCCGGGTTGAATGTGACCGCCGCCGTTAGCGCCTGCCCGGTCCCGCTCAAGCTGACCGTATAGGCTCCCCCCGGCGCGCCGGGACTGTTGATCACTACCGATCCGGTGGCAGCCCCGCCGCTGGCGGGAGCGAATACTACCCGCATTACGCAAGTACGCGCCGCCAGCAAACTCATGCCGGCCGAGCAAGTGCCGGCTTGGTTGCTGATGACAAACGGCCCCGACACAGATGCCGGACCCACTGCCAGCGCCGTAGTCCCGTTGTTGGTGAGCGAAATGTACTGCGCCATCGAGGATGTGCCCACGGTCTGCGGGTTGAAGCTCAGAGCCAACGATGCCGGATTGATGGACAAAACGGGTGAGTCCTTTGTCTGCGCGCCGGCAATGGCCGGGGAAAACAGGCTTAGCATCGCTGCTAGCGACAGCAAAAGATAACCGGCGGACCGGCTCGTCAAATTCTCTTTATGGTTGAACATTGAGATCTCTCCTTAACCCGAAACGCCCTTTGAACACGAAAGTCACACGTAAAGCGCTGCTGCTTCTTCGCTACTGACAGCCTCACATCCACAACTGATAGCGCAGAATAACCCTCTCCCACGTGTTCGACGCGGGCTTACAGTCAGATTGCCGGGGCGACCTGGCGATTCAGCCTGCACAGACACAACCGTCCCCCTGGGTGGACGGCTGCGTTTTCTCTAGCCGAGTTCTCGCGGGGCACCTAAGTTTTGTACTGATAAACGCTAAGGATTTTACCCTAGCACTGACTTTTGGCAAAGAAATTTCGAATGAAACTCAGCAAAAAAAGTTCAAGAATTCCCGTTTCGGGAAATATCGGCGCACGATTGATCAAAAGTGGCACTCGGTCACGCCGGAGGCACAACATCAGGCCGACCCCGCATTTCTAATGCGGCAAACGCTCTGCCAAGTGTGAAGTTGCAACTCACATATTAGATTTGTCTAACGCGCCTGGCCTCGCAGCCTGCTGAATCTGAACGGATTAAAGACAAATTCGGATACCGCCGATTCCTCTCTTTAAGAGCCAGTAGTCCTTCGAGTTGGGCGCTTTTGACGCTGAAGAACAAATTTCGGTTGATGGTTGCAGCCGCGGCTTGCGGGTTCCTCGCCCTGGCCGGGTTCTGGCTGGCCAATGAACATTCCCTCATTCTGCAGCAGAAACAGGAGAAGGCAAGAAGCTTGGTCGAGGTTCCCTACTCCATGCTTGTCCAGTACCAGAAGCTGGAGAGCGATGGAAGACTTCCCCGGGACGAGGCTCAAAGGCAGGCTCTTGCGGCAATTGCCTCCCTGCGTTATGAGGGTAACAACTACTTCTGGATAAATGACCTGCGCCCGGTCATGGTCATGCACCCCATCAAATCGGAATTGAATGGCAAGGACCTGAGCGACTACAAGGACCCGAACGGCAAGCGCCTGTTTGTTGAAGCTGCGGACACCGTGCGGCAGCATGGTTCGGGATTCGTTTCCTACATGTGGCCGAAACCCGGCAAGGACCAGCCGGTTGCCAAACTTTCCTTTGTCAAGGGATTCGATCCGTGGGGCTGGGTCGTCGGCACCGGAATCTACATTGACGATGTCGATGCCGCCTGGTACGCAAGCGCCACGGCCGCGGCAGCGATCAGCTTGGTGTGCCTGGCTGCCTTGCTGCTGATCTCCTGGTGTGCCTGGCGGTCGATCTTCCGCCGGCTGCGCGAGATCGTGGACTGCATCCGGGATGTGGCCGAAGGCGAAGGCGATCTCAGCAAACGGCTGGGCATTGACTCCCACGACGAGGTGGGAGAACTGGCGCAGTGGTTCAACAAGTTCATGGATACCCTGCGAGACATCATCTCCAAGGTTGCCGTGAGTACGGACCGCATTGCGGCCGCCAGCGAAGAACTCTCCGCCACCGCCCTGGAGAGCGCCGAAGGCTCCCGCGCTCAAAGTGACCAGGCGGCGCAGATGGCCACCGCGGTCAAGGAGATGTCCTGCACCGTGCTGCAAGTCTCCGATCATTCCAGCCGGGCCGCCGACACCGCCCGCAAAGCGGCGGAAACCGCCATTCAGGGCGGCAAAGTCATGGACGAGGCCTTGGCTACGATGCGCGCCATCGCGGAATCCGTGGGGGCCACCGCCGGAAAAATCGAAGCCCTGGGAAAAAGCTCCAACCAAATCGGCAAGATCATCGCCGTTATCGACGAGATCGCCGATCAGACGAATTTGCTGGCCCTCAACGCGGCCATTGAAGCGGCCCGCGCCGGCGACCAGGGCCGCGGCTTCGCGGTCGTGGCCGATGAGGTTCGCAAGCTTGCGGAACGCACCAGTATGGCTACCAAGGAGATCGCCCAAGTGATCGAGAGCGTTCTCTCCGAGACCAAAACCGCGGTCGCCGAAATTGAGGCCGGGACCCAGCGCGTACAACTGGGCGTGCAGACCTCCGGCCAAGCCGGCAGTTCGCTCTCGGAAATCATTCACGAGGCGCAGCAGGTCGGCGACATGATCACCCAGATCGCCACCGCCGCCGCCCAACAGGCCAGTAGTACCGAACAGATCAAAAGCACCATGGAGCAGATCGCCGGCATAACCCAACACTCGGCCGCCGGCGCCCAAAAATCGGCCCAAGCCTGCGAACAACTCTCCGGCCTCGCCCGCGAACTGCAGCAGATCGTGGACCGGTTCCACCTGGAGAGCGAAGGCGGGCTTCCAGATCATGTGGCCGGCGAGTTTCACCCGGCCCATCGGCGCTTGCCATTGGCCAATTGCTGATTCAGTACCTGGTTTTGATCACCAGATAAAGCACCGGGCCCTCGACTTCCTTCATCCAGTGGGGCGTATTTTTGGGGATCACGATCATGTCGCCTTTGCTGAGGCGGTGGGTTTCGCCGCCCGCAATGGCCGTGCCGCGGATCTCGCCCTGCCCGGTCGTCTTCGGGTCAACCAGCGTTCCCCCGGTCACCATGGTCACCGCGCCGTCAAAAATGTACATGACATCGGCGTCCCTTACGTGCACTTCCGCCGGTCCGGGTCCGGTTCGCCGGGCGGTGTTGATTTGATAAGGGTGGTCCGGCGCGAATTTGTACAACACCCCGCCCCGGGCAAAACTTTCGTCTACCTGATTCTTGTCGAAGTACACGACTCCGCTTTCGTTCATCGGAACACCTTTCTGGCCAGGGGCGGCCACGGCCGCGGTTTGTGGTGGCGCCGGCGGCTCGCTTTTCTGCGCGAAGCCTGCGGCCGGCGCGGCCATCAGCAGCAGCCCGAGGGTAAACCTTTTCACCAAAGTCATCGAGATTCTCCCGTGCGCTATATTGTTTGCGCAGTATATCGAACCGCGCGGAAACGTTCTAGCCCGGATCGTTCCTCTCGGTCATAGGAATGCCCCTCTCTGCCGGTGATGGATGGCAAACTTCCGGCTATTGCTGCGGCGCTTTATTGCCGATGTATCTGAACAGAACTATGAAGGCGCGGGCCAAACTGTGTCTTGCCATTGCCGCGGTCATCGGCATCAGGCTGTTGCCTTCGGCCAAGCGTTTTGTGGGCTGGGAAACGCTCTTGCTGGTGCTGCCGGCGGTGTACTGGGTGTACCGCTCCTATCGCTTATATCTCGGCCGCCTGCAGGACGAAAAGCGTCACGTCGAAGACATGGCCTCGTTGCACCTGCGCACGATTGAGGCGCTGGCCTTGGCCATTGAGGCCAAGGACCACACCACGCACGATCATTTGCAGCGCGTCCGCGTATATGCCACGGAGATCGGCAAGGAACTGGCGCTGCCGGAACCGGAACTGGAGGCCCTCAAAGCTGCCGCCCTGCTGCACGATATAGGCAAGCTGGCCGTGCCGGAGCACATTATCAGCAAGCCCGGCCGGCTGACTCCGGAAGAATTCGAGAAAATGAAGATCCATCCCACCGTGGGGGCGGAGATTTTGGAACGGGTGAAGTTCCCCTACCCGGTAGTTCCTACGGTGCGCGCCCACCACGAGAAATGGGATGGCTCCGGCTATCCTGATGGACTGGCCGGAGAAGCCATCCCCATAGGCGCCCGCATTCTTGGCGCCGTCGATTGTCTCGACGCCCTCGCCTCCGACCGGCAATACCGGCGCGCCCTTCCCCTCGACGAGGCCATGGCCTATGTGGCCGGCTTGGCCGGGAACAAATATGACCCCAAGGTCGTAGCCATCCTGCGGCGCCGCTACCTTGAACTCGAGCAGATGGCAAAAGTTGAAGCCCCACCTCCGCTCTTTACCTTTGCTGCCCGCGGCACAGTGGAAGACTCGGCGGCCCCGGCTTCCCCTCTCGCGGGCAGTATCGATGCCGGCGCCGCGGCGGGGGAACCTGACTTCCTCTCCTCCATTGCCGCTGCCCGCCAGGAAGCGCAGATGTTGTTCGAGCTCATCCATGACCTGGGCAATTCCCTGAGTCTGGAGGATACCTTGTCCCTCGTCTCGGCCCGGCTGCGCAAGCTGGTGCCCTACGACTCGATTGCCATCTGGATTCGGGACCAGGAAAAGGGAGTCTTGGTCCCGAAGCATGTGGGGGGCGACGAATCCCGTTTGTTCTCCGCGCTGGAGATTCCCCTGGGCCAGGGTTTATCCGGCTGGGTGGCGCTGCACGCCCAGCCCATTCTGAACGGCATTCCCACCCTCGAGGCCGAGTATCTTCATCACCCCGCGAAAGCCAGCGCTCTCGGTTCCGCCTTGGCCGTGCCGCTGGAGGGCTTGGGCGGGACCATCGGCACGCTGACCTTGTACCGCACGGAAGCCGGCTCCTTCAGTCCGGACCACCTCCGCATCGTCCTGGCGATCAGTTCCAAACTGGCGTTGTGCATCGAGAATGCGCTGAAATTCCAGTTGGCGCAAACCTCGGCGGCCACCGATTATTTGACCGCGCTGCCCAATGCCCGTTCTTTGTTTCTTCATCTGGACCGCGAAGTCGCGCGCTGCAAACGCACCGCCGCCACCCTGGCGGTGATTGTCTGCGATCTCGACCGCTTCAAAGAGTTCAACGATGTCCTCGGTCATATCGAGGGCAACAAAGTGCTCCGTGAGTTTGCCCGGGCGCTGCGGGAAAATTGCCGGGAATATGATTACGTGGCCCGCATGGGGGGCGACGAATTCGTGATGCTGGTTCCCGGACTCACCGCGGAAGCCGCCGGCTCCACCGCAGAACGCATCCGCGAAATGGCGCAGGCAGCGGGCCGCCGGGTTTCTCCGCATAGCCGGCTCTCCGCCAGCATCGGAACGGCCTTCTTTCCCGCCGATGGCCCCGACGCCGAGGAGTTGCTGGCGGAAGCCGATCGGCGCATGTACCTGGCCAAACAACGCTATGCGGCATTGCCCGAACCCGTGGAACCGGCGCCGTTGATTACCGCAGAGCCGGGAAGCCAGACTGCCGTGCTCGGCAGCAACAGCACCGGGCAACAAGCACCGGGCTAGAAGCCGGAAAATCGTTTCCCGTCCCCCGTCTCCCGTCCCCCGCCAGCGAACCGTTTCGCGTTTTTCGTTTCGCGTTTCACGTTTCACGTCGTGCGACCCACGTGGCCGAGACCCATGGCAGCCAGCCCCTAACTCCTAATTCCCGTCTCCCGTCTCCCGTCTCCTGTCTCCTGTGTCCTGTGTCCTGTGTCCTGTGTCCTGTGTCCTGTCTCCTGTCTCCTGTGTCGAATAAAACGAATCATCCGCGGGGTTCCGGCTGAAGACCGACGGCCGAAGACCACCGACCATTTGCCGGTCTCTGGCTTGGTGCTTGTAGCTCGGTCCTTTTGGCTGACCGCCGATCGCCGATCGCTGACAGCCTTTTCCATTACTACCGTTATCCCGCCGGGTTATTTGCCCGGAGAATCGGGCCCCCAAAAAATGGTATGCTGCTCCAGCCGCATGCGATGCCTGAAGGACAAGCCATGAGCGACTCCACTGCGCCGGCTCGCCGGCCCGCCGCCCGCGTTCCGGCCGCCTGCTGGGGATGGCTGCTGTTGGCGGCCGCCGTGCTGGCCCTCTACTGGCCGGTGCTGCAGGCGCTGGCCCAGCAGTGGTGGGACGACCCGAATTATTCGCATGGCTTCCTGGTTCCGCTGTTTTCCGCCTTCGTGATTTGGGAGCGGCGCGCGCGCCTGCGGCAAATTGCGCCCCGGCCTGCGCTGGCCGGCCTGACCGTGATGTTGGCCTCCCTGGGGCTGCTCTTTCTCGGCTTGCTCGGGGCGGAGTTATATCTCACCCGAATTTCCCTGATTGGGGTGATTCTGGGTCTGCTGCTGTTCCTGCGCGGATGGCCGCTGGTGAAGGCGCTGGCGTTTCCGCTGGCGGCCTTGCTGTTGATGATTCCCCTGCCCGCCATCGTTTACAACGAGGTGGTGTTTCCCTTGCAGCTTGCCGCTTCGCAATTGGCGGCCGGCACCCTGCAAACCTGCCGTCTCATGCCGGTATTGCGCGAAGGCAACGTGCTGATTTTGCCCAATGCCACGCTGGAGGTAGCCGAGGCCTGCAGCGGCATTCGCTCCCTGCTGGCGCTGCTGGCCCTTAGCGTCATGTACGGTTATTTTGCCGAGCGCCGGACGTGGGTCCGGGGGGTGCTCTGTATCGCCGTTCTGCCCATTGCCGTCCTCAGCAATGCCGCCCGCGTGATGTTCGCCGCGGTGGGCTCGCGCTACTGGGGAGATGCCGTGGTTGAGGGCTTGCCGCACCTGCTCTCCGGAATTGTGCTTTTCGTGGTGGCCACCGGGGCGATGATCGGCTTCCATGTTCTGTTGCGCGCTTTGGCGCGCCGGCCCGCGCCGGCGGCAGCCGCCGCGAATCCGGAAACCCCGGCGGCGCGGCCGGAAGCGTTCCCCGAGATGCATCCGCCGGGACTTCGGTGCGAGCCGCTGCCGCGGCTTTGGCGCCAGCCTCAGCCGCAACTGTGGCTCGCTGTAGCGCTTTTGGCCTTGGCCGCTTGGGGCACGCATGCGATGCGGCACGGCCAAGCCATGCCGTTGCGCCGGCCCTTGCAGAGCCTTCCCCTGCAGCTCGGGGGATGGCAAGGAACCGACGATCCGCTCGAGGCCAAGGTCGTGGCCATGGCGGGAGCCGATGAATACGTGAACCGGATTTACGTCTCCGGCAGCCGGTATTACCTCGGGTTGTACATTGGCTATTACCGGTCTCAGGCTACCGGGGATACGATTCATTCGCCCAAAAACTGCCTGCCCGCCAGCGGCTGGCAACCGGTCAGCTCCTCCCGGGTGGACTTGACGGCGCCTGACGGCCGCCGCGCGCCGGTCAATGCCTATGTCATCGAGCGCGCCGGCGAGCGGCAGGTGGTGCTGTATTGGTATCAGTCGCACGGACGCGTCATCGCCAGCGAGTACCGGGCCAAGTTTTATATGATCGCCGATGCGCTCCGCTGGAACCGCACCGATGGCGCGTTGGTCCGGATTGCCGCCCCGGTGGTGAGCAGCGAAGCCGCGACGCGCGCGCAAGCTTTGCGCTTCGCGCAACAAATCCAGCCCTGGCTGGAAAGCGTGATTCCGTGATCAAAGTCCTCTCCACCGTGGCTAAAGCCAGCGTAGGCGGGCGCTGGGATTTCAATGGTCCCGCTGAGCGGGACCATTGCTTCCACCATGATGGGGACATTACTTGTACGACGATCAATGATGAATTCTTTGGCCCGGAGTGTATGACCATGCGAAGACAACGCACGATTCTGGGAATCCTGGCGCTGCTGTTGGCGCTGGCCGTGGGGTGTTCGCGAAATCCCGAGGCCGCCAAGAAGCGCTATCTCGAAAGCGGACAGCGCTACCTGGACCAGGGAAAATATCAGGCCGCCCAAGTCCAGTTCCGCAATGCGCTGAAGCTCGATCCGCGTTTTGTGGAGGCTTATGTGCGCCTGGCTAAGGCCGATATCGGCATGGCGCAATGGAACCAGGCCTATGCCTCGCTACAACAGGCCCTCAAGGTGAATCCCAAAAGCGTTGACGTGCGGCTCGACCTCGGCCAGATCTATTTGTCCGCCCGCCAGTACGGCCAGGCGCAGGACCTGGCCAGGATGATCTTGGATGAGAATCCAAGCGACACCGCCGCGCTGCAACTCTACGGCACGGCCTCGGCCGGCGTGGGACGTTACGACATTGCGCTGGGCGCTTACAAACGCATCGCCCAGCTTATCCCCAACGATCCCACCGCCTACATTAACCTGGCCTTGATGCAGCTTACCCTGCGCCGCTTTCCGGAAGCAGAGCAGAACCTGCGCCGCGCCGTGGAAGTCGATCCGAAATTCGTTCCGGCATATTCCGACCTGGCCAATTACTACCGCTTGCAGAAACAGTTGCCGCAAGCCGAACAAGCGCTGCGGCAGGGCATCAACCAGGTGCCCGGGGCGGTGCCGCTTTATCTGGCGTTGGCGCAAGTGCTCTACGCCCAGAACCGCAGCCCGGAGGCGGAGGCGCTGGTGCAACGCGTGGAGCAAAGCCAAGGCAATCTGCCCGATGTGGCCATGGCGTTGGGCGAGTTTTACACGCAACTCAACCAATCCAGCCGGGCGCTGGCCCTTTATCAGCGGGCCCTGGCGGCTAATCCGAACCACCAGGATCTGAAGACCCGCATCGTGGAGCTGTACCTCAACACCGGCCGCGTCGCCGACGCGAATTCGCTGAACGAGCAGGTATTGAAGGCCAACCCCAAAAGCCCCGCGGGCCATGTTCTGCGCGCACGTATCCTGTTAGCCGAAGGAAAAATCGATTCCGCCCTCGATGAACTGCAACGCCAAGTCGCCGATACTCCGGATTCCGCCGACGCGTATTATGTGCTGGGCTTGGCGCATTGGCGCAAGGGCGCGCTGGATCAGGCGGCCGCGAATTTCCAGGATGCGGTCAAGTACGCGCCCGAGATGTTGAAGGCATGGCAGAGTCTGGCCACGCTCCACCTCTCCCGCGGTGACTTGCAGATTGCGCAGGGCTATGCCGAGCGCTGCATCCAGTTGAATCCCGGCGATGCGGCCTCGCATTTGCTGCTGGGCCGGGTGCTCCTTGCCGGCCGCGACTATCCCCAAGCCCGCGAGCAGTTTGCCTACGGCATGCAATTGGCGCCCTCCGATCCCGCGCCGCATGTTCAAATGGCGCACGCGCTGGCGGCGGAGAAAAACAACGCCCAGGCGGAGAAGGAGTTTGCGGCTGCCCTGGCCATCCAGCCGGAGCTTCCCGAAGTCTGGGGCGAGTATCTGGATTTCCTGATTGCCCTTCACCAGGACGCGCAGGCGGTGGCCCGGGCACGGCAAATCACCGCCGCCTATCCCGGCAATGCTTTCGCGCACCTGAGCCTGGGCTCGGTTTATCTCGACTTGAAGCAATATGATCAGGCCAAACCCGAACTGCAGCGGGCCATCGATCTCGACCCGAATCTGGTCCAGCCATACCTGCAATTGGGGAAGGCCTGCCAGGAATTGCATGAGAACGAGGCCGCCCTCCAGCACTATCTGTCCGCCCTCAAACTGCAACCGAAGTTCCCCCCGTTGCTGACGCTGGCCGGCAATTTGTATCTCGATAAGGGCGATTGGACCGCGGCGCAGGGCTACTTCGAACAGGCCCTGGCCGCAGATCCTAACTTCGCCGCCGCCGCCGGCAACCTGGCCTGGATTTATGCCCAGCAAGGCGTCAAGCTCGACGAGGCTCTCGCCTTGGCGCAAAAGGCCCGCCAGTTGAAGCCGCAGTTGGACTCCCTTAGCGATACTTTGGCTTGGGTGCAGTACAAGCGTGGCGACTATTCGAGCGCCAGGATGTTGTTGCAGGATTGCGTCCAACAGGCGCCGCAACGCCCCACTTATCACTACCACCTCGGCATGGTGTGGGTGGCCGTGGGTAACCGCCAAAAAGCAAGGGCGGAACTGGCTGCCGCGTTACGGCTGAAACTTACCGGGGAAGATGCCCAGCACGCCCGGGACGCCTTGGCAAAACTGGAATAGTCAGGGAGTGCAAGACTTTGCACACTTCCCATACGGAAGAATCCTGGCATTTTCCACGTTTCGCTCTTAATTTCTAAACATAGCTGTGCTATCTTATTGATTATTTGGTACTTATTATTTCATGTTGCTCTCCGCGGCTGGAACTTGGCGTGCCTCTGCCATGTCGAAAGTATTGGGAATGAGTGTACGCACGGAGCAATGATGGCTGCGGCGCAGGGCTTTGCGTTCCGGCTCGTTCCGCCCCGGCATCCTGGAACCTGGCTGGCCGGGCATCCCAAGGAGGGTTCGAATGAAGAATTGGCTTATTTTCATTGCCGTATTAGTCGTTGCCACCGCGGTAGGGGCAGCGGCGCAAACGCAGGTCACTTTAGAGAGCAGCAGCAGCGGCCAGACGATCAACTTCAGCGCTCCGGGCGCTGGTATGCCCATCGCTATGGGCTTTACCGGCTCCTGTTCGGTTCCTGGAGTGGGCGGCGCATCCGCTTGTCTGTCCGGCGCCGGATCGTTTCAAAATCCCCCGGCATCCGATGTGGGCGGCAACTATTACATGTGGATGACCGGCGGGGGGGCGTCGCTGACCCAGATTTCCGCGGGAAATTATAGCGTCAACATGAATTCTTCGACGTTCAATTTCCTGTGGTCGGCCTCGAATGGCAGCGTGGGCGGGACGATTGCGTTGACTGGCGCAACGCAGGTGCCCGGATTCCCCCAGGTGTTCTTTGTGGGCAACCTGGACATTACCTCCGCGTCCGGCGCTTATGGCTCGCTATTCCCGGGCAACAATAACAACCTGGATGTAACGTTCTACCTCAATACCGGCACCCTCAATCTTGATTCGCTGTGGGCAAACGGCGGCACGGCTTCGGGATATTTGTCCTCGGGAGAAGTGGTTCCGGTGATTCCTGAACCGGCCAGCATGGCGCTGCTGGGGTCGGGATTGCTGGCTGCAGGAAGCATGTTCCGGCTGCGGCGCAGAAAATAGGCCTTCGGGATTCACGATTTGCCCGCGAAATGCCGATAGTACTGGGTGGCCCAAAGTAAGGGCGCCCGGCGTCGGAAAGAGGACGAATGAAACGCCTGTGTTGGTTCTTCGCCATCCTGCTGCTCGCGGGCGCAGGTGTGTTCGTCAGACGGGCGATGGTGTGGTGGTATTACCCGGCGGCCATGCCGCTCACCGTGCCGGCTCCTCTCATCCGCGCCACCCGTGCCATCTATCCTTTTTCCGTAGTTCCGGGTGGCGTGCTGAATGGGCAGGAATTGGCCGAGTCCGTGGCCAAGGACCCGGTGGCCCGCGAGCATTATCAGGACCTTCATCCGGAACAGCTCTGGCTCACGGAGGTGAAGGAGCCGATGCTGGCCTTCGTCTCCTACCGCAAGGGCGACCACGTATTTTGGACCGATCACAAAGTCAGAATTGCCACCGGGGAATCCGTCCTGACGGATGGTGTCAATCTGGTGCGCGGCCGCTGCGGCAACCGCATTGCCTTCCGCCGGCCAACGCCCCTGGCTAAAGCCATTACTCCCCCGGAAGTGCCGCCGCCGGACATTGTGTTCGAAACGCCTTTGCCCGACCTGCTGCCCCCGACCATCATCGAACCGCTGCCGCCGGAAGTGAGCCTTGCGCAACGGGTGGTCGAACACCGTTACTGGCCGCCACCCATCTGGTGCTGCGGGTTGCGGTCTAAGTCGATCCCGTCCCCCATTCCCGAACCGGGCACCTTGGCGCTGGTCGGCGCCGGCATGTTCGCTGCCGGTGCTCTCTTCCGCCGGAAGAGATGAACCTTTTATCCCCACGGGCAATTCAGCGGGACGAAACGAATCGCACCGTTCCACTCCCCGTTCACTGCGCAAAGTGGACCAGCACATTCACGGCTTCGCCGGCAGGAATGTGTCCGCGGTCCGGGGGTACGACCAGATAGCAGTTGGCGCGCGCTCTGGCCGCCACATCGCCGGAACCTTGCCAACGTATCGCTTCTACCTCCGCCCGCGCAAATTCTCCGCCCAGCACCGCCGGCAGGAAGCGCGTCAAGCCGGTCTTGGTCCGCACCCCGGATTTGAGGACGGCCTTCAGAAACACCAGAGGCTTGGCGGCGGCGCCGGCCAGCGCCTCGATCACGGGCTGAACAAATAAATCGAAGGTCACCATGGTCGATACCGGATTTCCCGGCAGCCCGAAGAATAACTGCGGCTGGCGGCTGGCGCCTTCGCCCTCGTGCATCAACTCTCCGAACACAATCGGCCGTCCCGGTTGAATCAACGCTTCGGTGAAATGAAATTTTGCCTGCAGTTGCGCCAGAACCTGCTCCACCAAATCATACTTGCCCATGGAGACCCCGCCGGCAAGCAACAACAGGTCGGCCGCCAGTCCCCGGACGATGGATTTGCGCAATTCGCCGGCTTCGTCGGGCGCTACCGGCAGAATCACCGGCTCCGCTCCCGCGCCCGCAACCTGCGCTGCCAGCGAATAGCTGTTCGAATTCCGAATCTGGCTGGGCCCCGGACGCTCGCTGATTTCCACCAGCTCGTCTCCCGTGGCCAGAATTGCCACGCGCGGCCGGCGGTACACCGCAAGCCGAAACTTGCCGGTGCTGGCGGCGACGGCTATGGCGGCGCTGTGAAGGCGCGTGCCCGGAGCCAGCAGTTTTTCTCCCGCGCGGGCCTCGGCGCCCTGCAACACAATATTCTCGCCGGGAGCAGCGCCGCGCGCCGGGATTACGAATCTTCCCTCCCGCACTGTGTGCTCCACCATAACCACGGCATCTGCCCCGGCCGGAACCGGCGCTCCCGTCATGATCTCCACTGCTTGGCCGGGCTGGATGCCCTGGGGAACCGCTTCCGGACACGCGCCTGCCTTGCTTTCACCAATCACCTCCAGGCGCGGCGCCGCTTCCTGCGCCGCCGCCTCCTTCCCAACCCGAGGCAGGGCGTGGAGGTCCGCGGCCTTTACGGCATAGCCGTCGCGGGTGGCGCGCGGAAACGGCGGCAGGTCCCGGTCGGCAACAATCTCCTCGGCCAGCACGCGCTCATACGCCTCCAGCAGGGGAACCGATTCCATGCCGCCGGGCTTTTGCCGGCGCGCATGTTCCTCCACCGTGCGCCGCGCTTCCGCAAAGGTTACCGCGCTCATAAGCACTGAGGTTAGCAGAAAGCCGCCGGCCGTTGGCCGTCGGCTGGAAGCATCGGCAATGTCGCGAGTTGCGCCGACGGCTTCTCTTCGCATAACCCGGATTGTCGAACGTGAAACGGGGAACGGGTTTTCGGCCAATTGCGATGTTCGGCCCTCGCCGGTAGTGTATTACTGTGCTGTGCAGACCGGATCATCAAGGCGTTTGATGCCAGAGTTCAAAGCCATCGTGCCGGCGTCCCCGCCGGCCATGACCGGCGTAGCGAAAGCGGCCGGTCACTATCGTTGGACCATCGCCGGAGTGATCTTTTTCGCCACTACCCTCAACTATATTGATCGGAACGTGCTGGCCGTGCTTGCCCCGCTGCTGCAAAAGACCATCGGCTGGAACGACATTCAGTACAGCAATATCGTCAGCGCCTTCACCGCGGCTTATGCCATCGGATTGCTGGTGACCGGCCGGTTCCTCGACCGGGTGGGCACGCGCATCGGTTACGTGGTGGTGATGGCACTCTGGAGCATGGCAGCCATGAGCCATGCTCTGGCCCGCTCCGTCCTTGGGTTCGCGACTGCCCGCTTCCTGCTCGGCTTGGGAGAATCCGGAAACTTTCCCGCCGGAGTCAAGGCTGTGGCCGAGTGGTTTCCCAGGAGAGAACGGGCGCTGGCCACCGGCATCTTTAATTCCGGCACTAACGTGGGCCCCGCCGTAGCGCCGTTGGTGGTCCCGTTGATTGCCGTCAAACTGGGCTGGCAATGGGCCTTTGTTCTCACCGGACTATTGGGAGTGCCGTGGCTGGCTGCCTGGCTGCTTACGTTCCGCCGTCCGCAGGAGCACCCAAAAGTTTCCGCGGCGGAACTGGCGTACATTAACAGCGACCCTTCCGGCCCCGAGACCAGACTGGCCTGGCCGCGATTGTTGCCCCATCGGCAGACCTGGGCCTTCGTGGCCGGCAAAGTGATGAGCGATCCCATCTGGTGGTTTTTTCTGTTCTGGCTGCCGGCGTTCTTGAACAAACGCCACGGCCTGCCGGTGACCAGAATGGGAGTGCCTCTGATCGTGGTCTTCAATGTGGCCTTCGTGGGCAGTATTGTTGGCGGATGGCTTCCGGCCAAGTTCCTGCAATGGGGCTGGAGCTTGAACCGGGCCCGCAAGACCACCATGCTCATCTGTGCCCTCGTCATTGTTCCCATCGTGTTTGCCGCCACGGTCCACGGCCTGTGGGCGGCGGTGGCGCTCATCAGCCTGGCTGCCGCCGGTCATCAAGGTTGGTCGGCCAATTTGTGGACCCTGGCTTCCGACGTCTTTCCCCGGCCCGCGGTAGGCTCGGTGACGGGAATCGGCGGATTTTTCGGGGCCGTTTCCGGAGTCGCGTTCCAGAAGCTCACGGGTTATGTTTTGCAAGCGACGGGCAGCTACGTGCCGCTGTTCTTAATTGCCGGCACGGCATATCTGTGCGGGCTGCTCATGATTCACCTGTTGGCGCCCCGCCTCGCACCCGCCAGACTCGATTAGCACGCCGGCAACCGCCGATGGCCGGCGGCTGAAATGTTATGATGGCCGCATCATGGATCAAGTAAACATTGGCATTGTAGGCTTAGGCAACATTGGCACGGGCACGATGACGATCCTGGCGGAGAACGCCGAGTTGATCGCACTCAAACTGGGCTGCCGGTTGCAGGTAACGGCGGTGTGCGACTTGCTGATCGACCAGAAGACGGTCCCGGAAGCGCTGGGCCCGGTATTTAAGACCAAGGACTGGCGCCAGTTGATCGCCCGCCCCGAAGTGCAGATTGTGGTCGAGTTGGTGGGCGGCACCACGGTCGCCGCCGAGGTTATTCGCGCCGCCATGGCCGCCAAAAAGTCGGTGGTGACGGCCAACAAGGAACTGATGGCGCTATGCGGCGCCGATCTTTGGGAAGAGGCCATCGCCGCCGAAACCAACCTGGCCATGGAGGCCAGCGTCGCCGGAGGCATTCCCATCCATACCGTGCTGCGCGAAGGCATTGCCGGCGATCGCATTTCCGCTCTCTATGGCATCCTCAACGGCACCAGCAACTATATTCTTACCGAAATGGAAAAGCACGGCACGCCGCTGGAGACCGTGCTGGCTGAGGCGCAGCGCTTAGGCTATGCCGAGGCTAATCCGACCAATGATATCGACGGCTTTGATGCCCGTTCCAAGCTGGCCATCCTTTCCGCCCTGGCCTTCGGCGAAAGGATCACGCCCTCTGACATATTCACCGAAGGCATCCGGCGCCTCTCGCCCATCGACTTCGAATATGCGCACTTGCTCGGCCATACCATCCGCCTGTTGTGTGCCGCCCGCCAGACCGGGGAGGGACTGGTGCTTTCCGTGCGGCCGGCGCTGATTTCCACCGCTACCATTCTGGCCGGCGTTCAGGCCTCCTACAACGCGGTGTGGGTGAAGGGTCATTACGGGGAAGACACGTTCTACTACGGACGCGGCGCCGGCCCCCGGCCCACCGGCGTGGCCGTGGTCAGCGACCTGATGCGGGTGGCCCGCGAAATTCGCGAGGGCAGCCCGCAGCGCGTTTCGCCCTTCGCCCATCAACGCCTGGGAGTTTACAAACCCATTCCGGTCACCCGCCAGAAGCGGGCCTACTATCTGCGGTTCCGGGTGGACGATCGTCCGGGGATTATTTCCGCGCTATCGGGAATTCTGGCGGAGAAGCACATCAGCATCGACGCCGTGCTGCAGTTGCCTTACCACAATAAGCGCGATCTGCCCTTCGTGATTACGCTGGAATCCACTACGGAGGAGGCGGTGCGCCGGGCTGCGGAAGAAATGTCGCGCCTCGATTTTCTGGTGGAACCGCCGCTGGCTCTGCCCATGGAACCGCCACTTTAGGACGGCGTGGCTGTTTCCGCCGGCTCGGGGCTGGGCTCGGAATTGGCTGGGCAGCGATGTACTTTTACCGCGGTAATAATTTCGGTAAAGGCCGCATGGTCCAAGGTGCTGGCTTGCTCGGGGATGGGGAACGTTTTGCCGCAGTTCTTGCACAAAAAGCCTGTGAAGGCTTCCGACTTCATGAATTCCATGGAACGCCTCGCCTTTTTCCGCACATGTTATCCTCACATATAGCGGAAAATGCTCTAATTCACGCAGAGAACGAATTTTCGTTCCACTTTCGGAACAGAGGGCGAATTGCCTTTGGGCCGAATAGTTGCGGAATTTTTCAGGGCGTTGTTTCCGCCCGGCCGGGGCAAACAGCCCCTGCCCGGCGGGCTGGAGAGAGGGCCTGGTAAGCCGGAGAGAAAATTTCCATACGCTGGAAAGTGGAACTTTCTTAAGGGGGGATAGCCGGGAGCATAGTACTTCCGGCGGCGCACAGGAGGCGGCTTTGGATGCAGGCGGAAAATTGCGGGTTCTGCGGGAGCAGCTCGGATTCACGATTCGCCAGGTCGAGGCTTTGAGCGCCAAGCTGGCGGCCAAGTACAAGAACAGCGGATTTGCCATTCCGCTCAGCCGTCTTTCGGAGATCGAAAATAAAGGCGTGGCGCCCAGCGCCTACCGCTTTTATTCGCTGGCCGCGATTTATCACCGCGATTTGCGGGAACTGCTTGGCTGGTATGGCATTGAGGTGAACCAACTGGGCACGGATATCAGCCTCTCCGAGCCGCCCCATACTCATCTTTCCGAGGCGGCGGATTACACCGACGCGGCCAAGCTTCCCGTGCGCTTCAATGCCGATTTTGACCCGCTCCGGACGGTCAATTTGGGCAGCATGATCGAAGCCTGGGGGATCGTTCCCCTGGCTTCGCTAAGCCGGTTCGCCAACCGCAAATATACTTATGGCTACATTGGCGCCCAGGATTTTACGATGTATCCCATCCTCCCGCCCGGCTCTTTGATCCAGGTGGACGAGTCCAGGGACAAGATCGTCGAGGGAAGCTGGCGTTCCGAGTATGAACGGCCGATATACTTTATAGAGACCCGCAACGGATACAAGTGCTGTTGGTGCTCCCTGCACGGCGACGAGATCACGCTCCAGCCTCATCCGCTTTCGCCGGAATCGGCGCAGGTTCTCCGGTACTCACAAGAGGCGGAAGTGATCGGCCAGGTGGTCGGCGTGGCTCTGCGCTTGGTTGGTCCCGCCGGCGCAACCAACGGGAAGCCGAGGTAAGCGATTGTTCCAAAACTGTAACAAAATCGATTTAAGAAGCACCGGGGGGGCACAGCAGTTAAGCTCCAGGCATGGCAAATTGCCATCCAGGAGCTTCCATGAAAATACGTCTGATATTAGCATTGCTGTTCGTTATCGGCTTGGGAACCTCCGTGTATTGCACCGGGAAAGCCCGCGTAATGACACCTCAACTCGCGGAGACGTGCTGCGGCGGCTTTCCGAATGTTCCGGAACCGATTCCACTTCCTACTCCCACTCCAACGCCGTAACACCTCAGGGCCGCTTTCCCGGGGCAGGGGGCGGCCCATGAACCTCTATTCACGGCCACTTCTCCTGGGTATAT
>Ga0326728_10012189_pt1 | contig 19205 bp, 12 predicted proteins | sample MB3enrmetagenome_FD_207602 | JGI IMG/M metagenome (GOLD analysis project Ga0326728, IMG submission 207602) | Lab enriched peat soil microbial communities from McLean, Ithaca, NY, United States - MB31MN | ecosystem: Environmental > Terrestrial > Soil > Wetlands > Peat | place: USA: New York... | reverse complement strand
CCTCACAGTAAAATCGAAGCCGCCTATCATCGGGCTGATCAAGCCATCGAAAAGGTCCTCGAGCTCCTTGCCGCCTGAACTATCTAAGAGGTAAATTCTCAGTTTCGGGCACGAAGTTATCTACTGCTTTCTTCGCTCGCGGCGTAGTAACCGCTGCGGGCATACACAGTGTATTTCTGATCGTCGGAAGAGGCCGCGATGCGAATTTCGATTTCCCGGAAGGAGCCGTCGCGTTGATGGTTGGTGCTATAGTAGCCCAGGCTATAGCGCTGCCTCAAGCGAGAGATCGCGGTGGCCATGGCTGAGCGGATGGAGTTGATGTTCCTGGCGTCGATAACCTCTCCTCCGGTCTCGTGGGTGATCTTGGGCACAGACACGGCGCGGAAGATGGGAAGAAGCACGTACATGGAATGGGGGTGCGAGCCTTCCTCGACCTGTACACTGTAAATCACCGCCTCAGACTCAAGCGCCTGGCGAATGACGCGCTTTTCGTCGCAGTAACCCTTTAGGGTGTTTTCATTGTCGGAAACCAGAATGATGGCGTGACGGCGGTCCGGCGCCGCGCGGGAGAGGTAAAGGGCGGCCTCGTAAAGGGCATCGGGGATGACGGTGCCGCCCCCCGGACGAATAATGTCAATGGCGTCCGCAATGCGTCGCCGATTCCGCGTCAGGCCAACCAGCATCTCGGCCCGCGCGGCAAAATCGAACAAAGCCACCTGGTCGTCCGGCTTGAGCGTGGAGAGCGTATCGAAGGCCACGCGGTGCAATTGTTTCAGAACCGGACCCATGCTTCCACTGCAATCCAACACCAGGGCCACAGCCAAAGGGAGTTCGTCGCGGGAGAAATAAGTGATCTGCTGCTCGAGGCCGTTTTCGAAGACGCCAAAATCCTCGCGCCGCAGGTTGTTGACGATGCCGCCGTCCTGGTCGCGCACGGTCGCCTCGACCAAGACCAGATTCACATCTGCCTTGAGTCTGAACCTATCCGCTTCCCCCGCCGCGGCGAACGTTTCGGCGAACGGCGCAACCGCTGTGGGCGCCAGAGTTTGCGCCCGCTTCGCCGCTGCTGCCGCACTGTTTTTCGGGGTGCCGTCTGATGCTGCATCCGGCAATGCTTCAGCCGGGATATCCCCGGGCTTTATGGGCGCGGCAGCATGGTTAGCTGGAGGGGCGGTGGGCGAGCCGGCCGGCGGCGCTGTAGACGGAAGTTGACTGAAAGCGACCTGTGTCCGGACCAACGCCACAGCCAAAACAACGACAATTCGACATGCCACCGCGCTTTTCATCGCCGTCCTTGCCGCTTGGTGCGATGCATGCAATCCGAAAGACGTTGTCCAAAGGGGCTAGGGACTAAGCACGGACGAGATCGCCACGGCATCCTTTGCCCCGGGCGGGTGTGATCGTGATCGCTCCACTCATGGGCCGCTTGCACCAAAAGGTGGGTTCTGAAGAGCCGGGCGCCGTGGGGACGCACTTCGATGCTGAACATAGTCCGCCAGCGGCTTGGATCCCTGGCCGCCCGCCGCCGATGGGAAACGGTTCGCGTTCGAAGCTCGTGTAGCCCCCCTGGCGCTCGCCCACCCGCCGGCGCCTTTCGACCCGTGAATACCGGTTCGAAGCCGCACAAAAGGCGGGTTTCTAGCCACTTTTTCGAGTTCGTTTTGCCTTTTTGCACTCAAAAACCAGTTCGTTTTGCACACTTGAAAAATGCTAAGTCCTTTAGTTGCAATAGATGGATGAGTTCGTTCCCTCTATTTTAGTATCTTTTTCCCGTTTCCCCGCGTTCTCCCCCTTGCCGGGTCGGGGTCCCTTTCGCCTTCCGTTGCCGCGGCCGCTTTCGAGCGCTCTCTTGCGACAACCAGCATAGGCTACCGTGAGTTGGCCCTCGTGTCAAGAGCAAAGTGCGACGTAGCGCGTGCATCTTGCCCGCTGTGAAGGTGTAGGGGCGAACACGCACATGTCGAGGCCCCCTCACCTGGCCTCCGTCAACTGACGGGCTGGCGGGCTGAAGAAAACGCCGGCGCGGTCCAGCCCCTTGCCCAAGGAGTCTGTGTGAATACTCGGCGAGCAAACGTAGAGGCCGCCTTCAGGAGGGCACAAATCATTGATGGCATGATGCCGGGCTGAAGCCCGCCGCTACGAAAACCGGCACGATACGGAGTCTTCACACAGACTCCCAAGGCGGAGAGGGCCTGAAGTTTCCACATTTTCCGGGCTGCAAACAAACGCGGCAAGGTGCGAAGCTCCCCCGGCGGGTTGGAAGGGCCGCTCACCATGCCATGCGTGCGGCACCGCTCCAGCGTATCCTGCGAATCCTCAGCAAGGCCTCGCGCATCTCGGTGGCTAGGCCGTTCAACATCAATGCGGATTCTTGCAGCGTGCTTCGCCAGAAGGGAGGACTGGAACAGCAGGTTCGTCCGAAAACAATAGGCGACAAGGCGGGGTCTAAACGTCACGGAGCGAACGCCGGCACGCCCACGGCGGAGGCTGCCGCCCTGAGCTTGACATCGAGCGTCGCAAGCGGCAGGCCGCGGCGCAAGGCCAGTTCCAGATAGGCCGCGTCATAGGCCGAAAGCCGATGCGCACGCGCCAGGTTTAGCACTTCACCCCAAGCCTGGTCGTTGGTCTCGTCATCGACTGCAATGGGGAGGAACCCGAGGTAGGTGAGCCATTTGGCGGCTTGCGCCTCCGTGCTCCGCTGGCGCCGCTCTCCCATCAGCACCGCGTTCGCCACCTCCAGGGGCCAAATCAGCGGCACGACGGCGCGCGCCGCCGGAAAGCGCGCCGCCACCGCATCCGCATACGGGTCCGCCTCGTCCTTGAAGTACCACGCCAAAGCGAGCGAGCCGTCGAGGACAAACTCGGCCACGCCAGGCTTCCTTGCCTTTTTCGCCATCGTGCCTCCTTTCGGTCGCGCGTCCGCCTAAAAGCGGCGGCCTTCGTCAATCAGTTCCCGAATGGTCACCTGGCCGCCCAGCGTTGGCCCCTCGCGGTCCCGGAACGCCAGCATCTCCTGCACGACATGACGCACATCCCGCTGGTCCTGCTTGGGGGGCGGACCAATCAGGGCCGCAGGTCTGCCGCGCCGGGTGATAAGAACTTTCCTTCCCTTCGCGACGTGGTCGAGCAGCTCCGAAAGATGCGTCCGCGCTTCGTAGAAGCCCATCGTGGTCATATCCCTGCCCTCCTCCGACCGGTCTATTTGACCAGTCTATCAGAAAGGGAGCTTCTCTACAAACGACATCAGTCTCTCGCGTGGGGGCTTCGTGCGAAGCTGCGAGCAACCGCATGGGCATCATCGTGAGTTTGTATTCGCGCAGACTTGAACGCGCAGGCACATGTAGGTATTTCGGCTTCGCGTCACTGTGAACCGCGGGTGGCGCAGACATTGGGTTTGATGTCTGCGCCCCAAGCCTCGCGTTGCGACCCATCGTGCCCAGTGGTCACGGCAGCGGCGGAAACTGGGCGGTGGGGGCTGGAGACGGGGGATCTGAGATTGCACATTTAGAAAGCAAGAACGCGTGTCGAGAAGAACCTTCAAGTCGCGACCTCAATGGACGGCGGCTAAATTCGCTCATTGGCTGTGACACGGCGGGCACAGACGAGGCAGGCTTGGACATCTTCTCTTTCCAGGCAAGGGTAGGAGAGGGTAGCCGCGGCGAGTGCAGTTCTGACCGTAGGTTTTTCTCATCCTCCGGTCCCCACCGCACGCCAAGGTTCAAGCGTTCTTTCGTTCCTGCATATAGGCGCGGAGCAGAGCGTTGATGCGGGTTTGATAGCCTGGCCCCTGCCTTCTATACCATTCCACCACATCGCTGTCGATCCGTAGCGTGAGTAGCTTTTTCCGCGCCACCGGCTTCAGGCCCCGCCGCACGAGGCCGCGGGCAAACATCTCCGGCGTCAATTCCGGAGTATCCGAAAAGTCGATTCCGTGCTTCTGAATGTTGGATTGCCGTTTGGCTTCATCCCATTCATATCGCATAGAAGCAGTGTAGCTACATAATGTAGCTACGTCAAGCGCGATACCACGATGTCTCACAGCCCGCCGCAACTCGCGGCCACTTGACGATAAGCCGGCAAACCGTAGCTTTGGTTTGCGCGGTCATGGCTGGGCGTCCGGTTGCGGGGAAGGCCCGACCAGAAGTGTAGAAACTCCAGCCCTCTCCCCCTTGGGGGCTGAACGTGTCCGGCGACGGCGCTTTCTCCAGCCGTCGCCGGACGGGTGAGAGCTGAGTGCGCGCGCGCCTTCGGCACTCCGCAGAACTATAAGGGGCTTCTTCGGCTCGCAACCATCTTGTCCAGCTAAAGCTTCGCATCACCTCTAGTCTTCTTCTACCGGTGCGGCCTGCCCCTTGCGGCGCAGCTAAACCGAAGCCCAAAACGCCACGTCGTCCTGGTTTCGCGACCGGAGGCTGAAGGTAAAGGCTCGCAAAGCGGAAGAACAAGTCAAATGGCAAATCGCAAATGTCAAAAGTCAAAGGTACGCGTGATCTCTACTTTTGCAATTTGCCTTTTACGTTTTGACTTTTGACTTGCTCTGTTGATTCGTGCAAGCGACCCCTCACCCGTCCCGCTCCGGCTGGTGAAAACGCCGGCAGCGGGACACCCTCTCCCCAGGGAGAGGGCTATTGAATCAGATCTACTCCCGGTGTCCAGCCAAAGATGTGGGACACGCTCAGCCCTGGGGGAGGGGGCTGGAATCGGGGCGAGGATGAGGGTGTACAGCACAGGGCGGCAGAGGCGCGATGCCAAATTCCGGATTCAAGATTTAAGACGCTACCACCAAGAAAGTCTGCCAGAACAGCAAGAAGTTACGCCCTTTTATTACAGCGCGGCGGAGCCGCAACCCAAGAGAAGTCTCACCACAGAGGCCACAGAGTTCACGACGCGGCAGAGCCGCAATGCCAAATTCCAGATTCCAGATTCAAGACCCAAAAAAGCTTGCCAAGAAAGCAACAAATTACGATCTTGTATCACGGAGAAATCCTCGACTTTTTTCTCCGTGATCTCCGTGCCCTCTGTGGTGCATCTTTTCATCGGGGTCCACGAAGGAGTTGACGGTGAGTGCTACAGGCGTAGAAACCATTTATAATCCCCGGTGGACTTTCGTGGGGGTGGTTATGCGCAGGCAACTCGGCTCGAGGCGGATCTGGGCGGGCACGATCACGGCAAAGTCAGTATTTCGGGCGTTCGTACTGGCCGTGGGAATGGCGCTTACGGCCACGGGTGCCTGGCCGCAGGAGACGTTCAAGGCGGTCACCGACAAGGTGAGTTACAACGTCGGCTCGATAGTCCGTCTCAAGGTCATTCTTCCTTCTTCTGAACATTCCGGCTCAGCTCCTTTTGACATCTCCGCCAAGCTTCGCTACGCAGGAGAAAAGGAGTTCTTGGAAAAAGGAGGTGCACAGATTGCCAGAAACGTCAGCCCCGCCGCGAAAGAAACGGCGACCGACTACTACACACTGTGGAAAATTCCAGAGGATGCAAGGACCGGGCGTTACGAAGTGGAAGTTTCATTGAGCGATTCCCAATCTCATCAAGCCCTCCCAACCGCCCGTGGCATGGCCTCTTTTTCCGTTTATCGAAAGCTGGTGAAGATCGAAAGAATCCAGCTTGACAAGACTTTTTACACTCCGGGCGACGCGGTAGCCTGCCAAGTCGATCTCAAAAACCTTTCCGGGCACACGATCAGCAATCTCCGGGTCGAGTTTTCCGACCGCTACTGGCCGTGGACTGCGCAAACCTCGGAGCGTGCCGGGGTAGACGTGGTAACAATTGGCGAAGGGCTCTCCCTACAGGCCGGGGAAGAACATCGTCTCCAATCCGCCCAGGCTGCGGTTGCCAGGCAGGTACAGCCGCCTTCAGAGGGCAATGCTGCCGCGGCGAAGAAGGTAGAACACCCTTCGGTTCAGCAGTACGCGGTGGTAGTGTGGGACCAGGAGCGCCGGAACATCTACGACATTGCGTTTAGTTCCGAGGTCTTCATTCAACCGGCCGGAATCACCGAGCCGAAACCATATTCCCTGCAATACGTCTATCCAAACCTCGACGACATCAATGTCACCAGCTATCGGCACTTCTATCCTCCCTCCCTCGATTCAGCGGCCATTCAAATCGACCACGAGCACACAATGTATCCCTTGGGGAGCCAGCCGACTTTGCGGTTCTCGGTGCGCAATCCCACGAACGAAGCTTGGCGAGGAGTCAGCATTCGCGCCCGCTTGCTCGATCCCCAAGGCAAAGAAGTCGCCGCTAAGGTGGTTGCCACAGGAGTTAACGTTGCACCTGGAAGCTCGCCGCTCGAGGAGGAGACTCAATTCGCGCTCCCGGCGGGTCAAAACGGGATTTTCCGTGTGCAGGTGGAGGTGAACGACACAGCGGGCGAGACGCTGGCGACGGGCGTTCTCGAGCTGGCTGCCAATCCTTTGCCGCATTCCATCTTGATTTTTGCCGCCCATCAGGACGATGAAGGGGCGCACGCCGGGATCATCCGTGCCGCGGTGGAGAATCACATCCCCATTCACTTCGTCTATTTCACTTGTGGGGATGCCGGCTCCTGCGACCGATACTACGAACATTCCTGCGCGCCGGATGAGGCCCTGAACTTTGGCGCTCTGCGCATGGAAGAGGCGCGCCGGTCAGTGGGACACCTCGGCGTGCCTCGCGAGAACATTTACTTCCTCGGCCTGCCCGATGGTGGCTCCGGCCAGATCTGGTATGACCACGTGGAGGCCTCGAACCCTTACCTTTCGGTGCTGCTCGCCAGCGAACACGCGCCTTACGAAGATGTCGCGGAGCCCAATTTGCCCTATGCGCGTCAAGCGGTGGTTGAGGCCGCCAAGCGCTTCATCCGCGAGTTCCATCCCGAGGTCATTTACACGGGGCACCCTGACGAGCGCCACGTGGATCACCGCACCAACAACTGGTTTGTGGTAAAGGCGCTCCAGGAATTGCTCCGGGAAGGCGAGGTTCGGCCTGACCTAACGCTGCTGACTGACCAGGTTTACGGGCCGGGGCCACAAGCCCATGCACCTTACCACTATCAGAAAAACGTCCTGAGCGTCTCCGGCGACGCGATGGCTCTCGCCCAGGAAGCGCAATGGTACTATCAATCCCAGGGGGGCAACCGCGCGCTCGGGCGCCTTCGCACTTTCGACAAGTTGCGCCGCGAGGAGGTCCACTGGCAAATCCTGGACTGGAAGGACCATGAGGGGTGGAATGAAAGGCGCTGAGAACCTGAATGACTGAACCCGAGAAGCCTCCCGAATTGGGGACTGTGCCAAGCGAGAATCGTTCCTCTGACGAACGGCTGCCCACTGAGCCCTTCCCCTGCCCGGCCTGTGGGCAATTGTTAGGGCCCTCGTGCCGAGTCTGCGTCGCCTGCCATCACGCGATCGATCCGGCCGAGATTCGCAAACCCGGAGCGCTCCCGACTGTTGAAATTCCGCCGCCGCCGCCGCAACTCGAAGCTGTGCGCTTCTCCTGGCGAACTTTTCTGATCGTGTTTGCCATTTCCGTGGCCGGGGAGTCGCTGCTTCAGCGGTTTATGAGCCCGATGAAAGACCAGCTCGTGCTGGGAGGAGTGCAAATCCTCTGCTCCCTCTGGGTTCTTTACGATGCCTCGGCAAAGCGCCTACCGAAGCCCCAAAGGTGGGCATTGGGCACACTGCTGCTCTGGATTGTCATTTTTCCCTGGTACCTGGAGAGGAGAAGGTATCTTACGCGGCCTTGCCCGTTCATCGAAGGGCCGGTCAAGCGCACAACCCTAGCGGCGCTCTTCATCCTCTTAGCGGTTTTGTTTTACGTGATTTTCAAATACGCCCCACCGCGGTGAAACATTAGTCCAAAATCAAATGCTCAGCGCGCCCCGAGAAGCCTTGCAGATGTAGATCTCAGCCTTGAGGCCGAGGGCGTGGTGGTATCCCCGGCGGACAGCCTCGGCGAAATCCTCAGCGGCTTCCTGGCGGACCAGGTTCACCGTGCAGCCACCGAAGCCCGCGCCGGTCATGCGGGCGCCAAGGACACCGGGTTGTTTCCACGCCACCTCGACCAACACGTCGAGTTCCTTGGAGCTGACCTCGTAATCGTCCCGCAGGCTTACGTGCGAATCGTTCATGAGCTCGCCAAAGCGCTCCAGGTTGCCTGCCTCCAGAACCGTGACCGCTTCCAAAACGCGATAGTTCTCGGTAACCACGTGGCGGGCTCGGCGCAACAGAATCTCGCTAAGCGCCGAACGCACCCCCTCGAGGTCCTCGGGCGTCAGGTCGCGAAGAGATCTTACTGCCAGACCAGTAGAAGCAATCTGAGCCACTGCCTCCCGGCACTGCTTCAGACGAACCTCGTATTCCGACTGGGCCAGGGCGCGCTTCACGCCGGAGTTGCAGACCACGATCTTCACGTTGCCGCGCAGAGGCACGTGCCGGTAGGAAAGTCCGCGGCAATCAAGGAAGAGCGCGTCGTTCTCGCGCCCTAGCGCGCAGATGAACTGGTCCATGATTCCGCAGGGTACGCCCACAAACTGGTTCTCCGCTTTACGAGATAGTGTGATGAGATAAATCGGATCCAGGTTGAGGCCGAGGAGGTTATTCCAGAATGCCGCCGTGCCCACTTCCACGGCCGCCGAGGAACTCAGGCCAGCTTCGCGCGGCACGTTGCCGCCGAAAACGATGTCGGCGCCCGTAAGCTGATGCCCATCCTCCTCGAGGTACTTCGACACGCCGCGAATATAATTGCTCCAGGAATTCTTGTCATCCTTTTGGATATCATCCAGGCTGAATTCGACAGAACCATTGAAATCAACAGAATGTAGTCGGACACGCCGATCGTTCCGCTGGCGGCCCGCGAAGTCAATGCTCCGGTCAATGGCCGCCGGCAGAACAAAGCCGTCGTTGTAATCGGTGTGCTCCCCGATAAGGTTCACGCGCCCTGGCGCGCGGACCACAACTGCAGGAGTAGTACCGTAAACTGCGCGGAAGCGTTGCTCGATCATTGAGTCTCCCGTTCAAAAGTAGGCAGTCGGCAGAAGGCAGTAGGCAGTAGGCGAAAAGCAGAAGGCAGAAAGCAGAAAGCAGAAGGCAGAAGGCGGTAGCTAGGGACCGGTGTTGTTGGGCATGGGCAGAGCATCGTTTTCCCGAAAGAAAGCAGAAGCCAGAATTATGCCCCAAGTTGAGAAGATGGCGCAAACCTTTCGGGAATTTCTTTCGGGAATTTCAATCATACTGTCCAACATCATTCCGGCTTCCCCATACCCTGGCCTCGGCATCTGAGTCCGCCAGCTTGCTCACAAACATGCTTGGATACTGCCGCTTCAGGAATCCCTCCGTAATAGGCAGAAGGCAGTAGGCAGTCCCCCATGCCGCCGGCGGCACCCAGAAACCGTGAAAGGACCTTGTCATTCCGAGCGGAGCGAGGAATCTTGCTCCGGTTCTTTCTTCCGGGATGCCGCTGAACGCAGAGCGAGATTCCTCGCTCCGCTCGGAATGACGGGACATTTTCAGAGCAGTAGGCTTCTCCAGGGGTTTTCGCATTTAGTCGCGCCGACGGTTGCTGCCTAGTGCTTTCTGCCTTCTGCCTACAGCCTACCTGCCTACTTCCCGACGTCTTCCCGCCGCACCGGTGGCACGCTGCGCAGTTCCGCGGCTTTCTCCTCTGCCAGCGAATCGTTGAGAAAGGTACCCGCGCCGGTTTCGACTCCGGCGAGGTACTTCAATTTCTCCTTGCTGCGATGAGGGGGGTAGAACTCGATGTGGAAATGGAAATAGGGAAAGTTTCCTTTCGTGGGCGCTTGGTGGAGGAGCATCATGTAAGGAAAGGACATTTGAAAGAGGTTATCGTATTTCAGCGTGACCCACTTCAGAATCTCGGCGAGCGCGCGCTCTTCGGAGGGGCGGAAGGCATCCAGGGCGCCCACGTGGCGGCGCGGGAAGATGTGGATTTCATAAGGCCAGCGCGCGTAGAAGGGGACAAAAGCCGTAAAAGCCTCATTCTCGGCAACGATTCGCCGCCCGTCACGACGCTCCTTCTTGAGGATGTCGCAAAACAAGCATCTTCGTTTGGCGTGCTGGTGCGCGCGCGCTGACTCCAGTTCCCGCCGGAGACGCGGAGGGATGAAGGGGAAAGCATAAATCTGTCCGTGGGGGTGAGGCATGGTGACGCCAATCACCGCGCCTTTATTCTCGAAGATCAGAACGTAGCGAATGCCCGGAGTCGCCTTGAGCTCGGTGAAGCGCTTTCGCCAGATCTGTACGAGCTTGACGATGTGGTCCAGCGAAAGCTGCGGCAGGGAAAGATTATGGTCGGGATGGTAAAGCACCACATCGCATTTGCCGTGCGAGCGCGCTACACGATAGAAGTCGTCGCCCTGGATGGCAGGCTCCGGCGGTGGAATGGAGAAGGCGGCAAAATCGTTGGGGTAAATATAGCAGTCGTAATGGTCCGGAACTCTCCCCGAGCCCGGGCAGAAGGGGCACCAATCTGCCGGCATCTGGGGCCGGTCCTGGCGATGGGAAGCTGTTGAAACCCATTCACGAAGCGTGGGATTCCAACGGAGTTCAGTCATGAGGCCTCGCGGCGCGAGGCCCTGAAGGCGAGAAAGCCCATGACCAGTCCGAAAACCAGCATCGCCAGGCCCCACCATATATCGATGTTCACACCAACAGAATTCACGAAAATGGCGGGATCAGCCACAAGGCCGTAGATGATGAGGAGGGCGCCATAAATGGTGAAGATGATTCCAATCGGCAAGCGAATGTCTAAACCCATCGTTTTCACCAGAAAATGATATTCAACACAGCGCAGAGCGCGAGAATGCCGACGGCAAGGATGCCGGGCCTCTCATACCAGGGCAGATCCTGGTTTCTCGGTTTTGGAGTCAGAGAGTACACAAGCCCTACCAGTTCTTCTTCCTTCCGGGGTTCGGTAAACAGGGTCACGACAACGGTCACCACCACGCAGACTGAGAAAGCCCAGATGGCCTGATAGAAATTCGCCGCCATATCACTGGGGTACAGAATCACATGATAGTGGAAGAGGGAGTAGTGTGTGGCGGCGGCGAGAATCCCGGAAAGCAGTCCCCAGAAGCCGGAATGGGCGCTGGTGCGCTTCCAGAACATTCCCAGCAGGAAGGTGCCGAACAGCGGGGCGTTAAAGAACGCGAAGAGGAGCTGAAGGTAGTCCATCAGGTTGTTGAATCTCAGAACGATGAACGCCGTTGCGATCCCCACCGCCACGGCGAAAATCGTCGCGAAACGGCCCATTTTCAGATAATGACCGTCTGGCTGGCCTGGGTTTACGTGGGTCTGGTAGATGTCAAAAGTCCAAACCGTGTTGAAGGCGGTAACATTTCCAGCCATGCCGGACATGAAACTGGCAAGCAACGCCGTGAGGCCGATACCCAAGAGCCCCGAGGGATAGAACTTGCCCAGCATGGCGGGCAGTGCATTGTCGTAGCGGCCGTTAAGGTACTTCGTGAGGGAGGGGTCAAGCGCAATGGCGACCAAGCCGGGAAGAACCACCATCAGCGGAAAGAACATCTTCGGCACTGCTGCTATGAGGGGCGTGCGCTGCGCGGCGGGCATGTCCTTTGCCGCCAAGCCGCGCTGGACCACCAGGAAGTCCGTACACCAATAACCGAAAGAAAGCACAAAGCCCAGTCCGAAGATCGTGCCGAACCAGTTAATCCCCATGGGATTCTGGGAGGCATGCCAGATGTTCGCCCAAGTATGCGCATAGCCGGGATTCGGCAATTTTGCCTGGAGCCCGGCAAAGCCCCCCACCGCCTTCAATCCCAGGATCGCCAAAGGAAGGAACCCAAATACGATGAGGAAGAATTGGAGCACTTCGTTGTAAATCGACGAAGTCAATCCACCCAGATAGATATAGATCGCCACCACCGCCGCCGAGGCAACGACGCAGCCGCTGAACGGCCAGTTCAGCAGGCGCTGGAAAAGAATCGCCATGGCATAAAGGTCGATGCCTGAAACCAGCAGAGTCATGAGCGCGAAGGATAAGGCATTGAGCGTCCGCGTCTTCTCATCGTAACGTTTACGCAGGTACTCGGGGACGCTGCGCGCCTTGCTGCCGTAATAAAAAGGCATCATGAATACGCCGACGAAGCACATGGCAGGCATGGCCGCAAGCCAATAGAAATGGTTGACGAACATGCCGTACTTGGCGGCATTGGCGGCGTGGCCCATGACCTCGAGAGCGCCGAGATTCGCGGACATGAAGGCTAGGCCGGTAATCCAGCCCGGGATGGAGCGCCCTGAGAGGAAGAAATCATCGCTGGTCTTCATCCGGCCTCGCAGCGCGAATCCGATTCCCAGGACGAAGCAGAAGTAGATGGCAATAATCGCGTAATCGACAATATGGAGATGCATGTTATCCCACCAAAGCGGGGATTAATATCACAGTCAACGGCAAAAGTAAATGAAAGATCGAACGCTTCGCCCACCTGTTATTCCGCGTCCGCGCCGGTCTACAACCCTCTCCCCACGGGCTGAGCGTGTCCCACATCCTTCGCTGGACACCGGGGCGCAATCGAAATCGTAGCCCTCTCCCTGGGGAGAGGGTGTCCCGCTGCCGGCGCTTTCTCCAGCCGGAGCGGGACGGGTGAGGGGTCTCTTGCACGAATCAACAGAGCAAGTCAAAAGTCAAAACGCAAAAGGCAAATTGCAAAAGTAGCGATGGCGCGTAGCTTTGACCTTTGACATTTGCGATTTGCCATTTGACTTGTTCTTCCGCTTTGCGGACCTTTACCTTCAGCCTCCGGACGCGCAACGAGGACGATGTGGCGTTTTGGGCTTCGGTTTGGTTGCGCCGCAAGGGGCAGGGGGAGATTGTAGCGGATGCGAAGCTTTAGCCGGACAAGGTGGTTTGCGAACGGAACGAACCCCTCACCCGTCCGGCGACGGCTGGAGAAAGCGCCGTCGCCGGACACCCTCTCCCCACGGGAGAGGGCCATGATTTCGAGTTCGCCCCCGGTGTCGAGCACAAGATGTGGGACATGCCCAGCCCCTCGGGAGGGGGTTGTCCAATCCGTGCGCCGGGCACCCGGGCATTACTGCACCTGTAGTGTCAGGTTTACAGAGTGGTTAAGGCTAACGCTACAGGACGTACACGCGCCCGTTACCGTGAGGGTGTATGTGCCTTGGGGAGTGCCAGAGCTGGTTGGAGGCGGAGCCAAGCCACCGCCGCCTCCGCCGCACGCCACCATTGCCAGCGCCACCAGGAAGAGAGCAGCGCAAATGGCCAACCCTGTCAACCGTCGTCCCGTGCTCGGACGCGCGCGGTTGCGGATTGCCAAAGCCGAACTTCCAGATGCGAGGAGAGCGATTGTCCAGAGAAGCCAAAGCCCGGGTTGCGGGGAGCCGATCGGAGGAGGGTTCTGCTGCGGCAGGCCAAGTGACGACGCCGTAGTAGCAACCGTTACTGTGATATTCGTCGAAGTACTCAAGGTGATCGAAGCGGGCGAAGCGGTGCAGCTTGCCTTCAGGGGCGCGCCCGTGCAAGTGAAAGCCACGCTTTGATTGAACCCACCCACTGGCAGGATGCCCACCGAGTAAGTCGCCGTCCCTCCCGATGAGACGCTAGCCGAGTTGGACGAAACTGATGACCCAGCGAACATGAAGTCTTCGCCGGCGCCGGTAATAGTGACGGTTTGCGGACTTCCGGGGGCGCTATCGGTGACGCTCACAGCCCCGGTTCGGGATCCACCGGCGATCGGGCTGAAGGCCACATTGAGGGTGCAACTTGCGTTGACCGCCAGGCTCGAGCCGCAGTCATTGGTTTGGACTGAGTCGCCGCTGGCCGCGATGCTGGCGATGCTGAGGGTAGCGTCACCCGTATTGCTGAGAGTGACGATCTGTGCGCAGCTTGTCGAACCCACGGTTTGGGCGGGAAAGGTCAAGGCAGGGGGCGTGAACTTTACGCCCTTCGAACCGCCGCCGGTTCCGGTGAGGCTGACGGTCTGGGTGGAAGGGCTGGCGTTGTCGGTGATCTTCACGGCGCCCGTTCTGGTGCCAGTGGCGGTGGGCTTGAAGGTTACGCCGATGGTGCAGGTGGCGCTCGCGGCGACGCTGGAGCCGCAAGTGTTGGTTTGGGAGAAGTCGCCACTTGTCGCGATGCTGCTGATACTGAGCGTTCCTTTGCCCGTGTTCTTGAGCGTGACGCGTTGAGCGGCGCTGCTGGTGCCCACGGCTTGTGAGGGGAAGGTCAAGGAAACTGGGGAGAGGCTAACCGCCGGACCTGCGCCAGTCCCGGAGAGGCTTACCGTCTGGGTGGGAGGGCTGGCGTTATCAGTGATCGTCACCGTCCCCGTTCTGGTCCCCGTGGCGGTGGGCTTGAAGGTGATCTTTATGGTGCAATTGGCGTTAGCCGCAACGCTGGAGCCGCAAGTGTTGGTTTGGGAGAAGTCGCCGCTCGTCGCGATGCTGCTGATCGTGAGGGTTCCCTTGCCCGTGTTCTTGAGCGTGACGCTTTGAGCGCTGCTGCTTACGCCCACCCCTTCTGACGGGAATGTCAAGGAAGTCGGGTTGAGGCTGACGGCCGGTGGAAGAGCGCCGGTTCCGGTGAGGCCCACGGTCTGGGTAGACGGGCTGGCATTGTCGGTGATCGTCACGGTCCCCGATCTGGTTCCAGTGGTGGTGGGCTTGAAGGTTACGCTGATGGTGCAGGAGGAGTTGGCGCCCACACTGGAGCCGCAGGTGTTGGTTTGGGAGAAATCGCCACTGATAGTAATGCTGCTGATCGTGAGGGTCGCGTTGCCTGTATTCGTGAGCGTGACGTTTTGCGGGCTACTACTGCTGCCCTCCGCTTGTGACGCGAATGTCAATGAAGTAGGGGATACGCTTGCCCCAGGCACCGCGCCGGTTCCCGAGAGGCTGGCGGTCTGAATGCCAGGGTTGACATTGTCGGTGATTGTCACGGTCCCCGATCTGGTCCCCGTGGTGGTGGGCTTGAAGGTTACGCTGATGGTGCAGGCGGAGTTGGCGGCCACGCTGGAACTACAGGTGTTGGTTTGGGAGAAGTCGCCACTGACGGCGATGCTGGAAATGGTGAGGCCCGCGTTGCCTGTGTTGTTGAGAGTGAGGGTTTGAGGGCTGCTGCTGGTGCCCACGGCTTGTGAAGAGAAGGTCAAAGAGGTTGGGGAGAGGCTGACGGCGGGGGCTGCGCCGGTTCCCGAGAGGTTGACGGTCTGGGTGGCGGGGCTGGCGTTATCGGCGATAGTGATCGAGCCGGTGCGCGAGCCGGCCGCGGTGGGGGCGAAAGTGACGCTGATGGTGCAGGCGGAGTTGGCCGCCACACTGGAGCCGCAGGTGTTGGTTTGGGAGAAGTCGCCACTGACGGCGATGCTCGAGATGGTTAGGGCTGCGTTGCCATCGTTAGCGAGCGTGATCGTCTCGGCGGAACTAGTGGCGCCGACAGCCTGGTTACCGAAATCGTAGGATGACGGCGAGAGGGACACAAGAGGCAGCACCGGGGCTTTGTACATGGTCACAAAGGCATCGTAGGGCCCACCCACGTAGGTGGATTGAAAGCTGCCGGCGGTGGTGGGAAAATCCGTCGAGAAGGTCGCGCCCGCAACGTAGACGTTCCCTGATGGGTCCAGAGCGATTCCACGTCCAAAATCGTCTTGGCCTCCGCCAAGGTAGGTGGAAAAGCTGAGAAAGCTTCCGGTTGGGTCGAGGACGCTTACAAAGGCGTCGTAGTAGCCCGCGTTCTGAGCTTGCTCAGGATTTGCGGTCGGGAAATTGCCTCCGTAGTTGTACCCTGTCAGGTAAGCAGACCCGTTTGAATCTACAGCGATGCCATAGGCGACCTGCGTTCCGCTACCTCCCAGATAAGTTGAATAATCTAGTGTGGAGCCTGCGCCATTCAGCTTGCTGACGAAAACGTCGTAAGAACCGCCGTAGGTCTGCTCGAAAGCTCCCGGGGTTGTGGGAAAGTTCTTGGAGGTTGTGTAGCCGGTGACATAGGCGTTGGAGGAAGCGTCGAGGGCAATGGCATAGCCGTAATCGCTGCCGGTTCCTCCCAGGTAAGTGGAGAAAATCAGAGCAGATCCCGCCGGGTTAAGCTTGCAGACGAAAGCGTCGTAACATGGGAAGGTATTGGGGGCCGTGCCGCATAGGCCGCCGGCGAAATTCGGCTGCAAGGCGCTTGCGGTGGGGAAATCGGTTGAGTTTGTGGCGCCGGCGACGTAGGCATCGCCGAGCGTGTCTACTGCCGCTGCGTAAGCATAGTCGTCCCCGCTACCGCCAAGGTAGGTTGAATAGCCGACCTGGGCGCCTCCCCGGTTGAATCGAACCACAAACGCATTGTGAGTTCCACCCCCGAAGTTGGCTTGAAACGCGCCGGAGCTGACTGGGAAATCAGTCGAGTCGGTGTAGCCGGAGAGATAGGCGTTGCCGCCGGAGTCCACGGCAATGCCGGTCCCGACATCGTCAAGGCTTCCGCCCCAATAGGTCGAGTAGATGAGGGATGCCCCATCGGCGCTTAGCTCGGTCACAAAAGCGTCCCACCCTCCGGCGTTCTGGGGCTGGAGGGCGTTCTGCACGGGAAAATCGGTGGAATACGTGTACCCGGCCACATACGCATCCCCGCTCGCATCCACCGCAATCGCCGCCCCATAGTCTTCATTACTGCCTCCGAGGTAAGTGGAATAAACCAGGGCAGTCCCTGTGGAGTTCAGCTTGGACACGAAGGCGTCGAAGCAAGGGACAGTGTCCACACCATCTTCTGAGCAGGCGCCGCCGCCGGGGGAACCCTGCGCCGGGTTCACAAGAGGGAAGTCGGTGGAAGCCGTGTAACCTGTCACGTAGGCATTGCCGGAGGCATCCACGGCAATGCCATTGGCATAATCCATATCACTCCCGCCGAGAAAGGTGGAATAGCTGAGGATAGGATCGATGACCAGGGGAAGCGCTCTGTCGTAGGGTGCAATTTCGAAAGTTACTACGCCGTCCGGCTTGAGGACATAGCGCCCGTCGATCGATTTTGGATTTTGGATTTCGGATCGTGAATCAAAGGACGTCAGTTGTCCGTGGTCCGTTGTCAGTTGCCTGCTTTGAAAATGACTCCCCTCCTCAGCGGGAGGAGGGGGCAGGGGGGTGGTGGGTGGCAGCGTCGCGTCCCGGCCAACCACCCCTGACCCCTCCTTAACAAGGAGGGGAATTATTTTCATGGTTTCAGGGTGCCGCTGGCGGCATGAGCGACTGCTCTCAACTGTCGGCTGTCGACTGTCGACTGTTGACTGTTGTTGATACACGACGGGCTTGTGGAAGCGCAATTCGCCGCCGGGCAGGGCGACGACCAAATCCCCATTTGACGCGACGCGCAGGGACGAAGGGATTTTGGACTTCCGATTTCGGATTTCGGATCCTGAATCAAAAGACGTCAGTTGTCCGTGGTCCTTTGTCAGTTGCCCACTCTGAAAATGACTCCCCTCCTCAGCGGGAGGAGGGGGCAGGGGGTGGTGGGTGGCAGCCTCAGCGTTCCGGTCAACCACCCCTGACCCCTCCTTAACGAGGAGGGGAATCATTTTCATCGTTTCAGGGTGCCGCTGGCGGCATGAGCGACTGCTCTCAGTTTGGGATTGTAACAAGGCGCCCACTGCCTTCTGCTTTCTGCCTTCTGCTTTCTGCTTTCTGCCTACTGCCTTCTGCTTACTGCCTACTGCCTTCCGCCCACTGCCTTCTGCCTTCTGCTTTCTGCCTTCTGCCTTCCGCCTACTGCCTGCCTGGCCCGCCGCTCCAATCGACAATGCGATCGCACTGGGGTCGGCCCCGGGAGCTATGACAAAGTCACACTCCAACTGCCCACCCTGGTTGCCGTAATAAACCAGATCTACCCCGGGATAAACGTTTTGGTAGCGCACCCTGGCATAAGTTGGGAGGTTGGTGCGCCATTGCTTAGGATCTTTGCCAACGAAGTAGTTGCTCTTGCCCAGTAATTCATCCAGGCCCACAACGCTGGCCCCAGTGTTCGCTCCACGCAACTTCAGGCGGAGCACGGAAGGGGGTGCGAATTGAATTCTGGCTCCTGACTTCTGACTTCTGACTTCTGATTTCTGCATTCTCAGCACGGCTTCATCTTTTGTCAGGAAGAGTGTGTACTCCCGACCCCGCGAGACGAACTTCACGCGCGGGTCAGCTTGACCCATGTTGGGCTCGAAACTCAGCGGGAGTCCGGCACGCGCAGGGCGGAGGCGGGCGGTGGGCGTGGCGGCAACAAGGGTGCGGTTGGAGCTATTCTTAAGGCCGGCAACAGAAAAAAGGAAAAAGGTGACCGCGAGTGCTAAGGCGCGACGGAGACTGACCAGCGCAAAGGGGGACATTCAATCCTCTTCCCATGCCACAGGAATCCGTAGTCACACTGAACCTCACGGCCACCTGTTTTCCGCTTTCCAATGCCACCGGAGCTAGCGGTCAATCCGGCCCGGTGGCTCTGTCTCGCCGTTTTTATCGGCCATAGAGAGTATTTCTTAACTGGGGATCGAAAGTGGCACAGGCACTCTTGCCTGTGCCTAAAGCTGAAGGCTGGGTGACTTTCAATTTAGGAGGCAAAGCGGAGAGACCCGGATGTCTTAGGAACTCCCGATCAGGATTCCAGCGACGAACACCAGCACTCCACCTACCACGACCTGGAACGCGGCGGCGAGGAATGGGGTATCCATGTAGCGGTGACGCACGAAGCTGATGGCCGCAAGCTCAACGGCTACGACCGCAACTGCGGCGCTGATGGCGATCCTGAAGTTAGAAATCAGAAATGGCAGGGTGTGTCCGATGCCCCCACAAGTGGTCATCAGCCCGCATACGAGTCCTCTCACCCAAGGGTGGCCGCGCCCGGTGAGCGAGCCATCGTCAGAGAGAGCCTCGGCGAAACCCATGGAAATCCCTGCCCCAACGGAGGCGGCAAGGCCAACCAGAAAAGCGTCCCAACTCTTGTGCGTGGCGAAGGCAGCGGCGAACAGCGGGGCCAAGGTGGAAACCGATCCATCCATCAGTCCCGCCAGGCCCGGCTGGACGATTTGCAGCAAAAAGAGGCGGCGCTGCGCCGCTTCCTCTTGCTGGCGCGTTTCCGGCGTGAGGTGCTTCATCTCGAGTGACTCAGCCAAGGCAGAGTGTTTGCGCTCGACCTCCGCCAGGTCGCCCAGTAGTTTTCGAATGGAGGCATCCGTCACTATTCCCATGGCACGCTCATAGAACCGC
>Ga0326728_10012186_pt1 | contig 19208 bp, 13 predicted proteins | sample MB3enrmetagenome_FD_207602 | JGI IMG/M metagenome (GOLD analysis project Ga0326728, IMG submission 207602) | Lab enriched peat soil microbial communities from McLean, Ithaca, NY, United States - MB31MN | ecosystem: Environmental > Terrestrial > Soil > Wetlands > Peat | place: USA: New York... | reverse complement strand
CGCGCGAGAAGCGGAAAGCGCAGGCCATGCCGATCGCCACGCCCTCGCCGTGCACCAGCATCCCGCCGTCGTAATGGGCGAGGCGCTCGAGCGCGTGGCCGAAGGTGTGGCCGAGATTGAGCAGAGCGCGCTCGCCGCGCTCGGTCTCGTCGGCGGCGACGACGCGCGCCTTGACGGCGCAGCTCGCCGCGATCGCCTCCAGCCGCGCCGGCCCGCCGGCGAACACCGCGCGCCAATTGCCTTCGAGCCAGGCGAAGAAATCGCGGTCGCCGATCAGGCCGTATTTGGCCACCTCGGCGTAGCCGGCGCGGAACTCGCGCGCGCTCAACGTGTCGAGGGCGCCGGTGTCGGCGAGCACCAGCGACGGCTGGTGGAAGGCGCCGAGCAGGGTGGTCGGGATCTGGACGAAGCGGACGCCGCGCCTCAATGTCGCGGCCGAGAAGCCGGCGAGATCGCCGATGACGCCGCCGCCGAGCGCGACGACGAGGTCGCGCCGCTCGACCCGGGACTCGATCAGCGCGTCGCTGACCCGTGCGAATTCGGCATAGGACTTGGTCGCCTCGCCCGGCGGGCAGACGACGACCGAAGTCGTCAGCCCGGCCGCCTCGAGGCTCTTGCGCAACGGCTCGAGATGCAGCTTCGCCACGTTGGCGTCGGTGACGATCGCGCAGCGCGCGCCGGGCGCGAGCGCCGCCACGTGGGCGCCGGCGGATTCGATCAGGCCGGGCCCGATCAGGATGCGGTAGGCGCGCCGGCCGAGATCGACTGCGACCTCGCGCGTCGTCGCCGCCGCCGGATGGCCGAGCCGACGGCGCAGCGCGCCGATCAGCGCCTCGACCACCCCGTCGTGCGATCCGTCGTGGGTTTCGATCGTCAGGTCGGCGAGCGCGTAGCTCGGGCTGCGCTCCTCGAGCAGCTTGCGCAGCGTCCCCTCGGGGTCCTCGGTGCGCAGCAGCGGCCGGTTGGAGCGCTTGCGCACGCGGCGCAGCAGCACCTCGAATTCCGGCTTCAGCCACACCGACAGGCCGCGCTCGGCGACACGCCGGCGCGTCTCTTCGTTGAGAAAGGCGCCGCCGCCGGTCGCCAGCACCCTGGGGCCGTCGTCGAGCAGACGGGCGATCACCCGGCGCTCGCCGTCGCGAAAGTACGGCTCGCCGAACCGTTCGAAGATTTCGGGGATCGTCATCTGCGCGCCGGCCTCGATCTCGGCGTCGGCGTCGACGAAGGGCAGGCCGAGCTTCTGGGCGAGCCGCTTGCCGACCGAGGTCTTGCCCGCCCCCATCATGCCGACGAGCACGATCGACCGGCCGCCCAGCGCGGCGACCAGCCCTTCGGCCTCGGGTATGGGGGCGGCGTCGTTCATGGGCCTCTTTCGGCGCCGGCGGCGCCCGGCGCGAGGCCGCTCCATAGCCCAACAGACGGCGCTTGGCCAATCCCGGCTTGACTCATGTCAATGGCCGGCTAGCGTCGCGCGCAGAGACTTGCAAACGGACATCAAACGGACATCAAACCGTAAAAACTGAGTCGTGGAGGAGGGTCCGATGGGCGCAAGCGGTCAAAATGGCGAGCACAGAATTGCCGGACCGCGGTTGATCGCGATCATCGGTCCGTTCCAGAGCGGCAAAACCAGCCTGCTCGAGAGCCTGCTGGTCAGGGCGGGCGGCGCGGCGCGGCAAGGCTCGGTGCGCGACGGCACCAGCGTCGGCGACTCCAGCCCCGAAGCGCGCGCGCACGCGATGAGCGTCGAGCCGAACGTCGCCAGCGTCGACTACATGGGCGATCGCTACACTTTCGTCGATTGCCCCGGCTCGGTCGAATTCATCAACGACATGCGCTACGTCCTGCCGGTCTGCGACGCGGCGGTGGTGGTGTGCGAAGCCGACGCGCGCAAGACGCCGGCGCTGCAGGTCATCCTGCGCGAGCTCGAAGAGCTCGGCGTGCCGCGCATCGTGTTCCTCAACAAGGTCGATCTCGCCGGCGCCAGCGTGCGCGAGGCGCTCGAGATGCTGCAGCCCGCCTCGCGCGCGCCGCTGCTGTTGCGCCAGCTGCCGACCTTCGAGAACGGCGTCGCCACCGGCTTCGTCGACCTCGCGCTCGAGCGCGCATTCGTCTATCGCGAGTCGGCGCCCTCCCAGGTGGTGGAGATGCCCGCCGGAATCGCCAGCGACGAGAAGCAGGCGCGCTACAACATGCTCGAACGCCTCGCCGACTACGACGACGCGCTGATGGAGCAGCTCATCAGCGACATCGAGCCGCCGCGCGACCGCGTGTTCGACGATCTCGCCAAGGAATTGCGCGACGGCCATGTCGTGCCGCTGATGATCGGCTCGGCGACCGCCGGTCACGGCGTGACCCGGCTGTTGAAGGCGCTGCGCCACGAGGCGCCGGGCGTCGCCCAAACCCGCGCGCGGCTCGCCATCGAGGACGCCGGCCCCGCGCTCGCCCAGGTGCTGCGCACCATCCACACCGCCCACGGCGGCAAACTGTCGCTGGCGCGGGTGCTGCGCGGCTCGTTCCCCGACGGCGCGGCGGTGGTCGGCTCGCGCGGCAGCGAAGAGCGCATCGCCGGCGTCGCGCGGCTGACCGGCGCGGTGACCGCCAAGCTCGCCAAGGCCGAAGAGGGCGACACCGTCGCCTTCGCCCGGCTCGAAAGCTTCCTCACCGGCGACCGCCTCAGCGACAACAAGAAGCCGCCCGAGGCCGCGGTGATCCCGCCGCCGCCGCCCCACACCCAGGCGTTCGCGATCGTCGCCAAGGACCGCAAGGACGAGGTCAGGCTCGCCGCGGCGCTCGCCAAGCTCACCGAGGAGGATCCCTCGCTCGCCTACGTCCAAGACCAGGAATCGGGCGAGCTCAAGCTGTTCGGCCAGGGCGAGATGCACCTCAGGGTGATCGTCGAGCGGCTCGCCGGCCGCTTCGACGTCGTCGTCGAGACGAAGAAGCCGACGGTCGCCTATCGCGAGACGATCCGCGACGCGGTGACGGTGCGCGGCCGGCACAAGAAGCAGTCGGGCGGCCACGGCCAGTTCGGCGACGTGATGGTCGAAGTGGCGCCGCGCGACCGCGGCCAAGGCTTCGCCTTCGCCGAGCGCGTCCACGGCGGCACGGTGCCGAGGCAATATTTCTCGTCGGTCGAGATGGGCGCGCGCGACGCGCTGAACCACGGGCCGCTAGGCTTTCCGGTGGTCGACGTCGGCGTCACGCTGATCGACGGCTCCTACCACACCGTCGATTCCTCCGACATGGCGTTCCGCGCCGCGGCGAAGATCGCGCTCGGCGAGGCGCTGCCCAAGGCGCGCCCGGTGCTGCTCGAGCCGATCCTGGCGGTGACGATCTACGTGCCGTCCGACGCTCTGGCGCGCGCCAGCGCGCTGGTCAGCGCGCGGCGCGGCCAGATCCTCGGCTTCGAATCGCGCGAGGGCTGGCGCGGCTGGGAGAGCTTGCGCGCTCTGATCCCGGAGGCCGAGATCGGCGACCTGATCATCGAATTGCGGTCAGCCACCGCCGGCGTCGGCGCGTTCGAGACCAAGTTCGATCATCTCGCCGAACTGTCCGGCCGCGTCGCCGACACGATCATCGCCGCTCACAAGCGCGCAACGGAAGAGGCGCGGGGATGACCGAGCGAGAACGCGCCGTCGTCGCGAGCAGCGTCGCGACGAAGCGATCCAGGCGTTGAGGGGCTGGGCCCTGCGAATCCTGGAGCGCTTCGCTTCACTCGCAATCGCGGGGCGAGGGCATGACGTGTTCAAGTCGAGTCGTCTAAGCCATCATCGCGAGCGGCGCGAAGCAGTCCAGAGGCCATGGCGCTCAGGCCCTTCAACTCCTGGATCGCATCGTCGCTCCGCTCCTCGCGATCGCGGCGGATCAAAGCAAATGCAGCGTGCCGCGCGCCTCAGGCGGCCGCCGGCGGCGCGAAGCGCAGCGCGACGCCGATGCGGTTCCACTGGTTGATGAGGCCGATCGCGACGGTCAGAGAAAGCGCCTCGTCGTCGCTGAACGCCGCCCGCAGCGCCGCGTATTCGGCGTCGGAGGCAGCCTCCGGGCCGAGCCGGGTCAGCGTCTCGGTCCAGGCGAGCGCCGCCCGTTCGCGCTCGTCGAAGACGCCCGCCTCGCGCCACGCCGCGACGAGATCGAGCTTGGCGGCGGGAACGCCGAGCTTGCGGGCGATGTTGAGATGGAACTGGAGGCAGAAGGCGCAGCCGTTGATCTGCGAGGCGCGCGCCTTGATCAGCTCGACGAGGCGCTTGTCGAGCCCCGCCTCCCCCGCCGTCTGGCCGAGCTCGCGCAGCGCCGCGGCGACCGCCGGCGCCCTGGCGACGAAATCTTCATAGCGGACGCGGGAATCGACGCCGGACATGCTGGCCCTCCGTGAGGCGTTGCGATATTGTTAGGGTCCTAATCTATTATTCGAGCCCTAACACTGTGCGCAAGCCTCTTCCTGTCCCGACCGTTCCCGAACCCGGCGAGGGCAAGCGCGGCGAAGCTGGACATCTCGGCTATCTGCTGCGCCAGGCCTCGCTCGCCTGGCGGGCGCGGATGGAGCATGCGCTCGCCGAGTTCGAAGTCACGCCGCCGCAATTCGCCGCGCTGACGATGATCGGCGCCTATCCCGGCCTGTCGAGCGCCGACCTGGCGCGGCTGTCGCTGCTGACCCCGGCGACGATCGCCGTCATCGTCGCCAATCTCAAACGCGCCGGCTTGGCGGCGACCCGGCCGCACCCGGTCCACGGCCGCATCCTCCAGCTCGAGCTGACCGACAAAGGCAAGGCGCTGCTCGCGCGCTGCAAGCGGCGCGTCTACGCGCTGGAGGCGGAGTTGACCGACGGCCTCACGCCGGCCGAGGACAAGGCGGTGCGCCGCTGGCTGGCGCGCGTCGCGACCGCGGCGTGATCACGCGCTGAGCGCCCTGCCCGCCCGAACCACCCCGGCGGCGCACAGGATCAGGAACGCAACGCCGAGCCGCAGCCCCGCGCCTTGGGCGATCGCGCCGATGATCGCCGGACCGCTGAGATAGCCGCAGTATCCGGCGGTCGCCACCATCGCGACGCCGACCGCCGGCATGGCGGTCAGCCTCGCCCCGGCGCTGAAGACGACCGGGACGACGTTCGACAGGCCGACGCCGACCAATGCGAAGCCGACGGTCGACGTCGCCACGCGCGGTTCGGCGACGGCGAGCGCCAGTCCGGCGGCGGCGAGCGTCGCGCCCCAGCGCACGACCGCGGCGCGGCCGAACGCGCGCACGGCGCTGTCGCCGAGCAGCCGGCAGGTCAGCATGGCCGCCGAGAACACCGCGAAGCCGATCGACGCGACGGCCTGCAGCGCGCTGGCGACTTCGGCCAGGTAGACGCCCGTCCAATCGGCCATGGCGCCTTCGCAGAGCATGCACAGCGCCGCGGCGGCGCAGAGCGGCAGCGCCGCACGAATCGGCCGCGCCAGTCCCGGCGCCGGCGGCGTCGACGCAGCGCACGCGTCTTGCAATATCGGCGCGGCGCCCGCGGCGAGCGCCACAGCCAGCGCCGCGCCGGCAACGAGGGGCCATGACGCGCCGAAGCCGACGCACGCGCCGCCGACCGAAGCCCCGATGAGGCCGCCGGCGCTCCACGCCGCGTGAAACGACGACATGATCGCCGCGCCCCAGCGGCGCTCGACGCCGCTGGCGTAGGCGTTCATCGTGACGTCCTGCAAGCCGCTGGCCGCGCCGACGACGAACACGGCGACCACGAGCGCCATGAGGTTGGGCGCGAACGCGGGAAGCAGCAGCGTCAGTGCAAAGACCAGCGCCGAAGCGCGCGTCGCTTTGGCCGGGCCAACCCACTGCGACAGGCGCGCCGCGAGCAGCATCGACAGCACCGCGCCGGCGGCGAAGACGAACAGGACGAGGCCGAGCTCGCCGTCGGACAGCGCGAGGCTCGCCTTCAACGCCGGTATGCACGCCGCCCAGGCGCCGATCCCGACGCCGTTGACGAGAAAGACGGCGACGACGGCGAACCGCTCGGGCCAGGACGCCGCATGTGGGAAAGCCGCGGCGCCGCTCATCGCGCGATTTCTCCGGCGCGCTGGGCGCGAAGGACGTGAATTCCGCAGCGGCGCAGCGGCGCCAACGCCTGTTCCGGCGCGTTCGCTTCGACGACCAAGTGGGTGAGCAGCGAGGCCGGCGCGACCGCGAACGGCGCCGCCGTGCCGAGCTTGTCGGTGGTGACCGCGGCGGCGACGGCTTTCGCGCGCTCGCCGACGAGCCGCTTGAATTCGGCCTCTTCCGCTTCGAAAACGGCCACGCCGGCCTCGGCGTCGACCGCGCAGGCGCCGAGAAAAGCGAGATCGACCCGAATCTCGAGCGCGTCGCGCAACGCCCGCGCCCCGAGCGCGGCGCCGGAGCGCGGATCGACGCGTCCGCCGATGACGATCAGCTCGACGCCCGGCCGGCCGACCAGATCGCTGGCGATGTCGGGCGCGTTGGTCGCCACGGTGAGGCCGAGTCCGGCGGGAAGAGCGCGCGCGATCGCGGCGTTGGTCGACCCCGCGTCGAAGAACAGGACTTGGCCAGGCTGCGCCAGAGCCGCGGCGGCGCGGCCGAGCGCCGCCTTTCGTTCGGGCGCTTCAGCCGATCGGGCGGCCAAGGCGCCCGAAGCCGGAGAAAGCGGCAACGCGCCGCCGTAGACGCGTCGGCATTTCCCCGCCGCCGCCATCTCTCTGAGATCGCGACGGATCGTGTCTTCGGAGGTTCCGAATTCGCGGGCGAGATCGCCGGCGAGCACGCGTCCGCGACGCGCCAGGCGCTCGAGGATGATCTGTTGCCGTTCGTCAGGCAGGGAGAGGACAAGGTCGTCGGGCATGGACGTTGATCGTGTTGAATTCGGCATAACCGTGCACAATCGTGCATCGTGGTCAAGTCCCATTTTCGACGCGCCGGATGAGAAGGGAGCGGAGCGGCGACTCGATAGAGCGCCCGCCGAAACCGCAGCGACCGCCGCCGTACGCGGCCGTCGCACTGACATTTCCTAATCAACTCATAATGATAGCTTACAGATTAGCGAAGTGGCCGCGAGGTCGCGCTTGACACGGCTTTGTTCTGGCATATCCTAACGAACGTTCGGTAGTCTCGCTCTGCGTTTTTGGAGTGAGCGCGCCACGCCATTCCAAGCGGACGTTGACGCGGGATTTCGTACTGGAGATGGCTGATGACAGGCCTCAGGACGCGCGAGGCGATCCTCGCGGCGGCGGCGGAATTATACGCGGATCGCGGCCATGACGCCGTTTCGATGCGCGACGTGGCGGCGGCGGTCGCGATTCAGCCCGCCAGCCTCTACCACCACTTCAAGGACAAGGACGCGCTGGTCCTCGCCGCGCTGGAGCGTGTCCTCGCCGCCAAGGCCGCAGTCGGGCGCGACCATCTGCTCGACGAGCGACCGCCCATCCAACGGCTCGACGCTTTCCTCGATGGGCTCGTGCGCTTGTTGTTCGAAGATCCGATTTTCGGACGTCTGGCGGTTCGCGGACTGATCGACCGCAATGTCGAGCGCGAGGCGTATTTGGCGAAGACGGTGGTGGACAGCATCTTCGCGCCGCTTTCGCAATTGATTTCGGAGCTGACCGACGCGGTCGACCCGGACTTGACCGCCGCGTCAATTCTTTCGCTGGTCACCGGGCACTATCTACTCGCGTCGATCTTCGTTCACCTGCCGCGAGAGCTGCAAGCGCACAACCAAGTCGACGCGGTTTCCGCCTACATCCAAAATTTTGTCCGCAGGTTGCTTGGCCTGCCCAGCCGACTGGAGACCGCGCCGTGACTCGCCACGTCCTAACGCCCCTCGCCGAGCTCGCCGCCGCAAAAGAACAGAAGCCTATTCAACCGGCGGGGTCGGCAAAGGAAAAAGCGCCAAGCCACGCCCGCGCCATTGTCACCTTGGGCATCGTGATCGCGGCCGTCGCCGGCCTGTCGGTCTATTATTTGGTGCAGGGACAGCCGCTCATGGTGCAGGGCGAGGTCGACGCAACCCGCTACGACATCGCGGCGCGGGTCGACGGGCGCGTGGGGGAAGTCTCGGTCGAGCGCGGGCAGAATGTCGCTGCGAACGCCGTTCTGGTGCGAATCGACAATCCCGAAACGCAGGCGAAGTACGAGGCGACGCTGGCCGCAAAAGCCGTTGCCGATGCGCAGCTCGCCAATGTCAACGTGGGCACGCGGGCGGAGGTCATTGCGGCGCGCAAGGCGGCGCTCGAAAGAGCGCAGGCGAACCTCGTCCTCGCGCAAAAGACTTACGAACGCGTCCGCCAGTTGACGGCGGATGGCCACGCGCCGCAGTCGCGGTTGGACGCGACGACAGACGCCTTGCAGGAAGGCGAGCGCGCTGTGGACGAGGCGAAATCGGCTTACGAGCAGGCCGTCAACGGCTATACGCGCGAAGAGCATGAAATCGCAGAGGCTAATGTCGGCAAGGCGCAGGCCGACATCATGGCGGTCAAATCGATCATCGATCAGATGACGATCTATGCGCCGGTCGCCTCGCAGGTCTATCAGCGCAACGTCGAGCCGGGCGAATTCGTCTCGCCGGGGGTGCCTTTGGTCACGCTTGTCGATCTCAACGACATGTGGATCCACTTCGACCTGCGCGAGGATCTGGTCAAGACGCTCAAGGTCGGCGACCGCTTCCAAGTCCGCATCCCCGCGCTCGGCGACCGCCGCATCACCGTCGAGGTCAGGCTGATCGCCGCCAAGGGCGAATACGCAAGCTGGAACGCCACCCGAACCACGGGCGATTTCGATCTGCGCACGTTTGCGATCCGCGCATACCCGGTCGACAAGGAGCCGGAGCTCCGTCCCGGGATGAGCGTCTATACAGAGTGGCGCAAATGAAAACGGCGCCGAAGCCGAGCTTCATGCTGGTCGCCGCGCGGGAATGGCGGTGGCTGCGGCGTGATCTCGTCGCCAAGATCTTGATCTTGGGCGTGCCGATCTTCGCCTTTGTGTTCCTGACGCTCGCCTTCATCCATCCGGTGTTGCGAGGCATGGAGCTGGTCGTCGTCGACAAAGACAGATCGGAGGCTTCAAACGCCTTCGTCGAGGAAATGTCGGCCGCCGCCTATCTCAACACCACCGAGCGCGCCGACGACCTCTCGACGGCGATGCGGGCGATCCGCAGCGGCGAGGCCGCGGCGGCCGTTTATATTCCGCCCGATTTCGAGCACGATCTCAAATCCGGACGTCGCCCGCAAATCGTCGGTCTTTATAACCAGCAGTACCTGACGGTCGCGGCCGCTGCTTCGTCGGGCCTCGGCGACAGTCTCGCCGCCGCCGCCCAAAGCGCGGCGGCGCGCACGGCTCCCCAGGTCTCGGCAACTGGATCGCTCGTCCCAGAAGCGATCACGCTGGTCAATCCGACGCGCAACTACGTGCAATATGTGTTGCGCACGCTCCTGCCGTTCGCCCTGCACATCGTCGTCGCCTTGGCTGCGGGCTATTCGGTCGGTTCGGAGCTCCAGCGGCGTAGCGCCCGCATCTGGCTGAAGTGCGCCGGCGGCAACCCGATCGTCGCGCTTTGCGGCAAACTGGCGCCGCTGTTCGGGATCTTCTTGGCCCTCAGTTGCGCGCAGCCGCTGATCATCGAGGGGATATTCGGGCTCTCGTTCAAGGGCGACGCGGCGATTGTCGTCGCCTCGCAGGCGCTGCTGATCATCGCCTACCTGGCGATCGGAGCGCTGTTTCAGCTCATCGCACGCGACGTCCCGACCGGGCTCGGCATGACGAGCCTCACCATTCTGCCGGCGTTCGCATTCGCGGGCGTCGCGTTTCCGGTCATGTCGATGGGCGTCTTTGCGCGCATCTGGGGCGCATTGCTGCCGCTGCGCTGGTACATGGCCGTATTGATCGGGCAAGCGGCGCGCGGGCTCCCCGTGCGCCACGCCGCGCATTCGTTCGCCGCGCTCGCGGCGCTCACCGTTCTCTACGCGCTGCTTGCGCTCGTCCTCCTGCGAGCGGTCGCCCCCAGCTTGATCCGCAAACCGCTCAAGCCGCAACCGAGGCGTCCCGCCCTTGCGCCGCGAGGAGTCGTGGGCGCCTTCGTGGGCGAATGGAATCGGGTGCTCGGCACGTCCGCGCCGCTCAAGACCATGATTATCGTGCCGCTGCTTTTCGCCGCGCTCTTTCCGCAGCCCTTTACGCCGCAAATCCTGCGCAAGGTGCCGATCGCAGTCGTCGACAACGACATGAGCGAGCTGAGCCGCAGCGTTTTGCAGACATTGGACGCCAGCGCCGGCGTCACCGTCAAGGTGCGAGCCGCTACGCTCGCCGAAGCCCATGCTTCGGTCGAGCGCGGAGAAACCTTCGCCATCGTCGGCATCCCGCCCGGCATGGAGCGTGATGTGCTCAAGGGCGTGGCGGTCCACATTCCGATCTACGCCGACGGCGCCTATCTCTTCATCTTCAGGACGACGGCGCCCAGCATCGCTGGCGCAATCGAGGTGGCTTCAGCCGAGCTCGCGACCAGGGGCGCGCGATCAGACGGCAGCCTGTCCATGGCGGCGGTCGCCGCCGCGAGTCCCGCCGAAGTTCTGCTGGAGCCGCTCTACAACCCGGTCGGCGGATTCGGGGACTACATCGTTCCGGGCGTGTTCGCGCTGGCCGTGCAGCAATCCCTGCTGATCAGCGTCGCGTCGCTGACTGCCATCGCCATGGCGCAAGGGGTCAGAGGAACCTGGTCATCCGTTCTCGGTCGCGGCGTCGCCCATGTGACAATCTATATGCCGACGCTCGTGTTCTTTCTCTTCATTTCGCCGCGCTTGTACGGCTTTTCCACCCTCGGCGATCCCGTGCAACAATTCGCGCTCGCCTTGACGTATCTTTTTGCGATCAGCTTCATGGGCCAAGCGGCCGGCGCTTGGTTCAAGCGCCCCGAGAACGTGGCGATCGTCTTTCTCGGAACCAGCGTTCCGCAGTTTTTCTTGTCGGGAATTGTCTGGCCGTTCCAGGAAATCCCGGGGTGGGTTGACTTCATCGGGCGCCTGTTTCCTTCGGTTGACGCGATGGACGGCGCTGTCCGCATGGTCCAACTCGGCGCCGATCTCTGGGATGTCGCGCGCGATTGGGGAGGACTGTGGATCCTTGCCCTCCTCTATTTCACGCTTGCGGTCATCTCGACTTCTTATGTCAAAAGGGTGCGCGCAAATGCATAAGTTCTGGCGTCATCAGATCCTCGTGTTGGGTCTCGTTCTCGTCGCAGTGGGCGTCGGCGAAGGCTTCGAGTCGGGCTCGACTCCGCCTGCCCCGCTCGCCGGCATTGTGCGTGCGACCGAGATCAACGTCGCGCCCGAGGTTGCAGGTCAGCTTGCGACCATCAAGGTGGCGAAGGGCGACCGGGTGCGCGCCGGCGACGTCGTCGCCGAGCTCTCGGCGGTCGAGCTGACCGCGTCGGTCGAGCAGGCGCGCGCGGCGCTCAAGGCTGCGATCGCCAATCGCGACCATGTCTATGCCGGCGTGCGCGCCGAGCAGGTCGCCGCCCTCGCCGATGAAATCGACATGGCGAGATCGCGACTGACCTACGCAGAAGCGCAGCTCGTCCGCGCCTCCGACTTGGCGAGCAGCGATTTCGCCCCGCAGCAAGAGCTCGATCAGGCCACCGACGACGTGGCCAGCGCGCGCGCCAGCGTTGCCGAAGCGGAAGCCAACCACGCCGCCGCGGCAGCCGGGCCGACAGCGGAGGAGCGTGCGATCGCCGACGCGCAGGTGCGGGCCGCGGCGGCGGCGTTGGCGGTGCTCGAACGGCACTTGGAGAAGACCATCCTGCGCGCACCGGCCGACGGCGTCGTGAGCGTAGTCGTCGCCGAGGTCGGCGAGAACGTGCACGCCGGTCAGCCAGTGCTCGCCGTCGTCGCTGCCGGGCGGCAATGGATGTCGTTCAACGTGCGCGAAGATTTCCTCGAGGGTCTCACGGTTGGGACGACGGTCCGGGTTGAGCGCGCAGGCGCGCATGAGACGCTGCCGGCCACCGTCACCGAGATGCTGCCGCTTGGAGACTTTGCGACCTGGCAGTCCGAACGAGCGGTCGGCGACCACGATCGCAACGTGCTGCGGTTGCGCCTCGATCCGCAAGGGGATTCGAACGCGCTGGAGGCCGGCATGACCATCTGGCTCGCGCGAGAGGGCGGGTGAAAGGGGGGCGATTCCGCGCTCCTTCGCTGCCGTTCGAAGGGAGCGCTCCTTACAGGCCCGCGCCGTTCCAGTCGTATGCAGAGAGACGTAAAAGTGATTTCGCACGAAGCGTGAGCGAGACGGCGGCCGCCACTCGCCAAGTCGGGCCGCGACGCGCCGCCGTCACGCCGACAGCCGCTTTCTGACCTCGCTCTCGACCATGTCCTTGCGTTTGCCGGCGCCATTTCGGCCGGCGCTTGCATTTGCCGCAGGCCCTTGCGGATTGAGATCGGCCGAGACCTGTTCACGGCCCGGCCGGCCGCCGGGCTCGCGCAGCTTTTGCGCAGCCGGCCCCTACGGGCCGGCTGCAAGAGCGTCTCGCCCGGCTACCCGGCGTGACGCCATTCAAGCTTGGGACGCCTGCTCGATCTCCTGGGCTGCGCAAACCGCCGCCTTTGGCTCCTTGATCCTGAACCAGGCAACGTAGAGCGCGGGCAGGAACAGCAGCGTCAGCGCCGTGCCGACGAGAATGCCGCCCATCATGGAGAAGGCCATCGGCGCCCAAAACACGTCGCGGGCGATCGGCACCATGCCGAGGCTCGCGGCCATCGCAGTCAGCATGATCGGCCGCATGCGCTGCTCGGTCGCCGTCATGACGGCGTCCCAGGCGCCGAGACCCTCGTCGCGCAGCGTTTCGATCTGCACCACGAGGATGACGGAGTTGCGGATCAGAATGCCGATCAGGGCGACAACCCCGAGAATCGCCACGAAGCCCAGCGGCATCCGACTGAGGCCCAAGGCCAGCGCGACTCCGATCGCCGCCAGCGGCGCCACCGAAGCCACCAGGAACAGGCGGTTGAAGCTGCGCAGCTGCAGCATCAGGATCGTCGCCATGGTGATCAGCATCATCGGCACCACGGCGATGATCGGGCCCTGCGACTTCGCGCTCTCCTCGACCGGACCGCCAACTGCGAGTCGGTAGCCTGACGGCAAGCGCTCCATGAACCCCTTCACCGCGGGCTCCAGCTGGCTGACGGCCGTCGCGGCTTCCCGCCCGTCGAGGATGTCGGACTTGACGGTGATCGTCGGCAGCCGGCTGCGCCGCCAGATCACCGGCTGCTCCAGCTCGTACCGGAACGTAGCGATCGCCGCCAGCGGAACCGACTGCCCGGTCTTGTTGACCAGTTGCAGGTTCTGCAGCGTGTCGATGGCGCCGCGCTCGCTCGCGCCGGCGCGCGCCACCACATTGACCAGGTAGATGCTGTCGCGCACCTGGGTGAGGGTCACGCCGCCGACGGTGCCGTTCAAGACGGTGGCGATGTCGGCCGAGCTGATTCCCAGCTCGCGCGCCTTGTCTTGAAGCACATCGACTTTCAGCACGCGCCCCGGCTCGTTCCAGTCGAACACCGGCGGGCTCAGACCGGGATCGGAACCGACGATGCCCGCCAGCTCCTGCGCCAGTCCCCGAACCTTTTGCACGTCGGGGCCGCTGACGCGGTACTGCACCGCGCGGCCGGCCGGCGGACCGAGCGCCAGCAGGCTCACGTACGCGTCGGTGCCGACGAAGTCGGTCTTGAGGAGCTGGTTGATCCTCGCCCGCACCCGTTCGCGCGCTTCGAGATTCTTCGTCACGATGACCGTCTGGCCGTAATAGGCGTTCGGCGGCTGGACATCGAGCGTCAGCACGAAGCGCACGGCGCTTTGGCCGACATAGGAGCTCCAATGGTCGATGTCGGGATCGCCCTCGAGCGTCTTCTCGAAGCGGTCCATCTGGGCGCGCGTCTCGTCGATCGTCGAATTGTCCGGCAGCGTCCAGTCGACGAGCAGTTCCGGCCGATCGGAGGGCGGGAAGAACTGCTTCGGCACCAGCTGCAAGGCATAGAGCGCAACGGCGAAGATCGCGACCGTGACGCCGACCGTCGCCCAACGCCAACGCATGGCCCAGCGCAAGAGCGTCTGGAACATGACGAAGAAGCGGCCCGGTTTCTCGTGCTTCTTGATCACGGACGGCAGCAGCGTGACGCCGAGCAGCGGCGTGAACAGGCCGGCGACGACCCAGGACAGCAACAGCGACACGGCGAGGACGACGAAGAGGGTGTAAGTGTACTCGCCGGCGTCGCTGGTGTTGAAGGCGATGGGAGTGAAGCCGGCGATGATGCAGAACGTGCCGGTCAAGCGCGGAAACGCCGTCGAAGTGTAGATCGCCATCGCCGCCCGGCGGAGCGTTTCGCCCGCCTCCAGCCGCGCGATCATCATCTCGATGGCGATCATCGCGTCGTCGACGAGCAGACCGAGCGCGATCACCAGGGCGCCGAGCGAGACGCGCTGCAGCGTGACGCCGAAATATTGCAAGGCGAGAAACGTCATCGCCAGGACCAGCGGGATCGCCAGCGCCACGATGAGTCCGGCGCGCATGCCGAGACTGACGAAGCTGACGATCAGAACGATCACCACCGCCTCGAACAGCGAATGGGTGAATTGGCTGATGGATTCCTCGACGACGCGGGGTTGGTCGGCGACGAGGTGGACGCCGACGCCGATCGGCAGCTCGCCGGTGACCTTGTCCAGCTCGCTTCTCAGCGCCTCTCCGAAGTGCAACACATTGGCGCCCGGCTTCATGCTGATGGCGAGACCAATCGCCGGCTTGCCGTTGTAGCGGAAGAGCGAGGTCGGCGGATCGACGTAGCCGCGCTTGATGTCGACCACGTCGCTCAGGCGGAAGAAGCGGTCATTGACGCGCAGATTGAACGCCTTGAGGCTTTCCTCGTTGGCGAATTGGCCGCTGACCCGCACGCTGACGCGTTCCGGGCCGGACTGGATGACGCCGGAGGGCACGATAGCGTTCTGGCCCTGCAGCGCCAGGAGAATGGACGGCAGATCCAGGCCGAGATTGGCGATCCGGCGCGAATTGAATTCGAGGTAGATCGCCTCGTCCTGCGCGCCGATCAGGTCGACCTTGCCGATATTCGGCACGGCGTTCATGATGTCGGTGCGGGTGGACTCGACATAGTCGCGCAGCTGCCGGTCCGTCAGGCCGTCGGCGGTGAAGGCGTAAATGTTGCCATACACGTCGCTGAATTGGTCGTCGAAGAACGGCCCCACCACGCCCTGCGGCAACTGCGGCTGGATGTCGGCGACCAAGTTGCGGACTTTGCGCCAGACGGTCGGCACGTCGCTGCTTTTCGTCTTGCTCAACAGGTAGACGTAGATGGTGGTCTGCCCGGGGATGGTGTCGCTTTTCGTGTAGTCGAGCTCTTGGAGCTCCTCGAGCTTCTTCTCGATGCGGTCAGTGACTTGGTTGACCGTGTCGTCGACCGACGCGCCCGGCCACAACGCCGTGATGACCATCGTCTTGATGGTGAACTGGGGATCTTCTTCGCGGCCGAGGTTGATGTAGGCGAAAGCGCCCGCAACCATGCACACGATCATGAAGTACCAGATGACCGAGCGGTTATTGAGCGCCACCAGGGAAAGATTGAACTTGGGCTTTCCGGCGCCATTGGCGTTTTCGGGCACGGTGTTCATTGCGGCGCCTCTTCGGGAATTCTCACGGACTGGCCGGCCTCGAGCGAATTGACGCCTGCGATGACCACGCGATCGCCGGGTTCGAGCCCTGCGGACACAGCCGCAGCCCCGTCCTCCTGGCTGACAACGCTCACGTCGCGCAGCGCCACCGTCTTGGAAGCGGAATCGACGATCCAGACGTGCAACTTGCCGTCCCGCTCGAACAATGCGGTCGCCGGGATCTTGATTTGCCCGGTCGACTTCGCCCGCGCATACGCGGTGATCGTCGTCCCGAGACGGAAGTCGGCGGGCGGATTGTCGAGCGCGATCTTCACGCGCCGGCTGCGGGTGAGCGGGTCGGCCTGCGGGGCGATCTCGCGCACTCGCCCGCTGATCCGTTGCGACGGCGCGCTCGGCAGCGCGATTTCGAACGCGCCGCCCTCTCGCAGATTGGCGGCGGCGTCTTCAGGCACGTCGATGACGGCTTCACGCACGTCCGGCCGGGCGATGGTCATCACCGGCTGTCCAGCGGTCACGACCTGGCCAACCTCCGTGTCGACCGCCGTCACGACGCCGTCGTAGTCGGCGATGAGTTCAGTGTAGCCGCGCTGCTCGAGCGCTTTTTCGAGAACGCTTTGCGCGCGCGTCACGCCCGCAGACGTGGCTTCCCGGGCCTGCTGCGCCGCCTCGAGTTCCTGCGTGGGAAGGTGGTTCTCCTCGAACAGCGCTTGCAGCCGCTTTTCCGACGCTTGGGCGTTGGCGAACTGCGCCTCTGCGTCGGCAAGCCCGGCGCGCGCATCTCTGACGGCGAGATCGTAGGGAAGCGGATCAAGCGCGGCGAGCCGAGCGTTCTTCTTGACGCTGTCGCCGACGTTCACATCGCGCACGATGACGCGACCGACGACGCGGAACGCGAGGGTGGAGCTGTATCGGGGCTCGATCGTGCCGGCGAACGCCGCAAGAGCGCCGCTCTGCCGTTCCGCAACTGCGGTCAGCGCCGGGCGTACGGGGGGCGCGTGGCTTTCGCCGTTGCTGGCGCCGTTGCATCCGCCCGCCAAGAGCGCGCAAGCGATCGCCAGCCATGCCGCATGCGCCGTCTTCATGGCTTATCCTCCGCCAACGCCACCTGTTGCATCGGCCGCAGGCGTTGCACGCCCGACGTCACCACCAGCTCTCCCGCCCGGAGTCCGTCGCGAACGACGATGTCTGAATTTTCGTAGGCTTCGATCTCGATCCGCCGGAGCGCGACCGCCCGACTCTGCGGATCGACGACCCAGACCGCCGGCCGCTTGCCGTCCGCGTAGAGGGCGCTCCAGGGCAGAACCGCCATTTCCCGCGGCTGCGCATGCGCGGTCAGCCGCACCGCCGACCCCAGTCCCATCTCCGCTGGCGTCTCGGCAATGCCGATCTTCACCTGCACCCCGCCCGTCGCGTTGACGACGGGAGAGATCTCCCGCATTTCGCCGTGCGCCTTGATCTTCGGGTCTTCGACCAGCGCGATTTCGATTGGCAGGCCGTCATAGGGGGCGGCGGCGAGAAGCGTTTCCTGGACATTGACGACGGCGTCGCGCGGACCGTCCTGGGCCAGAGCGAACGCCGGCTGGCCCGTCTGCACCACCTGTCCGACCTCGATGTCGCGCGCGGTGACGATGCCTGGAGCCGGCGCCCGCAGTACCGTCTGGGCGAGTCCATCGCGCGCTGTGGCGAGTTGCGCCTGCGCGCTGTCAAGCTGGGCCTGGGCGCTGCGCTGGTCCTGTTCCGCTTGGTCGTACTCGCGCTGGGTGGTGAAACGCTGCGCCAGCAGATCTTTCTGACGATTGAAAACCGACGTCACTTGCCGCAGCTTGGCGTCGGCGGCCTGAACGGCGGCGGCGGCGCCGGCGACGTCCGCTTCCTGAACTTTCGAATCCAGCCGCGCCAGCGCGTCGCCGGGGTTGACGTGCTCTCCGACCTCGACCTTCCTTTCGACAACTTGGCCGCTGATGCGGAACGAAAGGTTGCTCTGAACGCGCGCCGCGATTTCGCCGGTCAGCGTAATTTCCGGCGCATAGTTCACCAGCTTGACCGCCTGAGCCTTGACCGGCAGGAACTGGGCGGGAGTGGCGCTCTCCTGTTTGCAGCCGGCGAGCAGCGCGACGCTCAAGCAGCAAGCGAGAACGAAGGTTGCATGCCGGGCGGGAGCGACCCGGCGCTCCCCAGGCGTGGTTGCGCGCGCCGTTCGCGTCGCGATATTCTCATGTCTATTCAAAGGGATATTCTCCGCCTGAACCGCTGATCGCGCCGCTTCCGCGAACCCCAACCGACCCGGGTATGTATGCGGGTGCGTACTATTTGTCAAGTATGCACATACATGCTAAAGTGACCGGCAGATGACGTTCAAGGAGCGGGTCGGACCATGGACGAAAGACCGCGTAGGCGGGACAAGGAAGCCAGCAAGCAGGCGCTCTTGCGCGCAGGCCTGAGCGCCTTCTCGACCCACGGCTATGATGCGGCGACGACGAAATCAATAGCCGCGGAAGCTGGACTAAACGAACAGCTCATTACGCGATACTTTGGCGGTAAGGCCGGCCTCCTGCTCGCGCTCGTCGCCAACTTCGCCGATGAAGAAGCAAGCGAACGCAATTATCCTCCTCCCGTCGCCGACGTCGAAGCAGAGATCAGGCAGTTTCTCCTGCATCGGCATCGGCTATACCTGGAGCTGCAGGATTTCTTTCGCGCTTTCCTGCCGCTGAGCATGCGCGACGCCTCCATCCGCGGCTCGCTCGAGGCCATCGTGCTCCGGGAGACCGCCATGTTGAGGGAACGTTTGTTGGAGCACCAAAGGCGCGGACGGATTCGCGCCGACGCGGATTTGGAGGCCGTCAGCCTAATGATCGGCGGGCAGTCGTTTCACATTTCATTCCTGCTGCGCGTCAACACCAACCTCTACGACGACCTTCTCACGCGTCTGATTTTGGAATTCGCGCGCTGCATGGCGCGCGGCCTGGCGCCGACGCCTGCGTGAAAGCGACATCCGCTGCTTCGGCGCGTGGTCCGCGCAGCGACTCCTTCCGCCCGCGAGGGCGGCGAGATGGTTGGGACGAACGACCGGTCGGGGAAACTCGAGCGGCAAAAGGTCACGGCAAGCGCTGCAACCTTGTCCTTCGTTCCCATGCCAGTCGTCAATCGAAGCGCAAGGCGTTACGCCGATACTCGGCGACCGGCCTGATCGTTCGGCGTGATTCGTTGTTGCGCGAGTCCTCGTCCGAGCGGCAGGGCGCCGCCATGGGGACCCGATGATCGCTCTCACCGAAATGATTCAGCGCCGACTCGAGGCGTGGCCGAAGTCGACGAATGCGAGGCCGCTTTCGGTCGACAGGCATGACGCGACGGCGCGAAGGCGCACGCGCCTGCTGTCATTGGCGGCCCCGCTGCTGGCGCTGGCGCTGGCGGCCTGCGCCAGCCGGCTGGGACCGGACGCATTGCGCGACGCCGGCGAGGCGCCGCCCGGCGCTCAACAGGTGACCATCTATGTCGCGACCACTCGCCAGCGCGCGTTTCCCGACGCCAACGTCTTCACCGCAGGCCGCGCGGCGAGCGT
>Ga0326728_10012185_pt1 | contig 19211 bp, 18 predicted proteins | sample MB3enrmetagenome_FD_207602 | JGI IMG/M metagenome (GOLD analysis project Ga0326728, IMG submission 207602) | Lab enriched peat soil microbial communities from McLean, Ithaca, NY, United States - MB31MN | ecosystem: Environmental > Terrestrial > Soil > Wetlands > Peat | place: USA: New York... | reverse complement strand
AGTGGGCCGGTTCGTAAGTTCACTAACGTATTGTCCGGGTCAAGCCGCCAGGGCTGATTGTTGACGGTCTTGCTGGGCCAGCTTTTGCAACCAATCGTTGAGGTTGCGGCGGGTAAAGCGCCACTGGAACGGCTGTGCGATCTGTTCATAATGCCGTTCAAATTGGGCCAGGCGCTCCGCCACCGCCGCCAGCGAAGGAAAGTCATTCGGGGTGAGCACCTTTTGTTGCAGGATGGAAAAGTAAATCTCGATTTGATTGAGCCAACTGGCATGTACCGGGCCATGCACCAAAGTTAAATTGGCATAGCGGTTTTGCAGCCGCGTGACCGCTCTTTGGCCGCGGTGGGACGAGCCGTTGTCCACAATCCAAAACACCCGGCGGGCCGATTTGTAGGGAGATTGTCGCATCACCTGTTCGACCAACCGATCAAAGGGGGCGATCCCGCTCTGCCTTTCACAACGACCAAAGACTTTGGCTTGATGCACATCCCAAGCCGCCAGATAGGCCCACGCTCCCCGGCGCTCGTATTCATGCTCCACCTTCATAGCCTGATGGGACCGGGGTGGTTGGGTGGGATGGATGCGAGCCCGGGCCTGGATGCTGGTCTTTTCGTCGGCCGAGATCACAAATTCATCTTCGCGCAATGGTTGGTCCTGCCAGACTCCCTCGTAAAGGTCCAACAGGCGACCGGCTTTGGCGGCAAAGTCCGGATCACGCGGAAAAATCCAGCAGCGGTGTTGCCAAGGCCGGATGGCGTCTTGATGCAGCCAGCGCCATACGGTCGTATCGCTGATGCTGGCCACCAGTCCGGATTGAACGGCATGACGGGCGATCTCGGGCACGCTCCAGTGTGCCAGCGGCACTTGACGCTGGCTGGGCAACTCACAGGCCAGGGCTTTAATTTCCACCACGATTTCTGGGGGGAAAAGACCGGGGGCGGCCCGGTCGGGGGAGTTCCTCCAAGCCCGCCAAGCGTTCGGTGAAGAACCGTTTGCGCCACAAACTGACTACTTCGCGGCGTGTATCCAAGCGCCGGGCAATTTCATCATTGGCCAGTCCTTCGGCGGCATGAAGGATCATTCTGGCGCGCGCCACCTCAAAATACGGCAACGTATATTTGGCGGCCCGCCGGGATAATTCCCGCTTTTCCGAGTCGGACAAAACGATACGAAATGGGCTGTGTCGCGGCATGCCAATTCCATAGCACGCCGCCCCACAAAACGCAACAATAATACGTTAGGTTATTTAAGAAGTCGCCCACTTAGGTCTGCAAAAATGGCATGGACATCGTAATTAAACCGCCGGGCCAATTCATCTCGAACCCGCCGGACTTCCGCAACAATCGGGTCATCATTCATAATTAGAAACTCCCATCAATTCTTCCGGTGTGCAAACTCATGAGGAGACAGGGTTGGGCTCGCCTGAGGAAGTAATTGGGCCGGTGCTATTTTGTTTGCGGGCCATATTAGGCGGAATGATATCCCATTGGGGTCGAAAGGGAAATGGAAATTGAGCTTTTGCGGATGTTTGGCGCTGGGGGAGGCGGCTTGCCTGGAGGCTCCCCCTGCAGGCCTCGGCTGGGTGTCCTGCGGAGCCAAACCTTCGATGCTTTTGGACGGACAAAAAAGGCCGCAAAACCCGGAAGTTCAACTTGCGCAGCAGGAGGAGCGAATTTATACTGACACCAGTAGATTGCTTTGATTCTTTTGACCGTGAGTCCGGCATATTGGAAAGAACTTGGCTGGCTCCTGATGTTGATGCCTTTCGGTGTCGTTTTGGGAATGGGCGGCCTGTTCGTCTATTGCGCCTGGTGGCGGCGGCGGTTTGGCGCCCTTTTCTTCGAGGGCGGCCCGGCCGATGGGTCCGATTCTCCGGGGAATGCGCCGTCCGGGGCGCAGCCGTCCTTGTTCGAGCGGCCGGTTTGCTGGCTGGCGGTCCGCTGCAAAAACGCGGCGGCGGTGCAGGCGGCGCTGAATTTGCGTCACACCGTGCCTTGTTCGTGGGAGGAAGGCCTGGTGGAAACGAGCGCGGGCAAGTTGTTCGTCTCGCGCCCGATTTCCGGGTGGGTGCTGGTGGTGGGGCCGGGATTGCCCGAACCGGCGGAAGATGTGGATGGGTGTTACCGGTTCCTGCGGGAGTTGAGCCGCAAGCTGGGGAACGTGCAGTTTTACAGTGTCAACCGGGTGCTCAACCACCATGCCTGGGCGCTGCTGGAGGATGGCGAGGTTTACCGGGCTTACGCGTGGGCGGGGGAGACTTTGTGGAATGAAGGGTTCGTCACGGCGGCGGAGAAGGAGTTGGGCCTGGTTTGTTTCGAGTACGGCTGCGAGGCCAATCTGTTCGCCGGCCAGGAAGCGCTGGCCGCTGCCGCGGAGAAAGTCAACCAATTGGCCGGACGTTGGAGCCTGGATCCGGCGGCGATTCCGCCGTCCAGTTGGAGGACCCAGGGGATCGTGGGGGAGGTTTCCCAGGCGCGGCCTTACTAAATGGGCGCATGACAAAAATCTGCCCCTTCCTGGTAGGGCAGAGCTGCCGCTCTGCCCTGAACTCTTGGGCGGCGCAGCAGCGCCGCCCTACCGAAGACGTCATGATTTTTGTCCTGCACCCTTGCTAAAACATGGAAGCGGCGCGATCCCGCGGCGGCCTGGGCGCAGCGGATTCCAGAAGAAAGATTGAATTCGGATGAACCCGCCGCCTGAGAATTGCCCCAATTGCGGGGCCGAGGTTCCCGCCAACGCCAAGGCCTGCCCGTCCTGCGGAGCCGATGAAAAAACGGGATGGTCCGAGGAGGCGTATGTCGGAGGGCTGAATTTGCCGGACGAGTCGTTTGATTATGACGACTTTGTGCAGCGGGAATTTGGGAAAAAAAGGGCCTTGCCCCACGGCATCAGTTGGTTCTGGTGGGCGGTCGCGATCGTCCTGGTCGTATTATTCGTCGCAGCAATGATCGGCCTGCGGTGGGGGTGAATGGGGAATAGTGAATAGTGAATTAAGAATAGTGAAATAAAGACATCCTCTTTTCCTAATTCAAAATTCAACATTCACAATTCCATGGAATCCGCAATTCCCCTCCCTCCTCACGGCTTGATGTCGTCGAAGTAGCTTTTGACGGCCCCTTGATAGGCGCGGGGGACTTGGTCCTGGTTCAGGGCGCTCTGGGCGTCGCTTTGGGCGGCGGTGGCGGCTTGCTGGAATTCGACGGAGCTTTGGCCTTTGATGCTCACGCCTTTGAGGGTGATGCTGGGCATCGGACCCCCGGGCATAAGCTGGCCTTTCAGTTTGGTGGGGTTTAAATTGTCCGCCAGTTGGGCCTCGCCCCGGTCGGTCAAACCGCGCGGATCGGTGTCGGGGCGGACGATGCCGGTGTTGTCCCACGAGGCGCTCATTTCCGGATAAAGCTGCGAGTCGTCCGGGGTCCAGCCTCCGACGCCGCCGTTGCGGCCCGTGCCCGCTTTGAGCTTGGTGCTGGAGCCGCCACGCGGGCCGTGGCCCTGGCCCAGGCAAGCCTCCGCCTTCTTCAACGCGGCCAGCGACGCGCTCAGGGCCTTGGCATCACCCATTTCGGACATGATTTTCTCCAACTCCTTGGAGGCGGAGGCGAGGGATTGGGCGGCGCCCGGCTTTTCACCGGCGCGCATCTGTTGGGCGGCTTGCTTGAGGAAATCGGAGGCTTTGCCGTAGGGGGCGGCCGGCTCGACCGAGCGGGCGACTTCATCCAGGGTCTTGGCGGCTTCGTCGGGGGAGAAGTCGCCGGAATTCAGCCTGTCAATCATCTTTTTCAGGGTGCCCTGGGCGGCCTCGGCCTGGCCGAACCGGAGTTGTTCGGGAAGGTCTTTGCCCGGATGATCGGCCTGCTGCTGAAGCTTCTGCAGGGCCTGGGCCATTTCCTTGAGTTTGTTGAGGTCGGTGGTGGCGGCGTCCAGGTCGCGCTGGAGACTGTTCATCTGGCTGGATTGCAGGTCGGCGATGGCGCTTTCCAGGTCCGGGAGCGGCTGGCCCATATCCTGGGCGGCTTTGGCGATGTCGGAAAGGGACTGGGACATTTGCTGGCGGGCGGCGCTGGCGCCCGGGGAATCGCCCTTGGGCATGCTGGCCAGGGCCTTCTGGGCGTTTTGCAAATCGGCGGCCAGTTTCTCCAAGGCCTCGGGAGTGTCGGCGGATTTGCCGAGGGTCTTTTGCAGAGCCTCCATGTCCTTCTGCGCGGCGGCGGCGGCCGGGCTGCGGCTGGCGTCGCGCGCGGCCTTTTCCAGGGATGGGAGGGCGGGGATTTGTTGCCCCAACTCTTTTTGCTGCGCTTTAATTTTCTCGCTGACGTTGGCCAAGTCTTTGAGGGCGTCGCTACGGCTGAGGGAAACTTTGTCCATTTTCAAACCCAGTTCCTGGACAACCTGAAGGGAGCGCTCGGTGGGCGGCAGAAGCGGGTCGTGATGCTCGAGGCTGTGGCGGGTGAGATCGAGCAGGATTTTGCCGGCTTCCTTGACGGCTTGGGCGTCCTGCTTTTTTTGGAGGTAGGCCTGGGTGCGGTATTCAGGCAGGAACCCCAGCCCGGCGCTCAAGGCGAGCGTGGCCAAGGCCCACCGGGTGGCGCGCGGCAAATGGAACGGGATGAGTTTGCGCGGATCCAGCTTGGAGGCGAAGCGGGCCGCATCGGCGACGAGCAGGGCGCGCCAGTTTTCACTGGCGCCGGACGCGCCCAGTTCCAGAGCGGTGCTGAGACGTTCCTGCAAGCGTTGGTTGTCGTCCACCCAGCGGGCGGTTTGTTGCAGGGTCGGTTTGCGGAACCAGCCGTGGAGGAAGCCGCCCAAAGTCAGCAAACCGGCCAGCGCGGCCGCGCCCGGCAGGATGGTGGAGGGAATGGGGGCGAGCTTAAACGCGGCCAGCGCGAGGAGCCATACGACCGTCCCGGCGAATAGTCCGCGCCAGAGGCCGTTCCAGCCGCGCAGCCAGCGCCGTCGCGCGGCAGCGCGGGCGAGGGCGCTTTGAATGGAAGCCAGTTCGCTCACTTGTCAGCCAATATGCCGCAGCGATCCCTCCTTGTCGAGCAAAAATGCGACGGTCACAGACCGCCGCTACCGGAGGGAGAGGGCGAATTTTTCGATGCGGGCCAGGCCCTTTTCCAAGTTCTCCATGCTCGTCGCGTAGCTGATGCGCACGTAGTCGTCCGCGCCAAAAGCAATCCCCGGCACGACAGCCACTTTCTCCTGCTCCAAAAGCCGGGCGCAGAAATCCATGGATTTGAGGCCCAGCCCGGAGATGTTGGGGAAAAGATAAAAGGCGCCCTTGGCGTTGACGCACGCCACGCCGGGAATGCTGTTGAGCTTCTTCCAGGCGAAGGCGCGGCGGCGCGCAAACTCGGCCAGCCAGACGGGCAGATGATCCTGCGGCCCGTTCAAGGCCGCCACCGCCCCCTTCTGCGCGAAGGATGTCGGGTTGCTGGTGCTGTGGCTCTGGATGGCATCAATGGCTTTGGCAATCGGTTCCGGGGCCGCCGTGATGCCGATGCGCCAGCCGGTCATCGAATAGGCCTTGGCCAGCCCGTGAACGATGACGGTGTGTTCATAATGTTGCGGCGAAAAACCGGCCACGCTGACATGTTCGGCCCCGTCATAAACGAGCTTCTCGTAAATCTCGTCGCTCATAATGAGCACGTCGTTCTCGACGCAGACATCACCCAGCTCCTGGATTTCCTCGCGGGTGTACAGCGAGCCGGTCGGGTTGCTGGGCGAGTTCAGGATGAACAGCCGGGTGCGCCGGGTGATGGCGGCGCGCAATTGTCCGGGCGTGATTTTGAATTCCGTCTCGTCGCTGGCGGGGAGGATGACGGGCGTTCCTTCCGCCAAACGCACCATTTCCGGATAACTCAGCCAATAAGGCGCGGGGATGATGACTTCGTCGCCCGGATTGCACAACGCCATGATCACATTGTAACACGAGTGCTTGCCCCCGCAGGAAATGATGATTTGCGACGGCTTGTACGACAGCCCGTTGTCGCGCTGAAACTTGTCCGCCGCCGCCTGGCGCAACTCCGGAATGCCGCTGCTGGGGGTGTATTTGGTGAAGCCGGCGTTGAGCGCCTTGATGGCCGCCTCGACGATGTGCGGCGGGGTGGCGAAGTCCGGCTCGCCGGCTCCGAAGCCCACCACGTCCACACCCTCGGCCTTCATTTGTTTGGCCTTGGCATCCACGGCGAGGGTGATGGAAGGGGTCAGCGCCGAGGCGCGATTGGAAATGTTGTAGTTCATAAGAGCAGCCAACAAATAACACCCCGGGGCCGGAGAGCAAGCGAGAAGTGCGCGGCAGCGAGAAGTGCGGGCAGGCGGAACGGGGGGCGCTTGCCATCTTTCTTGGGTCGCGGTTTCCGTTTCTTAATCTTGATCCTAATCTTAATCCCAAATTTCGATGCTGGCGGGTTGAATCAACGCCGATCCGGATTATCGGCTGCACGGAGGAGATTAAGATTATGATTATGATTAAGAGAGGATACCCTAAAAAGTGAAATGCGGCGCGGCGGGCGGGGCAAAACTGGTTAGAGCGCGTTGATACAGTCCACCGTAATAATGCGCATGGCGTTTCCCACCCGCGCATAATCGGGCAGTTGCGGCGGCGGGACTGGTTGCACCTCGCCGGGAAAGCCAGGAGCGACCATTGGGGCCTGCCAATGCCAGTGCTCGATGTGCCCGTCGGCGAAGGAGAGGTTGGCCCCCTGATTGTGGCGGTTGGAGGGCATGTCCCACCAGACCGGCATCGGCCAGCCCGTCCCCGGGCAAGGATATCCGAACTGGGCATCCTCCAAGGTCACCTCATTCTCATCCACAAAAACGAAGAGACGGGACGGGCTGGGGTTGGTGATGGCAGAATACTTCTGGAAACAGGGCTGGGAAGCGTCCACCGGAGCTGGAGGATCCGCGTATTGATTGGTCATCCAACCGTAGCCGTTGACCGATTGGCTCATGTTGTAACTGCGGTTGCGAAGCTGCGACAGCGGGTTCCCGTTGCCATCCTCGATGGTCGAGACGTCGGAAGGACAATGATAAATCGCCGTGGACGTGTTGTAGGGGAACAGCAGCCCTTGCTGGATGTTTGCCGTGTTGGTATCCATCCGCGCGTCCCCAGGGCACCACGAAGTCTGCACCAAATCTTGGAAGTTGCCGCCTGTCTCGACGGCAATCCAATTGTTTGGCGCCAACACGCCCCTGTAATCGTCCATGTAGAGGTGCCAGCAAAGCTGCAATTGCTTCAAATTGCTCTGGCAGTTGATGTTTTTGGCGGATTCCTTGGCCCGGCTCAATGCCGGGAGCAACAGGCCCGCCAGTATCACAATCACCGTGATGACCACCAATAGTTCCATCAAGTTAAAAGCCTCCTCCCGCCGTTCCGCCGGGCGTTGGGCCGGACGGCGCGACCATCCTGAACCGGACTTGGCAACAAAGCGTTTCACCCTGGATTTCTGATCAGGAGATACTTATAGCCGATCCGCCGCAAGAATCCACTGCAATCCGTCCGGTCGGGCGCAGGGCGAGAATCTTTACCATCGTGGTAGGGCAGAGCTGCCGCTCTGCCCTGAATTCTTGGGCGGCGCGGCAGCGCCGCCCTACCAAAGACGTGAAGATTTTTGTCCTGCGCCCCGTCCGGTCAATCTGCCAGCCCGTCAAACACCTTTTGCCGCATGGCGTTTCCCACCCGCGTGTAATCGGGCACCTGCTGCGGCGGGACCGGTTGCATGTAGCCGGTAGGCAGAGTAGGAATCATGGGCGCCTGCCAATGCCAGTGCTCGACGTGTCCGTCGGCAAAGGACAGGTTGGCCGCCTGACGGTGGCGGTTGGAGGGCATGTCCCACCAATCCGTCCCCCATCCCGGCGGGGGGTACCCAAATTGAGCGTCCAACAGCGTCACCTCATTTTCGTCTATGAAAACGAAGAGTTGGGAAGGGGTGGGATTGGTGACGGCGGAGAATTTGGCAAAGCAAGGCTGGATCGCGTCCACCGGATACCCGATTGATGGGTCAACCAAGAAAGGATATCCATTGACGGACTGGCTCATGTTGTAGCTGCGGGTGCGAAGCTGTGGCAGCGGGTTCCAATTGGCATCCTCGATCGTGGAAAAATCGGAAGGACAATGATAAATCGCCGTGGAGGTGTTGTAGGGGAACAGCAGCCCTTGCTGGATGTTTGAGGTGGTGGTGTCGGTCCGCGCGTCCCCGGGGCACCACGAAGTCTGCACGAAATTCTGGATGCCGGACACGCCGGACCCCACTGCGGCAATCCAGTCGTTTGGGACGAACGTGCCCCCGGAATCGTCCGCATAGAGGTGCCAGCAAAGTTGCAATTGCTTCAAATTGCTCTGGCAGTTGATGTTTCTGGCGGATTCCTTGGCCCGGCCCAAAGCCGGCAGCAAAAGAGCGGCCAGAATCACAATGATCGCGATGACCACCAGCACTTCCATCAAGGTAAAAGCCTCCTTCTGCCGTGCCGCCGGGCGGCGCAACAATCCTGAACCACAACTGGTTCTGCAATTTTTCACCGTTTCACCGCGAATCGCTTATGAATCAGTAATTTAGGCTCATCCCCCGGAAAAAGCCAGCAAATTCGCGCCGTGAAATTCCCTGCACCCTCAAAAATAGGGCTTGCGCACGCGGAGAACGCTGGTAGGGTGTCGGCCCTTGATTTATGAGATCTGATATTCATCCTAAATATGTGGAGGCGGAAATCCGTTGCGCCTGCGGCAACGTCATCAAAACCCGCTCCACCAAACCGCACATGATGCTCGGCATTTGCAACCTCTGCCATCCCTTCTACACCGGCACCCAGAAATTCGTGGACACCGCCGGCCGGGTGGACAAATTCCAGCAGCGCATGGTCAAGACCCAGGCCGCCCAGGCCGCCCAGGCCGCCAAATCCACCCGCAAGAGAAAGTAGCCCCTTTCCGCCCGACCGCCCGCCAAAGCCGCAACTTTCGCGGGCGGTCGCTTTTTTCGCGGGCGGCGCCTCTTGCGCCTCCCGCAAAACCCCGTCTTTCTTGCCTGTGGATTTGCGCCCCTACATTGAAAAATTCGCCCGCCGCCAGGCCGAGGTTGAGGCCGCCCTGAGCGATCCCAGGCTCTTCGACATCCCCGCCAAAGCGCAGGAGCTGGCCCGCGAATACGCCCGCCTCAAGGATTTGACCGCCGCCGGCGAGCGCTATTTAAAAGTCCGCGCCGACTTGGCCGAACACGCCGCCATGCTCAAAACCGAGCCGGCCGACAGCGAGCTGGCCCAGTTGGCCAGGGAAGAAATCACCCAACTCCAGGCCGAGGAAACCATCCTGGCCCGCAACCTTTTCCAGGGCCTGGCGCCGCCCGACCCGGCGGATTCCCGCAACACCATCATCGAAATCCGCGCCGGGGCGGGCGGGTCGGAATCCGCCCTCTTCGCCGCCGACCTCTACCGCATGTTCAACAAGTATGCCGAAAAACGCGGCTGGAAAGTCGAGAACATGGACAGCAGCCCCTCGGATCTGGGCGGGTTCAAGGAAATTATTTTCGGCGTCACCGGCCGCGATGTTTTCAAGCGCCTCAAATTCGAGAGCGGCGTCCATCGCGTCCAGCGCGTTCCTGCCACCGAGGCGCAGGGCCGCATCCACACCAGCACCGCCACCGTCGCCGTCCTCCCGGAGGCGGCGGAGGTGGACATCGAAATCCGGCCCGACGAGTTGGAAATCAACGTTTGCCGCGCCTCGGGCAAGGGCGGCCAGGGAGTCAATACTACCGATTCCGCCGTGCAGATCATCCACAAACCGACCGGCATGATCGTCCGTTGCGCCGACGAGCGCTCCCAGCAGAAGAACAAAATCACCGCCATGACCGTGCTGCGCTCGCGCCTGCTCGAGATCAAAGTCGCCGAGGAAAACGCCCGCTACGCCGCCCGCCGCAAGGACCAGGTCGGCACCGGCGAGCGCAACGAGCGCATCCGCACCTACAATTTCCCGCAAAACCGCGTCACCGACCATCGCATCGAACTGACCCTCCACAATTTGTCCGCCTTTCTCGAAGGCGACCTGGATGGCGTCATCGAGCCATTGATGGCCCACGACCTGGAACAACGCCTCGCCGCCCTGCCCCTTTGACCCCTCATGCCCATTCAAGCCCTCATCTTCGACTGCGATGGCACGCTGGCCGACAGCATGCCTTTGCACTGGCGCGCCTGGAAGCAGGTGACCGAACGCCACGGCATCCACTTCTCCGAGGATCGTTTTTACTCCTTGGGCGGAGTGCCCGCCCGCGACATCGCAAAACTCCTCAGCCAGGAACAAGGCCGCCAGGTGGACTGCGCCGCTGTGGCCAGGGAGAAGGAAGCCACTTTCGAACAACTGATCCCGCAAATCCCGCTGGTGGGGGTGATCGCGCAAATCGCGCGCGACCACTACGGCAAACTCCCCATGGCCGTGGCCACCGGCGGAACCCGCCGCGTCATCACCCAAACCCTCCATCATTTGGGCATCGCTCATCTCTTCCAGGCCGTCGTCACCAGCGAAGACGTCGCCCGCCAGAAACCCGCCCCTGACATCTATCTCGAAGCCGCGCGCCGCCTGGGGGTCGCCCCGCAGAACTGCCGCGCCTACGAGGACACCGATCTGGGCCTGACCGCCATCCGCGCCGCCGGCATGGAAGCGGTGGACGTGCGCCCCCTCCTCGCCGCCGCCTGAGGCACGTCCTCCCGGTTGTGCCATGCTTAATTGCGCCGATCAGTTTCGCTTGGCGCGGCATCCGGCACGGCCGCCAGATATTTCTCGAAATCCTCGCGGCGTCCGGCATTGGCTTCGCGGCGCAAATAATCCATCGTCATCACCACCGCCAGTTTTTCACCGGCGGCGCTGGCGAGGAATTGACTGACCGAGTAACCTTCGCGCGCGGCGAGCGCCTCGATGCTTTTCTTCAATGAATCCGGCAGTTGGATGGTCAACGTGCTCATTGGTTGCGTCCTATCAGGCTCAGAAACTCGCCGGGCGTCACGGCCTTGACTCCCACTTGCTCCGACCCGTCAAAATCCTTCACATTATGCGTAACAATATAGCGGCAGCCCGCGGCAAAAGCCAGGTTAACCCCAGAAAGGCACAATTGGAATTTCGGCGTCGGAATCGAATTGACAAGAGCAAAGCTCGCGCCCTCGCGGGAAAGGGCCGCCGCAGCCAGCACGCTCGTGTCGAACACAACCTTCACCAGGGCGAGACCCTCGCAGAAACAGACCAGGGATTCAAACCTTCCATGCTACTGAACCCACAATATAAAAGACAAAGAACCAGTTTCTTTTTGCGCCCGCGCACGCGGGCAGGCGCTTCAACAAATCCTCGGCAACTGCTCGCCGCTGGCCATGTCAAGAATGCGGCTGGCGCCGATGGCGCTTTTCAACACCACCAGCGGCAGGTCGCCCTCTTCCACCGCGCCGATCCATTCGGCGCTCGATTCCTCCCGCCGCATCAGGCTCAGAGCCAGGTCCGCGTCCTTCGCGGCCACGAACGCCACGAACCGCCCCTCGCACGCCACCTGCAGCGGGTCCAGCCCAAGCAGTTCGCACGCGGCATGAACGTCCTCGCGCACCGGCACCGCCTTCTCGTCAATCCTGATTCTCCGCTTCGCCCCTTCCGCGATTTCGTTCAGCGCGCTGGCCAGGCCGCCCCGCGTCAAGTCCCGCAGACAATGGATTTCCACCCCGGCGGCCAGGAGCTTCTGCACCAGGCTGGAAACCGGCGCGGAATCACTTTCAATCCGGCCCTGAAACTCCAACCCTTCCCGCACGCTCATGATCGCCATGCCATGACGGCCCAAATCTCCGCTCACCAGCACCGCGTCGCCCGTCCGCACGCTGCCCGGCGCGATGCAGAGCGAGTGTTCGATCACGCCAATGCCCGCCGTGTTGATGAACAGCCCGTCGCCCTTGCCCTTGTCCACCACCTTGGTGTCCCCCGTGACGATCCGCACCCCGCAGCGCTCCGCCGCGCCGCCCATCGAACAAACGACGCCCCAAAGCGTTTCCATGGGCAGCCCTTCTTCCAGGATGAACGCCGCGCTCAGCCAGAGCGGCCGCGCCCCGCTCATCGCCAGGTCGTTGACCGTCCCGTGGACCGCCATCGAACCGATGTCCCCGCCCGGAAACACTATCGGCCGGACCACATAGGAATCCGTGGTGAAGGCCAGCCGCCCGGCCGGGAATGCCAGCACCGCCGCGTCGTGGCGGACTTCCGCGGGCGCCTCGCCGAATGCGGGAAAGAATATCTTCTCCAGCAGCTCATGCATCAATTTGCCGCCCCCGCCGTGGGCCAGCAAAACGCGCGGATACTGCCGAATCGGGATCGGGCAGGCCGCCGCGAATGACATTGGGTCGCTCATAGTTCAAAACGCCGGCGCACCGGCCCGTTCTTTAGCCTTCAGCCTTTAGCCTTTAGCCTTTTCTCATGTTTCCCCCGTCCGCCACGCCGCCCGGCGCCCGGCTGCGATACCGGTAATACGCCGCGCACGCGCCCTCGGAGGAAACCATCGGCGCGCCCAGCGGATGCTCGGGCGAGCAACGCGTGCCGAAGGCCGGACACTCCGCCGGTTTGATCCGCCCCTGCAACACCAGCCCGCTCCGGCATTCGGGGTTCTCCGCCGTGTCGTGCCCCGCCAGGCCAAATTTTTTCTCCGCGTCCCAGGCTTCATAATGACTCCGCAGGCGCAGCCCGCTGGCCGGGATTTCGCCAAGCCCGCGCCATTTGCGCGGCACGACTTCAAACACCCGCCGGATCAATTCCTGCGCGTGTTGGTTGCCGCCCCGGCGCACCGCGCGCGCATACTGGTTCTCCACTTCCGCCCGCCCTTCCTCCAGTTGCCGCACGCACATCAAGACCCCCTGCAAAATGTCCAGCGGCTCAAAACCCGTCACCACAATCGGCACCCGGTATTTCGCCGCCATCGGCTCGTATTCCGCGCAACCCATCACCGCGCAGACATGGCCCGCCGCCAGGAAGCCCTGCACCCGGCACTCGGGCGAGGCCAGCAACGCTTCCATCGCCGGCGGCGCCAGCACATGCGTGACCAGCATGGAAAAATTCTTGACACCCCGCTCCGCCGCCTGATACGCCGCCATCGCCGTGGCCGGGGCCGTCGTCTCAAAGCCCACCGCGAAAAACACCACTTCCCACGACGGATTCTGCGTGGCGAGCTTCACCGCGTCCAACGGCGAATACACCATCCGCACGTCCCCGCCTCCGGCCTTGACCGCGAGCAAATCCGTCGCGCTTCCCGGCACCCGCAGCATGTCCCCGAAGGAGCAAAAAATCGTTCCCGGCCGCGCGGCGATTTCGATGGCTTTGTCAATGTATTCCAGCGGCGTGACGCAAACCGGGCAGCCGGGGCCGTGGATCAAGGTGATGAATTGAGGCAGCAATTCATCAATCCCGAACTTGACGATGGCATGAGTTTGCCCGCCGCAAACTTCCATGATCGCCCACGGCCTCGTTGTCGCGCGCCCGATCTGTCGCGCGTATGCCCGCGCCTTTGCGCCATCGCGGTATTCGTCCAGGTATTTCACGGGCCGCCTTCCTTGAGTTCCAGCAACTCATCCATCTGGCGCAGATACTCGAAGACCGCGTTGGCTTCGCTCTCCTCCACCCGGCTCAGGGCGAATCCGACATGCACAATCACGTAATCCCCGACTTGCGCCTCGGGCACGCAGGCCAGGTTGACCTCCTTCTGGATGCCGCCGAAGTCCACCATACCCATCCGCCCAAGCGGGTCCTCGCCCGTGACGCTAGTGACGCTGGTGATTTTTCCTGGAATAGCCAGACACATTACCCCCGAATCTACGCCCGGAACCCCCCCGCGGCAAGGATTCACAAAACGCCCCAAATCCCCCCGCGGCGGGCGCAACGCGCTTACGCTGCCTTGAATGCCGCCTGAAGCGCCGACAGGCCATTGGTTTCTCCGGTGTATAGCCAGACGGCCAGACCCAACTGTCGAAACTGGCTGATAGACACAATCTGGCGCGCTTTGATTTTCGCCCGGCTGAGAACGGGCAGGAGCAGAGCCGCCAGCAGGCCGATGGCTTCCACCACCACGGTACCCAGTGTCATCGCGGAGACGATACGATTGCTGATGGGGAACGATTGTTTGGTCCCGGGGAGGTTGAAAGGGAACTGGGTGTTCAGAGCGCCATTGGCTGATATATTGTCAAATATTGTTCTATGTTTGAGCTGCATACAATCCATTTTTGCCGGCCGTCCGAGAATAAGCAACCAGGTCTTATATTTCAAATAAGATTGATGATTGTCATGTTGGTTGGGGGCCGCACACCGACGATTGGCCGTATCGCTCCAGTCGCAAGTGACTTCATCGCATGGCTAAAGGAGGTCCAAGCCCTTGAGCTGGATCGTCACCCGCTCCCTGCGCAGATCCTGCGGGCAGCGGATGAGCAGGCGGCACGGGCCTGAGACCTTGCCGCCGTTCTCGTTAATCATCGCGGCGCTGACCCGGAGGGTGCGCGTGGTCTCGCCGCCCTGGGTCTGGATGCCCGCGTCCGAGGAATTGTTGTAACCTCTCTCCTCCGAGCCGGGACTTTTGACCCGGACCTGCAAGTCCCTCACGGTGGCCGGTCCTTTGATTTGCACTTGCAGCGAGAGCGAGTAGCCCTTGCTGGAGAACTTGCTGATCACCAGTTTCGCGCCCGGCAGCACAGCGCCGATGTCAAACTCGTTGGTGGCCGTTTCGGTGATATTGGTCAGCGTCATTTCCTTCCAACTGCCGGCGGTCACGGCCACCGCTTCCGCGGTAATCTCGTCAATGGCCTGCGCATCCGGTTGCGGAAGTTGCAGTCGAAGTTGCACGTCCGCCGAATTGTTCTGCTGCGGTCTGCCCGAGTCGGATGGAACGTAAGCGGTCGAAGTCCGTTCCGCCCCGCCATTCTCCCCGGCGGCGACGGCGCGCCCTTTGTCATCCGTGGCCTTGAGCAGCTTCACATCGGTCACCGATTGGAGGGTGCGGCCATTGGGGGGAAACAGCTTGGCGTGGACCATCGTGCCGGCCTGCTCCCCGGACGGCAGGTTGCCTTCCTTGAAATAATTCTCACCGCCCGGAAAAACATGCAGCGTGGTCGTCATAATGCCCTGGGCTTGGGCGACAAAACCGGCGCCGCCTTCCGTGATGGGCAGGTCGCTTCCCATTTCGCCGGCCCGCCGCGTGAGGCGCCGGAGATTCTTCGATTCGAGCGGCTCCTTCAACGTCAGGCCGCCGGATTCGGCGGTGATGACGATCGGGCCGTCGTAAAGTTTCGCCAGCGCGTCCAGGCTTTCATCCTTTTTGGAATCCACAGCCAGCCAAGTTGCATTGGTTTGAGTTTCGGGAAAACCGCTGGAGAGCACCTTGCCGGGCAATACGAATTCCAGCCCGGCGTTCAGCCCTTCCAATTTCCATTCCGAGCGCATTCTGGCGAGGGAACGCTTCGTTGCAGGGTTTGGCGTGAGGGTGACAAGGAGATGGCCGTTGCGGTCCTGCTCAAAGCGCATATTTTCAAAATAGATGACTCCCGCGGAGAGAGACCCGGAGCCGTTTTGCAACATCTCCTGGATGGAGGCAAAAGAGGATTTTCTCGTGACGGTGAGGTTGTCTTTGTCCACGGTCACCATGGGCTTGTCGCCTTCCTCCTCCATCCCTGAAAATCGCCCGCCCATCGTTTCAAGGTATTTTTCCTTCAATTGCTCGTCGGTCAAGGCGTTGGTATTTGCTTCCGGGTGAGCGCCGGCCATTTGCGCCAAGTCGCCAGCCTCCGCAGCCTCTTCCATCTTTTGCTGCATCTCCATCATCCGGACCTGCTGCTCGGCCATCGGGCGGCTCATCACAGACTGGCTCTCGACCTCGCAACGGCCGTCGGCATGGATGGTCAGCACCACGTTTTGTCTTCTCCCCTGCGGGAAGTATTGCGCGCGCAATGTGGAAGGCCACTGTGCCGCGAAACCAGCCACGGCCAGAACCAAAGTCCATCGGATAATATTTTTCATGACAGGCGTTCCTTTCTTGGGTTTATTTTGCCGTGAGCGGCACATGTTCCACCAGGACCGGCACTTCCACGGTCGAACCGGTGCCGCTGGCCGTGAAAGCGAGCGACAACGGCGGCTTGGGCGAGCCGGCCACCACCACCTGGCAACTGCTCTCGTCGCCCATGCCGGAGTTCTCGGAATGCAGGATGGTCGGCCACGGCTTGCCGTCGGCGTCAAAAGCCTGCGCGTCCATCAGCGCGCCCTTGCTGCCCTTGATTTCCATTTCCAGCATCGTCATTCCATTTTCCACCATGCCCTCCTCCAAAGTGATCGCCAGGCCCAGCTCCCCCAGCCGGGGACTGTTGAGATGTTTCTCCGTCATGTCCATCCCGCCGCCCACGGCCTGGGCCTCGCTCATAATCCAGTTGGCCGGAATGGCATTGGTCAGCTTCACCACCTCCGCTCCCGCAAAATAATGCAGCGCCACCGAGCCTTTGACCCGTCCGATTTCCTTGACCTTCCAGTCCGGCGGACGAAACGAAAACGTCACCACATGGCGCAACTCCGAGGCAGTGGTGCTGGCGGCATCTTCATCCGCGTCCGCATCCTCTTCCATGCCAAAAGACCTTATGCCGCCAAATTCGTCGTCCGCGGATGGCTTGGGTTTGAGGTTGTTGCCCTTGGCATCCACCGCCTCCTGCAAGGCCGGCTCGCCCCATTTCTGCGGCGTGAATTCCTGCGGCACCACCACCGCTCCGATCAACTGCGCCCCGCTTTCGTTCATGCCGCCCTGGCCGCTCAAATCCACCGCCCGCGTCACCGTCAGGCCATAAGGAATAAATTTCGCTGCCGCCGCAATTTTATTCGTGTCAGGCCCCGGCGCTTTGGACGCGCCGGCTCCCGGGGTTAATTGCGCGAACGGCTGCAACCCCAACCGCACCGGGGTCAACGGCATGAAGGTCAATCCGTCCGCCGCGCATTGGGCCTCCGTCACGACACCGAGTTGTTGGGCAAAATCCGCCGCGTCCTTGCACTGGGCGCGCTCCACCGTCCAGACGGCCGCTTTCCCGTCGCGCGCGCCGTTGGAGGTGGTGACGGGGTTGGGCAAGGTGATGCGAAATTCCGCCCGCATTTCCCCGGCTCTTTTTTGCAAGTCGCCGCCGGGCATTCCGGCCATGCCAACCATGTCCATCATGCCCATGGCGCCGCCGCCCTTCATTTCCGCCACCCGCGCCGCCGCTTCCATGCCCGTGATGCCTTTGACCGCCAGCCCGTCATGGGTCAACACCACCGCCAGTTGGTGGGCGCGGCCGTAGGGGCTGGCCAGCAGCGCGTTGATGTCTTTGTAATCCGCCTCGATCACCGTGATGCTGTCCCCGTTTTCCGCATTGGTTTGCCGGGTGGTGACGACAAAATCCTTCCCCGGAAAAAACTTCTTCGCCTCCTCCGGGCTGGCCGGCGGGTAAATGAGCACGCCTGCGGCTCCCATCCCCGCCATAGACCCGGCCGCCGCCAGATTGGCCCCGGCGGCGGTGCGGGTTTCGATGCGCACCTTGCCCGAGCCGTCGGCGTTGATCGTCAGTTCGTCCTTGGTCTGAATGCACCCGGTGAGGCATATCAGCAACAATCCAGAGGTTAATGTTTTCCACATAATAAATCTCCTTTCATCAGTGACTTAAATTTCCTTTCATCAGTGACTTGGCGCGACCATCTAAGGGCCGCTGGTAACGGTGCGCAGTTTTTTGTTTATGTCCAGCCGCAACTGCCGGGCCTCGGCCCCCCGCATGCCTTGCAAGGCTTGCAAGATCTTTCGCAGTTGATATTGATCGTTCCGGGCCGCCACCATCTGGCGCAAGGCCGGCAGGTATTTGGCATCCTGGCTCAGGGCGATGCCCGCCAAGATGGCATCGTCCGTCTCGCTGGGCCGCGCGGCATTCTTCCCGGCGTTTTCCGCGAGCAGCCGGTCCAGGCCGCCAAACTGCCCGTACTGCGCCAGCAGGAGGGCAAACGGCACGGATTCCTCCGGCTTGGCGGTCGCGGCCTGTTTGGCGGCCTGCTCCAAAAACGCCGGCTTGCCCTCCAACGTCGTCAAAGGACGGTCATTGTTTTGATTGATGTTTTCCCCGACAGAGGAGCGCCCCCCGAAGGTCCCGTCAAACTCAAACCAACCCAATTGGCTCACCAAACCCGCCGCCTGGCGAATTTCCGGCGCCAACAACAACTCGGCCGCCAAGCCCGCCACCGCCACATTGGTATCCGACAGCAGTGGCCCCAAACAGCTCTCCAGTGCCACGCGATCCTTCGCCTGTCGCGCCAGAGTTTGTGTCGCCGCCCGGCGCACCCATTCATTGCCGTTGGTGAGCGCCTTCTCGAAAATCGCGGCGTTCTGCCCCGCGTCCGCGCGCAAGCCCAGCGAATAAACCGCCGCGGCGCGCCAGGCCGCGTTGGTGGATTCCGCCAGCGCGAGAGTGATGGCTTTGACCCGGTCGTCTTCCCCCCAGAGAGACCACGAGGACGCGGCTCCTTGAGCAGCACCAGACACAAACAACATTTCCCCTGATAATGACGACTGGCCGTTTCCAGCCAGTATTTTCAACGCGCCCTTCAACGTGTCCCCGCTGGCCCGTTCCACGGCCGATTTGAACCGGGCCGGCTCCAACAAATATTCCGCCGCCCCGGCTGCGGCCTTTCCGCTTTGTTGCGCCGCCATGGCAAATAACACCGGGGAACCGCAAAACTTGTCCAGCGCCGCCCGGCCTTCCGGCCAGGGTAGCTTGGCCATAATCAATCCGATCGCTGTGGCATCCTGCTCCCGCCGCGCGGGCGTAGTCACCGGCTTGTCCAAGGCGGCGAGCAGCAGCGGCAAATCCGCTTTCGCGTCGCCGGTGGCAAACACCGCCGCCGCCAGGGGCAGCGACGGCGCGCCGTTGGTTCTTTGCAGCATGGCCGCGTGCCACGAGGCCATCTGGCTGGCGCTGGCCGGCGGCGCGTTGGTCTTGGCCGCGGCGCCGGGGCGCCGGATCGCCGCCGGGCCGGCCGGTGGAACAACTATTGACAGAACGACCTCCGCCGCGGCGGCGCGGGTGGCCGCGTCCTCATCCGCCAGCAGCGGCGCGACGATTTCGGCGGCCAGCCGGGCCGGCTGCCGTCCCAGCGCCTCCGCCGCGCCGCGCCGCAAGCGGGCATCGGCGGAAGCGGCGGCCTTTGTCAACAAAGGTTTCCAACTGAG
>Ga0326728_10012184_pt1 | contig 19212 bp, 20 predicted proteins | sample MB3enrmetagenome_FD_207602 | JGI IMG/M metagenome (GOLD analysis project Ga0326728, IMG submission 207602) | Lab enriched peat soil microbial communities from McLean, Ithaca, NY, United States - MB31MN | ecosystem: Environmental > Terrestrial > Soil > Wetlands > Peat | place: USA: New York... | reverse complement strand
GTGCACACCTTAGAGGAGATCATCGAGTTCAACGAGCACAATCGCGAAAAGGAGATGCCTTACTTCGGACAGGACACATTCATCAAAGCGCAGGCCAAGGGACCGCTGACGGAAAAGGCGTACCTGGACGCACTCGAGAAGGATCATCGCCTCACCCGCAAGGAAGGAATCGATGCGGTCATGGAGAAGTTTCAGTTGGATGCGCTGGTGGCGCCTACTGGGGGACCTGCCTTTTTGACGGACCTGGTTGACGGCGACCACGACACCGGTGGTAGTTCGACGCCGGCGGCAGTGGCGGGTTATCCGAACATCACGGTGCCTGCCGGCTTCATCTTCGGCCTGCCGGTCGGAATCTCATTCTTCGGCAGAGCTTACAGCGAGCCGACTTTGATAAAGCTGGCCTATTCCTTCGAGCAGGCCACCCGGCATCGCCGTGCTCCGCGGTTTCTCCCCACAGCGGATTTGACCAAGTAGCACAGGCACTCCTGCCTGTGCTTGTCTCGAAAGATAACGACCCACAGGCAAGAGTGCCTGTGCCACCTGGTACCTGGCTACTCGGGAATTCGAACGCTTCCGTCCTCTGCGATTTGGAAGGACGGATTCCAGGCGACTTCCCACAGGAAGCCGTCCGGGTCGGAGAAGTATCCCGAATACCCACCCCAGAAGGCCCCCTCTGCCGGCTTGACGATCTTGGCGCCCGCGGCTGCGGCTTGGGCCAGCACTGAGTCAACTTCTTGGCGAGTCCGGGCGTTGTATGCGAGAGTAATCCCGCAGAACCCATGGCCGGCGGAAGGAATGTTGGCGTCCCTGGCAAGCTCGTCTCTTGGGTAGAGCGAGAAAGCGATTCCGCCAAGCTGGAAGAATACGATTCCTTCCGCCTTGGCCATTGAACGGCGCCATCCGAGGCGTTCATAGAATTCCTTGCTGCGAATCAAATCCGCTACGCCAAGCGTAATCAGGCTCACGCGCTGTTCCATTTCGCGGCCCCTCCTTGCTAAGCCCCTAAGCAAGCGTAAACTGGCAATGTAGCATAGACGTTCCAAGCCACCCTCAATCCGGCAAGACTGCGAGTTTGCAGGGTAGCCCTCTGGACGAGCGTTGTCGCCGAACTGGATTCCCGCTTTCGCGGGAATGACGAGACTGTGCGCTACTGCTTGGGGGCCGCAGGGATTGTGGGCGCGTTCGGCTGATCAGTAGGAGTGGCGCTCACGATGCGGACTTTCGACTTGAATTGTTTATAGTCAGTGTAACGAAGGACCTCTTTAATATGCACGGAGCCGGAGGAAAAATAGAGTGTGTCATCGGCCATGGTGTAAGTGGGAAACCAATATTTCCCGTCGATCTGCTCGCGGTAGGTGGTAAAGCGCGGAAACAGGTTTTCGCCCTTCTTGGTGTGTAATTCGGGCACCGGCTTGCCTTCCGACTTCACGATTTGCAAATCCTGGTCATCGACCCAGACGACGCCCTGAAAGTACTGGTGCCCTTTCTGGATTTCTTTGGGACGGATGGAAAACACGTAAGCGGTAATCTCGTCGACCTTTACATGTCCCAGGTACTTGATCTCGTACTCCGGCAGTTCGTCCGTGGTGAGAACGAAGGGCTGGGTGTTGCGGAAAGATGTGAGATCCTCTTCGGTCAGAATGATTTTCTTAAGAGTATCCGCGGGGGCATAGGTGACGCGCTCGATGCGTTTGCCGGAGTCGTCAAAGAGGATGTCCCACTCCTGCTCGTAAACGCCCCCAATTTCGTTGTCGGGTCCTAGTTCTTCAACCTTGTTGATCTGGTGGTAGGTGTAGTTGTCGCGCGCCTCCTTGAAGAGTTTCTCTTTGGCAGCGAACTCCTGGATGATTTTCTGGATTTGGTCCGGGCTGGGATCAGTCAAATCCTTTGTGTCTTTGGCGGCTGCCGGCTTGGCCGTCGTGGCCTCAGGCGCGGTAAGTTTGTTCAACGTCTCCGCGACTTTCTGAGTCACGTCGGCGGGTTGGGAGTTGGCAGGCGGCGCACTCGGGGAAGCAGATTGCTGGGAAACGCCCGGAGCGCCTGCCGAGGAGCCTTCGCTTGCGGCAGGCACAGGTGATGAAGCTCCGACCACGATTGCCGGAGAAGTGACTGCCGGCTCGTTGGGAGGAGTGGCTTGGGCTACAGTTTGCTGATTAGCCTCGGGGTTACCTGCCGGCCGGGCTAGCAGGCGCTTGATCCGTTCCTCGAGCGTGCCGATGTCGCGCGGCTCACCTTCGAATCTCGAATAGATCCGCCCGTCCCGCCCGATCAGCACCGTGGTCGGTAAACCCGAGACCCCGCCATAAAGCCTGCGGGTATAAGCATCGCCCATGGCGATGGGATAACTAATGTTGCCGTGCTGGTAAAACTCCTCCACGGCCTGCTTGTGGTCACTTACGGCAATACCAACGATTCGCAGCCCTTTGCTATAGTACTGGTCGTGTAGCCCGACCAGCGAGGGAATCATTCTGCGGCAATGTGGGCACCAACTCGCCCAGAAATTGACTAAGACCACCTTGCCTTTATAATCCGCTAAATCTATCTTCTGTCCTGTGATCGAAACGAGCGAGAAACGCGCCGCATAAGGCCGGTCGTTCCCTTCCGAATTGCTCTCGAGGCCGCTCAATGTCTCTGAAACCTTCCGATCCACCTCTGCGGGATTCGAAACGGGCGAAGGGGTCGTCGCGGCTGGATTCTGTGCGGCGGGGGCTGTGGCTGGACTGGAGGAGGCGGCCTGGGCTTTCAGGCCTGCATCGGTCAGGGCGTCGATCAAGTCATCACTGGCTCCAGCGTCGTGGAATTTCTTAGCCAGATCCGGGTTCATCCTAAAACTGACGCCTCGTTGTTTAACCAGCGCGACGATCTTTGGCGATGGAGAACCTCCAAGGAGCAGCAGGGTCACGTCGTCGGCGTTCAAGGGCTGATCCGCAGCCGCAGCCAGAAGGGCGAATAACCCTGCGAAAAGTAGCGTAAATATCACCCAAGCCGATTTTTTGGTCATTGGAGGTTGATCCTTCCCTGACAAGCCCTTCCCGCTTCCCCGCACGCCGCAACAGTCGCCTCTATAAGATAGAATATACCTCAAGCCCAAGAGTTGTCTTGCTCTTTCGGCGCCGACATGCCCGCGTCAGGGGTATTATGCGCCAGCCCTTCGCTGGCTCGAGAGCCTTCCGTGGGATATCCGAGTTTTACCCAAGCGTCCAGGCCCCCAAGCAGCGGCCAGACGTTCTTGAATCCTTTGCTCTTGAGAAGGAGCGCCAACCTGGCGCTCGTAGCCTCGTTCGGTCAAGTGCAGTACATTACGACCGGTTTGCCTTTTGGGATTTCATCGTGACGCAGATCGAAATCGCCCGGCGGGATATGAATCGCGCCGGGAATCCTGAAGCCTTCCTGTTGATAGGCGAGGTCAGACCGCAGATCTACAACGGCCAAATTCTCGCCTTGCCCGAGACGCTCTCTCAACTGTTGCGGGGAAATACGCGATCTTTCCAGCAGGCGCAAGAACCGTCGACGTTCAAACCACTTCCATAGAAACCAGCCAGCCAGGAGGACAGACAGGATCAATGCGCTAGTCTTTCCGAACGCAGCCAGCCAATCGACCAGCCACTCGACCTCAGTCCGGAAACCTAATCCCAGCAATGCCGCGGACATCACCCAGAGAGTAACCCCCGCGAGATCGAACCAGAGGAAACGAGCATAAGAGGTCTTGAGCATCCCGGCCAGAGGAGAGGCCACCGTATTCAGCCCGGGTATGAACTTGGCGACCAGCAGCGTCTTGAGCCCGTTACGCGCAAAGAAGTCTTCGGTGCGGCCTACGCAGGAATCAACATTCAGGGACAGAGAGCAGAGCTTGCGGAGGATCGATCGGCCGCGCCGCCGACCAAGGTAGTACCAGAGGGAATCTCCCCAAAGCGCCGGGAGCACGCTGAGCGCTACAATGACCGCCAAACGGAAGTGCAACTCCGCTGCCAGTGCGGCGCCGATCAGGATGACCGGGAAACTCGGAACGGGCAACCCTAGGCTCTCCGCAAGGACCACGAGGAAAAAAATAGGATATCCGTAATGTCGTAAAACCTGGACCATACCGACCTGCCGCACAACTGCACAGGGGTGAAGAGATTCTCCGCATATGCCTCGCCGCCCTGCGCCGCGTCACTCAAATAGATGAAACACGACGGGCGGAGGCTTCAATGCGGAGTGAAATTACCCCGGCAGTCTGGTGGCGGAAACACTTGCGGAGGCCCATCGCTGCACTCAGGGTGACAAACCATCAACTGTTGCACCTTCTTTGATAACGCGACGCCGCTCAGATGCTTCTTCGCGACATGGCGGCAAATCCCCCTGCCCGTCACTGTCCCCTGGCGGCGAAAAGGTATGAGAGAATTGCGTTGTAAGGGTTCCGCAAGGTGCCGCGTGGCCGCCCTCGCAGGCGACCTTGCCGCAACTGCCGGACCCAAGGGCGCTCAGCGCGCCCGGCGCCGGTTCTTAAGCCGTGATTGGCGTAATTTGTGGGCTTTGCGCTTGGGTTTTGAAATTGCGAACGTAACCGTTCCCACCCGACGGACCTTCCATTCTTCCGCCTCGGGGGCCTTGCTGTCTGGATCCATAGTATGCTCTCAGTTGTCTGTTTAGAGTCGGCTCTACGCTGCCATTGGGCGATCCCGCAAACGCTGTGTCGCCGCTACTTCGCAGGTTCGATCGAACTGACGTTAATGGTGTCACTCTTAAGTGTTCCAGTGACCTTCACTTTCTGTCCTGCAAATTGCTCAGGTTTCTTCTGATCGCTGAGCTGATAGACCTTTCCGCTGGCGTCGGCAAGCACGTACTTGCTCCCGGCCTTCACACACGCCAAGGTACAGTCTTTGTCACTCTGTCCCGGCATCATGTGTTTCACGCCGCACATCGAGTCACTGATACTCCCAACAAAAGTCTTTGCCGCAGCTCTCGCCGTTCCGGCGAGGCTCAAGCCCGCGACAAACGAGAGTAGCACACCATAAATGGCGATTCTCCGCATTTGGTCACCTCCACGCTATTGTAGCTGAAAAGAAAGAGTCACGAGAAAGAAGATATGGGACCAGTGATTAGCGTGCGGGCAAGGACAGCGAATGCTTGGCAGTCGCCGATTCCGCCGCGGAATCCTGAAAACGATCACTCTCCTTAGGTGAAATGGGTCAGGGGTGGTGGGCCAGCAGGCAACCACCATCCCCTACCGCCACCTCTGTACGAGGAGGGGAATCGCTTTCAGAGCAAGCTGCGAAAGAGGCGGCAACGGAAGCGTAGAACGGCAAGCCTGTCCGCTGCAGTCCTCTACGTGCGGCTCCGCTCCCCAGCACTCTCCCCCTAGCCCCAGTCGCTGGTTCTTCTTGTTTTCCGTAGCCAGGATTACAATTGTCTACTTGCCCCCGACGGGAGAAACATCCGCAACCGTAATCGTACTTTCGTTCAGGCTGCCCGTCACCTTCACAGCCTTCCCACCCATGCCCTTGAACTTATCTTGATCATCGACCTGGTACACTTTTCCATGGCTGACGAGAACGTACTTGGCGCCGCCCGACACGCATTTTTCAACGCAAGTCTCAGCATCTGCGCCGGCCTTGGCGTGCTTGGCTCCACAATGCTCGTCGCTGACCGTGCCCGTAAACGTCTTGTTTTGAGCCCAACTCAGACAGCCAAAAGCGAACAACATCATCCCAACCATTGCAATTCTCTTGATCATCGTCTTCCTCCTCGTTTTTTTTCCAAAGATTTTCGTCCGCCCCTGCCATGGCAAGACAGCATTGAAGCCGATTCGAAGTCAGTCAATCCCCGACGGCCGACGCCCTGAGAGAATCGGTTCTCCAGGGCCCGAGATCAAGCTGTTTTGTCCTTGCCCTGACCAGACTAATTGTACCTGCGATTGGGGCCCAAGACAAGCCAATTCAGGTGGCTGGGAAGAAGCTATCAGCTATCAGCCTTCAGCTGTCAGCTCTCAGATCTCAGTTATGCGAGATCAGATCTCAGATACCGGATCTAAAAAGTCATCTCTCAGCTCTGAGCAGTCAGCGCGTGTTTGCTGATAGCTGACGGCTGAAAGCTGACAGCTTTCCTTCCTCACACCTCGCTACATTGCAATTTCACGCGTCGGCATCTAGAATCAAAAGGAAAGGAGCGAGACATGGATAATGACGTTCTGCGGATTGCCGGCAGGGAATTTCGTTCGCGACTGATCATCGGCACCGGGAAATACCGGAGCTTTCAAGAAATGGCTCGGGCCCACGAGGCTTCCGGCGCAGAGATGGTGACGGTCGCAGTCCGGCGCGTGAATCTCACGGACCGCAGCAAAGAATCTTTGCTCGATTATGTGGACCGTCAGAAGTACTTCATTCTGCCCAATACAGCCGGCTGTTATAGCGGCGACGAGGCCATTCGTACGGCGCGCTTGGCTCGGGAAGTAGGCCTTTCCAACTGGATTAAACTGGAAGTGATCGGAGACGAGAAGACGCTCTTCCCCGACAATTTCGAGTTGGTGCGGGCGACGGAGGTGCTGGTCAAAGAAGGGTTTGTCGTCTTACCGTACACCAATGACGATTTGATATCCGCTCGGCGGCTCATTGACGCGGGGGCGGCGGCGGTGATGCCCCTGGGAGCGCCTATTGGGTCCGGCCTGGGCATTCAGAATCCCGTCAACATACGCATCCTGCGGGAGATGATCACCAGCGTGCCCGTGATCGTTGATGCCGGGGTAGGCACGGCGTCCGACGCAGCCGTAGCCATGGAATTGGGCGCCGATGCGGTCCTGATGAACACGGGCATAGCCGCCGCTCAAGACCCCATCCTGATGGCACAAGCGATGCAGCACGCCGTCATCGCCGGCCGCCAGGCTTACCTCGCCGGCCGCATGCCCAGAAAACTCTACGCCGCAGCTTCCAGTCCGTTGGAAGGCGTGGTGCGGTAAGAGACGCATTCTGCCCAACACCATCGAGCGCGAGCAGTCCCGCGCGCCACAGTGCTTGTGAGGGGATCGAGGGGAGAATTGTGTTGTCCGATGGTGGGCAGGTTCACTTCGCCGCGGGGTCGGGAACGGCGTGAGGAGTTTGCTCTTTGCGGGGATCTTTTTCGGGCACGCCGGTAAAGATTAACTCTCCAGGACGGGCCAGCCCCATACCCTCGCGCGCCATACGTTCGATGGCTTTGGGGTTGGACTGAAGCTCCTTGATGCGCTTGTCGAGTTGCGCGTTTTCATCCTCGAGCTGGCGAATCTGCTGCCGCAGGCTTTCAATTTCCTTTCGTTCCTGGCGCAGAGCCATGAAACCATGCGCCCCTAAGATCTCGTGGACGAGCAGCACTACACACACCACAACGAGTGTGTATGTCGCGTAACGGCGTAGAGTTGCCGTATCCCAGGGGAGCATTTCCATCGCCCAAGCGCGGAGCTGTGCGCAGTGCAAGCCCACCTACCCGATCGCTCGCTGCAACGGCGTCTTGCCACCGGCCGCCCTGCCGCGGCCTTTATCGCGCCCTGCAAATCAACGGTCCGCGTTGTGGGCCGGCAACAGTCCGGTTGGCATTGCCGACCCTGCACGCGGTATTGTATCCTGAGCAGAGGCTTCGAGCAAGCGAGTTATCCGGAGGTGCGGGTGTGAGCCTAAACGCCGGGTGGGCCCGGCACTTGCGGAACTTCGCGGCAATGCCGGCGGCGCGGGAGGAATGGTGACGGATAAAATCGTCATCCTCGTCACGGCAGCAAACCGAGATGAAGGCCGGAAGATCGCACGTCATCTAGTAGAAGCTCAACTTGCCGCTTGCGTCAACATCCTTCCGGCCATCGAATCGGTTTATCGCTGGCAAGGCCAAACCCTCGAAGAAGGGGAATGTCTGCTGATCATCAAGAGCGCCGGGGCATTGTTTGCTGAGATCGAATCTGAGATCGTAAGGCTCCACAGTTATCAAACGCCGGAGATCATCTGCCTCCCAATTGTCGAGGGTTCCCGCAAGTACTTGCAGTGGATATCCGAGTCCGTGAGGCCGTTAGGCGCAGCGGAGACCGGTTAGGGGCCGACCCCAAGCAATCATAAGTTGTTGAGAAGATTCATTTGAGGAGTTGACAAGAGAGAGATCGAGGAAGGAGCGGTCATAGCATGTTTGGCTCGAATTATTCGCGGCCCGCAATTTGGATTTGTGTCGGTATAGTTATTCTACTTTCCGGCGTGGTCAGCAACTCTGCGCAACAGCCGCCAACTCCCGAGTTCAGTTTCAACGTCGAGGTGAAAGAGGCCGAAACCGGTGAAGTGATCAGCCAGGCGCGTCTGACGCTTACCTTCAAATCCGGCAAGCTCCATCATGTTGTCTCTTACGGTGCGAAAACCAATGTACAGGGACAATGCCGGTTCACGAATATTCCGAAAGGAACCGTCCATTTGTTCGTAACGGCTGAACGTCATCAGAGTTTTGGCAAAGAAATTGAGCTTGAACAGGATAATCAGACCATTGAAGTCAAACTCAAGAAACCGCAGCCCCAACTTTAGTATTGAAGGCGCGCGATGGGCATGCCAAATCCAGAATTGAGGGGAGAGAATTCTTGAGGGTTATGGGATCAGCTCGAGAGATGCTACAGGTTGGTGCAAACAGTTAAAAGCTCTTCCAATCGTTAACCTTCCCGTAACATGAAGCCACCTTTTCCACAAGGTTTTCAACAGAGCTGTTGAAAAATACCTTCGATGAGTTGTCTGACGAATGTCAGAGGCTTGGGAAGGGATTGTCAACACTTCGTGGGTCCCTATCCGTGAGTGGAAGTTGGCTGTACCCTACACCGCTCCCGGTACTAGTACCTACTTTGGCGATGAACTATTTAGGAACAGTCGGTGCACTTGGCGTCGAAGGCGGCTTGGGCGGAATTTGCGGCCCAGTGGGCGAGGCAAAATAGGCGTCATCCATCCAGATCTTGGATTTTGCTTTGAGCGCGTCCAACGCAGCGTTGATCCTTTGAGGCCGGAGAATGCCTTCGATTTTCGGAGTGGCGCTTTTCAAATCCGCTGCCTGGTGCGAGACAACTTTCACGAATCCCAACGCCGTCCCAAAGTCAAACACTTCAGTTACCTGCCCGGGTTTGAGCTCGAAGGCCGCCTTCACCATGTCCGCTGGGCCCTGCCCCCGGTGAAGCGTAAAAGGCTGGCTATCCACCCGCACGACGTTGGCCATTTGAAATTTCTCGGCCACTTGCTTTGGGTCTTGCCCGGCAATGAACGCCTGGCGGATCTCTTCCGTGCGGGCCTTGGCTTCTTCCGGCGGAAACCCCGGGGTCCCTTCCTTGGCTCCTTCCGGTTTCTTGCGAACCGTAACTTGGAGCACCTGGAGATCATCGAAGTCGCTTTGATGTGCGGCAAAATAATTGCTCGTCTCCTCAGGTGTCACGGCTGCCCGTTGCAGGATTTGCTGGTACTCCTGCTGCGCCAGGATCTTGAGTCGCGTCAAGGCGAGCGTCTCCTTGTAGTCGGGAGATTCGTCAAGATGATTGCTAACGGCTTCACGGGAGAGAACCAGCATCATAACGTACTCATCTCCCAAGGGCTTCTTCCCTTGCCGGGCCAGAGAATTCTGAGCCTGCGGAGGAAGGCCGTGAATGGCTTTTTCAATTTCCCCTTGAGTTACCGATTGATCGTCGACCTTCAACACGACCTTGTCTGGCGAAGATGGCGCGGCAGCAGGGGCAGGACTCGGGGTTGTCCCGGCAGGCGCTTGCCCGCCTGCCGCCCGGCCGTACGCAACACCCGCAACCAGCGCCGCGATCAGCGCCCCCCCTGTCAACCCAAATGCTCGACGCCACTTGATTTGATCCATTGACCTCGCCTCACAATTCTTTTTAGCTGCCGCGAAACCTATCATCTTAACACAACTCGCCGTCCCCTGCTGGCCCCAGCGCCGGAATCGGCTGCGTTCAATCTCGAATGGAGCGCCGGCCTTGATGTCGTCAGAGGCCGGCCTGGACAGGCTGCGGAGAGCAACCGGGTCCGGGTACTGGTAACGTCACAGAATTCTTTTCTCAACTGATATAATTGAATCACCATGGGACACGATCTCGGCTCCATGAATTTCAATCTTTCCAGCGACTACCAGCCGCGCGGCGACCAGGTGACAGCCATCCAGGAACTTGTGCGGGGAGTTGAGGAGGGCAAACCCCATCAAGTTCTGCTTGGGGTCACAGGCTCCGGCAAAACCTTTACGGTTGCCAAGGTCATTGAGGCGGTGAACCGCACCACCCTGATACTGGCTCACAATAAGACGCTTGCCGCCCAGCTCTACCACGAATTCCGGTCCTTCTTTCCGCGCAACGCCGTCGAGTACTTCGTGAGCTACTACGATTACTATCAGCCGGAAGCCTACATCCCCGCCTCCGACGTTTACATCGAGAAAGAAGCGACCATCAACGACGAACTGGACAAGCTTCGCATGTCCGCGACTCGCTCGCTCTTCGAGCGCCGCGATTGCGTGATCGTGGCCAGCGTCAGTTGCATTTACGGCTTGGGGTCCCCGGAAGCCTACTACGGAATGGTCGTGCTGCTGGAAAAGGGGCAGAAGATTGCGCGGCGAGACATCCTGCGGCGGCTGGTCGAGATCCAGTACGAACGCAACGACGCGGACTTCCGGCGCGGCGCTTTCCGCGTGCGCGGCGACGTCATTGAAGTTTTTCCCACTTATGAGGATGTTGCTTACCGGATCGAAATGTGGGGCGACCAGGTGGAGACCCTGGCCCAGATTGACCCGCTATTCGGTCAGGTGAAGCAGACCTATTCCCGCCTGCCGATTTATCCTCGAACGCACTACGTGTTGCCTGCCGAAAGAAAAGAGGACGCGGTGCAGCGCATCCTCAGCGAACTGGAATGGTGGCGGGGCGAACTCGAGAAGCAAGGCAAGCTGGTAGAAGCCCAGCGCGTCCAGCAGCGCACCATGTTTGACCTCGAGATGATGAAGGAGATCGGCTATTGCCACGGCATTGAAAACTACTCGCGCCACCTTGCCGGCCGTCTGCCGGGCGAGCCGCCGCCCACCTTGCTCGACTACCTGCCCCAGGACGCCCTGATCTTTGTCGACGAGAGCCACCAGACGGTGCCGCAATTACGTGGCATGTACCACGGCGACCGGTCCCGCAAGCAAACGCTTGTAGACTATGGTTTTCGTCTGCCGTCCGCGCTGGACAACCGCCCGCTCTCCTTCGAGGAATTCGAACACCGGGTGGGCCAGTTGATTTATGTTTCCGCCACTCCCGGCCCTTACGAGCTGACCAAATCCGGCGGCGAAGTCGTCGAGCAAATCATCCGCCCCACCGGACTCATTGACCCCGAGGTGGAAGTCCGTCCTACGCGCCACCAGATCGAGGACCTGCTAGGCGATATTCGCAGCCGGGTGGAGGCGAACGAACGGGTTCTGGTGACCACGCTCACCAAGCGCATGGCCGAGGACCTGGCGGAGTATTATGCCGAAGTCGGCGTGCGCTGCCGCTACCTTCACTCCGAGATCGAAACCCTCGAGCGTGTGAAAATCCTGCGCGACTTGCGGCGTGGCGAGTTCGACGTGCTGATCGGCATCAACCTTCTCCGCGAAGGGCTTGACCTGCCGGAAGTGTCGCTGGTCGCCATTCTCGACGCCGACAAGGAAGGCTACCTGCGCTCGGCGGGAGCGCTGATCCAGACGATGGGACGCGCGGCGCGGAATTTGCACGGGAAGGCCATCCTCTATGCCGACCGTATGACGGAGTCAATGAACCGGGCCATCGCGGAAACCAACCGCCGGCGTGCCAAGCAGACTCGCTTCAACGAAGATAACGGCATCACGCCGGAGAGCATTGTCAGACCCGTTGATATGGTTTTGGCCTCCATCGTGGCGGCGGACTATGTCGAGGTGCCCGCCGACCTGCCCGAGGAGCCCGTCACCCCTGACCAACTCGAAGAACTCACCAAGAGCCTTGAGAAGCAAATGCGCGAAGCCGCCAAGCAGTTTGAGTTCGAGAAGGCCGCTCAGCTCCGCGACCGCCTCAAGGCTTTGAAAGAGAAGGCGACATCTACACTGCTGGGCGTCGAGCAGTCGAGGAGTCGGGAAGTCGAGGAGTCTGGGGGGCACGAATCGAGCGGTCAACAATCCTAGGAGTCGACCATGAGCATCCCCGTCACCACAACCTTGAACATTGACGGTTACCGCATCAGAGAATACAAGGGAATTGTGCGCGGCATCATCGTCCGCGCCCCCACCATCGCCCAGGGTATCCTGGGAGGATTGAAGAGCATTATCGGAGGGCGCATCGGCGCCTATACCGAGATGTGCGAGCAGGCTCGCCAGCAGGCCTACGATTTGATGATCGAGCATGCCATGGAGGTAGGCGCCAACGCCGTCGTCGGCCTCCACTACGACGCCTCCGAGGTGGTAGGACGAGAGTCCGCGACAGAAGTCCTCTGCTACGGGACTGCCGTCGTCATCGAGCCGCTTCCACGGTCTTAGTCGCTCGGTTCCGGTTCGCTTCGCCTGCCTGTGACGCTGTCGTGGTTTTGTGTTTCCGCAAGCGCTGATTTATGCCGGCCTCGAAGAAAACCTTCAGGATTCGTTGGAAATCAACCATGGGTCGCAGTCTTCATGGCGCTTCGCAGTTCTTGGAAGAAGGCCTGCACGGCAGTAAGTTGCTGAAGTCGCTCCGCAGGTGACATTTCTAATGTGCGGATGAGCAGCGTCAGGTCGATACCGAATTCCTTCGCGGCAGCAATCTTGCTGCCCGGTGGCGGCGATGAAATAAGACGGATTAGCTTATCCCGCTCTTCTCTGGTCATACTCGAGCCTGTCCGCATGATACACAATTGGTTTGGAGCTCGCAGGGCCTGTCATTCCCGCGAAAGCGGGAATCCAGTTCGTCGTTGGTGACCCGTAGGAAGAAGGTCTGTTGCGAGAATCCAACTCAGCAGCTAATTGTGCTGCCGCGTGACAGTCGCACCAGGCGTTCCGCTCGGCCTCGCGGTTTTGGCAGGTTGGGGGCGCATCAGGCTCTGTTGCCGGCCGAACCGCGGCGCGCACCCCGCGAGGCGCGTTCATAGGTATCGCTCATCGCGCGCAAGAGCTTGACAGTAATTTCAGCAACCCTCTGGGCAGGATTCCTGGTGCCGTATTTGACCGTTGCTATAAACAACGAGTAGGAACCCAACTTCCCCTTGTCGGCCTCACATACCTCCTTGAACTCTGGCCTGTTGGCAAGCTCTCTCAAATCGGCCCACTGGCGCCCCGAGCCCCTTGGTGCGCATGCCTGGAATGTAACCTTTCCCGGGGGAACGACCTCATGCCTCTCGCTGACTAGCCACAGGCAGGCATGGCTTTCATAGTGCGGTCCCCCGATCCACCAGTAGCGATACCCGGTGTTTGCAGCCTTTTGCTCTCGTGCCTTATCCCCGACAGCCGAGCGGATTTTATCACGCACGGTATCGAGAAAAGTGTCCACTTCCTGCCGGAGAGTATTCTCTACAAATTCGATGGTCGGGTAGTTCTCCGCGTACAGGCGGGACGTCTCGCTGAACAAGTCAGACATAGCTTCCTCCAGACAGCAGCTTTTCTATGAGCAAAATTTCGTTTCTGTGACCGACCATCGCGGTGCCTTTCCCTTCTCTCTCCCATTCGGCGGGCTCGGATTTGATCGGAGATGGGGGATATGTAGCGAACAGTGTGATCAGCATGCGGAACGGCACCCGCAGATCCTGGTGCAGCTCTAACTTGTCGAGCACCTTCGCCAAGACGAGCGCGAAATGGGCGAATGTCGTATGCACCGCAGCCTTGGAGGCTGGCCGACGCCCGTCGGGAGTCAGGAACACCACATCAACAGCATCGGAGGGCAACCCCAACTCCTTTGCTACCGAGTCGTGATAGGCATCAGTCTGAAGCTTGCCTGAAGGTGCGGGGTGCTCTTGGCTCTTTGTCTTGACCTCGACAACTACCGCATGCGTGCTCGACCTCAGGACCAGGTCAGGAATGCCGTCCTCAGTCCACGGCCATGTCTCGAGCTTTGCTGGCGTTGCCTCCGGCCAGTCCATGCCAAGACTCGTGAGCCAGTTCCGCTGCGACAGTTCGGCAATCCGCTTGTGGGTCCGATTGTGGGTCTCAGGGCTAAGTGCCCATGCGATCATTTCGGTGTAGGAATCTTCGAGGGACGCGATTCTACCCAGCAAATCACAATCTGCAAACCAGCGCCGCAACACAGCCAGATCCGACCTCAACGCTTTCCACCGGTTTAGCACTGATGGGACGACCAGGTGGTTTGCTTGCTCGATGAAAGCTGCAAACTGTTCCCCTTTGTCGGTTGAGGTTGAGGTCGGCCTACGGCGGCAGACCGCCGCCAGGAACCTGCGGAATGCGGGGAGGGCCCCAACGTCTCCGATCGAGTCCCTTCTAGGCTCGTGACTAATTGCTAGGCGAGGACTTTCCATAGATGTCAGACAACAGTCGGAAGTGATACTACCCTCCTCTGCGTGATTGTCAACAAGAAAGAAACTCACCCTTGATGACGACCGCACGCCTGCCCTCGTCAGGCTGAGGTCTGACTTTTACGATGGGTCAGATCCGGCGAGCAGGGCCAGTTCACTTCTGGCGAGCACTCACACCCAGCCGCTTATCCAGCGTGGGTTGGCGGCGGCCACCCTTAAAGAAGTCAGACGAGAAGCTGGTCAGATGCTCGAAGGCAGCAGAGAGATTCTCTCGCCTTTCACGCTGCCCAATTTCATCCGCACGCTTCGTGATCTCGAGTCGCTCCACACGAACGCGAGGATTCCTCGGGCTTTGCACGGCTTTCCGGTTTCCGCCCCGAAATACCTTCCTGATGGCCATAGCGGGAGTATGGGCGCAATGTGGTTTTGAGGCAAGTGCCCCCCGACCCGCTCACCCGGCTCCGTCGGCTGACGGACTGATAAAACGCCGGTGCGGTCCACCCTCTCCCGCAACGGGGAGAGGGCCGTTATTGAAACTTTCGGCTCCAAAAACAATGAGGGCGGGAAACGTTCTCCCCGCCCTCGGCACTAACTGTCGACGGTTAACTGTAAAATGTCGACTTGTTCTTCTTGCTGCCTACTGCCTACTGCCTTCTGCTTACTGCCTACTTGCAGCAGGCCAGCCACCTTCGCCATCAACTCTCGACTGTCAACTGTTGACTGCCGACTGTCAACTACCTCAGTACATCCCGCCGCCCATGCCGCCGCCGCCCGGAGGCATCGGGTGCTTCTCTTCCTTCTCCGGGATCTCGCAGATCAACGCTTCGGTGGTCAGCATGAGTGAAGCGATGGAAGCGGCGTTCTGGAGCGCCGTACGGGTAACCTTGGTCGGATCGATGACGCCCGCCTCGACCAAATCGCCGTAGGTTTCAGCCTGCGCGTCAAAGCCGTAGTTCGCATTGGAATTGGCGCGCACCTTCTCAGCCACCACCGCGCCTTCCTCGCCCGCGTTCTGGACGATCAGCCGCAGCGGCTCTTCCAGCGCGCGCTTCACGATGTCGATGCCGATCTGCTCATCCCCGGCAGCCTTCAGTTTCTCGAGCGCCGGAATCGAGCGAATCAGAGCCACGCCGCCGCCCGGAACGATGCCCTCTTCGACGGCAGCCTTGGTGGCGTGCATAGCATCTTCGACCCGAGCTTTCTTCTCTTTCATCTCGGACTCGGTAGCAGCCCCAACCTTAATCTGGGCCACGCCGCCCACCAACTTCGCCAACCGCTCCTGCAGCTTTTCGCGGTCGTAGTCGGAGGTGGTGTCTTCGATCTGAGTGCGAATCTGTTTTACGCGGCCTTCAATCGCGGAGCTCTTTCCATAGCCCTCGACGATCGTGGTGTTGTCCTTGTCCACGGTGATCTTCTTCGCACGGCCAAGGTCTTCGAGCCTCACGTTCTCGAGCTTGATGCCCAAGTCTTCCGTGATGGCTTTGCCTCCCGTCAGGATGGCAATATCCTCCAGCATGGCCTTGCGGCGATCGCCGAAGCCGGGGGCCTTGACGGCGCTGCAGTGCAGGGTGCCACGCAGCTTATTGACCACCAGGGTGGCCAGGGCTTCGCCTTCCACTTCCTCCGCCACGATCAGCAGCGGCTTGCCCGACTTGGCAATCTGCTCCAGCAAGGGCAGGAGGTCTTTCATCGAGCTGATCTTCTTCTCATGGATCAGGACGTAGGGGTCCTCGAGGACGCACTCCATCCGGTCAGGATCGGTCACGAAGTAAGGCGAGAGGTATCCGCGGTCGAACTGCATCCCTTCAACCACCTCCAGCGCCGTCTCCATGGTCTTGGCTTCCTCGACCGTGATGACGCCGTCTTTGCCCACCTTCTTCATAGCTTCCGCAATAATCTCCCCGATCTCCGTGTCGTTATTCGCAGAAACCGCCCCGACCTGCGCGATCATCGAACCCTCAACTGGCTTGGAGAGCTTTTCGAGTTCGCCCTTCACGTGCTTCTTCGAGCCGTCCTTCTGGAGCTCGTCATAACCACAAACCGTGCGTACAGCCAACTCTATCCCCCGCTTGATCGCCATCGGGTTAGCGCCGGCCGCCACCGTCTTCACGCCCTCGCGGAAAATCGCCTGCGCCAGGACGGTTGCCGTCGTGGTCCCGTCGCCGGCCACATCGGACGTCTTGGAGGCTACTTCACGAACCATCTGAGCGCCCATGTTCTCGAGGGGATCCTTCAGTTCGATCTCCTTGGCCACCGTCACACCGTCTTTGGTGGACGTGGGGGAACCGAATTTCTTGTCCAGAACCACGTTGCGGCCCTTAGGACCCAACGTGACTTTTACCGCATCCGCCAGCTTGTTCACACCACGCAGAATCGCCTGGCGGCTTTCTTCACCGAGTACAATCTGTTTTGCATTTGCCATTTCTACTCCCTCCAAATTTTTGGCTTCGCTCCGTCGTCTGACGGATCGCGGACTTTATCGAATCCATCATCGCTCGCGCGGCACGTGATGCCCTGGGGCAAGCCGTGTCGCGCCATTAGACCAGCTTATTTCTTCCCACCTGCGGCAGACTGCTTAGCCGCCTCAAGGATTCCCAGCACCTCGTCTTCACGAATGATCAGGAACTCTTCGTTATCGATCTTGATCTCGGTGCCGGAGTACTTTCCAAACAGAATGCGGTCTCCCGCCTTCACGTCGAGAGGAATGACCTTCCCATCCTCGGTCTTCTTCCCGGTGCCTACGGCGATCACTTCACCCTCCTGGGGCTTCTCCTTGGCGGTGTCGGGGATGATAATTCCACCCTTTATGGTTTCTTTCTCTTCCACTCGCTTGATCAGAATCCGATCATGCAGGGGCTTTACCTTCATATTTGTCTCCTTTCATTCACGTTTTTTAGGTTACTCGGTCCAAGGAATTTTCTGCAGTCGAACCCCGGTTCTACCCCAAAGTGTCATACGCACTGTGGTGCAGAGCGGCGATGCCCTCGGACTTTCCACGGACGGTTAGCACTCTTAACTGCCGACTGCTAGCGTACCTCGCGGGAAGGAATTTGTCAAGCGTCAAAAAGTCATGATTTAGCACTCGAACCTCGTGAGTGCTAAACTCGCGCCCTGGCCTCAAATCACCAATCGGGCCGCCGGGGGACGCTGGTAAGACAGACGCCGATATTCTATAATGCTGATGGTCATGCAACTTATTCCGGAAAACTTCAACAGTCTAAACGCCTTTCGCCTTCGAGTATGGCTCTTGGGTCTGGTGACGGTCCTTGCATCCCCAGCCACCGGCCTATCCTGGCCGCCGCGCCGCCCGTTCCAAAATCGTCCCGCGGACCGAGTGGTGCAAGCAGTCGACTCAGCGCTCGGCGAAACACAAACCCAAGCCAACCAGTCCGTCGCCGAGAGCCCGCAAGGACAAACACCGCCAGGGTCTGAGCAGCAATCCTCTGGAACCGAGCCGCCCGATGAGACGTTGGCTGGGATTCGGGCAGCCTTGCAAAACGTATCCAGTCCGGACCTTGGCGCACTAGGGCAAGCGTTTGACACACGGGTGATGAAACCGGATGCGGCCCCAGCCGAAATCCCAACGGTGGAGCTTATCGAATTGGGCGATCTGGACGGCGATGGGGTTCCGGAAGTTGTCATGAAGGTGCCGGGTATTGGAGAGCGTCAGTCGGATGTTCAGTCGCCAGCCTCCCCGTCTTCTTGGCTGGGACTCTACTTGCTCTCTTGGGACGGGGCTCACTGGAAGGTCTCGTCCCTAGCTGCCTCGGGGCAGCATTCTGAATTCAGGATCGTCCGATTGGGGAAAGGTGTAGCGCAAGGCATTGCCGTGGTGAACGTGATCGGGGAGGACCGCCTGCCCTATCCAGCGGTATTTCAACTGCGCGAACATGAGGCCGGCGTACTCTGGGACAGCCAAGTGGGAGACAACCGCTATAATCCACTCCAGCACGGCCGGATTGAATTCCTGGATGACCCCAAGCTTGACCAGACAGTTATGATCGAAACCGGGCACGCGGACCCGGGCCTGCTGGAGTTCGAGCCCGGTGGGCGTCGAGGCTTCAAGGCCCGATGCGTCTACCACTGGGATGGACAGGCCTACGTTCCCGTCCAGACAGATTACTCACCCGGACCTGATAACACCCTCTATCGTTTCATTGCGGCGCTGCACCTTCACGATTTTCGCAGCGCTTACGCCCTGATCGACCCTGGCAGATTCCTGAAAACGGATGCGCCGAACCTCGAGCAGTTTCGCCAACTGATCGAAACGCACTGGCGGGAATTCCTGGATGATCAGGTTTTCCAGGCCCGCGAAGCCAAAACCGGCTCGCCGGACGCGCTGGCCTTCGAGCTTCCCGAAAAGCACTATGTCTACCGGCCCACGCTGAGCAATGATGGCAAATTCTTATTGACGGGCCTGGAGCGCAAGGTCGAGATGCCAGGGACAGATCAGACAGGAGATTCCCCGTGAGCCGACCCCGGCGTTTCAGCGCGGTCACGGGATTCGTGCTTGCGGGAGGAGCCAGCCGGCGCATGGGAACCGACAAGGCTTGCTTGCCGGTGGGCCGGGAGAGGCTGGTGGACCGGCAGATTCGGTTACTGCGCGCCGTGTGTGGTACCGTCGCCATCATCGGCCCTTCCGCCAAATTGGGCGACACAGGAGTTCAGGTTTACGAAGATGACATTCCCGGCAAAGGCCCGCTGGGGGGCATCCATGCGGGGCTGCAGAGGGTGCGCACAGAGTTCAGTTTGTTTTTGGGCTGTGATATGCCCTTGATGCAGGCGC
>Ga0326728_10012180_pt1 | contig 19219 bp, 17 predicted proteins | sample MB3enrmetagenome_FD_207602 | JGI IMG/M metagenome (GOLD analysis project Ga0326728, IMG submission 207602) | Lab enriched peat soil microbial communities from McLean, Ithaca, NY, United States - MB31MN | ecosystem: Environmental > Terrestrial > Soil > Wetlands > Peat | place: USA: New York... | reverse complement strand
CTCGTTCACGACACGGTCGAGGAGCTCTTTCGCCCTCGGCATCGGCTTTCCCCTCGAGTCTAGAAAATAGTTGCCAATGATGAAGAACACGGCCTTGACCCCATATTTCTTCAAGGTGTCGAGCTCGGAGGCCATGTACTTGTTCGGGCCGCAGTCGTCGATAGTTATCGCGGTTTTATTGCCGAAATCATAATAGCGATAGTCGAGTTCATAGATGCCAGCGACCAGCTCCGGCGGCTTGACCCCCTTAGTCTTCTCCCATGACATCAGTATTTCATGGCGCTCGGGTTTAGGGGCGTATGCCGTGGGTTGGGCGTTAAGTGTAGATAGAACGATGAAGGGGAAAAGAAGAGTCAGGGCATATGGCGCTGTCCTAGCTTTCATCTTTCAAGAGTATCGGATTCCGCAAAAGGAATAATAATATTATTCCACGTCCTCAAGGCGAGGGATGGCGGGCGAACGTCCCTTCGAGAAGTCCCATAGCGCGCGCCTTCTCGAGGGCCTCGGTGCGCCTCGCGGCGCCGAGCTTGCCGTAGATATTGGAGACGTGGCTCTTAACGGTGGGCAGAGAGATGAAGAGGGCCTCGGCTATCTCGGCGTTGCTCTTTCCCGAAGCGAGAAGGCCGAGGACCTCGCGCTCGCGATCGCTTAAAAGCCCCGCACTGGCGGCCGTCGAGGTTTCCCCCTGCGATGTTTCTCCCTGAGAGGGCGCAAGAATGCCGCGAGAGCGTTTGCGCCGCAAGTCGATCAGACGGTCGAGGAACGCAGCCTCGCGAGGCGCCCTCGCGAGACTCGGTTCGCGACGGAACGAGACAAGCGCCTCGTCCTCGAGAGTAGTCTCCACGATGAAAGGCATGGCGAGGCCTTCGATAGAGGCGTCGTGGATCGCTTCGCGGAGCGCGTCGAATGCGGCGTCCCGGTCGCGATGGAAAAAGAGGCCGGCTTTGAAGGCAAGCGCATCGACGAGGCGATAGCCGCAGCCCTCCTGCCTAAAGAAGCCGAGGAGGACGTCGAGTCGATCGAGCGTCTCGCTCGCGTCGAGATTGAATCTGAGGTAGAGCATAGCCTCGGTGGGCCCCAGGTCCTCGTAGCCGACTTCGTCGCAGAGCGCGCGGTACTTGGACTTCGTCCGCTCATCGGCCCCTCCCAGTCTGTCGAGGAGCAAGAGACAATAGTCGAGCTGGTAGAAGAGTCTGTCGAAGGAGACGTAAGGCTTGAGCGTCGCGAGTCCCCGCTCGCGATCGTTCACGCACAGGCAGTACTCGGCCAGGTTGATGTCGTACGCGGAGTAGAGAGCCTTGCAGTCGTAGCTGAAGATGCTACGAGAGGACTCGAGCTCCTCGGCCGCCTTATCGAGCTCGAAGCGCTTGAGGTAGATGCCAACGCGGCCAATGAAGTTGCTCGTAAGCTGATGGGCGATGAAGGGGTCCTTTTCGAGGATCGCCTTGAGCAGATCTAAAAGCTCGAGACAAGACCCGAGCCTCCCGCCCTCCTCGAGCACGTTTCCCTCGATCGCAAGGGTGTAGTAGCGCAAGAGTCCGAAGGTGTCCCATCCGGGTATGGAGCGCATCTTCGCGAGCAGCGCCGAGGCGCGCTCGAGGCGATAGCGGAATACGTTCTGGCAGGCCTCCATGAAGCAGACGAAGCTTCGCGTCACGGGGCCGAGCGAAGGATCGTCGAAAGACCGGATGGCCAGTTCCTGAGGGCGGACGATGAGAGCATGCTCGGCCTCCTGCGCAACACCGACGGGAAGGATCGATCCGAGGAAGGAAGCGATCGCTCGTATGGCGGGACTCGCGTCGCTCTTCTGCAGTCGGCTCACGAAGGCATGGCAACCATCGATGTCGTAGCGACTATAGAGGAGGAAAGACCTGGTAAGGGCGAGCTCGCCGTCGGAGAGCGCGAACTCCTCGGGGATATCGAGAAGATGACGGGCGAAGGAGGGAGAGTATGGCAGGGACTTGAGCAACCGCAGCCTCTCTCCGTCGTCGCCGCGCAGTGCGGCTATGTCGAGGGCCACGGACAGTTCTCCCCTACCCTCGCAGAAGGCTTGAGCCGAGGCGAGGGCGAGCGAGAAGCGCGAAGGGTCCTCGGCGTACTGACGGTTGAGGAACTCGCGGAAGAGAGGATGGATGCGGCGCGTTGCGCCCTCGCCCTCGAGCCTTCCGAGAAAGGGTATCTTCTCTGAGAGAGAAGCGAGCCTCGCGGGCGCGTCGGAAAAGGCGGCGGCAAGGAGCTCCTCGTCGCAGGAGGGAAGCGCGGCGGCAAGTACGAGGAGCTCGCGGTCTCCTTCGGTCTGGGCGGCGAAGATCTCGGTGGCGAGGAACTGCCACAGCAGTCTGTGGTCCGGCGCGGCGGCAGGGCCCGCGGCGCCTGAGTCCCCCCGTCTGCCGTTTGCAGCCAAGGCCGCGAGGAGTCTGAGTCCGCCGATCCAGCCGTCTGCCTCGCGCACAAGGCTCGCTTCACCTGCCGCGTCGAGCCCCGGCACGGCGAGTCGCGATAGAAGGCTACGAGCTTCTTCGTCGGAAAGCTTTAAATCGTCGTGGCCTATGGCGAGAAGCTTCCCGTGAAAGGCGAGATCGCCGAGATAGCCATCGGGGGCGCTCCGCGCTGTGATGATGAAGTGCAGGTTCTCGGGTGCACGCCGCACCCAGGCGAAGAGAAAGTCGGAAGCCGCCGAGCCCCAGATCTCCTGGGCGTCGTCGAGGACGAGGAAGAGGTCCTCCCCGCCTGCAAGGCTGTTGTCTATAACAACGGACATCTGCTCGAGCTCTGGTGGACTGAAGTCCCGGTCGAAAACCGGAATCGCGGCCGTATCGCAGAATGGCGCGAGAGCGGAGGCGACGTATCCCATGAAGTCGGCGACATCGCGCTCGGTCTCGTCGAGGCTGATCCAAGCCGAGCGCGGACGGCCGCGAACGAGTTCGGCAGCGAGATGAGTCTTGCCCATGCCAGCCCCTCCGGTGATAAGGGTGAGCCGGTAGTCGGCGCAGCTTCTTGCTGCGGCGAGCACGGAGCGCGAAAGCTCGACTCGATCGGGCCGGGGAGGAAAAAGCTTCGACTTGAGCAGCAGCCTGTTGTCCATTCCTCCCCGACTATACATCAGCAGCTCCCCCTCTGTAATCGGCCGCGCATCACGAGGATAGCGCCGAGGATCAAGGCGACTATGTAGGCACCGAGGACGATGAGCGGGCGAATTGCGGAACCCGAGTCTTCGAGGGCCGCGCTGAGGTCCATGAGCGACTTCTGCGGCATCGCTGCGGCGAAGAACTTGAGCGCAGGCCCCTGGTCCGAGGAGGCGATGAAGCTGCCCGAGAGCAGCGTGCTGAAGATGATGATCATCTGCGCGATGGTCGCTCCCTGGTCGGCGTCGGGGGCGACGACCGCCACGAGGATGGCGAAGGCCGCGCCGAGGAGAGACGTGACACTCAATAGGAGGACCCAGCTCGCGACACTCAGCCCCAGACCCGTGCCCATGATAGCCCCCTGAGCCACGATGAGGATGAAAGCGGGCAGGAAGCAGACGGCGAAGGTGAAAATCCCGTGACTCGCGAGGTAGCCACCAAGGCCCGGCACGGCGGCAGCGACCCGTGAAGTCAGCTTCCACTCCCGGTCTTCCATAAGGAGGAGGGCGCCGACAACCCCCAGCTCGAGGATGACGATGACGAGGTAGCCCAGGACGAGGGAGGCCATGCCCCGCTTGGGCGCGGTGACAATGCCGGCCGTCGAGTTTGGCGCCGAACTCGACGCTGGACCTAGAGCGAGGAAGCTCTTTGCAAGGGACTCGCTGCGCGCGTGGAGCACTGAAGGCTTCCCGGAAGAGTCGGCCGTGACAATGAGGTCGTAGCGGTTCAGGGCGATGGCAGCCTCGCCCGAGTCGCAGTCAAGCCTCGTCACGGAAAGCGTCTGTCCCGAAGCGAGGCTGGGAACATCGCCTATGACCGCGATGTGGAGCGAGCTCTGGGTCGGCATGCCGATGAAGACGGCGAACTCGAGCAGGGCGATCATTATGATAAGGAACACTATGAGCTGCCCTTTCAAGAAGCGTGTGCGCTTCAGGCAGGTCGAGAAGACGGCGGTGAACACGCTCATACAAAGTCCTCCGTTTTAAAACTGGCGCGCGCGGCGCCGAGGAAGGCGACAGCGGCGACGAGCGACAGCGCCATCGTAGCGATGCAGCCCATCGAGTCGCCGCCGTTCCAGATGATTTTAAAAGCGATCTCCCGCAGCCAAGTGAAGGGCGAGTATCGCGCGAAAGCGGCGGCGACCGGACCGAAGTGTTCGATGCTGAAGAAGACCCCGCCGGTACAGGCCAGGATGCCTATGCCGAGGTTGAGGACCATGTTCGCCCCGGACTCGTCCTGCACGAGGCAGACGACCCAGAGACCGAGGGCGCTCGAGGCAAGGCTGAGAGCGGCTATCATGCCGAAGAACTCGAGGCCACAGAGCGGCCCGAGATGCACTCCCAGCACTTCGAGGACCACGAAGACGAAGACGAAGCCCCCGAGGCAAAACAAAGTGGAAGCGAGAACCTTGGAGAGAAGCAGATCGAGGGGGCGCACCGGTGCGAAGAGCACCCGGAGGTTGGGCGCCTTCAATGTCCTCTCGAGGAAGCTGTTCGTCGACATCGAGCAGGAGAGGAGCGCCTGGTACAGCAGGAGGTTCACCGCGACGACGTCCCAGGAGCTCATGGGCCCGCTGTAGAAGCCCTGGGAGAGAAGCCCCAAGAGAAAGATCATCATGAGGGGGAAGCCGGTCGCATAGAAAAGGAAGGTCGGGCGTATAATCATGTTCCGCGCGTCGCGGCGGACGAGCGTCGGCAAAGACTTCATTTCGCCACCCCTTAGTCCCGGAGACTTCGCCCGGTGAGGGTGAGGAAGACCTGCTCGAGGCCCGGCTCCACCGAGGAGAAGGCGACGATGCGCCTGCCCGAACCGGAGGCGGTCTTTATGATCGCATCGACATTGTCTATCGCGGGGAGGCTCTCTAGCTCGAAGACCGAGCCGCTGGTCGCGACGCGCTTCATGCCGCTCACGCGGTAAAAGGCATCGTCCAGGCCCGGGACCTTGGCGTCCAGCTCGAGGCGATAATGCCGCAAGTCCCCGATCTTGGACTTGAGCTCTTCGAGCGTGCCCTCGGCCAAGGTCTTCCCGTGGTCCATGATAAGGATGTCGTCGCCGATCTCTTCGACTTCTTCCATATAATGGCTCGTGTAGATCACCGTCGTGCCTTCGTCGCGCAGTCGGCGGATCGAATCGAGGATGAAGTTGCGCGACTGCGGGTCTATGCCGACCGTCGGCTCGTCCATGATCATGAGCCGAGGCTTGTGGCAGAGCGCGCAGCCTATGTTGAGCCGCCTTTTCATGCCGCCCGAGAAGTTGTCTACCGCTTCGTCCGCGCGGTCGGAGAGACCTGCGAACTCAAGCGCCTCGGCGACGCGATCGGCCCGCGTTTTACCCTTGAGACCGTAGAGCGAAGCGAAGAACTCGAGATTGGCTCGGGCACTTAGGTTGCCGTAGAGAGCGATCTCCTGCGGCACGATGCCGAGCGAGGACAGGTAGCGCGCGGGACGGCCACGCACTTCGGTCCCATCGAAAAATACCCTACCTTCGTCCCTCGGCATGAGGGAGGCGAGCATCGCTATCGTCGTGCTCTTCCCCGCTCCGTTGGGCCCCAGGAGGCAAAACACGCTCCCCTTCGGGATGGAAAACGAAAGATGGTCGACCGCTACTCCGGTCTTGAAGGACTTGCTGAAGTTATCGACGGTCAGAATGTCTCTCATGGATTCTCCTTTCGCACTTCTATGCGACGAAGGAGAATCTAGCGATCGGCCGGGGAGTCTTTAATCAGACTAAAGTATGATCCGGAGGATGATTCGCACGGTTCATGGCTGGAACTGTGGCCTGGCTTACCTCAGAATTTCACTTCGAGCTGTATTCCGGTCAGCGCCATCCAACCCGATCCGCCCAGGCCAAGGTCGAGGCCATAGGCGGCCGTCCCGTAACTGCCTTGCACGAAGGCGCCGAGCGTGGCGTTCTGTGCGACGCTGTACGTGGCGAGAAGAGTCGCGGTGCCCGAGCCGCCGGTAAAGTTCCACACCGTCGTCCCCGCAAGCTGGAAGAGTTCGGAGGCCTTCCACGTGATTGACCCATAGGCGTTGTGCGCCCCCGGAAAGAGGATGTCCGCGGCGGCGCCGCCCCCGTTGTAATAGTACTCGGCCGCCACTATGAAGTCACCGAAAGAATAGTCGGCTCCCAGGGCTGCGCGGAGCGTCCCGCCCTCCCCGGAGTCGTAGAGTTCGTAGGTTGCCTCTCCGTAAAGACCTATCTCGATGTCGGCCTTGAAGTCGGCGCCGAATATCCAGCCTTCTTCCGCTCCGTCCCGCGCAACCATGAAAGCGCCATCGATGCCGCCTACGAGAGCTCTCGCTCGCAGGGCGTAGCGCCCGTCGGCAGGAGAAGTGGTCGGAGCCGCAACGAGGTCGAGACCTTCGGTCGTACCGAAGGGGACGGAGAGACGCAGGGCGTCCGAGCCTATCCGCTCAGGCGAGAGTCCCGAGAGGTCGAGTTCGTCGAAGATGTCGGTGGGACTCCAAAGGGCGCCGCGCCCATAGTTCACGAATTGGCGCCCCGCGGTCAGGGAAGCCTCGTCGAAGTCGAGCTTGAGGTAGAGAGAGCGAACTCGCAGCGAGACCAGGGTCGCCGACGGCGAGAGGCTGGCCGAAGAAGAGGCAGGCACCAGGAGCTCGTCGCTCCGGCCGTAAGGTGTCGAATGGAGAAGCCATGCCTCCTCTGCTGCGGCGCCCGAGAGGACCGAGCTGTCCATCGAGGCCTCCGCCCGTGCGCGATTTCCCTTAGCACTGAGCACAAGGCTCATCGTCGAGGCTGCACCGTAGGAAAGCTCGGAGGAGGCCCATGCGGCATAGGGCTCGGACGAGATCGTGCCCCCAATATCCCACGATGTTGCGGCTTGAGCTTGGGCCAAGGCTCCCGAACTTACCGCGAAAGTCAACGTGATGAATGCGGCCCTGGCCGCGCTTTTAATTGCACAAGAGTGCATGGCTGGCCTACTTAGTGAGCGCGGTCATGGTGAACTGCTTCTCGTCGAGAGCAACATCGATCTCGATCTTGCTCATCTCGAAAAGCGTCTTCGTGTTGTTTCGCAGCTTCGACACGTACTCGGTCCGCGAAGGGTACCAGCGATCGCCCACGCGCTCGACCTCGAGCGTCGCGCTCGTCTTGAGGAGCTTGCCGGACTTGGCGTACATCTCCTCCTTGAGAACGACGTAGCGCTCGGAGTCCACCCACATGACGCGCCTGTCGTAGGCAGCCGTCGGAACCTTCGCGTCCAGTTGCACGACGAAGCAGTCCCGGCCGTCCACGGCCTCCCTGCCCTTGAGGGTCGCGCTGTACTTGACCTTGAAATCCCTGGACTCGAGGGCGTCCTCGTAGGAGACGTCGGAGCCCATCATGCCCTCTTTGAGCAGGTGGCCCGATATCTTCACGGTGTCCTGCTCTTTGGGAAAGTAGATCCAGAGGTCCTTGTCCAGCTTGAGGTAGCGGGTCCCTCGGTCTTCGGGATTGGTGAACTCAGCGAAAGCCTTGTCCGAACCCTTCGCCACCGCGTTCATCGTCTTGTACCGGGTCTCGCCGCCTATGGTGATCTCCATCTTGCCGCTGTAACGCATATTCCCGAAGGACATATTGGCATCGACCTTGGCGAGAATCTCGTCGACCGACTGTGCCGACAGGGCGGCCACTCCAGAAGCCGTCAGGGCTAGCAAAATCAATAAACTCTTCATACCGTTCCTCCACGTGTCAGACGGATCGTATCGCATCGATCGGGTCCATGCGCGCCGCGCTCCTCGAGGGCAGGAAGGCGACGATCACCGATATCGCCACGCCCATGCAGAACAGGGCGAGAACATGGATCGGATAGACTCCTGGCCGGACGATGTTGTCCATCGGAACGCCCGTTCCCGATGTCATGCTCGAAAAATCGATTCCGTGAATCGAGAACAGGATGTTGAGCCCTGTCCCCAGCAGCGCGCCAACGACGCCTCCGATCACGCCGAGCATCGTCCCCTCGGCCAGGAAAAGGCCTAGAACCTTCTTGTTCTCCATGCCCATGGACTTCAAGATGCCGATCTCGCGCTTACGCTCCAAGACGACCATCATCATGACGTTGGCGATGATGAAGGCTCCGAGGAAAGCGATCACGAGCTCGAGGATGAAGTATATCTGGGCGGCCAACTGGATGAACTGCGCAGTATCGCCGATACTAGTCCAGCTCCGCACCGAGAGTCTGTCGAAGGCCCCGGCTTCCAGACTAGCGGCGATCAGCCTCGCGTCGGCGTCGGCGTCACGGTAGTCCTTGAGCATGACGAGCACCTGCGATGCGCCCTTACCTAGGCCGAGAAGATCGCGCGCGTCGTCCAGTCCTATCTGGAAGGTCGAATCGTCGAAGATATCGAGTCCCGTCTTGAAGAGGCCCGATATGCGGAACTTCTTGAATCCCAGGCCATAGTCCGCTTTCCCGGTGACGACTTTCAGCGTGCCGCCCACTTTGAGGCCAAGATCGTTCGCGAGCTTTACGCCCACGATGGCGGTCCCGCTCTTGTCGCAATAGGCGCTCCCCGGAAGGAGTACCTTGTCGAGCATGAGAAGGCTTCGCTCGGCCGCTGGATCTCCGGCGACGCCCCGAGCGGTCTTAGTCTGGGCGGCCGACGAGAGGATAACGCCGAACTGCACCCGCGCGACGACCTTGTCTATTTTACCCTCGAGTCCGGGTGTCTTCATTATCGCGGCGATGAGCGCGTCGGAATCGGCGAGAGAGGCCGAAGCCGGCATGAACCGCTCGCGCTCGCGGTAGGCTTCCGTCACCACGTTCACATGCCCGGTGTCGTCCTTGGTGACGTTCCGGATCATCGAATCGATCACGCCGGAAATGAGTCCGTCGGCGAAGATGACCGCCATTATCGAGATGGTGACCGAAAGAATGGCGAGAAGGCTCCGCCGCTTGTTTCGGCCGATATTCCTAAAAGCCATATCCCAGTTGTTCATCGATACTCCCCTCCTATTGGAACCTGAGGGCGGAAGTCGGTTCGAGCTTGGCCGCCTTGCGCGCCGGGACGAGGGCCGCGATGAGCGACACCACTATCCCGAAGAAGAAACCGATGATCATCGCTCGGGGATTCCACTCCCCATAGATAACTCCGGAGAGCGGCAAGGAACCCATGACGCTGGCGAAGCTCGTGATGCTCAGCCCCTTCAGAACCATGAAGAGGTCGAAAAGGGCTCCCAGCGCGACGCCGAGGACGGAACCGATGAACCCCAAGATCAGTCCCTCGAGCGTGAAGAGCCGCGAGATATCGCCCCTCGTCATGCCGTAGGCCCGGAGCACGCCAATTTCGCGTATCCGAGAGTACACCGACATGAGTATGGTGTTGACGATCCCCACGGCGGCGATGACGAGAACGACGAAGACGAGGATGAAAGAGTACTTGGCCTTCGTGTTGCGGAGGGAAAGATAGCTCTGCGCCAGGTAGCCGATGGGATCGACGCGGAGAGCCGGCAAGGCCGGTCCGAGGGCGGCGGCCGCTTTCTCTCCAGAAATGAGCGCTGCGTTTAGGCTCGAGTCTCGAGGGAGGGCGGCGTCTATCTCCGTCGTAAACCCACCCGGCACATAGGGCGTCACGAGGAGGGCGCGGGCGTCCCCGAGCGAGATATACAGTCCCGAGCTGTTCACCTCCGGCGCGGGAGTGTCGACTAATCCGGCGATATTGTATTCGTCGGCATTGGTCACATCATTCACGGTCTGGGCGGAGACGAGGACAGTATCACCTACCTTGAGACCGAGTTCCTTCGCGAGAAGATAGCCCATCACGACCGACTTCGGAGTCGAGGACGAGAGCCAGGCGCCCGACACGATCTTGGAGGAGAGCTTGAACACCTTCGTGTCGGAGGAAGGGTCTACGGCGTCGGCGATGACGGGGATCTCGTCGTTGTAGTTGGATGCGAGGGCTACGAAGCGAATGCGCGGAGCGGCGGCGATCCCCCGTCCCCGGAGAACCGCAAGAGCGCCTGCCGTATCCGGCAAAGGTTTATCCAGGGGCGTCGCTGCGATATCGTCCACGTAGGCAGGCGTGCGCAGCTTGAGCGAGGACGTCGTATAGTCGACCATATTGTCGACCGCCATCCGATCCATTCCGGCGAGCATAGAATCGAAGAGGATGAACACAGAGATGCCGGCCATCATGACCACGGCAGTGATGATCGTCCGACGCCTGTGCCTGAGCGTATTGCGCAATGCTATCTTCCAGAGGGTACCCATGTCATTTTCTCTCGTCGGCCGTCACGAGGCCGTCGCGGATGGTCACGATGCGCCTCGCGTGCTCCATCATGAGTCGATCGTGCGTGGAGAAGACGAAGGTCGTACCGCGATCCGCGTTGATCTTCCGCATCAGTTCGACGATGTCCTCGGCGGTGTGGGAATCGAGATTCGCCGTGGGCTCGTCAGCCAGCACGACCAGCGGCTGCTTTACGAGCGCGCGGGCGATGGCGACGCGCTGCTCCTGTCCGCCCGACAGCTCGCGCGGGTAGCGATCCTCTTTGCCGGCGAGGCCCACCGCGGCGATCATCTCGATCACCCTGGCGCGGATATCCCCGTTCGAGAGTTTCCGCTCGATGACGAGGGCCAGCTCAACGTTCTCGCGCACGGTCAGGACTGGAATGAGATTGTAGGACTGGAAGACGAAGCTGATCCTGTCCCTTCGATAGGCAGAGAGTCCTTTTTCCCCGAGCGATCGCAGCTCTTGTCCGTCGTAGATCATGCGCCCCTCCGTCGGCGAGTCCAAGCAGCCGAGGATATTGAGGAGGGTGGTCTTGCCCGAGCCGGACGGTCCGACGATCGTCAGAAACTCCCCGGCCTCGATATCGAGATCCACTCCGCCTAAAGCCCTGACTTCGTTGTCCCCTTTGCGATAGACCTTGGTCACTTTCTCGAGATGCAGCGCCGCCATGTCATCCCCCCTTTCTCTGCCCCTTCGGGGCTGCCTTCGTCGCTCCGGCTTCGTTCGGCCGCCGGGTATCGGATTGGGAACGCGCGGAGGCTCCCCTGAGCGAGGCGACGATCACTTCGAGCTCGCCCATGTAGTCCGACAGGGCCTTCTGCCCGCGCGCCGTCAGCGCCACCCCCGTATACGGCTTGTTCTCCACGAAGCGTTTCTCGATCTTCACGTAGTCCGCCTCTTCCAAGGTCCTGAGCTGCACCGATAGGTTGCCGCCGGTCATCCCCAATTCATCCCTAAGCTCGGTAAAACCAATCTCCGCCTTGTCCGACGAGGCGAGATAGGTGAGCAGCATGAGCCTGGCCCGCTCGTGAATGACCTTGTCGAGATCCAGGCTCGCTATATCCCGACCGGGGCCCGATGAGTCACTACTCATACGGGGCTGCCTCGTCTCCGGCTCCGGGCGATAAGACCGATAATTCCGAATATAAGAAAATCACCGCCCCATATGATTCCGGACCAGACAAAGGGTATGGCTTCCATTGAAAAGAGAGACGCGAGTCCGGCGATCATGGCGTACCATCCCGTAGCGAGGTATTCCGGTCGCTGCACCATGAGGCCGAGGTTGTTGCAAGGGAAGGCTAGAAATATTGCGACACCCGGTACGATATACCAAGGATGACCTGCGAGGATCGCGAAGACGGGCACGAGAAGCATGCAGATCACCGCCGGCAAATTGAGGTGCAGCCACGATCCCCCGTAGACCGCGCGGAGGACCGAGAAGAAATTGGCTCCTTCCTCTATGCTCCGCGCCTTGCGCGAGAGAAGTATCCATTTCAGCACTCCGCCGACCACGAGGAAGAGTCCCAGTAGAATCCATGCCGCGAGCTTCCATTCGGCCGGGACCGCGAAAAATGATCCTCTCCTGGTTATGAATACTTGCGTCCCCGTGCAGAAGACGACCACTAAAAGGCCCAAGGGGATGCTGATCGCCGAGAAGAAACGGCTCGATACGACTTCCCTGAGAAAAGGATTGTTGCGCCTCACTGCGCGCTTTAGTTCTTCCACATCGGCCAAGAGGCTATCGAGCTCCGCCTGATTCATGGTCCCCTCCCAAAAACAGATTTATGATATAAACTAGTTTAGATATGCACAGGATTTAAAAAATAGTCAAGCCTTATCGACGGAAAAAGGATTCAAGCTATACTTTCCCCTCGCCAGTCACGAAGCCGCGATAATTGCCACGGTCTATCCGCGTCCATGATGCACCCGGGTAGCCATCGGTCCAGCTCTTGGGGACCCGGGCCTTCGCCTCGGGAGAAAGCTTGATCTCCCAGCCCGAGACGTGTCCTTCGCTTTCCTCGACATAGTCGATCTCGGCTCCCGTTGTGAGGCGCCAGAAATATGAGGACGCGCCCGACCCCGTCACCGCCAAGCGCTTATGCCGCTCGGAGACTATAAAATTCTCCCAGAGCGCGCCTTTGTCCTGCCTGTCGGCAAAGGGCCTGAAGTCGCCTATCGCGGCGTTTCGCACGCCGTTGTCGATGAAGTAGATCTTCGAAGAGCGCGTCACCTCGCTCCTCAGATTGCGCGAAAAGGCCTGCAGCCTGAATACGACGAAGGCCTTCTCGAGGAGGTCGACATACGAGGCGACGCTATCCTTACTCATCCCGAGGCTCGTTCCCAGCTTGTTGAAGGAGACCTCCGAACCGACTTGGAAAGCGAGGAGCTTTACGAGGTCGACTATCTTGCGCGGCTGGCGTATGCCGCCCATCTCAAGAATGTCCTTGAAAAGATAGGAGGCGTGAAGCTCGCGGAGGAAAGCTGCTCGGTCCCCGTCCCCGGCCAGCGCCCGCGTCTCGGGATAAGAGCCGTAGACTAGATCGCGGTCGAGCTGCCGCTCGAGCTCAAAGCGCCCATACTTCGCAAGAAGCTCAGCTTGGGAAAAGGGCGGGAGGGGGAAGGTCCAGGTTCTGCCCGTAAGGGCTTCCCGCGTCTTCGATGCTAAGTCGAGGGAGGAGGATCCGGTTACGATTATCTTGAGCTGCGGAAGCGAATCGTGGATGAGCTTTAGGCCGAGGCCTATCTCGGGAATTCTCTGTGCCTCGTCGACGAAAAGGAGATCGTAGCCGCCGACAAGACCGCGGAGACGCGCTCCGTCGCGGGAGGAGAGGGCATCTACGGTCGATATATCATCCCCGGTGAGCTCGAGGCTTTTTATCCCCAGCGAGTCTATGAGTTTGTGTACCAGGGTCGTCTTCCCGACTCGCCGGGCACCGAAAAGGAGAATGATCCGTTCATTCTCCTCGAGTCGGCGAAGAAGAGCCGTTTCCAGCTCTCGCTTCACGAACTTCGGGTCTTCCACTCTTTCGTCCATCATACCAGCCATTATAGCGTTAGTTTGGCTAACGTACTAGCCAAACTAACGCTATTGTCTTTTTTATGCTTTCATTCCCATTTTCTCATGCCCCGACTCCCGGATGGAAAAGGGATTCGGCCTCTTCTACCTTGACGCTCCAAACAGAAACATCGGATACTCTGCCTGTATGAAAATCCACGAATATCAAGCCAAGGAGCTCCTCCGCCTCTATGAGGTTCCGACACCGATCGGATCGCTGGTCGCCTCGACGAGCGAAGCGCGGCGCGTGGCGGAGGAACTCGGCGGCCGAGTCGTCGTAAAGGCCCAAGTCCACGCTGGAGGCAGGGGCTTGGGCGGCGGTGTCAAGCTCGCTTCTTCTCCCGACGAGGCGGCTCAGCTCTATGAGCGCATTCACGGCATGACGCTCGTGACGAAGCAGACTGGGCCCGCGGGTAAAATCGTCAGGCGCGTCTACATAGAGGCGGCTACTGATTTCTTGCGAGAGTTCTATCTTGCCTTGGCGATCGACCGGAAAAGCGGCCGGGTAGTACTCCTCGCGTCATCGCAGGGAGGCTCGGCGGTCGAGGATGCCGCTCGGGACGACAACGCGGCCTTCGGGCGGCTGGAGATCGACGGCGCCATAGGCCCCGCGGCCTTCGCTCTACGCGGAATCGCCGACAAGCTCGAGATCGGAGGGAAGGCCGCATCCGATTTCATCGATATCGCCCGAAAATCCTATCGGCTCTTCATCGAGAACGATTGCGAGCTCCTCGAGATAAATCCTCTGGCGCAGACTTCCGAGGGGCGCCTTGTCGCCTTGGACTGTAAGATGTCATTCGACGACAGCGCCCTCTTCAGGCACCCCAAGCTCCTCGGCTATCGAGACGTCGAGGAGGAAGTCCCCGAGGAACTCGAAGCCGCGAAACACGGACTTTCCTATGTCAAGCTCGATGGCAACATCGGCTGCCTCGTCAATGGAGCGGGCCTCGCCCTCGCGACACTCGACGCTCTTGCGACGCGCGGCGGCTTGCCGGCCAATTTCCTGGACATCGGTGGCAGCGCGAGCGGAGAGGCGATCGAGCGCGCCTTCTCGCTCATCATCGAGGACGGAAGGTGCAAGGCCGCGCTCGTGAACGTCTTCGGCGGAATCATGAGCTGCGAGACGGTAGCCTCCGGCATCGTGCATGCGGTTTCGAAGAGCGGCACGAAGCTGCCGATAGTGGCCAGGCTCTCGGGCAACAGCGCGGAACTCGGCCGCCGAATACTGGCCGAGCGTGTCGCAAACGTGAGGTTCGCGGACGATCTCGAACAGGCTGCGTCCATGGCGACGGCCGCGGCCGTAGGCTCCGCAGCCCATATTGAAAGGTAGACTATGTCGATATTGGTCGATGCAAGTACAAGGCTCATCGTACAGGGAATAACGGGCTCGGAAGGCTCCTATCATGCGCGAGCCTGCCGCGACTACGGCACGGCCCTGGTCGGCGGAGTGACTCCGGGCAAAGGAGGGACTCTATTTGACGGTCTGCCCGTCTTCGACAGCGTGCGCGAGGCTCGAACTGAGACAGTCGCCAACGCGAGCGCTATCTTCGTTCCCCCTGCGGGAGCCGCCGACGCGATCCTCGAGGCCCTCGATGCAGGTATCGAACTGGTCGTGTGCATCACCGAAGGCATCCCGGTTTTGGACATGGTCAAAGTCAAACGAGTCCTCAAGGACTACCCAACATCTCGCCTGATCGGGCCGAACTGCCCTGGCGTAATCAGCCCAGGACTGGCCAAGGTCGGCATCATGCCGGGAGCCATCCACTTGCCCGGACGGATCGGCGTGATCTCAAGGTCGGGCACACTCATGTACGAAGCGGTTTCCCAACTAGGCGCGCTTTCATTGGGCCAATCGAGCTGCATAGGCATAGGAGGCGATCCGATCGTGGGCACAAGCTTCGTAGAGGCCCTCTCCCTCTTCGAGAAGGACCCCGGCACCGACGCGGTGCTTCTAATCGGCGAGATCGGGGGCGAGGGCGAGGAAGAAGCCGCGGCCTTTATAGCAAGCGCGATGTCGAAGCCTGTGGCTGCCTTCATCGCGGGCAAGGCGGCGCCTAGCGGTAGGAGGATGGGGCACGCTGGCGCCATCGTGCACGGTGCCTCGGAATCCGCCGCGGAGAAAGGTGCGGTGTTGAAGAAGGCGGGAGTTTTCGTGATCGATGACCCCGCCCGGATTGGCGTAGCGTTGCGGGGCTACCGAACCTAGTAATATTTCGCTGTTTCATGTAGTTTCTTAGAAGAATGTGCACAATGCGTCGCAATTTAATACTCCCACTCTCGCTAGGCTTCCTCTGTTCGACCGTCAGCCTCAGCGCGATCAACTCGAAAATCGAGCCTGACAATTCTCAACAAACGAACGTTGCGCCAATCGCCGCCCCCGCAAGGGACGGCCAAGTCTGGCCACAAGGCTACTACTCGGGGGACCCGATCCCCGCTCACACGATCTATCTCACCTTTGACGACGGGCCCAGCGATTTTACCGCCCAGATATTGGATATTCTTAAGGAAGAAAATGTCCACGCCACGTTCTTCCTTAACTCCTACGACAAGGACAATCCTTTCCACGCCGATACTGGCCAGAACTTTATGTTCCGTTATGCCGATGTACTGAAGCGAATGGTCGATGAAGGACACGCGATCGGCAATCACACCTATTCGCATCAAGATCTTGTGGGGCTCAGCTCCAAGCAGGTGGCTTTCCAGCTCGACACACTGCAGCGTCAGCTTACCGAGGTGCTCGGAGACAAAACGCCACGGCTCTATCTCATCCGACCTCCATTCGGCTCGCCATGGCTAGGGACTTGGAATACCACGAAGCAGAGAGCGAAGGTTTGCTCCGAGCTGAAGGATCGCGGCATCGTAATGCTTTGGACGACGGGCTGGGATTCGAGCGACAGCGCTGATTGGGTGACTGGCGAGTGGTTCGAGGCTTCGGTTAAGCGCTATCATCCTGGTAGTCCTTCCTACGAACGCAAAATGAAACGCGAGTCGGACCGCATTCTAAAACGAGCGGATGGGGTCTCGGGCGGCGTTATTCTCATGCATGATACCCATCCTACGTCCCGTGACATTCTCAAATCGCTCATCGACGAGCTAAAAAATCGCGGCTATTCCTTCGGCACTCTGGAGGATTATTGCCGCTGGCGCTGGGGCGCGGAAGTATTCGACCGTTTCAATCCATCTCAGGGGAGTGATAGGGCTATTCAACATTGACCTCCTAGGCTTTCGGCATATATAATAAGTGCCGCTAGTATGAATACTAGCGGCACGTTAGGCGCCTCGTGGCGTTCTGACGGGGCGGCTGGACGAATCCGGCCACTGCGCTCGGTCCCCCCTATAAAAGATCGCCAGGCCCATGAAGGGTCCCCGCTCAGGAGACGAACTCCTTATCACACAAAGGAGTTTTTATGCATATCCCCGATAATTATCTTAGCCCGGCTACCTGCGCTGTTATGGCGATAGCCGTCATACCGGCATGGGTCGTATCCGTCAGGAAAGTCTCCAAAGACCTGACTAAGGAAAAAACTCCGCTTCTCGGCATCGGGGCGGCATTTTCTTTTCTCATCATGATGCTCAATGTGCCCGTACCGGGCGGAACTACCGCTCACGCAGTGGGAGGCACGCTGCTTGCCGTTCTCCTGGGGCCCTATGCGGCCTGTCTTTCGATAAGCACCGCCCTGCTCATTCAGGCTCTTGTTTTCGGCGATGGCGGTATCCTTTCCTTCGGCGCCAATTGTTTCAACATGGCCTTCGTCATTCCGTTCCTCGGTTACTTCATCTACAAATTCGTGAAGGATCGAGTCAAGACCAAGAGGGGCGAGTATATCGGTCTCGCGATCGCTTCTTATATAGGTATAAACTTCGCGGCGCTTTGCGATGCGATCGAGTTCGGGCTCCAGCCTCTTATCGCCAAAGACGCCGCCGGTCTGCCCCTTTATTGCCCCTACCCGCTTTCCGTCTCGATTCCGGCGATGCTGATTCCCCACCTTACGCTTGCGGGCATTGCCGAGGCGGCCTTCACCGTCGCCATAGTCGTCTTCGTGACAAAGGCCTCTCCCGGTACTGTCTATGTCGGTTCCCCGATGAAGACGAAACCTCTCTATGCTCTCATCGTCGCGCTCATCGTAGCCTCGCCCCTCGGTCTCCTCGCGGCGGGCTCGGCATGGGGCGAGTGGGGTCCGGACGAGATCAAAGATGCAGTGAATGGCGGTAAGCCGCTCGGCTTTGTCCCAGCGGGCATGGAGAACGGATTTCACTTTTCGGCGCCGATGCAGGACTATGGGCTGAAGGGCGTTCCCGATATCGTCGGCTATATCATGTCGGCCATACTCGGCGCGGCCATCTTCATCATCGTGTACAAGCTCCTCGGCCTTCTCAAGAAGGGCAAGGGCGAGAATGCCGTAAAGGCGAAGGCATAGTAGTCTGGGCATGGAAGAAATCCCGGCGTGGCTCGGCTCTCGCGAGAGCTATGAGCCACGAGCCGACAGAGGGCATTACCTCGAGAAAAATGTACTGTCGATCCTGCGCACCCTGGCCGCTTTGCGCGAGCGGCCGGGCGTGGGCAAGGACAGAGAGCTTCTTAGGCCGGAGCTGGCATTCATTTCCACCTTCCTCGTCATCCTCCTCGTCTCGCTCTCGCGGGGCTGGTTCTTCCTCGAGACTGCAGCGACCTTCGAATTCGGTTGTCTCTGTCTTCTCCGAGGCGAGCTCATTGCCCGCATTGTGAAGAAGGTCCTCGTAGCCGGTGTTTTCACGGTAGCCATCTTCGCTCCCGCTTTCCTGATCGGTCGCGGAGGAGGCGTGCTTTTCCTTTGCTCCAAGGTCTTGCTCGCCGTGCTCGCGATGGCCATCTTCTCGGCGGCTACGCCCTGGCCGTCAATAGCGGCAGCCATGTCGGTACTGCACATCCCCAGCATCTTTATCATGACCTTGGATATGACAATTAAGTACATTTCGCTCCTCGGAGGTCTCGTGCTCGATATGCTGTACGCCTTGAAATTGCGATCTGTGGGCCGCGATGAGCAAAAGATGTCCTCTCTCGGAGGTTTGGCCGGGACCCTTTTCCTAAAGTCCAAGGATGCAGCCGAAACGCAATATCAGGCTATGGAATGTCGCTGTTTCTCGGGATCGTATATAACCAAACCCCGATCTAGATACGGCTGGCGCGAGGCAATCCTCATCGGGGCGGACCTCGTGTTGCTAGTCGCCTTCGTCGCGTTCGGGATTGCGCGATGATCGAACTGCGCGACGTCTCTTTCTCCTATCCCGAGGCCCCTGTCCTTTGCGGCATCGATCTTCGTATCGAAGAAGGGGATTCCGTCGCGATAATCGGGCCTAATGGTTCGGGTAAGTCGACTCTGCTCAAGCTGCTCTGCGGACTTGCGCCGACATTCTCAGGCAGTTTTGACTTCGACGGAGAGGCTTTGAACGCGGCAAGGCTCGCCAATGCGCAATCTGCGAAGGCATTCCATCGAAGGATGGGCCTACTCTTCCAGGACTCGGACGCCCAGCTCTTCTGCAGCTCCGTCTACGACGAGATAGCCTTCGGCCCGAGGCAGATGGGATTGTCCGAAGCCGAGGTGGCCGGGCGAGTCACGGATCTCCTTGGCCTCTTCGGTCTCGAGCGTTACAAATCGAGAGTGCCTTATCACTTGAGCGGGGGCGAGAAGCGCAAGGTCGCCCTGGCGAGCGTCCTCGCGCTCAACCCTGACGCGATCTGTCTCGACGAGCCGATGGGCGGCCTCGACCCCAAGACAAAGCACTCACTGCGAAATCTTATCCTGTCGCTCAACGCGTCAGGCAAGACGATCATA
>Ga0326728_10012179_pt1 | contig 19220 bp, 9 predicted proteins | sample MB3enrmetagenome_FD_207602 | JGI IMG/M metagenome (GOLD analysis project Ga0326728, IMG submission 207602) | Lab enriched peat soil microbial communities from McLean, Ithaca, NY, United States - MB31MN | ecosystem: Environmental > Terrestrial > Soil > Wetlands > Peat | place: USA: New York... | reverse complement strand
AAATCAATCCCCTCTCCCCCTTGGGGGAGAGGGGCCAGGGGTGAGGGGGGGTTGGACTCGAGAATGGAACGGTTATTACGCGACGACACCCTCCTTTCCTCACAGCGTCCACGAGGCGTTCGTCGTAGAGGCCGGCTTCAGCCGGGCACTCTCTTCGCCAATCCACGAAAGCATTCTCCTCACTGAACGGCTCATTTCTTCAACCGATAAGTAACCGTCTGGTGCAACAGGGGGCCGCGGTCTTCCACGACGACCGACTCTGACTCCACGCTCTCCAGCGACTGACTGAGGCTTGCGAGGTTCTCGGAAAAGAACGATGGCGTGCGCCCCTCCTCGCCCGCCATGCCTCGGTACTGTTGTAGCAGCGGCATTTCAATCAGCCGCATCATCTTCACGATGTTGTGGCGCTCAGCAGAATGGCGAAAGCCCGCGGCGTAAACCACGTTCGGACCCGCCTCCGGCTCCTGAGAATTCGCCGTAGGGCCGAGCGGCGCTCGGCCCAGGAGTGACTTCAGCGTTTCGCCGGAGTTTGCCAGCAGGAGAATCGGTCCCTTGGTGGCGACGGCGAGTGGAGCCAATCCATCGAGTTGAAAGTAGTCAGCATTGCCCTCGTGCCTCGCCACCCAGCCCACGCCGATTTGTGAAGTTGTCCAAAGATCTCCGATCGCCGCGCGGAGGGCGTTGCGCGTGGCCTCCGAATCCCAGTTCGCTGCGCTGCGAATGAGGACGGCGGAGTGAGGTTCGATAAAGGCCGACTGGCCGACATTATGAAGCGAATGAAACTCCAGGACGGCCTCGAGCGGAACCGCATTCAGAAGTTTCTTGAGGGCTTCGGCGCCTGGGGCTCCCGTCGTTCCCTGGAGTGGGGGAACGTCAATGCGCGTCTCGAGGTCGCTCTCGCTGCCGGTTTGGCCTTCCGTCAACGTCACGCCCGGCGCGATCTGGGAAGCCATGCCCGGTCCTGCGTGGGGCATCAGGACCTTTTGCTGCGCGAGGTCAAGCACCGTGTCGGTGGAGGGAGCTCGCCAAGCGAGGTAAATGCCTTCCTGCGCCGGGACCATGCCGAGAATTTCGGCAATGGGGGCGGTGCTTACGCTGGCGCGCTGCTCTGTGTCTCCGGGTGGGTTAGCTTTGAGCAAGACGCGCTCTTCCCGAATTTCCGTCTCCGATCGATGAATGTCCGCGACTTCGGCTGAGTATTGCTTCAGTGCCGTAATGTTGCGTTGAATCCAGTAGCTGCGGAAGTGCGGCGACTTCACTAACAGCGGCAGGTTCAAAACCAGGCGAAGATCACCGGCCGGCCCCGCCGCCGAAACCGCGCTCTTATACCAATTCTCATCCTGAAGCGTGGGTTGCGACTTGCCGGAAAGCAGCCCGAGCGCGCCGGCCATCAGGTCCTCGCGGGTGGCCAGCAGCAGGCAGTCGCCCGCGGTGGCAAAGGCCACCAAGCGGTTCTTCTCCGGTTCAGTCTGAACATAATAAGGAATGTCCGCCGCCTTGCGAGGCTCGAACTTTTCCCGGTTCGTCCATAGAACATTCTGCATGGCGCGTGCTGACGGCATCCGAGTGATGTAGAGGAATTCCAGATTGCCGATGTCATAGAGCGCCAGCGCCGATTGTGCCCCCGACACCGCATCCAGCAAGGCCATGTCCGGTGGAGCGCCCGCGGCGACGGCGAATTGCCGCTGCGCTTCCTGGAGGCGCAGAAAGAGACGCGAGCGCGAGAAGACCTGGTAATTGTCGCTCTCCAGCCACTTCTGTTTTTCCTTCGAGTTTTCCCAGTCGTGGAGCAGGGGGGCGAAATCCGGTGATTCCACAAAGAGCAGCGAACCCGTCGGCATGAAGGCGGCGAGGCTGGAGGAAGACGGCTTGGGTCCCCGGCCGGGTGGCGCCATGGCGAGGGAGATACTTAGGAAGCAGAGAATCGAAAGGGTGAGTTTCCTCATTGCCCTGCACCTCCTCCTACGCCTGCTACGGTCGCGGCTCTGCCGCCTGTTGTGCGGAAAGCCTCTGGCTTTCCGGCACGGACCGCCTCCCTTCTTCTGCTGGCCTCCGCTGGAAGGCTGAGCCTACCAGCTGAGGCCAGGAAGAGGTTAGTTAGGGCGTAAGCCTCGGAAAGGCGGAGCCTTTCCGCACAACAGGCGGCAGAGCCGCGTCGAACGAGCGGCCCACTGCGGCCGAGCAGGCGTGGCCCCGTACCGTCCGGTACAGGGCGTGGCCTGACCAGACCGTTCTGCTCGAGATGCTCGGTGATCACCGGCCGTCGCTCTCGGTCGGCCTGCTCGAGCTTCATTTGGGCCCGCACTTGTTCGAATTCATGGGTTGCCTGTGAGCGAAGGGGATCGTCCGGTGCGAGCATCGATGCCACTTTCCAGAGTTGTGCGGCTTCCCGGAGCCGGTTGAGCTTCTGGAAAGCGCTGGCCATTTGGGCGGCAATCACCGATCTTTGGCTGGCGCTCAAGTCCTGACCGGCAAGGAATGATTTCCACATCTCCTCACGAAATCCGGCCCGTTCCATTTCTTCCCCGGGGGCTTCGCTCTCCGGCGATTCGGGCGGTGGACTTACCATGATGCTCCAATCCACCAGTGGCGTTAGGGCTGAAACCGCGAGCTCATTCTGGTTGGCCACAGCCGCCGCCTGAGCGAGTAGAGTGCGCGGCGATACGTTCTCGGGATTGGCGGCGGCAGGCGGAGACGCCCCGAAACGCGGTGAGAAGCCCTCGGGACGAAGGGCGATCGCATCGAGCAGGAGGCGAATTTTGGTTGCCGCGTCGGCGGCTTCCCTGGCGGCTCGTAGGCGGGCATAGAAAAAGCCCGGCGACTCAGCGGCAGCCACTTGACCACCTCGATTCAACCACTCAAGCTCGGCGCTGCCCAGGCTTGGCGCAGGAGCCTTGGGGGCCGCAAGGGATTCGGCAGCCGCGGCACGCTTCGCATAGTTGGCGTTCGGGGAGGACGCCATAGAGATGAGCAATTGGATTGCGTCGTTCCGTTGCGTATTGGCAGCCGCCTCCGCCTGGGCGAGTTTCAGGCGGGCGTCGTCATCCCAGGGAACAGCCTTCACGCGCAGAGCGTAAAACTCCGTTGCTTCTGCGGGGTGTGCCATCTTCACGAGCAGGTCCCCGGCAGCCGCCAGGTTTTCAAAAGGCTCACCCGCCACGCGATTCATGCGCCGCAGCAGCGCCACGGCCGGCGCGAGATCGCCCTGTTGCAGTCGAACTTCTGCAAGCCCCAGGAAATTTGCGGGCGCGAAATCGTGTTCGTCGATTTGGCGCGTGTAAACGTATTCGAGGAGCCGGCGCGCGCTGGGGGGATCTCTTTCCTCCCAACTGAGCGCAGCATTACGCAGGACCTCGAGGGCAGGAGCCTTCTCGGGGGCTTGTTGAAACTGCTGGAGGAGCTCCTCGAGCTTGTTCGACTGGGCCGCCAGGCGAAGCATGACGGGGGCGATTCCAGGCTGGTGCGAGTCGCGAAAATCCTCCGGGAGATTGTTGAAAACGGTCTCTGCGTCCGCAAGCCGGCGATTGTCCAGCAAGAAGTTGACCCAACGAAGCTGCCAGTCGTGCAAGGTCTCGAGCGCGGTGGAGTGCTCCGCTCCGAACGTCTTGGTCACTTGATCTTGCGCCAGGGCAAGGATCTTCTGATAGACAGGCGCCTTGTGGCCGGCGGGAAACCAGGGGGCGGAGACAAGCTCCGAGAGGAAAGCGATGGGGGATGGGGCGGCGCGAGAAAGGTCCACGAGCCAATCCGCCCCCTGCGCGGGATCTCCCGCCGCAACCAGCGCGCCCCGCAGGATGGGGGCGGCGCGGTAGCTGCCGTTGCGGCGGACGTAGGTCCGGACAACGCGGTCGGCGTCCTCACGCAACTGTGGGAGCAGCTTGCGTTCGCCGATATTTTCGAGTGTGCTGCGAAGATTCGTCCAAAAAGTGGGCGAAACCTTGTTGTTCTCTTCTTGGGCACGCAAGACCGCGAGCGCCAACGACCATTCCTTGACGGCGCTATCCTGCTTGCCCTGCTGCCAAAGGATCTGCGCCATGCGGTCGTGGGCATCGGCACGCCTGGAATTCAGTTCCAACGCGTGCGCGAAATCCGCCAGGGCGTTCTCGAGCTGGCCCGCGTCACGGTAATAATCGGCGAGCGTAAAATAAGCGTCCGAGCGGGCCGGAGTCCCTTCCAGCGTGGCCGGCAGGTAATCTTCGGGGTTGCCCAAGTGCGTAGTCGAAAGATACTCCCCGTATCGCGAGCCGTAATAAAACCAAATATTGCCGGCCAGCATTTCGTCTCGATTCCCCGGCTTTGCGACGCGGTCGCCAATCGTTCGCGTATCGAGAGCTTGCTGATAGGCAGAGTTCACGACGGGTGAGACCTCGGAATAATATAGGCCCACCAGGCCCGTGTAGGCGCGCGCCCAAACGGGCGGCAGGCCGCCTCCGCGCGCGGCGATGGCCCGGAGGGCCAGATCAACCTTTCCCGTCGCGAGGGCCGAGGCTGCTGCTGCGTCGCGCACTGGATCTCTGTGCGCTCCTCCCGCGATGGTTACGAGCTGCTCAGGAGAGGCCATCGCGACCAGCTCGAGGTAGCGACCGAGATGCTGATCATACAATCCCTCCCGATCGAAGGCCTCCTGAAGCACTCGTAGTTCCGCAGCAGTGTTTCCTGCCGAACCGTAGCTGTCCGCAGCCCTTTGGAGGATGTAGTCCTTGCCCGGCCTCTGGGGGAAAACGTTCCAGTAGGCTTCGAGCTGCGCTCCGAGTTCGTTGAAGCGCATGCGCTGCTTTTGCAACACATCCAGGCGCGTTTCCATGGTTTGGGCTCGGGGCGAGCCGGGGTTGGCCATCATCACCTCATACCGCCAACGCGCCTCGAGGTCTGTCAGGCCTGCGTATTGCGCCAAGGGGATGACCGTCTCGATGAAATCGTTCGTTTCCATCCCTTCCTTCTGTTTGAGAAGGAAGTTGGCGAAGTCGCTTTGTCCTTCGGGCGTGTAATATTCCTTCACCACGCGGCCCATGGCGGAGAGGAACGGATTCAGATTGGGTTGGACTTGCGCGTCCCGCGCCGCCTTCGCGGCCTCCCTGAGGCGCGCGTAGGCCGTGCTGTAATCACGCAGGCGCGTCAGGAGCGTCACGTAGGTGAGCATGCCATTAGTATCCGCGGGGTGGATCAACAGATCCTTGCCCGCAAGAGCGATGCCGCGCTCCGCGAATTGCCGAGCCTGTTCCAGCATATTCCAGCCTGTAAGGCGGTCCGCGGCGGCGAAGTAGAGCCCGGGCTTCTCTGGCCGACCTTCGATTAAGGCCTTCTTCAACGCTGCGACTGCCGCGTCGGTGAGGCCCTGACGTGCATTTAGCTCCGCGACTTTCTCCATCCACGCTGGGTTCTCGTAATTCAATTCGTAGAGGCGCGAGTAGCTCTTCAGCGCGTCGTCGAAGCGCATCAAGCGTTCTTCCAGGCTAGCCTGCGCCGTCAGCAAGTCTGTGCGGTCGGGCCGGACGCTGCGCGCTCTCACGTACGAGGCGATTGCCGCGGAATAGTCCTCGAAGTAAGTCTCGATTCGCGCCAGGACCATGGGCCAGCGGAAGTCCTTGGGTGAATCGGCGGAGGCCTTGGCGTAGTACTCGAGCAGTTGCTTGCGCCGGCCGTTGCGGTCGGCGAAGGCTGCGGCCTCCTGGGCCAGCCCTTCGTCTTCCGCATACTTGTTGAGGATTTCGATGTACTGGTCGACGGTCCCGGCGAAATCTTTCAGTCGGGCGAGCGCCGGAATGAGGCCACGGCGAAGTGCGGCGATGCGAGCCATCTTCTCATCGGCAGGCAGATTGGAGTCGCTGAAGTCGTGGATCTTGGCAAGGTAAAAGCCGCGCAGAGATTTGTCGTCGCCTTGGCGGGCGTAAGTGTCCGCCACCGCCGCCAGATATTCGGCGTTGTAGGGCTGATTCTGGAGCAGCGGCGTGAGCAATTCGCGGGCGCGCGCGTATTCCTTGGCTTCGGTCGCCTTGCGCGCCGCCTCGAAGGTGAACTGCTCGCCGAGGGCGGGGTAGGCGGACTTAGCTGCCTTCAGCAGAGTGTCCATGGCAGGGTCCCACATCTTGTTACGCCAGTAGAAATCGACGGTGGAACGTACCACGCCGAGAAGCAGCGGGCTCTCGCTATAGAGGCTCTCCATCAGCGTGCGAGCTTGCTCTATCTGATTTTTCGACTCATAGAAGCGAGCCAGTTGCAGGCGGAGCTGTAGCTTCTCCACCGGGTCGGTCATGAGAGCAATCTGCCGCTCGAGGGTGAGGATGCGAACGTTGTCGAAGCCATAAGGGTCCGCCAGCGGCTGGATTTGCGCGAGAAGTTCCAGCGAAGAAGTGTCCTGGGCCAGATGGGTCAGAAAGCTTTCGAGATCGGCGCGCCGGTTGAGCGCCTCCAGCACGGCAATGCGCAGGGAGACAGCATTCCAATCCGGGTTGGGGCTGCTTGCGGCCTTCTCAGTCGCCTGGTCGATGGCCCCACGCAGGCTCGGGCGCTTCACCAATCGCAACAGGCGGTTACGGGCGGCGGAGTCCTGCGCGGAAGCCAGCGCACCCTTCAGATATTCATCGACCGCCCGGGGAAAGTCCCGCTGGCCTTCGTAAACGGCTCCCGCCTCGTAGGCGAACAGGGCGGGATTCGAGAATTTCTTGCGCGCGTCATTGATCACTCGCAACGTGTCCCCGAACAGGAAGTAGTCCCAGAAGACCGTCGCCGATTGCAGGAACGCATCGGGGTTGCCGGGCTCGAGTTCCGGCACCCGGTTCCAATACGGACGCGCCTTGGCGAACATCTCGCGGTCGGCGTAGATGTCGCCGATGCGGATGAGAATTTCGCGGTCCCCCGGACTGGACTTCGACAGCGTGTTTTCAATATCCGCAGCGACCTCCGTGTACTGAGGATTGAAGGGCGCAAGCGACCGGAAGACAGAGGAGGCGCGCCGGCCCATCTCCTGGTCCGCTGGATAGACCTCCGCGAGTGCCTTGATCACGGGCGCGGCGTCTTCAAAGTGCGAGCGCCAGATCTCCACTTCGGCGATAAACTGCGCGGCGGCGGGGTTGGCCTGGGTAAGCTCGTTCCATTTTCCCCCACCGGCCTGGGGATTCGCGGCGCGCACCGCCTGAACCTCGGAATCGAGGCGGCCTTCGCTGGACAAATAAGCAAAGTACTCCGAGCGCAGGTTGTCGTCATAGAACCAGCTCTGCCGGATTAAGGCTTCCCAGGCTTGCTGGTTGTATGATGCCTGAGCGTGAAAAGCGGCCAGCAGATTTCTTACGAACGTGAGATTGTGAGGAAACCGCTGGCGGGCATAAAGGTTCAACTGCACATACATCTGGGGTACGACCGGTCCGCTCCACATTACGGACCGAAAGTATTCCTCAAGCTCCGTGCCGGAAAAGGTCTGAATCACCTGTCGGGTCAGTTCCTCGAATTGCTGGTGCTGCTTTCGGCGCAAATACCAGCGGGCCAGCTTTTGGTACCAGGAGCGCTCGGGAAACTGCTGCATGGCCTTCTTGTAAACAGCCTCAATGCGCTCGTCCATGCGGTTCTGCGCGAGGAAAGTGGCCAGCCGCTCGTAGAGGCCGGGATCGTTGGGATTGTGATCCATCTCGCGCCGGAAGAGATCAAGCACCTCGAGCGGTCTCTCCAGGGCGACCAAGCGCGAAATGTAGCGTTCGAGCACCTGAGAATACTCCGCAGAGCGTGCCTGACCCGCTCCTCTCTGTGTCGTCTGACCCCTGCTGGCATCGAGCCGGCGGCGCATGCGCTGGCGAGCCAATCTTTCCAGGCTGCGACCCGCGACAGAAAACCGGCTGGGGGAGCGGGCTTCTTCATCAGTGTCAGCCTGTTCGTTTTCGAGTTGCCCCTGAGGCCAAGGCGGTTGGACCAGCGAAACGTCAGATCGGGCGCCCTCGCCGAGCGGGACGTGATCGGCGCGCAGGGCCAGCTCGTTGAGAAGCTGGTCGTAGAGTGCGAGTTCCTCCTTCACCATGTTCTTGCGCGCGAAAGAATCGGCCATCAACATGGCCACATGGACGCGCTGGGGCGCCTTGGGGAAGGAATCAAGGAACCGGCGGCCCTCCCGAAGGATGGCATCATCCACCCCGTAGTCTGCGTAGATGTCCAACAAACTGGCGTGGAGTGCACTGCGCTCCCCCGACTTCGGAAAGCGCTCATCGAACAGTGCGATCAAGTCCGCGGCCCGCGCGCGATGGAAATATGCGACGGCGGTCCCCTCCGCCTGGGAGTATTGAAAGGCGGGCGACTGGGAGTTGAGCAGCAGGGAGACGATCCCATTCAGGAAGCCTGGGTAGGGATCCATGGCGCCGATGTCGCGGAGGAAAGAAATCGAGTTGCTGCCGAAGCCCATCGGCTGTTCGGGGGCGGCCAAGAGAAGATTCGCGATTCCGGCCAGAGCTTTCTCCTGAAGCGCCGGGTCCACGCCCGGCAGGCTGTAGAGGGCGTAATAGCCGCGCGCCGCGTCGTTATACGCGTGGATGTCATCGAAGAGGCGGGAGAGCGTCCAGAGCTGGTCACCTTTCCAGGGAGCGTTCGTCTTCTCCATGCGCAGCCGATACTCCACCAGCGCGCGCTGTGCCTCGCCGGGATTGCCCTGTTGGTGGTAGTAATAGAACAAGCGCGCGGCGGCGGTCACGTCGCTCGGATTGGCTGTGGCGGCAGCGCGGGCGCGACTGAGGAATTCGCGCAAGCGGTGGGTTTCCTTCAGCAGATTGAAATAGTCCTGGACGAGCTCGGGCGGCCAGAGCGGCTGGAAGCTGCGGTCGTAGAGGGCCAGCGCCTCGTCCGTGGAGCCGCGCTTATAGGCCAGGGTGGCGCGGGCTTCGATGGTAAACACCTTGTCGCGTGGAAACCCCTTCTCGTACCGGCCGATGAGCCGCTCCGCCTCGGAGAATTTCTTCTCTGCAATAAGGAAATCAAAGAAGCGGGAATAGACTGCCGCGTTCTTCGGATAGCGCGCCAGCCAGGCGTTGTATTGCTCGATGGAAAGCGTGTCGGGCAAAGCTTGCAGGCGGATCACCTGGAAGATGCGCTCGAACGTTTGCCAAGCCCGCTGCTGATTGGAATGCAGCAGTTTATCTGCGGGCGAAGAAGGCGCCTGCGCCGCGGCGGCCAGCGCCTTGATCTCGTCCAGCGGGCGCAGGCGCCGGTGGTAGAAGTCGGCAAGCTGGAGTGGGCCATCAACCTTATCGGGGGCGAGTTGGGCAAACTTTTGCCAGTCCGCCTCCGCGGCAGTGAAATCCAATTGCGCCTCGTCGGCGCGAGCGCGCATGCGGTAGAGTTCGGCGTCGTTGGGGGATTTCGAGACGAGGTCGTTCAAGGCGTTGCGCGCCTCGGCCGGCAGGCGGCGAACGGTCACGGGACTGCCAAGCAGTGAAACGGACCGGAAGAAAACCGCCTCAAAGCGGCCGCTCCCCTCGAGGTTCTGTAGCCATTCAACGAGGCTGCCACGCGCCGTCAGACCGGCGATGAATAGGCCGACGACCGGGAGGGCCATCAGAATTCGTGAACGGAGGCTACGGTAGGACTTCAATGCTCACCTCCTGGCTGCCGATGTTGTGGGCAATATCTTCCGCCGTTACCGTCAGCGTGTAGGGGCCAGCGGGGAGGTCCGCCGGGACGAGCAGATTGCCAGTGTTAGCGCCTGCGTCCTGGTTCCAGGTCAGATAAGCGGGTTCGGCTCCATACATCCGCGCCAGCACGGTGCGCGTCCGCGATGAAGCGCTGACGCGCAAGGGAATGGACTCGCCGCGCCGGAATTGTTTCCTGTCGAGGCGAACCCGCACCACCGGCGGCTGTGTCACCATGACGAAAGTCTTCGACTCGCGATAGACGTGTCCTTCGCGATCGCGCAGAATAAGGCGGACCATGTATGTCCCATCGGTCATGTCCTGGGGAGCAAGGAAGCGGGTTTGCCAGATGTCCTCGCCCGGCAGGTAACGCAGAGTCTTGATCAGGCCAAAGGGGAAGAGCGCGACGACGGAAGTGATGGAGGGATCTGTCTTCACGCGAATGACCGGATCGCCGGGCCGAATAACCCGTGGACGCAGCAGGGCGCGTGGCGCAGCTAAGAACGAAGTGTAGGGCGTGACGAACTTGTACTTGCGAGCCAGACGGATGATTTCATCCACGGAAGCGCGGTCCTCACCCTCGCGCTCGATCTTCGCCAGCAGCGCATCGACGCGAGCCTTGGCCCAGGTGCGCGGCAGGTCCGGGTGCTCCAGGTTCTCCTCTGGGAGCGGCACGCTCGAATGCATCTTCGCGGCAGCGCCCTCGCGGATGGCCTGAACGTCAAATTGTGCGGAAGGCATCGGCCTCTTGTATTGCCCGACCCAGGCGGCGACGGAGCCCGGGAAGACTGTGTCATCGAGCGCATAAACAAGATCGAAGTTCGCCGCTGGCGTGGAGGTGAGTTTGAGCCGCGAGAGGGGATCACGCCCGATCTTGCTGATGAATGCATTCAGCTTGAAATCCATCGGCTCCGTCGACCGGACCCATTCCATCAGGCCACGGTTCTGGCCGAGCAGGCGGAGAAGAACCTGGTTCGCGTCATCGCCCACGCCGAAGGTGTAAGTTCGGGGGCGTGAGGCCTCGGGCAGGGACTTCCACTCTCGGGAATACCAGGTGGCCAGCCGGCCCGTGCCGATGAGGCCGCGCGTGGCGTCTCCGTCGCTCAGAAGGACGATGTAACTCTCACCCGTAGAGCTTTTTGCCTGCGTGAGCGCGGCATCCAGCGCCTGCTGAAGATTGGTTCCGCCGCGCAATCCGCTTGCCCGCACAAATTCCAGAGCCCGCTCCACCGCGGGCTTGTCCGCCATCATGGGCTGCTTTTCAAACCAACTCAGCTCCGTATTGAAGAGGAGAAGATTGAAGCGGTCGGCGGGCCGCAGCGAGCGGAGCAGTGTTTCCATGGCCAGGTAGCTGCGCTCCAGCTTTTCCCATTGCATGGAGAGCGAGGTGTCGAACAATACCAGGATAGTTCGCGGCGGCCCGGCAGGAGCTGCGCCGCCAGTCGAGGGCGCATGGCCGTGAGAGGCGAACAATGCCGAGGCCTCGAAAAACCCCGGCTCGCTGGTATTAGGCGGAGGAGGCGCCGTGTCCACGGCATCGGGCTGGCGAGGGCGCGGGTTGCGATAGGTCAGGACCTCGAGCGAATCAGCCTTGGCCTCGTCAAATGCGTACCGGACGGCAAAGTCTTCCTTGAACAGAACATTGCTGGCTTCGAGCGTCGCCTTCACCAGGTTGGGTCCGCGTTCCGTGATTTTCAACGGAAAGGTCTGGCCAATCACCTGGAAGTCCCGAATAGCGTGCTGAGTATGCAGCTCAAAGTTGATGTCGAGGTGAGCCGCTGTTTGAGCCTGATAGGCATCCGGGTGCAAAGGCACGGCGAAGAGCGATTGCCGGTTTTCAACTGGAAGGGTCTCGTGATACTCGATCTCGAGGCGTTTCGTGCCGAAGGCCGGAATGGGAACGATGTGCGCGCTGAACACTTGACTGCGCCGCGCCTCCTCCGCGCCGCGCTCCCCCATCTGTAACAGGCCGGGATCGATCGCCTGCCATTTCAGCGCGTTATAAATCTCCTCGGCGCGCTTCCGCTCCAGGATAACGCCGGGAATGCGTGTTACGCCGTCCCACACGGCAAAGTCGGAGATCGCCGCGCGGCTGGGCAAGGCAAAAATGTAATTGCCTTCCAGGACGCCGTCCTGATGGCTGCCGTAAATCTGTTGGATAAAGACGCGCGCATCGCCGTTGTCGATGTAGACGGTTATGCGCATCTCCTCCAGCGATAGGATTGAAGGGTCTGGCCGCTCCTGCCCAGTGGGAATGATGACGCCGGCATCGCCAAAACCCCAGGAGGCGGTGGACAGGAGAACGAGGAGGATCAGTAAGCAGCAGGTATGCTTCATAGGTTCTCCGTTACGTGCGATGAGCGGCTGTGCCGCCTGGCTTGCGGAAAGGCTCCGCCTTTCCGCAGGCCAGCCTATCCCATTTCTGTTCAAGGGAAGGCTGCGCCTTCCTGCGGCCTCCAGGCTATCGCGGCCTCCGCCAAACAATCTTCTCCAGGTCCATGCGCAGAGGCTCGCCCTCCGCCACCTGCCCCAACCACTGCCGCGCGCTCGACCAGCGGTACTCTTCCGCCCGCGCCACCAGCCTTCCCCTGACGGGGTTCAGGTGAATGTAATTCACCTTCTGCATGAAGAACCCTTCGCTGAATACCGGCAACGCGTTGGAGTGATGATCCACCAGAGAGTACTCGTGCTGGCGGCCTTTCGGAGCACCACGCAGCTTCGCCAGCGAGGTCGTGAAGCCGCCTTCCTTCAAAAACTCGATCACGCGGTGGCTGAGAATCCCGTTGACGTAACGCAAAGTGTCCGAGGCCTTGAGTGTTCCGTCGGCAAGAGCATGAAGGTGTTCGGGCATAACGACGTAGGCGAAAAGGGCGAAGCCGCCGGAACGACGAGCTTCGTCCAGCGCCCGGCAGGCCACGCCCTTCAGGGCGTCGGTCCGAAACACGGGAAGGCGATTTGCGGGCTACGGTGGTGATGAAGAGGCAGGGCCTATCCTTATTGATTGTGGCCATGGACGAAGCTCCGCCGAGGCATAGCCTCGGCTGGGAGAAATAATAGTAGCATTGCGGCCTTACGGAAAGGCAAAGCCTCTCCGCAAATCAGGCGGCAGAGCCGCGTCTTCCGAACCGGGCCCGGTGAGAATGTAAGAACTCGAGGGGCCGGGGCAAGCCCCGGCCCTACACGGGATATCAAGGGCTGAGCCCTTGGCTAGCCAAGTCCCGCTCGAGAATGCGAATCAAGCCGTTGTCGGTGCCGATGTACAGGTAGCCGTTGTGGACCGCGAGAGCCGTGACGTTGGGCGAGGGCAGGGCCGCGGTGACGTCGCTCCAGCGTCCCAGCGCGCGCTCGTAAACGTACAATCCTCTTTCCAGGGTTCCGGCGTAGACGCGCTGGCCGCTGGCGAGCATGGCATTGGGGTTCACCACGAACGCCCCGGTGGCGTCGGGAAACGTCTCGCAGCGCCCGCTGGCGTCGAGGCGGAAAATTCCGCCACCGTAACTTCCCACAAACCACTCGTCGCCGACCTGCGCCAGCGCAGTAATCCAGTTAGCTTTTAGCCCGGAGTTTGCCGTGGTGTAGTTCATGCGCACTTGGCCCTCGTCGAGGACCGAGAGGCCGCCGAGCGTTCCCACCAGCAATCGCGTGCCCTCTGCGCCCAGCGTATAGACGTGATTGTTTACCAGGCCGTGAAAGGCGTAGATGCTGCGCGCGCCGGTAGGTGTAAGAAAAGTGATCCCGGCGGGCGTGGCCAAAGTCATGCCCCCGGGTATGAGCGCGACATCCGTCACATGGTCGGCAATCAACCCCTCGTTGCGGCCCAACACTTCACGCTGTCGGAGGGCCCCATCAAACACCACCAGGCCATTGGCTGTGGCCACGTCGGTGGTGTCGTGCTGCGAGTCATGAACGATGCGGTTGACGCAGAAGACGTGCTCGTCTTCGATGTGCGTGGCCCGGTCGCCGGCGGGCGAAAGTACATCGAGGCCGCGATCGAAGTAACCGACCCAGAGGCGGCCGGACGAGTCAAAAGCGAGGGCGGAGACGTTACGGTCCGCCAGCAACGTATCTTCGCGTTCGATGACGGGCCGCCACGTGCCTCCGCGCGGATTGAAGCTATAGAAGCCGCTATCCGTCAGGGCGAAGAGGTTGCCCTCGGCCGACAGCAGACGCATGATGCGGCCTGAGATTTCCTGGCCGCGCGGGCGTGGGCCGGCCTTTGAACTTGGGGCAAGTGGGACCTCCAAGATGCCCTCGTCGAGCGTGCCCACGACGAGTGACTGGCCATCCGCCAGCAGCGCGCTGGCAAAGAAGCCGGAGGCCAGCACGCGCGCGAACTTGCCGTCCTGGAATTCCGCCACGCCCATGGGGGTGCCCACAAAGGTCCGCTCGCCGTCAATGGCCAGCGAGAGAACGCGCGGGTCGGGCAGGCCTTCGGCCTCCGCGAAGCGGTCGGCTTGGCCGGCGTGCCAATGGATGACACCGCCGTCGAGCGTGCCGGCCCAGATGCTCGAGTCGTCCCCCGCCAGCGCCGTGATGTGCAATTTCGTAAGCTGCGGATGGAAGGGCGTGAGGTGTGTGCCGTCGTAAACCAGGACGCCGCTCTTCTCTGTGCCCAGCAAGACTCGGCCCGTGGGCAGGGGGAGCACAGCAGTGAGTTGGCGAAGCGGACCGGCCTCCGGAAGGAGCTGCCGGGAACTCTTCTCGCTGAACGCCAGAAGGCCTCCGCCTCGAGTGGCCAGGTAGAGTTCCGGCTCCGCGGCGTCTGCGGCGCGGCCGATGGACATGCCCACCAGCGGCGCAGCGGGAAGCTCCAGGCCGACTCGGTAGCGGGCAACCAGCTTCCCATCCTGGGAATACTCGGTCAGGCCCGAGGGGCCACAGAGGTACAGGCGCCCCTCGAAAAAGGCCGCGTCATTGAAGACCGCAGGGGAGCTGATCCACTCGACGCCGGAAGACATGACACTGTCCAGGCGCGACACCGTGAATTTCAGGTCTTCCGCTGCGGCCACTTCCTCGGAGGCGCGGTGGAGCGCCCGCGACGCCTTCCAGATGGCCAATCCGGCGAACGCCAAAAGGATGCACAGGGCAAGACCAATAAGGAGAGGCCACTTCGCTTTGGGGAGTCGCATGGCCATTTCACACATTATAAATCACAATATTGACTCGAACGCAACCATGAGCGCGGCTTACTCGGTTGGGGGACTCGAAGCCAGCAGGCGGGCGGCGGACTCATTGCAGGCCGCGGGGAGTGCGGGTATTAAGTCCGAGCTTTGGATGGGCTCCAGGGCAGAACAGTCGAGCCTGCGGACAACTCTTCTGTGATAACTGTTATTCGCCGCCTGCCTTTAGCCGTCCTCTCCATGCTGTAGGCTCAACGATGAAGGTGCATCAATGCAACGACGAGCAGAACGTCACCTCTCATCTGATAGATGATTCCGTAGGGGAACCTGTTCGTTCTGCAGCGGCGGGTTCTCTTGGAGATGGGCGCCCAGGCTTCGGGGTATTGAAGGATTCTCTCGAGAGTTCGTTTTACTTCCCCGGCGAATTGCGCACCGAGACCGGGTTCTTGCGAATCGTAATAGTCGATGGTCTCAGTTAGTTCGGACCGGGCAGGCGCCAGAAACTTGACGGTCACGGCTTCGCGCCTTCGTTCGTTTCAAAAGCCTCTTTCGCCGAGAGGGCTCTTATCTCGCCTCGCTCAAATGCGCCAATCCGGTCTTCCGCTTCCTCAGCCCACAATTCGTCGTTTTTGCGTTGACGCTCCGTGTCGAGGCTTATAAGGAGCCGGTCTGCCAGCTCTGCTCGCTCGTCCGGCGGCAACGCCAACGCCTTTTCAAGAACTTGTGCTTCATTCTTCGACATGACCGTCGCTCCCTTCGCTGTCAGGTATTGTAACACGTCGCGCGTCAGCATGCCGAAGGCTGGGAATCGAATCGCATAGATCCCAAGGAAGCGATTTGTGGCCACTCGCGAGGCCGAAGGCGGTGGTCCCGGCGATGACGCCAGATACAGACCCTGAAAGGCGTCGTCGTACGGTATATTCAGGAAGGGAGGCTCTTTTCTCCCCTTCGCTCAAGCGGGCTCTGACTTTGTCCGCGTGCTCTGAGGCATAGCTACTCGTTTGGAGTCGTGGTCTGTGATAATCTACCGTTTATGAGGTGGGTTCCTATATTGCTTCTTGCAATTCCATTGGTAACGATTGCCATTCCGAGGACGCCGGCGGAAACGGCGATAGAGATGCGTCGCGCTCAACTGAGTGCGGCGCTTCAACAGGAGTGGGAATATCAGCTTCGAGTTCACCCTGAGATGGCGACCTATATCGGGGACAACCGTTTCAACGACAGGGTGAGTGATTATTCGGCCAAATTCTTCGCCGAGGACCTGGAGCATGCGAAACAGACACTGCGGAGCATCGACTCTATCGACACCACCGGTTTCCCGGAGCAAGAACAGTTGAATAAGATTCTCATGGTCCGCAGCTTGCGCGAGCAGATCGAATCATCACGATTCAAAGACTGGGAAATGCCTGTCGACCAGATGAACGGAATCCATCTGAGCTATGCAGCTTTGCCCTCCACAACGCCCTTTCGCTCGGCGAAGGATTATGAAGACTATCTCTCGCGCCTACGCCAGCTCCCGCATATCTTCGAACAGATCGTAGTGGATATGCAGCTCGGCCTGCGTGATGGTCTGATTCCACCGCGATATCTGCTGGAGAAGGTCGCCCTCCAAGCGCAGGATATCGCTGACAAGTCTCCGCACGACAGCCCCTTCGCACAGCCTGTGTCTAAGTTCCCCGCCGGCATTTCGGAGGCTGAGCAGAAACGCTTGCGCGATGCCATCCTCGGTGCGGTGGAGAATGAAGTGGCGCCTGCGTACGCGAATTTTGCCGCCTTTGTACGCACCCAATACGCTCCCAAGGGAGGCACGGAAGTTGGTATTTGGGCATTGCCGGATGGCGACGCTCGATATCGCTTCGACATCCGGCAAATGACCACTACTGATTTAGGCCCGGAAGTCATCCACGAGCTGGGGCTCAAACAAGTGGCTGAAATCGAGACCGAGATGCTCAAGATTGCCCAGCAACAGGGCTTCAGCGATTTGGCGAGTTTCAACCAGCACATCCGGAACGATCGCCATCTCTATGCCGGCTCCGGCCAGCAACTGCTCGGCCTGTACCAGCATTACACCGACCAGATGGTTGCCAAGCTTCCGCAACTTTTCTCTCGTTTGCCGAAGAACAAACTGGAAGTGATTCCCATGGAGGCGTTTCGCGCTCCCGATGCCGTCCCTGCCGATTACTCACCCGGCGCCGGTGACGGTTCACGCCCTGGCCGCATCAACGTCAATGAATATAATCCCCAGCATCGGCTCCTGCTCAATGTGGAAGCGATTGCCTATCATGAGGGTATACCTGGCCATCATCTGCAGTTCTCCATCGCGCAGGAACTGACTAACCTTCCGCCCTTCCGCAAATTTGCTTCTTACAATGCGTATTCCGAAGGTTGGGCGTTTTACGCGGAGCGATTGGGCAAAGAAGTCGGTTTCTACCAAGATCCCTATAGCGAATATGGACGGTTGGAAAATGAGATGTGGCGTTCTGTTCGCCTGGTTGTGGATACAGGTGTGCACTACAAGCACTGGTCGCGCCAGCAAATGGTGGACTTCTTCCGCCAGCACACCGCCATGGATGAACCCAACATCCAAACCGAGGTGGACCGCTACATAGCGTGGCCCGGGCAGGCGTTGGCTTATAAGCTCGGCCAGATGAAAATCGTCGAACTGCGCGAACGCGCCCGGGACGCGCTCGGCGACAAATTCGATATCCGCGCTTTTCACGATGCCGTGCTCGCGGACGGACCGCTCCCCCTCGAGGTGCTGGAAACAAGAATCAATGAGTGGATTAGCTCACAGAAAACAGCCAGATCCTCTGCAAAATAGCAGAACAGACTTCCTATCTCTTGACAAGCGACACAAGATAGGCTAGAACTGTACGTTGATGCCGGCCGGAAACTCACGCCCGGCGGGAATACCATGCGGCAATGCTACAGCTCGCCCCAACCCACTTCCGGGAATGCGCCAAGCGGGACGAAAAGCCTACAAATTGGCTTGCCGCGCCACAGACAAAAAGTCCTTCATGGTAGGGGGAACAATAAAGAATTCTTCAAAATTGAACGAACTACGCGGGAATCTCTATGAAAACAAAGGGACGCTGTGGAAAACTCGGGGAGAAGCGGGAATGTCCATGAAAACAATGATAGTTAGCCGATAAAAGCCGGTATGTTATGTAAAATAAAGGCAGTTAATCGACGTAGCACGGGCGTCTCGCCCGCTGTCGTGCGGGCTTCCTGCCCGCGCCCTCGCGGATCTCGCCTCTGGCTTAGATCGGTCTTTTTGCCCATGAGGTCAAGACTTCCTTGGTGCGGGAGCGAGACGCTCCCGCGACAGCGGGCGAGACGCCCGCGCTACGTTGTTCGGCCCCCGTGTGAAGTTCAAGGCAGGCTGCGCTCAGTCGTTTCAAGCCAAGCGACACCACTAACGTTCACACGCGCGTTGAATCTACATGGGCTTACGTGTATACTGGGCGCTTGTTGGCACTGGTTTTCGGTCAAGGTGAGCGTGCGAACAGTTGCCGACCCATCCTGTCCCTGCACCTGTTTAACCCGACCGCACTACGACGGCGCAGTGGGCAAAGTAACCTCAGCTACCAACATGGTGAGTTGGGCAATTGGGTTCCAGCCGAGTGAGGCTGGAGAAAGGTCACAAGTCAAATGAAAGCAGCAGTTTTTTACGGGCCGCGAGACGTGCGGATCGAGGATGTTCCGAAGCCCACGGCGGGAAGCGGGGAGGTTGTGTTGCGGGTCCTCCGCTGTTCCGTGTGCGGGACGGACAAGCGCATTTACACCCATGGGCAGAAGAACGTGGTGCCGCCGGCGATTACCGGGCATGAGATTGTGGGAACTGTTCACGAGATCGGTCGAGGTGTGGGAGGGGGGCTCCACATCGGCCAAAAAGTTGTGGTCGCCACCGTGGTTGGCTGCGGAAAGTGTGTTTACTGCCATCGCAAGCAATACAATCTCTGTGACTCATTCACAGCGCTGGGTTACGATTACGCAGGGGGATTCGCGGAGTACGTCAAGATTCCTGCCCCTGCGGTGGCGCAAGGCAACGTGGTTCCAATCCCGAATTCCATGTCCGTGGAGCGCGCGGCGCTGATCGAACCGCTTTCCTGTGTCCTGAACGGCCAGGAGTACTTATCTCCTCAGCCCGCAGATCGTGCCGTGGTCTTCGGAGCGGGGCCCATTGGCCTGATGCACGCCAGCATTCTAACGGCACGAGGTTGCGACCCGGTGATGGTGGCGGACGTGTCGCAGGAACGTTTGGATTATGTCCGCGAGTTTGGGGTCGGTCTGCCCGTGAATACGTCCTGTGGGAATGCTGTCAATAAGATTATGGAGGCAGGCGGGGAAGAGAAATTTGATGTGGCCATAGTCGCCTGTTCCGTGAAGGCGGCCCAGGCTGATGCGCTGAAGCTGGTTCGCAAGAAGGCGCGAGTTTCATTCTTTGCCGGCGTGCCCAAGGACGACCCGGTTCTGGGCATCGACACCAATCTCATTC